>SWBW01009924.1_pt1 | contig 77787 bp, 68 predicted proteins | sample 4693041 | NCBI WGS metagenome assembly SWBW01 (sample SAMN10267271, study PRJNA491770) | bioreactor metagenome | isolation source: DHS bioreactor inoculated with marine methane seep sediment | place: Japan: Omine Ridge, Nankai Trough | collected 2006-05-06 | reverse complement strand
AAAAAACGCTCAAGATGCAGATCGTGCATCTGATGGTCCAGATAGGTCGGCAGCATATGGCAGCTGCTGCACTGGCCCTTGCCGAAGAAGATTTTCTCGCCCCGTAACTCGCTCTCGGTCGCTTTGGCGGGATCGAGCCGGCCAGTTGAAGGGTCGAGCTTGGGCGCTGGAGGAAAATCGAGCATATTCTGCATCTGCGCCATGTGGCTGACATGAATGCGATCGAGGATCGGGAAGCCCTTTTTCATGGCGTGGATTGGATCGCCGTTGAAGTAGGCGGTGCGGAACTCAAACTCGGTGAAGTCCTCGACCGAGCGCAGACTGCGCTTGGAACCGTGGATCTGCTGGTTGAACATTCCCCGGAGGCTTGTGGTATCCAGCCGGAAGCGCCGTTCCTGTGGCCGATCGTCCGGATTCAGGTGGAATTGCCCGGTGGTATGGCCGTTGACATGGCAATCGAAGCAGGTGACGCCGAGGCTGGGCTGGACGCTCTTGCGATCGTCGGTCGGATTGAATTCTTCCTGCGGAAACGGCGTCAGCAGAAACTGCAGCCCGTTGAGCTGTACCGGCGTCAGGATATCCTTGAACAACCGATAGAAGTTATTGATCGAGACCACTTCCCCGCGCGATACATCGCCCAGTTCGGGACGGTTGTGCAAGAAAATGGCGGGCGGAAACTCCGGAAGAAACGCCTCGGGCAGGTCAAACTCCACATCGAAGCGCTCGAGCCGCGGGAACATCTTGATCTGCATCTGGGGGAAAACCTGGCCGCCATTGGACTGCAACGGATGCGGCAGTGAAGGATAGGGAAAAATCCCGCGCTGTTTGACTTCTTCAGGGGCCAGCGACGCCAGCTCATCCCAGCTCATGCCGTCGGCCAGTTTGGCGGTAGGGCCTACTGCCAGGGGCTTGCCCCGGGACATCTTGGCTTCCGGGTCGAATTTTGGCTTGAGGTTATACCGTCGCTCCAGTAATTGACGCTGAGCCGACATTACGGAAGACTTATTATCGATCTCCTTCTGCATGATGGCGGTAGGTTGCTGGAACGGTTCATCGGCGTTCAGCGGATCCCTGTAAAAATCGAATCCCGAGACTTTGCCTTGCTTCGGTTGGTCCTCGAAGACCGGCGAGGAGGGACTGGCTTTGGTGGCATTGAAAACGTCCGAGCGGTCATGCTGGCTTTTCTTCTGCTCGGGCCGCTCGACAGGCACCGACTTCGGCGTTTGCGCCTCGGCTACTGCATCGGCGCGCGTGCGCTTCGGGGCATCATCCTGAGCCAGGGCCAGCGTGAACCAACCGCCTAGAAATACGCTTATGAATAGCTTGCTGAAATCGACAAAAGCCGCTTGCGGTGAACAGGTCGGTGCCATATTCGTCTCCTTGATACTATCGATTGTAGCGTTGAGAGGAGTAAGAGATTTAACGGGCTTTAAGAATTCGACACGACATTATAACTGCCCTCAGGCATTGTCAAGCGCTCCTGGCGCAAAGCAGGCCAAAGTGAGTGAAAATGATCAGTTTTTCAGAAACCCAATGATTTTATAAGTAATTTTTAAGATGCATTGCCCACGAAGATGTGTTTAGTCCATGTAAATGATGTAACGCAGTTGCCGGTTTGAATTCACTCGTCGGGACAACCTCAGGCATCGGCTCAATTGGTAAGGACGGGAAACATAGCTATACTTGAAAAATTAACAGCGCCGCCTGGTCCTTTACCAGTTGGGGGTGAGAAAAAACTCATGGGCATTTTGTGCCAAGGAATCCGGCAGATCGAGGTCAGGCGGTTTGCGCCGGGTGCGGTACTCGATATTTTGACGAGTCGGGCAAGAGGATGTCGTCGATAGAGCCGCGTACGGGCATGTGGCCGGCGTCAGTTACCTTGACGGCCATGGGCATGATTTTCGGGGGAGTGCTGATCGTGTTCCTGTATAGCGCAGCCTTGATATCGGCTCAAGGTCAAAAAGATACAGCTCATACTCTAGAATGAAACGCTTTGAAGCACTATAATAATCAGCACATTATAATACTGTGCAACGTCTCTGCCGCAGTGGCTTTTATCTTACGGCGGGCCGGGAAACTATCCTGGGGGAGCAGGCGTCAGGCAGTGCGCAGTGCATGTATAATCCGGTCTCGATCGGCGGTGGGCGGGCGTTATTTCATCAAAGCCAGTTCCAAGCCATTGCCGATTATCCGCAAGATGGCCCGAAATTGATTCAGGGTTAAGGATACGGCCATTCCGAACAATGGAGAGAAAAATATAATGGAGAGAAAATCCCCAATCCCACACCCCTGCATAAAGCGGGACGAAGGCCGGCTTGCGCTCATTGCAGCCTGGCGACGCCGCCAGAGGGGGCGAATAAACGCGCTAATGTCCGGTTCCAATGTTGCCGGAATTCACCTGAAGGCCGGGGTCAGTCGCCATGATTGGCCGCACAAGCTCACAACCTGGCTGGCGATCAAGAGCCACCGTCTCGACAAAAAACCATTAATAATCGAGAAGCCCGGCCATTGGCTTGCAAGGCCGGTTTAGGACGGATTTTTTATGCGAATCGACAAACATTGTCCGTCAAACAAGCACGGTTCAGTTTGTGAACATATCTTATGCACGCGTTCACGGACTTGCACGGCATGCAGAGTTAAGCCTTGTTGCGGCGCGCATGCCATAAGAAACATCCTGAACACGGACTGGCGATACTTACAGGAGTCGTTAGAGAGCTAAAAAAACGAGGAATCGGGCCAAGGCCTTTATGGCCAGCCAAAGCACACCCATGAAACAGGAACTTGACAGATGACAATCAGGAATTTCCAGCCTTCTGGCTGGGGAGGTCGTTAACAGCCGTTAAATGACCTATATGCCTCTCTGTTGCCGCCGTGAACTATAACACTACAGCTACAGTCGGGCCGGAAATATAAATAAAGTGCAGAGCCGAATATTTTTGGGGAATCTTCAAATTTTCAGCAAAGTTACACAAAATCAGGACTTACGCAAACCTGTGGGGACGACTTCGCCTAAAGCGCCTATTGTTGGCAGTCGCCTCTTGGGTCTGCAATGGGCGACTACCCTAAAGGGCATAAATAAAGTCGCCCCCACAGGTTTTAGATCCGCTTGCTTCGACGGTTGAACAAGCAAACTGCGTGAGTCCTGAAAATTTAAGTTACAAAAAATCCTGTCTCGCCAGGATTTATTATTAAGGTGAGCCAATCGCCAATACCTAAGGGAGCCATTAAAAATGATTTTTACAAGGAAAACACCTCCTTCCGCCGCCTGTTTTCTACGGACTGCAACGCCGAAGTATTTTTTTCTGTCCTTGTTTTTTACCTTGCTGATCGGCTGCCAGGTCGACCCCCCCGTTATTGATCTCAATCATTCCAAGGTGATAGGCCCACCGCCGCCGGATATCCATACGCTGTTCGTGGTCGATTGTTTACTGCCGGCATATGTCCGCAGACTCGGCACACAGGTGACCGACGCCTTGAGCCGCCGTCCCGTCAAAACCACAGCAGGCGAATGCGAAAATCATGGCGGCGAATATGTGGCTTATGATCGCGCCGATGTTGAATCGGCTTTAAAAGTGTGGGAGGCACAGGCGCAATCGGGGGATGCCGAGGCTCAGGCGGTACTGGGCGAGATTTACGAAAAAGGCCTGGGAGGGACGGCCGACCCCGCGCTCGCGGCCCAATGGTATTTAAAAGCGGCTAAGCAGGGGAATTCCAGGGCTCAGGTTAACCTCGGCCATCTTTACGAACAAGGACTGGGCGTAAGGAAAAGTCTTCGCACTGCATTGAAATGGTATCGCCAGGCATCAGGGCTTGCGAATTCGGGCCTGCGGTATGCATCGGTGACCGAAGCGACCGTGTCCGATACCCCTAAAAAGCAACGGCGGCGCAAGATTGGAAATGGCGCGTCTGATTCCGGCCATCTGCAACAGATGGCGCAATCCAGGCAAAAACTGGAACAGATGCAAGCACGGCTGAAAGCGCTGGAGTCGGAATACCACGACACGTTTGCCCGCATCAAGAAGGACATGAGCGGCATTGAAAGCAAGGCGCCGCAAACTGACAAACTCAAACAGGATAAGGCCGAGCTATTGGTCCAGGCGCAGCAGATCAAGGAATTGAAAGAGTCGATCGAACAAGAACAGCGGACCCTCGCAAGCCTTGAAAACGCTCCGCTCATTGATATTAGCGACCCGTCGTTGACGCTGATTAGCGGCGAGCCCGGCTATCAGTTAAAGACTGACGTCCGCAGTAAAAAAGTTGCCGGCAAGATCGCGGCTGTCGGCAATTTGAAAACGCTGCGCATCAATAACCAAGTGATACCGGTCGGCGACGACGGCTCATTCCTTTCCCGCATCGCGCTTGCAAGCGCCTTGACGCCGGTCAGGATCGAGACGACCGATAAACAGGGCAAACGCTACTTCAGAACTTTTAATTTGCTGGCTAAAAATCAGGACATGGCCGCCGATGAACCAGCCTTGCCGGTCAAGACCCGTTCAGAATCCTACCCGTCCGTCGATTTCGGCCGGTTTTATGCGCTGATCATCGGCAATAATGACTATGAGCAACTGCCGGCGCTGGCAACGTCGGTAAATGACGCGAAAGCGGTCGACGACATGCTGCGGACGCGTTACGGCTATAAAACCACGCTGCTGATTAACGCCAACCGGCGTCGGATCATGGCGGCTTTTGATGAATTGAGCCAAACGCTGACCAAAAAGGATAATCTGCTGATTTATTACGCCGGCCACGGCAAGATCGATGAGAACGATCAAAGCGCCTACTGGCTGCCCGCCGATGCGGAAACGGGCAATAGCGCCACTTGGCTGTCCAGTCATCATATTTCCCAGTATTTGGGCGCGTTTCCGGCCAGGCATATCCTGGTCGTCGCTGATTCATGTTATTCCGATCTCATGAGTAAAAGGTCAATCGTGCGACTGCCGGAAGGCATGTCCGAAAAAAGACGCGAGAAATGGATGGAATTCATGAATAATCGAAAAGCCAGAACCATCATCACTTCAGGGGGGGACAAACCGGTCCCGGATGCGGACAGCGGCCATTCAGTATTCGCCAATGCCTTTCTTAAAACATTGGAAGCCAATAACGGTTTGCTCAAGGACTATGAGCTGTTCAGATTCGTCTCCGGCATAGTCAAGCAAGCCGGGTCACAAGCCGATCAACAACAAAGTCCGCATTATTCAGCCTTGCAGTACGCCGGACACGAAAGCAGTCCATTCTTTTTCGTACCGGAGGGTTGAGCAGATATGCATTATTTGAAAAGTAAACAACTTTTTCGTTTGGTTTAGGGATACAGGCACAATGAATGCAGATGATTTAGCTTATGACGCCACACAAATCGCGCCTGCCGGAACAGGCCGCGGACCATCCGGCGCGTCAGGCGCATCAAAGCATGCGCTTGAGCGGGATGATGATGCGACGGTTCTGACGCAACCGGTAAAAAAGACGGCTGCGGCCGATAATGAGGCTGCCGCAGTCACCACGGCCACTTACAGAGAGATTCACAAGGAAGAAAAATTCAAACTGTTAAAAGTGGGTTCGATACTGAACAATCGCTTCGTGCTCAAGGAGGTGCTAGGCAGCGGCGGCATGGGTACCGTGTTCAGGGCGACCGATCTGCGCCGCCAGGAAGCGCAGGACCAGCAGACCGATGTCGCGTTGAAAGTGTTGAACGAGGAATTCAGGGATAATCCCGAACTGTTCGTTGCACTCCAGCGCGAAACGAAAAAATCGCAGATGCTGGCCCATCCGAATATTGTCAACGTTTACGATTTCGATCGTGACGGTAGCAATATTTTTATGGTCATGGAGATTCTGGAAGGACAATCGCTTTCTCAATACATACACGAAATCGCCCCCCAGGGCGGCATTCCGTTCGATAAAGCCTGGCCTATTATCGAAAAGTTGGCATCGGTGTTGGGTTATGCGCATAAAAAGAACATCATCCATTCGGATTTCAAACCCTGCAACATCTTCATCACCGACAGCGGCGAAATCAAGGTGCTGGATTTCGGTATCGCCTGTGCATCGGTAAGATCGGACCGGCACAGTCACGACAAGACGGTTTTCAATGCCCGCGACCTGGGTGCATTGACGCCGGCTTACGCCAGCCTGGAAATGTTTGAAAACCGCGAGCCCGATCCGCGCGACGATATTTACGCGTTGGCTTGTATCAGCTACGAATTGCTGGCCGGCAAACACCCTTTCGCCAAACTGTCCGCCCAGAAAGCGCTGGAAGTCAATCTGCAGCCGCCGGCGATTTCGGGGCTGAAACGCAGGCAATTTAATGCCTTAGCGCATGCCCTGGAGCTGAAAAGAGAGCATAGAACCGTTTCCATCACGCAATTCCTTGAGGAAATAGAGCCTAAATCGCCCTGGCCGAATATTATCAGAACGGCAAGGATTGCGGCGTTTGTCGCGGTTGCGGGAGGGTCTGTCTATGTTTATCAGAGTAGGGATACGGAGCCGGCAGTGATGGAACAGCTCCCGGAGCCGGCGGTGGCGGAGCAACTTCCGGAGCCGGCAGCGATGGAGCAACTCCCGGAGCCCATAGTGGCCGAAGCAGGCCCGATGACCGAGGCGGTTCAGTTGGCCCCGGAGCCTGAAGTTGTTGAACTGACGCCGGAGCAGCAGCTTCAGGTTAAAAATCTGCTCGAACTGGCGCAAATTCATTTTGAAGTCGGCTACATTACCGCGCCTTCAGGCAGCAATGCCTTATGGACTTATCGTCAGGCGCTGTCCATTGATCCCGATAACCAGGAAGCACAGCAGGGGCTGGAGAAGATCGCTGACTGGATGGAAGAACAGGCGATCACGCTATTTGATCAGCAAAAGTTTGATGAAAGCCTGGCAAAAGTTGAAGAAGGACTGGCGGTGCTGCCTGAAAAAGACAGCCTGCTGACGTTGAAGCAGCAGATATTGAAAATGAGGTGACAGGCATGCCTTTGCAAACTCCCGGAAAATGCCCGTATGAGGGTGACAAGCGAGTTAATTGGCCTGCGCGAATCACCTGCGAACAACGCCTTGTAACGTTAGTAGTCAGTCAATTTAATTATGACGGTTAAATTGTAGGTGCGAATTTATTTATGCCCTATGGGTACTTGTGCCCTTTAGGGTATTCGCACTCTGAAAATTTTATTCGTCAGAACAAGGCTGACTGAGCACTATGCTCCCTGGCGTTCCGTGACGGTGGCGGAGCAGGGAAGACGCAAAGTACGCTAAATCGGTTGCATTAACTTTTGGCAGCTTTTTAATATTTACCTCATTCAGAGAAAGGTATTGCCGATGCAAGGTGTATCGGACGCTTATGCCTGACGCTCAGTGTTGAATGAACTTTAGTTCCAGGAAACAAAACATGGCAGTTACACAAAAAAACCGCAAGATCCAGGTATTTACTGCATCGCTAGCCGAAGATACCCTGTTGTTTTACCAAATGCTCGGCCGGGAGGGATTGAGCGAGCCGTTCGAGTACCGTCTTGAACTGGTGAGCGAAGATCGGGCCATCGATCCCGACAATTTACTGGGTGAAATGATCACCACCCGGATACAGTTGGAGGACGGCAGTTGGCGTTACTTCAATGGCTATGTTAGCCGGTTTGGCCAATACGGCGATCTCAATGTCTTTGCCCGTTACCTGGTCACAGTCCGGCCGTGGCTATGGTTTCTCACCCGCACCTCCAACTGCCGGATATTCCAGAATCAATCCGTCCCCGACATCATCAAGCAGGTTTTTCATGAGCATGGTTTCAGCGACTTCAAGGAAAAGCTGAGCGGTAGTTATGCCAGCCGCGAATATTGTGTGCAGTACCGCGAGACGGACTTCAACTTTGTCAGTCGGCTGATGGAAGAAGAGGGGATTTACTATTACTTTACTCATGAAAAAGACAAGCATTACCTGGTGTTAGCCGACTCCAGCAATGCCCACGACCCGTTTCCCGGCTATGAGAACATCCCCTATCATGTCGAAACCGGCAAAACGGACCGTTCCCGCAAGGATCACATTCATGCCTGGGCATTTACGCACGAAGTTCAGCCGGGTGCCTATGAACTTACCGATTACGATTTCAAGAAGCCTAAAGCCAATCTGCGAGTCAAATCGGTGCTCAAGGAACCCCACGCCCGAGCCGAGTATGAATTCTTCGATTACCCCGGCCGCTATACCGAAACCAGTGCCGGCGATAATTTTGTTCGCCTGCGCATCGAGGAACAGCACGCCCGCTTCGAACGTTGCGAGGGCAAATGCAATGCCCGTGGCCTGGCCGTCGGTTACCGGTTCAAGCTGCAGGAATGCCCGCGCAAGGACCAGAACCGCGAGTACCTGGTGATTTCGGCCGATTACCATCTGCTGCTGGACGAATACGCTTCCGGTTCCAGTGTCGCCGGCGAAGAGAAACTCTTTGATTGCGGCTTTACCGTTCAGGATAACAAACGGCCTTTCCGCTCCCCGCGCGGCACGCCCAAGCCTTTTGTTCATGGCGCGCAGACCGCTGTAGTGGTGGGGCCCGCCGGCGAGGAAATCTATACCGACAAGTATGGCCGGGTTAAAGTGCAGTTTCACTGGGACCGCTATGGCAAAGCCGATGAAAACAGCTCCTGCTGGGTGCGGGTTTCGCAGCCGTGGGCGGGGAAAAACTGGGGCATGATCGCTCTGCCTCGTATCGGCCAGGAAGTGCTCGTCGATTTTCTGGAAGGCGACCCCGACCAGCCCATCATTAGCGGTCGGGTTTACAATGATGGCGCGATGCCGCCGTATAAACTGCCCGATAATGCCCACATCAGCACGATCAAGACCAACTCCACCAAAGGCGGCGACGGATTCAACGAACTGCGCTTCGACGATAAAAAAGGCGAGGAGCAGGTATTTATCCATGCCGAGCGGAATCTGGATGTCCGCGTTAAAAACGATAGCCTGGAATGGGTCGGCAACGACCGGCATTCAATCGTTAAAAAAGACCTGATGGAACAAATCGACGGCGATCGGCACTCAACGGTCAAGGGCGACAGCAACGCCGCGGTCACCGGCACCATTTCCATCAAGGCCGACCAGGACATGCAGGAAAAAGTGGGCATGAAGCACGCGCTCGATGCCGGCCAGGAAATCCATTTAAAAGCCGGCATGAACGTCGTCATCGAAGCCGGCATGAGCATTACCCTGAAAGCCGGCGGCGGCTTCATCGTCGTCGGGCCTTCGGGGGTGACGATCTCCGGTACGCCGGTGCTGATCAACAGCGGCGGGTCGGCCGGTTCAGGTTCAGGCAGTTCCCCGGATGTGCCTAAATTGCCCAAGGAAGCGGACCAGGACAAAGCCGGTCAGGTCGACGACGTCAAAGCCGCCTCGCGGCCGCCCAAACCGGTCACTTACGGCCCCTCCGCCATGGTCTTGAAGACGGCGGCGCAAAATGGCGCCCCGTATTGCGAAAAGTGCGCAGCCGCTGCCAGCGCCAATAAATCCTGAGGTTTCCGGGCATGACTATCAAATCCGACAGAACGGAAATATTACAGAAAAATCTGGTTCGCCAGTTGTTTTCCAGCCCCGGTCTGCAAGCCTACGCGGTCCTGGACGGCGCATCCAATCCGGCGCTGCTGGATCATCTGTATGGCGATCGCCCCGAATTCGCTTGCCTGTACCGCGGCGAACTGGCTCCGGATATCGCCGAATGCGCGCCTTATCTGGCCCGCCTGGAACCGGACACGCCGTTTACCGAATGGCTTACGGCCAGGGGGTGGGGCAGGCATTGGGGCATATTCGCGGTCGCCGGCTGCGACTTTCGCACCCTGCACCGGCATTTGCGCAAGCTGAATATGGTCTATGACGCGGAAAGCCATAAATCCCTGTTGTTCCGCTATTACGATCCGCGCGTGCTGAGCGCTTTCCTGCCGAGCTGCGATGCCGCGCAGGCTGAGACGTTCTTCGGGCCGGTCAAAACCTGGTTCGCCGAAACAGACGATGGCGAGCGTCTGGCCCGCTTTTTTTTGGATCAGATGCAAGTTATTGTCGATAAGGCCTGAGGATGTGAGGTCCATCGCGGACCTTCAAAATTTCAATTAACCATAAAGGAGTGTCTATGCCCCCCGCCGCCAGAGTTACCGATATGCATACCTGTCCCATGGTCACCGGCACCGTGCCGCATGTCGGCGGCCCCGTTGCCGCCGGTTGTTCCACCGTGATGATCGGCTACATGCCCGCCGCCCGGGTCGGCGACATGTGCGTTTGCGTGGGACCGCCCGACACTATCGCGCAAGGCTCCGCCACCGTCATGATCGGCGGTATGCCCGCCGCCAGAATGGGCGATATGACCGCGCATGGCGGGGTGATTGCGGGAGGGTGCCCTACGGTGATGATCGGAGGCTGAGGAGAAAATACATGTTTACTCTTAGGCCAAACCAGTTTGATCAATTCTTACAGCATGATCCCGAACGCTTTATCGACCACTTGCTGGATTTCATTGCTGAAACCATGCCCGATGAAATACGGGGCATTCCGCCGCGTTTGATCAGGGAACAGATCAGGGTCGCTATCGCCCGTGCCAGGAAATACGGCTTGACTAAAGATGAACAGGTGATGGGCTTTGTCAGCGTAATGTTTGAAATAGCCCCCAACTTCGATGAAGAACCGGTTTTGCAAAAGCTTTTAACTGACACACGGCTCAGTCCTTCTGAACGCTGGGAAGCGCTGTTTGCCGATACGCCCGAGCTTAATGCGGCCTGGGAACGCGCTGCTCACCCCAAGTTTTACGACGCCAATGCCTGGATTGAATCGGGTAATAATGATCAGGCAGGGAACTAAGCGATGGGGCAATACTTAAATCGCATTGAAGACGATACTGTTACATCTCTCAAAAAAGCTGAAACGGAACTTGCCGAACTGACCCAGAGCAAGGAATGGCAAACAACCAAAACTACTGCTGATATTGCCGGCATCGCTGATCCGTCACCCACAGCAGATACGGTATCGTTAGGCATGAGTGTTGCGGAAGGTGATTGGCTGGGGGCTTTTCTGTCCGGTGTCAGCTTCGTGCCTTATCTGGGCGATGCCGTAGCCAAACCGGTAAAAATTATCCGCACAACCGAAACGATTGCGGATATCGAAAAAAAGGCCGCCGCGCTGGCAAAAACCATCGACCATTACAAAAGTGCCGCAGCTCGTATTGCTCAACGCAAAATGGCGGCAGCGGCTGAACGTGCCAGGCGTGCCAAGGAAGCGACTGAGAAATACGCAAAAAAAATGAAGTGTGCGACATGTCCAAAACCTAAACAATATGGGACACAGTTGCCAACGTCGGGAAAGTGGACAGACGCAAAAGGCAATTTAGGCGAAAAAGGCAATTCACGCTGGACTTCGGATAATGGCTCTGTGTCTCTGGATTACAAGGAAGGTTATCCGGATTTCTCGACTAGCAACCCTCCTTCGATTTATCCCAAAGGAGAAGGCAAAGTTGAAATTGAAATGAAGGGAGATAAATCGGATTTTGCTGCGGCCAGAAAAGCTATGCAAGATAAGCTCGGAGATAAAAAATGGCCTGGCAGAGGGTTAGATGCACCTGAAGGCTACACTTGGCATCATTGTGAAGACGGTGCAACAATGCAGCTTGTAAGAACGGATGTTCACAACAAAGCCGAATCAGGTGCAGCACATATTGGTGGAGAAAGCATCGTTTCTGGCAAAGACAATTATAAAAAAGATACGCAATTTTAGGAGAATGAAAAAATGGTTGACTTTGTGCTTGAAAACATTAGCTTTGACGTGGAAATTCCAGGTGAACCTATCAGCGAAAAAGATTTGAGCGATCTTGAGGCAAAGTTAGGTACGCAGCTACCCTCACAACTGCGCAGTTATTATCTCCGTTGGAATGGTGGTATACCACTTCCTAGTAGTACCCCCGAGGATAAGTCTGTTTGGGTTCGTTTATACTGGAAAGAAGGGGCTGAGGCAGCCCATGTTGGCCCAGCTACCAGCTTCCAAGGCTTGTATAAAATTAACTCTTCTATCCCCGGGACCGATTTTCTTGATACCTGGAATGACTTCAAGCACCGTATTCCTCAAGATTGTCTGTGCTTTGCACGCGATCCTGGGGGTAGTCAATTTTTAATTGGCATTAAGGACTATAACCTCGGCAAGATTTATTTTTGGGAGCGTTCTTATCAAGCTGACATCGGTGCAGGCGAACTTCCCGGTTACGATAATATCGCCGATGTCGCCAATTCTTTTGTGGAGTTTCTGTTGGCGTTGCATGAAGAGCCGGACGAAGGTGAATCGCTAGAAACCTGGGTGCGACGCGTTTATGGCTAATAACCAGCGAGTTGCCTGGTTACCCCCTTATGATTTTTCTGCCGCCAAAACCACTTTCATTGATGCTTGGCCTGAAGCCTGGAGAGATTTGGCGCCAGGCTATGAAATTGTTCCTATTGACCGGATTGAAATGAATGCCTTGGGCGCCCAGATTATGGGCTTCAGGCATTGGTTCACGCGCGCCTCGACGCAGCCCTTGATCCATCTAGCCCATCGCCTTGATGCCGTTATCGCTAAACAAAACCGGGCCTGTTTTATCCGCTTAAGCTCACGCAGTCCTAAAGATTCTATATACGCCTTGCGCAACGGCCTGTGCATTCGTGATGGCGCACAAGCCTTGGCGATCATCCTTGAAGGCTCTGAGCGCTGCGCCGCGGATCTGCGCATGGCGCTAGATTACCATCATCCGATGGCCATCATCGTGCGCAACTGGATTGATTTTCCACCCTGGGCGGAATTTCGTTGTTTTATGGTGGGACGCTGCTGGGTAGGGGCTAGTCAGGCAAGGCACCTTGAGCGGATTGCCTATCCCCCGATAGCTGATTACAAGTCAAAAATACTTGAGGTATTGAATGCGTCAATGAAAAAGATTGCTGCTGCATCACCAATCGATAATGCGGCGTTTGACCTGGTATTTGATAACTTACAAAAATCAAATCATGCCATTTTGCTGGATGCAAATCCGCTGCTTGTCAGCACTGACACAGCACTTTTTTCTTCGATAGCCGATTTAGACTCGACTTTTCGTTTTCGGAATTCTAAAGATAATTCCATACGTAAAATTTCATTCTGATAAATTGCCATTAGTAATGGGCATGGAATAAATCAGGGAATTGTAGGTGCGAATTCATTTATGCCCTATGGGTTTGTGCCCACAATATACCTGTAAGGACTTGCAATCCATCCACGCCGGTTTACATTATCTGCAACGATTTCAGGTCAGCAACGGGCATTAAATGGGAAGCCCGTCCCGCAGCATTTTTTCTCGCAACTCTGTTGCCCGCACCGGATCCGGTGTATTGTTGAACAATGCTTTGATGTCGGCCGGATTTCGCATCCAGTTGCTCGCCTGCCTGACAGCTAACTTCAGGCGTGTTCTAACTCCTGGCATAAGCGAAAACGCAGCCAGGCATCGATGCTCAACCGTCCGGCACCGCTGAACAATAACGTGGTCAGCATCAACAAGTACATTAGCGGTAGTTTGAAATTGCCGTGACCCTGGTCTGTGATAGCGTAACCTTTCCATAACTCGACCAGAGAATGCCATTCGACAGGCCAGTGCACAGCGGCGATAGCCACTATAGTCAGCATCATCAATGCGGCGCTGAAGAACCGGGTCATAAAGCCCAGGATTAGCGCAAGCGGGGCGATGATCTCCAGGCCTGTCGCCAGGGTCCAATTAACATCGGCAGTTAGCAAATTGAAGGGAAATGGAAAGCTCAAATCGGCAAACCAGTTTTCACCATTGAGTTTTTCCAGACCGGCTGCGCCGAATTCATAAGCCAGCAGCAATCTCGGAAAAACCGGCGCCAGGCCATGCGCGTTGCGGTCAAACCAGCAGGAAAGCCTGCCCGGTAAGGCACAAACCTGTTGGATGCCGGATGAAATCAGGTTGGCAGAGCGGTTACCATAGTAGGATGTCGTCAGATTGTTCATGAGTAATGCTCCGGATGACTTGTGGGGCGGACGCCGATGATAGCGCCTTGGTGGTGTAAATCGAGCAGTGTATTCAGACCGAATCGGGTTAATTCTATAAACTGCGCATTCGTCAGCTCGCCTCTCATCGCCTGCAGGGCCTGTTCGCCGGTCAGGCCGTTATTTAACAGCTCGATCAAATAGGCCGTGGCCGGATTGAGGGCGATGAACCGTACCTGCTCGTCGCTGTCGCAAAAGCCGAGGATATGGGTGGTCGCAGCGGGCGGTTCAGTAGGCAGAGCGTGAGGGCCGATGTCCTGCACCGGCCACTGGTAGTGCAGCAACTGCATGACCGGCGCAAAAACAATTGTGCCGGATAGTAATTGCTCGCGGGTCAGTGGTGTGATCGTGATCGGTTCACTCTCGGCGATCGACAGCTGCAGTTCGATCCACTCGAAGTGCGCAAGCTCTGCCAGGAAGGGTAAATCATCGGCTCGATCGCGTTCCTGTTGCAGATATTGCACGAATTCATCAGGAATCTGCCGATAATACGGGGTCAGGCAGCGATGTCCGGCGATAAAATCCAGCAGCAATGACCGCCAGTCAGCTGGCGACAGGATACGGTGAATGACTGGAAAGCAGGCCGTCAAACTTTCGTCGAATTTGTTGTAGAGCAGATCGGCATACACGGCCAGGCGTTCCGGCGCAAAGCCGGCGGGAATCTGTGTGGTTTGCGGCTGACGCAAGTAATGCAACAATTGCCGTTGCTGTTGTTGAAATAGCGGTGTCTGGTTCATGCGGCCGCCCCCTTGATGTCATCCGCGTTGCGGCAATATAGATGGTGCTTTTGCAAGGCACGTATGCGCTCAACTTCCGTCAACAATTCGGCCAGCGGCGGAATGTTGCTATCGCGCTCAACTAAAGTCGGAAACACGCCAAAGCAGCGATAGGCTTCAGCCAGCAAGTCCCACACCGGCTCGATAGTGTTCTGACCGTGGGTGTCGATAATCAACCCGGAAGGCTCCCTATCATGGCCGGCGACATGCCCGTAGACAATGCGCTCGCCCGGCAAGCCGCGTAAAAACGCCACCGGATCGTAGCCGTGATTGACGCTGTTGACGTAAATGTTGTTGACGTCCAGATGCAGATGGCAATCAGCCTCGGTCAATACGGCGTTGATGAAAGTCAGCTCGTCCATCTCCGCCTGTGGGGGTTGAAGGTAGTAGGAGGCATTCTCCAGCGCGATGCGCCGCTCGAGAATATCCTGAGTCTGACGAATGCGACCGGCAACATGCCTGACCGCCTCACTTGTAAATGGAATTGGGTATAAGTCATACAACTGTCCTTCGTCGCTGCAAAAACTCAGATGCTCGGTGTACAAGGCAAAATCGTGATGAGCGAGAAACTGTTTTAGCTCGCTTAAAAACGCGGTATCAAGCGGTGCCGGACCGCCCAGCGACAACGCCAGACCGTGCGCCACGAAACGATGGCGCTCGGTCAGGCGGCGAAACTGCTTGCCCAACTGACCGCCGACGCCCACCCAGTTTTCCGGCGAGACTTCGAAAAAATCGCTGTTGCCCGGCATACCGGCTTGTAGCGCCGGCAACAGCGCGCGGCGCAATCCCAGACCGGAGCCGGCCAGACCAAATGGATTGGCGGTGATCATCGGCGGTTACTCCGGCTTACTACTCGGTTTTGGCGCCGCAACCGCCTTCGGTCATCTTGCCGCTACAGCCGGCTTCCGGCATTTTGCCGCTGCAACCGCCTTCGGCGCCTTTCATCTTGTTGGCGCCGCATTTGCCTTCACCGCACTTACCTTCAGCCACTTTGCCGCTGCAACCGCCTTCAGCGGATTTATCATCGGCGGCCGCCAATTGTTGAGATTGGTTAATGCTGGACATCGCAAACGGATTTTCGCCGGCTTGAATAGCCGGCGCTGTGCTCAGCAATGTCGAAGCCAGGGCGCTGCTCAAAGTCAGGGATAAGGTTTTTTTGTTCATCAAGGATTCTCCAAGGGTTTGATATGTGATCAGGACAAGCAACAGTGCCTTCCTGCCCTATCAGTCGAGGCGTTTTTTTAATTCCTTACAAAATTATTTGGCCCGCCCATGTCATTCACGTCAGAAAAAAATTTTTCAGGTGGTGGGATGAGGAAGCTTCGCTGGTTCGCGACTTAACACAGATAACCTTATCAGCTGCCGAATCAAATTGACCCAACCCAAGGAAGGCGGCCTATGAAATCAACCCATGCCCAGGATCTGCAAGCCCTGATCGATCATGACTTGCTGGATGAATCGCTGCCTTATCTGCCGGTCGGAGAAGGCAGCGGCAAGAGCTGGTTCTGAATCGGTCACGGCATTACCTGCAGCAGCCGGGCTGTCCGTCACTCCGTTGAACCGGCGGACAGGCAACGCTGCCATAGGAACAGAATACGCAGCAATCGCCTGGCTTTGGCTTCAGCAAGGCATGGCAGCCCTGGCATTCATAAAACCACTGGCAGGCATCGCGGGGCATCGTCTCGGTTTTTCGGTAACCGCATACCGGACAGGTTAGCGTGGACTGCCATATGATCTGTTTCGTCATTTGCTTTATGTTTTTTTGCCCGAGCGGCTTTGCAAGTGTTCGGTATAGCGCCGGGCGGCCTTGCGGATGAACCGGGTCTGGCGCTGGAAGCTTCGGCAGCGGGAACACATCATGATATGCAAATTGATGGCCAGACGTTCGCCCAAGCTGAGTTTTCTGTCCAGGCCCTGGGATACCAGCGCCGTAATGTCGCGGCAGCTACGCATGACGCTTCTCCTTATTTCGTTTCGATTGATTAAACCAACGCATTTCCAGACATTCGCGCAGCCGCAGCCGGGCACGATGCATGATGATCCAGTAATTGGCATCGCTGAGGCCGGTTTCGCGGCAGATTTCGTCGGCTTCCAGGCCGACCAGTTCCCGCAGCATGAAGACCTGGGCCATCTTTGGCGGCAGATTGTTCTGACATGTTTCGTAGATGCCCCAGAATTCCTGCTGCCTGAGGGCTGCTTCCGGATCGTTCCAGGCACTCGGGCCGCCATTCCATTGGCCGTTGCTCATGAAAAAATCGTCTTCGTCGCTATCACTCTCATCGGTATCGGTAAAGCCGATGTCCGAGGTGACGATTTCCCGGCCGCTACGCCGCCAGTGATCGGCGATCTTGTGTTTCAGAATGCCGATCAGCCAGGTCCGTAAGCCGGCTTTGCCTTCAAACGTCGATGCCGATTGCCAGGCGGCCAATAAGGTCTCTTGCACGGCATCGTCGGCCAGTTCGTCATCGCGCAGTTGCAGCAAGGCATAGCGGAACAGTACCGGACGATGTTCGGCCAGCAGGGCTTCGGTCAACAGTCCGGTGGCTTTAGCCCCGGCTTTCACTAACATGCGCCGGCCTCCCTGACAGTGCCAGCATGGAGTACCGATGTGTCATCGAACAAACCGAAGCGGCAGGATTTGTCGCCCGATACTTGGACGTGACGGGCATAGCCGCTTCCCGGCAAATTCATGAAGCCTCTGAAATTAGCGCTGGCGCAGTCTGCATAGGCCAGAACGCCAACGCCGGCGAATAAGAAGCTTGTGCGCATGAGAACGCTCCTTGAGTCATACTACGATATGCCTTCAGTCGCTGGAACAGCATGAAACCTTACAAAAATTTATTGGATTAGCGGCCATACCGAACATGATCAAGCGCGGGCAGTTGCTACACCTGATGGTTTGTTTCCTGCTGTCCACGTCGATATACGCCGGGGGAAAACCCGAAAGACCGCTTGAATGCCTTGCTGAAGGCTGATGCCGAATCATAACCGCAACGCTCGGCGACCCGTTCTATGGTCATATCGGGCTCTTTCAGCCAGTGTGCAGCGATCTGCATGCGCCACGAGACCAGGTATTCGATGGGCGAAGCCCCGATCAGCTCGGTAAACTTTTCAGAAAGCACCGTTTTGGAGATGCCTGCACGCGAGCAGAGTTCGGCAATTGTCCAGGGCTGCCACGGTTCCTGATGCATCAGTCCGAGCACGGTTTCCAGTCGGCTGTCCTGCATCGCCGCAAACACGCCTCGATGTACCAGGCCTTCATCCAGGCAATGGCGCACCACCAAGACAAAAATGCTGTCGCAGAGGCGCTCAACAACGGAGCCGCTGCCAAAGCGGTTGCTGGCGGATTCACTGATAATAAGCTCGATCAGCTTTCCCAGTATCTCGCCGGCCTGAGATTTTCTGATGACAATCTCAGCGGGCAACGCTTGCCATAACGCCGATTTCGGCAGGCCCAGCTCAATTTCCCCACACACGAACCCGGTGTCTCCTGCCTCCCAGGTTGTGGTTAGGGTGGCCGTTGCATCAGCCGGCAGATGATCACCGCTATAGGACAGATAATGTTTTGCCGCATGTGGCAGAAACAAGGCCAAGTCGCCGTCTTCCAGCGCAAGCGGGGCTTGCCAACTGGGTGAATGCACCCAGCTCCTTCCCTTGCTGACAAGATGAAACCAGATCGATTGATCAGAGTTGTGATCAATCAGCCAGCGACCACAAAAACCGCCCGAATAAGCAAGTTTGGCATGCAAACTCAAGCCATTGATCAGTGAAGTCAACGCATCCAAATCCTTCTCCCGAACTAACGCACATAAATTCCGGAATCCTGAGCATGGGAAAACGATCCGGAGTCCCTTAATCTTTATCCACGAATTTCTCGCTCAATAGCGAAAATTTGTAGATGTTCAGTCTAGCAGATAATGCACCAAAATTGAGGAGCGCAATTGTTCAGAAAGATTCTCGGCAACTTGATCTTTCAGCATCAAGATCAAGGCAAGGCATGCAACAGATCGAAGTATTGCCATACCCCGTAAATCGAAACACTTTAAGTTTAGATAAGGAAAAATCATGGGACAAATTCATCTTAAGCAAACCTTCAACCACCCTGCGGACCAAGTATGGGCATGGCTCAAGGATTACGGCAACATCCACCGCATCCATCCGATGATCGGTAAATCTTATATCGAGGGTGAACAGAGCTGCGGCGTTGGGGCGAAACGCATCTGTGAAATGAACATGGGCGGCTTTCAGCTCAAAGAACGGGTGCTGGACTGGCAGGAAAATCAGTTCTATACCGTTGATATCTATGAAACGACCCTGCCGTTGATGAAGCGTTCTTTGGCCACTTTCGGGGTGCGCGCTATCGGGACGGAAACGTCGGAAGTCTATATCGATATCGAATACACGACCACATTCGGTATCTTTGGGAAGAGCATGGATGCACTGTTCATGAATCCCGTGATGACGGTGATGATGAAGCGGATGTTCAGAAAGCTGGATGAATTTCTGAGCAGCTCACGGCAACAGTCTCTCGATGCGCCCGGATGACGCCCTCCCGCCTGTAGAGGAGGTACAAGAAAATTTTATCAACGATCATTATGGAGAAAATCATGTCGGCAGACTATAAACTGAAGTTGACAGCAAAAACGATTGAAGACGCTGCGCCGAAAGCCAGGGCTGGACTTCAGCAGGCGCAGGAGAAACTAGGTTTTATCCCGAACATGTATGCAAGAATGGCCAATTCGCCAGGGCTGTTTGATATGTACCAGCAGGGCTACGCGGCCTTCCGGGCGGAATCCGGCTTCACGCCGGCCGAACAGGAGGTCGTGTTCCTGACGATCAGTCGGTTGAACGGCTGCGAGTATTGCATGGCGGCACACAGTTTCGTTGCAGACAAAATGTCGAACGTACCAAGCGCAGTGACTGACGCCATCCGCAACGATACAGCGCTCCCTGATGAGAGGCTGTCGGCATTGGCAAAGTTTACCCGGGTGATGGTCGAGCAGCGCGGTTTGCCGCAAACCCGTGATGTCGAGGCGTTTCTTGCCGCCGGGTATAGTGAACGGCAGATTCTGGAGATCATTCTGGCCATTGCCGTCAAAACCTTGAGCAATTATACCAACCACCTTTTCCATACGCCGGTGGATGCAATGTTCGCTTCTCGAACCTGGGAGGAACCTCGCAGTGCCGGTGATCAAACTGGAACAGTGAAATGAATAGGTCATTTGCCAGGAAGAAGTTCATATTGGCCGCGTCATCGCTTGGATCGCTCATCCTGACTAATCCGCTGAATGTATTTGCCCAGGCAGGCGGCGAAGGCTCGGCAGTCTTTCGTTCGCACGACAAACAGTCAGGACAGATGCCCCTGGCCAGGAAGCCGGACATCGTAGCCTCCGACATGAAAGGCGTGGCCGACGTGCTTCTGCGGTAGGTTTTGCCCGTATAGTTCCCAATATCAATAAGAATTCTGTAATGAAGAAAAAATTTAAAATTATTAGTACGCTGACTGGATTGATTTTTACTTGCCAGGCACTTGCCGCTGAACCGGTTTGGAGCACTTCAGGATTCAAAATGCCGGAATCGGCCGAATATGATGTCGCCCATGACCGATACTATGTTTCAAATGTGAATGGCGGCGTCATGGAGCAGGATGGCAATGGCAGCATCAGTTTACTTGACGGCAACGGCAAGTTGATCGATGTGGACTGGATTACCGGCCTGCATTCACCCAAAGGACTTGCCTTACACAAAAACAAGCTCTATGTCGCCGACGTCAAGCAGTTGGTGGTCATCAATGTTGACAGCGGCAAGATAGTGGCCCGTTACGAGGCGAGCGATTCCCGAGTGCTCAACGGGATTGCTATCAATCAAGCGGGGAAAGTCTTTGTCTCGGATTGGACTGGCAACTGTATTTATACCCTGGAAGATGGCGAACTGAAAATATGGCTGGAAGATCCCGAACTGAATTCGCCCAATGGCCTCTGGGCGGATAAGACTCATCTTTATGTGGCCAGCTGGGGCAGGAATCCAAAGGAGGACTTCACCACGGAAACCTCCGGCAACCTTAAAAAAATATCCCTGAAAACCCAACAGGTCGAGACGCTCGATCATGAAGGCCAATGGCTTAATTTGGACGGAATCGCCCGTTACGCCAGAGACAAATGGCTGGTCAGCGACTTTCTCAAAGGCGAGCTTTTACTGATCAATAAAAGCGGGCATATTGAAAAGTCACTGCCATTAAAGAAGAGTTCAGCCGATTTTTACTACCTGCCTGAAAAACACCTGGTCATTGTCCCGCTGCTTATGGAAAACCAGGTGGTGGCTTACCGAGTGGACTGATAATGCCTCAACTACAGAATAAAAAAGCTGTCATCACGGGCGGCAGCGACGGTATCGGCCTGGGCATCGCAAAGGCATTCGTTGAAAATGGTGCCGATGTCGTCATCATCGCGCGTAGCGAAAAAAAGTTGCAGGATGCACGATCTCGGCTCTTGGCCATTAGTGAACGAGAAGTGCACTGCATCTCGGCTGATTTATCGGATGCTTCGGCGGTTTCAGAGACCGCCAGACAAATTACCGAGCTATGGCCGGCTATCGATAGCCTGGTCAACAATGCGGGAACCGCGCGATTTTCGCCGTTTGAACAGGTAGCGCTCGATGAACTGGATGCCTTGATAGCGCTTAACATTAAAGCGCCTTATCTTTTTACTCAATGTTTGTTGCCCGCATTGGAAAAAAGGCAGGGCAACATCATTAATATCTCATCCTATTTTTCTCATCGAATGATCCCTGGGCGAACCTCCACGGCCTACTCGCTAACCAAAGGAGCGCTGGATTCATTTACCAAGGCACTGGCATCCGAACTCGGTTCGAGAGGGATTCGAGTCAATGCCATTGCGCCTGGAACAGTCGATACGCAATTGGTGCGTACCACCCTGGAAAACATGCCGGCTGATGCAGCCAAGCAGTTCCAGACTATGATTGAAACGATTTATCCGTTAGGCCGAATAGGCCAACCCGAGGATATAGGCGGAGCAGCCGTCTATCTGGCGTCTGATCTTGCCAAGTGGGTAACGGGTGCTATTTTCAACATTGATGGCGGGTTGACGACAAATTGAATTGGCATAATAGGACCAGCGGGGCATTTGAACAGAAACTTACGGTTTCGCCCTCACAGCGGCACCTCATGTTCACAGCGCGGGCATGGTGATTGTCGATTTGATAATTGGGCCATTCCTTCAGCATTTGACTTTAGCTCAATGCGCAAGACGCCTTGCATGCGAGTCCTCAGGAAGAAGAGATGACGCAGCGTACCGTCTCTCTACCCGAAGGATTCGCGCGAGCAGGTTGTCTATTTAAAGCAAACTTAAGTTTGCAGGTGTTACTCTTTGATAAAACGCATGAAAATGGATCAGAGGACATTATGATTATGGCTAAGTTTAAACTTGACGACGGTACTGAATATTTGGCGGAAGACTTTATCAATGGCTATTTGATTAATCCGTTATTGCTGCGCGGATCCACGCCGACATCACCTTTCATTCTCCGCTCCGAGCAGGTATTTTCAGTGCATTGCCTCATTAATAAAGGGCTGAAGTGCTGGGGGGTGTTTGACAATCTCGTGGATGCGCTTATATGTGCCCAAAACGGCCCTTCCTGGCCCGATAGATCTAGCAGTCAGCGGCAACCTGCGAAAGCGCGACGAATGTTTACCAGTCAAAAGCAATACAGCTGACCGGTAAAATTCATATTCCATGCAAAGCATGGAAATGCATTCCGCACCGCCTGAGCGGGAACCGGACGGCCAGCGCCCAAGGCCGTCCGGTTCCCGCTCAGAGCACTCGTCTTTATACACGAGTGCTCGCTGCTGACGGGAGCCAGGCACGTCGACTGCATGGATGGGACATGATTACGCCATTTCCCGCATTCCCCCAGCCAGAGGGAAGATGCAGGAGCCAGACTGAAGCCGGCTAAAGCGGCTTGATTTTCGTACGATCTTGGGCGAGTTTTTCCGGGCTACAAGTCGGTTTTTGCGGATCAGGTTGTTTTTTGCAGGCGGTTCAGTTTTTTAATCGAACGGAAACTCACCAGTATTTGCCGGTTTTCGTCCCAGAGGTTTAACCACAGGGATTTAAGGCTTTTACGGAAAGTCAGCGGCTTTACCGTTTGTAAGGCAGGCACCTCATCGTGACAGCGTTGCAAGTGATAGTTAGGTATGTTTGCTCTGAGGTGATGGATATGATGCAATCCGATATTGCCGACGGTCCATTGCAACACTTTCGGCAATTTATAATAAGAACTTCCTTTCAACCCCGCATCGGTCATGTCCCAGTTCTGTTCGCGCGCCCAGTAAACATCCTCGTACTGATGCTGAATATAAAACAGCCACATCCCGGCGCATGCTGCCAGAAGGATAATGGGCAATTGAATCATAAGATAATTCTGAAACCCCAGAAGCAAGCTCATCCCTACGATAAGAACCGCAAGGGCGATATTGGTGAAAACGACTCCGTAACGCTCCCGTTTGCCGGCGCCAAGGCTTGGAAAGCGCTGCACCACTAAAAACAGCACGATCGGAATCAGACCGAACAATACCAAAGGGTTGCGAAAAAGCCTGTAAGCCAGGCGTTTCAACCACGAAGCGGCTAAATATTCTTCTACAGTCATTGTCCAGATATCGCCCGCGCCTCGACGATCCAGATTACCTGAGGCCGAATGGTGAATGATATGGGTGCGTTGCCAGTCTTCGTAGGCGGTGAATACCATAATTCCAGCAATATAGCCCAGAATCCGGTTAGCTTTGCGTGAAGGAAAAAAGGCACTGTGACAGCTGTCGTGGAAAAATATAAAGATGCGCACCAACAGACCTGCAGCCGGAACGGTTAATAGTAAGGTGACCCAATACGGGTAGCCCTGGAGCGTGGAAAAAATCATCAATCCCCATAGGGCGAGGTAGGGTATGAAAGTATTCGATATTTGCCAGAAAGCTTTCCGGTAATCGGGGCGCGCATACTTTGATACGGCCCGGATCAAGTCTTGTCTGTAAGTGGAGGTATTTACAAAGCCCGGGGATGACGATGCTTTTTGGCTCAAAAACTGCTCGGACATAAATTAACTCTATGAAAATAAAAAGAATGCTTGTGGCCTGGATTTGGCCAGGTACAACTTGCGGGTTTGGGATAGAGGCCGGACCGGCCTATTGAAAGAAACTAAATAATGGGCACCAGGCCCAAGCAGCAAAATAGCGATTGTTCGCTATATGTGCACACATCAATGTCTACTTGTTAACATTCATGGCAGAACCCTTTAAGGTAACTCTCCTTATCCGGAAATCATGGGGGCAGTTCCTAAAGCTTGTGCTTTCCGCGTGCATGAGGGCTCTCTCATTCATCAACCCGATAATTGGATGAGGTAATCAGTGTTAAGTTCATAGTCATGTTTTTTATCAAGATGATGTATCAACGCTTTTCCGGCCACAACAATGATCCGCTTTAGGCTGCAATTCGCGGTTTACGTACGATAAGAGGGTAATTGATTGCGTTTGCCGCGCCCGAGCAGCGCTTGAACCTCCTCTGCCTAAAATGGCCCAATGCCCGCGCCGGTGCGAATTCAATTGCGCCCCGGAGCAGTATTCGCACTGAACCGCCGCCCGATTTCTCTTTCCAAACGACAACGTACCCGCGGAAAGCGGCTCATTCGATTTGCTTGCCGCTATGCGTAGAACCTAACCCGGTGCTAGTGGTCTACTCAAGGTCGTCGGTCAATGAACCGTTACGCATGAAGATCATGCTATCCCCGTGGCGTAATCATCGGTTTGCATTCGGCACGAAACCGTGCCGTCAATTATCCTCTGAAATAGGAGATTCTCATGGTTAAGACTTTTTTGATCCTTGTCGTTGCCCTGGTAGTGGAGGGCTGCGCATCGACCCGCCCGGTTCTTTATCCCAACGCGCATTTAACCTCCGTCGGGTCGGAAGCTGCGGAACGCGATATCGAGAGATGCATGGAGCTTGCCGACGCCGCCGGTATCGATTCCGGCGGCAGCGAAGCCGGTCGGGCGGCGGCCGGGACTGCCGGAGGTGCTGCTATCGGCGCTGCATCGGGCGCCGTAGGGGGGGCGGTGGTGGGATCGGCAGGGGCAGGGTCGGCCATCGGAGCGGCTTCCGGAGCGGTCGCCGGCTTGCTGAATTGGATATTCAGCAAGCCGAAACGCAGTTCCGCCTATGAGAACTTCGTCAACAGATGTCTTGAGGAGCAAGGGTATCAGCCCGTGGGCTGGGACTGATATTCATCATACAGGCGACGACGATTGCACTCATGCCCGCTGCGTAAGGCAGCGGTTGCGCGCACGGATAGGATGCGCTTCCAAAGTCCCGCCGGCTTTCTGACCCGTCCATCCGGCTCAAAATACCCGTTTCAGCCAAACCCCAGGCTGCATGGCTTCCTATCTAAACACTGCGCCAGATGCGTCCGTAATTGGACGGAACGGTCAGCCAGTGTTCCTGCCCCGGCGCACTGACAAAGTTGTCCTGGCCGTGCAGTTGCTCGTTATAGTTGCCGGCGCGCCCGACGTTAAATTGCACGCTTTGATCGGCATGCGTGAAGTTCACCGCGATCAGACTGGTTGCCGCATCGGTCGTGCGCTCGAACAGCAGCAGGCCGCGTGACAGATACCGTTCATAATCATTATGAAAATAATGGCTCCCCCGGCGCAATTCCTCGCAGGACTTGCGCAGATTCACCAGTTTGCGGGTCAGACCCACCAGGCTTTTGCCGACCGGGTCATAGAAATAATCCCAGCGCAGCGGCCGAAGCAGCAGCACGCGGCCCAGACCGTCCTCGGGCAGAAAGTAATTTTCGCCGAACTCCTGCCCTTGCCAGAGCATGGGGATGCCCTTCGCGGCCAGCAACGCGATCAGGTAGGGCTGGAGGCGATACCAGTGCGCGCGCTCGCCTTCGGCGAAAAGCGGATTCCAGTCGCGTTGCCGGAGTCCGAACTCGCACAGGAAACGGCTGTGATCGTGGTTCTCGATATATTGCAGCGGCGCCTTGCCCAGCACCTCGCCATTGTGGCTGGCCTGTCCGATATAGCCTACCGCGCCCAGCCGCAGGCCGAGGTGCTCTATCGCTCCGGCGGCGCCGCGCGCGCAGGCCCCCGCCGCGCCGAAAGTGGCATTCTGCCAGGTGGCGTTGCTGTAGCTCTGTTCGAGAATCTGTTCAGGCGCTTCCAGTTGCTCGGCGATCTGAATCAGACGAGGGCCTTCCGGCGCGTCGAAGCGGGACAGCCGCGCGAGCGCGCCCTTGACATACTCGTAGGTGTGAAAGACCAGACTGGCATAACCGTCGCCCATGGCCCCGTCCCAGTAATTGGGCACACAATCGTAGCGAAAGCCGTCGATGTGATAAGTCTCCAACCAGTGCTGGTTGACGCTAAAGAAAAAATCGCGGGTCAGGCCGCGCCTGAAGTCGGTGCCGACGCCGAAATAGTCCTTGGCGAACGGCCCCATAAACGGGTTTTCATGATACTGCAGGCGCCGGTAGAGATCGTGGTAAGGAAAGTCATCAGCGGTATGGCCATAAACGACATCCACGACAACCGCCAGCCCGCGCTGGTGCGCCGCATCGACAAAATGCTGGAAATCGGCGCGCCGGCCAAACCGTTCATCGACGCCAAAATAGCCCAGCGGCAGATAGCCCCAATCAACCTCCAGCGCGACATTACTGACCGGCATCACCGACAACGCGTTGACGCCCAGATCGGCAAGATAGTCGAGACGGTCGATCGCGCCTTGCAGGTCGGCGCCGAACTCGGCGAGATTCAGTTCGTACAGGATCAGATCGTGCAGCGCCGGCGTTTTCCAGTCCGCCTCGCCAGGGCTCCAGACATAAGGGCTATAGCCGAGCGTGAAGGCGGAGAGCTTGCCGACGGCGTATTCGCGGGCAAAGGGATCGATGATCCAGTCCAGTATGCCGACATTCGGGTTATGCAGCTCGTAACGGTAGACATGCCGGCCGGGCGAGCCGAAATGCGACCCCGGCTGTGCGTCGCGGACAATGCTGAAATCGACCGTTACCGACCAGGCATCGCCGTACTCGGCGTCGACGTCATGCCGCAACTCGATAGTCATCGGCTGTATGGCCTGGATGAACTGGTCCCGTTCATGAATGAGCTTTATAAACAGCCGGTTGCCGGCGCTTGCCGAAACCCAGGGCAGCAACAGTCCGAAATCGACCACGCCGGGCGCGGATTCGTGGGGGCCTAGTCTGGCCAAAGGAAGGCTTTTCATAATTAAACAGTCCTGGGTTGGTTAATGGGACGAATGGGGGTAAAGCTGATGGCTGGCATAGTCGGCCAGGCAATCGGTTCGAGGTTGGCATAACCGGCCAATCATGCCGATTAAATGCCCAGTTTGACTCTGGATCAATAAGTGAAATTACGTAGCGGCAAGCCTTGGCCCGGACCGATTTGATCATTCAGTGGAAAATGCCCGGCTTTTCGCCCGCCCTGCTAAAAACCTGTCAATTTCTTAAAAGCAGCTATTCTTAATATGATCACATCCAGAATCCCCATAATATGTCTTGACATAATATGGGGTAAGAATCTATTCTGTCAGCGCCACTCAGCACAAGGAGTAACCCATGAATAACAAAATAACGTTAACGCAGCTGGCGGACTCGTTGCACAAGTCCAGATTCAACAATGGCGCGGCTTTGACGCCGGAAATCATCGAAGAGGACCTGCAGGTGCTTCAGGTCCTGATCCAGGATCGCGAGGAATTCCCGGTATATGTGACGATCGATGACAGCCAGATTCTTTGTGTTTCCTATCTCTGGCAAGAACAAGAGATCATTCCGGAACAACGCGAAGCGTTACTGGAAGCCTTGCTAGCCCTGAACATTCCGATGCCGCTGTCGTCATTTTCCAAAATCGGTCATCAATACATTATTTTCGGCGCCTTGAGTACCCGCTCGGATGCCGATGCCATTCTGCATGAAATTGAGACTTTGAGTGACAACACCCTGGACGCCATTGAACTGATGGCGGACTACCTGAAATGACGCCTCATCATTAGGAGCCGAACAACATGAACCTACTCAATAAACTCCTGACCGCGCTGCGCGGTGCCGCTACCGAAACCGGCGAAGCCCTGGTCGATTCTCAAGGGATACGGATACTGGAACAGGAAATCCGCGACGCCAAGGAACATTTAAACCGCGCCAGGGAAAGCCTGACCGAAGTCATTGCCGAACAAATGGCGGTGCAGCGGAAAGTGAACGGCCTGCAGACGGCCATCGCGGAACATGAACAGTACGCCAATCAGGCATTGGCGAAGAACAATGACGCTCTGGCTCTGGAGATAGCGGAAAAAATCGCCGCCTTCAGCAATGAGCTGGGTGCCCAAGCGGTGGTTCTGGAAAGTCTCGACAGCAATATCGCGACCCTGAAGCAGTCTATCGCCGCCACCGAACGCAACATCCAGGGCATGGACCGGGAATTGACCCTGGTCAAAACCACGGAAAGCGTGCACAAGGCCAACGAAGCCGTAGCCGCCCGATTTTCCGGCAGCCGGTCGTCCTTGCGTTCGGCCACCGAATCGCTGGAGCGGATCAAAGCCAAGCAGCAAAAAAAGGTCGACCAAATGCAGGCGGCCCTCGCGATTCAACAGGAGGAAAACGGCGACCGGCTGCAAGAGAAACTGCAGGATGCCGGCATCATCACCAAAAAGGCCACGGCTTCGGCCATTCTGGACCGATTGAAGGCCAAGCGGTCTGAAGCCTGATCGCGATGCTCAGGACAGCGGTTTCGGTTCGCCGGCATAAAACGATGCCGGCGCGGCCGCGACGCCTGCCTCCTGGCCGGTATGACGACAATCACAACAACAACCCTTAAGGCACATGATATTGAAGCTTCTTTTTCAGGACATACGCAAGCCTGTGGGGGCGACTTCAGTCGCCCCCACAGGTTTTAAACCCGCTTGTTTCGGCGGATGAACAGGCAAACTGCGTAAGTCCTGTTTTTTAACCACAGGCCGCCCGGCATCGTTGCCTTTGCGCGCAAGGACAAAAAATGGAAACGGTACTCACCCTTATCAGCAGCTTTCCGACCGTGGTCTACACCATCCCGCTGGCCATATGCCTGGTGTTCTGGTTGTTCAGCCTGCTTGGCGTGTTCGATTTTCTCGATGTGGATATCGACAGCGAGGCCGGTTTGGCGGGACTTTTGGCCACGTTCGGCCTGGCCGGCGTGCCCATCACCCTGTCGCTCAGCCTGCTGTTCCTGTTCGCCTGGAGCCTGAGCCTGTTCAGTACCGCCTGGCTGCTGCCATGGCTGCCGGCAGGCCTCGTTTACAACGCCGCCGGCGCGGCCGCGCTGGTCATCAGCTTGATTTTTTCAGTGTATCTGACAGGAAAAATCACGCGGCCGTTGAGCAGGCTTTTTGTCACGCATGAAGCGCGCAGCAACCGTTCCCTGGTGGCCAAATACTGCGAAATCACCTCCCTGACCGTCAACGAACAGTTCGGCCAGGCCAAAGTCGAGGATGGCGGCGCCGGGCTGATCATCTCGATCCGCGCGGCCGCGCCCAACGACTTCAAAAAAGGCGACCACGCTTTAATTTATGAATACGACCCGGATAAAAACCTCTATTTCATCAGCAAACAGGACTAATCAGGAGTAGTCATGGAAATCATCATCACCGTTACCATTGCCGCGTCAGTCATCCTGATCGGAGCGCTGATCGTCTTTGCCTCGATGTATCGCAAGGTCGACCAGGGACAGGCCATGATCATCAACACCTTGAGCAGCGAACCCAAGGTGACCTTCACCGGCGGTCTGGTCATACCAGTGCTGCACCGCGTCGAAAAAATGGCCATTTCGCTGAAGACCGTGGAAGTCAACCGGCGCGGCGGCGAGGGGCTGATCTGTAAGGACAATATCCGCGCCGACATCGTCGTCACCTTCTTCGTGCGCGTCAACAAAACCCGCGAGGACGTGCTGAAAGTGGCGCAGGCGATCGGCTGCGAGCGGGCTTCCGACCAGCACACCATAGAAGAACTGTTCAGCGCCAAGTTCTCGGAGGCCTTGAAAACGGTAGGCAAGCGCATGGACTTCGAGGACTTGTACCGCGAGCGCAACCACTTCCGCGACGAAATCATTCAGGTGATCGGGCAGGACCTGAACGGCTATGTATTGGAAGACGCCGCCATCGATTATCTCGAACAAACGCCGATGAACCAGCTGGATGCCAACAATATTCTGGATGCCCAGGGCATCCGCAAAATTACCGAGCTGACGGCGATACAGCACGTGCGCACCAATGAGCTGCAACGCGATGAACAAATGCAGATCAAGAAAAAGGATGTCGAAACCAAAGAGATGATCCTGGAGCTGGAACGGCAGCAGGCCGACGCCGAGGCCAGGCAACAGCGGGAAATCGCCAGCGTGCAGGCGCGGGAAAAGGCGGAAGCCGAAAAGATCAAGGCGGAAGAGCACACCAAGGAAGAACGGGCCCGCATCGCGGCCGAACAGACCCTGGGCATCGACAACGAAAACAAGCAGCGGGAAATCGAGGTCGCCGAGAAAAACCGGCAACGGGCCATCGCCATCGAAACGGAAAAAGTCGAGCGCGTGCGCCAGCTTGAAATTATAGACCGGGAAAAAGAAGTCGAATTGCAGCGCATCGCCAAGGAAAAGGCCCTGGAAGAGCAAAAGAAAGAAATCGCCGAGGTGATCCGTTCGCGCATCGCCGTTGAAAAACATGTGGCCGAGGAAGAGGAACGCATCAAGGAGTTGCGCGAAGTATCGGAAGCGGACCGCAAACGCCAGGCGACCGTGATCGCCGCGGAGGCGGAAGCGCAGGAGCGCCTGGTGAAAGACATCAAAGCCGCGGAAGCGGCCGAACAAAGCGCCCAGTTCAAGGCGCGCGAAACCCTGGTGCTGGCCGGCGCGGAATTCGAAGCCGCGGAAAAACAGGCGCAAGCCAAAATCCGGCTGGCCGAAGGCATTCAGGCGGAACAGGCCGCCGTTGGCCTGGCCGAAGCGAAAGTGCTGCGCGAGCGCATGGCGGCCCAAGCGCAGGGCGATGAAGCCGTCGGCATGGCGCAGGTGCGCATCAAAAATGCCGATGCCGATTCCGAGGAAAAACAAGCCATGGTCGACGTAAAAATCAAGATTGCCGAAGCCGAAGCCATCGAACGCCGCGGCCAGGCCGAAGCCGAAGCCGTACGGCAGCATTACCAGGCTGAAGCCGACGGCCTGAAGGATAAATTTGCCGCGATGGCCAGCATGGATGAGAAAACCCGCAGCCATGAGGAATTCCGCCTGCAAGTCGATACCGCGCATACCGAAACCCTGGCCGCCATCGAAGCCGGCCGCGAAGCAGCCACGCTGAACGCGGGCGTGTTCGCCGAAGCGGTCAAGCAGGCCAACATCGACATTGTCGGCGGCGACGGCGAATTCTTCGAACGCTACATGCGCGCGCTGGCGGTCGGTAAATCGATAGACGGCACGGTCAATAAAAGCGACTTGCTGAAAACCACGTTTAAAGACCACCTGCGCGGCGAGGCGAACCTGATCGAGGACATTAAGCAAATCGCCGCGAATCTTGGTTCCGATGATCTGCAAAACCTGTCGGTGGCGGCCTTCCTGAACAAGCTGACGACGAAAGGCAGTATCGAAGACAAAACCAGGATGCAGGCACTGTTGGAACAGTTGAGTAATTGACAATGCAGCCCGCATGGAGCGTGGCGGCATACGGGCGTTCGAAAGCCTTGCATGGCCCGGATTCCGCAAGCTTCATCCGGGCCACGTAATCAATACAGACACGGATTTACAGGGTCGATAGCGGCCGCCATGGAGACACACAATGAATTGCCCCTTCTGTAAAACGCATCGATTAAAACCCACCCGGCTCACCGCCGAATTGCCCGCCGAAAGTTGCAGCCAGTGCCGTGGCGCCCTGGTTTCGCTGCTCAGCTACCGGACCTGGCTGGACCGGCATCCAGTGGCGGAACAACTGGCCGCCGACCAGCAGCAAGGCACCCGCGTCGAACCGGTCGACGCCTCGCATGCGCTGTTTTGTCCGAAATGCGCCGGCATCATGACCAAATACCGCATCGCCGCCGAAACCGAAAACAGAATCGATCTGTGCGTCCGCTGCAATGAAGTCTGGCTGGACAACGGCGAATGGGAACTGATCATATCGCTGGAACTGGCCGATAAACTGCCCCGGATTTTCTATGACAGCTGGCAAAAACAAATCCGGGAGCTGCATTTCCAGGACCTGAAGGAACAAAAATTCAGAGAGCTATTGGGAGCCGATTATGACGAAATCGTCCGCATCCGTGATTGGATCGACGGCCACGCGCAGCGCAGAACCTTATTGGACTATATCAACAGCTTTTAAACCTGATCGCTCATGACTGAAGAAACCATTTCCGACATCCAGCAAACCGTTACCGAAGGCGAAGCCTTTGAAGTGATCCGCAAGCGCCTGGATCAGCAAGGGCTCGCCCTGCAGGCCAAAATCGACCGCCTCAACACGCTGCGCGCCGAGGAATTCGGACAAACGGAACTGAAAATCATCGGCCGGGTACGGGCGCGTACCGAAAACAATTGCGTGCCGCGCGATATCGTCCGGGTCGGCAAGCACCTGATGCTGTTCGGTTACAACGTGTTCATCGGCATGAAGAAAGAGACCCGGGTCGAGGATGTCTTCAGCCTGTACAATCTCGTCGAAACCGAAGACGGCTTCGATCTCGAAGCGCATGCCTCGCCGGACCATTTTTTGCTGGATGAAAGGTTTGTCGCCGACTTCAAGGAACTTTACCGCTACTACAAGACCACGCGCCTGTTGTCCCTGCATGCCGGCCACGAACAACTGCTGGCCGTGTTCCAGATTGGCCAGAAACTGGACGACATCCGGGTGTTCCGCTGGCAAGTCCGTGACGATCAAGTCAGCTATATCGACAACCGGGGCGAACGCGATTTGCCGAGGTATCCGGCCCACGACTTCGAATGGACCGCGACCCGGCGCGAGGACCATGTCGCCGGCAAGCACCCGCATGTCAGCATCCTCGATGAGGTTTTCGTCGAGACCATCGGCGGCGACCTGACCGTCAAGGTCGAAAACAATACCGAAGACGGCCTGGGCATTTACCGCGAACCGGTCGACGACCCGCACCAGTCGCTGGCCGACGCCGAGATCGCCTACGCCAGGCTGGGCACCCTGATCGTACTGAAAATACGCCCGTACCGCGAAAGCGCCTACCGCTACCTGGTCTTCAACACCCTGACCCGGCAGGTCAACCGTATCGACGCCATCGGCCAGTCCTGCGTGCAATTGCCGGACAACCACGGGCTGATTTTCCCCGGCGGCTATTATCTGCAAAACGGCGAAACCCGACTGTTTGAAAACGTCCCGGCCGGCCTGACGTTTGCCAGCGTGCTGCGCTCGCCCAACGGCGAGGACGTGCTGTACCGGTTTTATGAAGCCGATGCCGGCATCAGCGTGCTGTTCTCCTACAACCTGATCGAGAAAAGCCTGCAAAACCCGATCATCGCGCACGGCGTGTGCCTGTTCCGTAGCGGCCGGATGCTGGTGTTCCGGGCCGAAAACGATGACCCCGGCCGCATCCATCCGATGCAGCTGTGGGAAACGCCGTATTTTCACGAAGAGTTCATGCATCAGCAGCCGGCGCGCCAGTCGTTTTTCGGCAAAATCGGCAATGCCGAACTGGTCCGGGGCATTTCCGACGGCTACAGCCTGGTGCGGGCGATTTCGAGCCGGCACGCCACGCTGGCCCACTTCGAAGCCCTGATCGAGGCCGGACAACGCCTGTTCGACGCCTACCACTGGCTGGATGCCGATGAGGCGGGCGCGCTCGGGGCCGATATCCGGCAAATCCGCGCCACCGCGGAACTGGTGCTGGACGAGTTTGAAAAGGTCGAAAGCATCCGCCAGCAAGCCAACCAGGCCCTGAGCGAGGCCGAAACCCGGCAGCGGAACCTGCTGAAAACCCTGTATGTCGACAGCTGGAAAACGCCGGGGGAATTCGTTCAGGCCCTGGACGCCATGCACAGGCAACAGGGTCACCTGACCACGATCAGGGAACTGCGCTATATCGACCAGGCCGCTGTGCAATCGCTGCAGGACGATCTGGTCCGCGAACTGGATGCGCTGGGCCAGGCGACCGTCGGCTTTTTAAGCACCGAGACGGCGCTCGCGCCATTTCATGACAGCCTGTCGGCCTATCAGGCGCAACTGGACAACAGCCAGACCACGGCCGAAATTCAACCCGTCCTCGAACAGCTGGACCAGATGAGCCAGAATCTGGACCTGCTGAATGAAACGCTGGCCGGCCTGGAAGTCAAGGACGCCCAGGTCAGGACCGGGATACTGGAAGCCCTGTCCGAACTCTACAGCAAACTCAACCAGATCAAGGCCGGCGCCCGGCATAAGCGTAAAAGCTTCCGTTCCGAGGAAGCGGTCGCCGAATTCGCCGCCCAGTTCAAACTGTTTTCGCAAAGCATCAGCAGCGCCCTGGAATCGGCCGAAACGCCCCGGCAATGCGACGATCAGCTGACCCGCCTGTTGACCCAGCTGGAAGAACTGGAAAGCCGGTTTTCCGACTTCGACGAATTTCTGGCCGATATCGTCCAGCAACGGGAACAACTGTTCGAAGTCTTTCAGTCGCGCAAGCAGGTATTGCTGGACGAACGGCAGCGGCGCGTGCAGACCATCGTCGCGGCCATCGACCGGCTGTTCGCGGGCATCGAACGGCGCCTGCAGACCTTTGACGAGCCGGATGCGCTGAACAGTTACCTGGCCGCCGATGCCATGGTGCGGAAACTGCGCCAGATGATCGAACACTTGCAGGCCCTGGACGCCTCGGTACAGGCCGATGACGCCCAGGCCCGGCTTAAGGCCATGCAGGAACAGGCGCTGCGCTCCCTGCGCGACCGCCGGGACATCTTCGAGGACGGCGGCGCGCTCATCAAACTGGGCCGGCACCGCTTCAGCGTCAATACCCAGCCCCTGGACCTGACCCTGATCAATCGTCAGAACCGGCTGGTCTGGCATTTGATCGGCACCGATTATTATGCCCGGGCCGAACACCCGGAGCTCGATGAGCTCCGGGTGTTTTGGGATCAGACCCTGATTTCCGAAACCGGGCAGGTTTACCGGGCCGAATACCTGGCCGCTTCGATTCTGTACAGCGCCGAGCAAGGGCTCGAGCAAATGACGCTGGACGGGCTCCATGCGGCGCTGCTGCAGGACGATGCGCTGATGCAGTTGATCCGCCGCTATGCGACGCCGCGCTATCAGGAAGGCTATGACAAAGGCATACACGATGTCGACGCCCGCCGGATTCTGGAACACTTGCTGCCGGCGCGGCAGGCCGCGGGGCTGTTGCGCTACACGCCGGAAACGCGCGCCCTGGCGTTGGCCTACTGGCATTTCGCCGCCATCGATGAGGCCCAGAAACAAAACCTGCGGCGGCTCGCCCAAAGCGCCGCGCTGCTGCAAAAGTCTTTGGGCAGCCTCAAGGCGCATCAGGACCTGTCCGGCCAGATCGCCGCGCAGTTGGCGCAGTTCAAGACCCTGTCCGGCCTGGCGGCGGCGGACCCCGCCAGTGCCGGCGATTACCTGCTCGCCGAACTGGCGGCCAGCGTTCCCGAATTCATTACCAGCCGGCAGGCCGATGCCCTGGTCAATGCGCTGTACCAGCATCTGGAAAGCATCGGCCATCGCGGCGACTACGAAACCGCCTTGCAGCACTGCGCGGAGCAACTTGATGCCCAATGGCAACTGACCGCCGGCTGGCTGGCGGGCATCACGGCACAGCCGCAGTACGGCACTTTTCAGCGCTTCATCCCGGAAGCGGTGATGATCATCCTGGGAACCGGCCTCAATCGAAAAATCAGCCCGGCAACCCTGGAAGTCAGCATCGAAAACCTGATGGGCGATCACGCCCGCATTGAAGACAGAAGGCTCAGCATCAGTATCGATGAATTCGGCGAACGCCTGCACCGGCACCGCACGCAGATCGTGCCCGGCTTCCACCAGTACCAGACCCTGCGCCAGCAGCTGATCGCCGCCGAACGGGAACAGCTGCGCCTGGAAAACTATCAGGCCAGCCCCTTGACCTCCTTCGTGCGCAACAGGCTGATCAACGAGGTTTACCTGCCGCTGATCGGCGACAACCTGGCCAAGCAAATGGGCGCGGCCGGCGCCGCCAAGCGCACCGACCTGATGGGCCTGCTGCTGCTGATTTCGCCGCCCGGCTACGGCAAAACGACGCTGATGGAATACGTCGCCAATCGCCTGGGGCTGGTGTTCATGAAGATCAATTGCCCGGCCCTGGGCCATGCCGTGCATTCCCTGGACCCCGCGCAGGCGCCCAATGCGACGGCCGCCAGGGAACTGGAGAAACTGAACCTGGGCCTGGAAATGGGCAATAACGTCATGCTTTATCTGGATGACATTCAGCATACCCATGCCGAGTTCCTGCAAAAATTCATCTCGCTGTGCGACGGCTCGCGGCGCATCGAGGGCGTCTGGCAGGGGCGGACCAAAACCTATGACCTGCGCGGCAAAAAGTTCTGCGTGATCATGGCCGGCAACCCCTACACCGAATCCGGCGAGGTCTTCAAAATTCCGGACATGCTGGCCAACCGCGCCGATATTTACAATTTGGGCGATGTCCTGAGCGGCAATGACGAGGTCTTCGCGCTCAGCTATATCGAAAACAGCCTGACCTCCAATCCGCTCCTGCAGCCGCTGGCCACGCGCGGCATGGACGACGTCTACCGGTTCCTGCGCAAGGCTGCCGGCGAAACCGTGTCCGACAATGAGTTCGAACACCGCTACGCCGCCTCGGAAAGCCGGGAAATCGTCGCCGTCCTGGAGAAAATGCTCAAGATCCGTGATGTCGTGCTGGCGGTCAATCAGCAGTATATCCATTCCGCGGCGCAGGACGACCGCTACCGCACCGAGCCGCCTTTCAAACTGCAGGGCAGTTACCGCAACATGAACAAGATGGCGGAAAAGGTCACATCGGTCATGAACGACGAGGAACTGCGGAATCTGATCAGCGATCATTACGTCGGCGAAGCGCAGACCCTGACCCGGGGCGCCGAGGAAAACCTGCTCAAACTCAAGGAAATCCGGGGTCTTCTGAACGCCGGGGAAAGCGAGCGCTGGAGCGCGATCAGGAACGAATATGCCCGCCTCAGGAAACTCGGCGATGAAAACGACCCGGCACGATTACTGGCCAGCCAGTTATCCGTTATCGCCGAACAGCTGACTGCTATTGGCCGGCACTTGCAAGCGCCTTCGCCGCTGGCCGAATTGAATCAGCACATCGTGCACCTGCGCGAGCAGATCGCCCAGGTCGAAATGAATGTGGAAGTGGTCAACCAGCCGATGCCGGGCGCCGACGCGGTGCTGCATAAACTGGCGGAATTATTCGAGATTTCATTCTTGCCAGTGTTTTCGGCCATGCAGCATAAAATCAGCATGGAACATGAAACCTGGGAACGCGTCAAAATGCTGACCGAAGAGTTCAAGCGCCTAAAACGCGAGAGTGATCCCGTAAAAAGCAATTAGAGCAATCAGTCCTTACTTGAACAACGACTGTTGTGCAAATTATTGATGAGCCTGCCTGAAAAATACAGTAGGGTACGCATTGCGTACCATTCCCAGCGGTCCCGGTAAATGCCATCCCAAAAGGGACCAGACTGTGAAAGAATTAGTGAAAAGCGTCATAAAAAAGCCTTATTCACCACGAAGATCACGAACGACTGCAGGGATGCAGGAGGTAGAGCAACGCAGGAGCAGTTGCCGAGGACACGAAGAAAAAATAAAATTAATCAATAACTTAAAACTTCGTGTGCTTCGTGTCCTTCGTGGTTAAATCTTTTAAATTGAATACTTTCACAGTCTCGGACGAGATGCGTACCCTACCGGATTGAATACCCCGTGTGCCCAGCCGGTCGGTGAATGGCTTGTTTTCATGGCGGCTCAAACGACTGGTGCGGCCGCTATTTTTCCTCAGCCTGTCCGATTCCCGCCCGCGGTCCTGCGCTTGCGCAGGGACAGACGCGGGCCGGGCAGTCGTGAACTCCGTGTTCTTTGTGGTTACAATACCCGCAATCGAGCGGCTGCCGCTTATCCAAATTTAAACAAACAAGCCTATGAATAAAAAAGACCTGCCTGAAAACTGGAAAAAATCGGCGCAAAGCATACGCGCCATCCAGGTCGCTTTCGAATTTGGCACCGGCGTATCCGAAAGCATCCGGCGTGAAGCCAACAAAAACGGCCTGAGCACCTCCGACCAAATCAGAAAGATCATTCAGCTGGACATCAAACCGCCTAAGCGCCCGAGGCTGACGGTATCGCTGACCGAGGACGATTATAAAAAACTGGCGCGGCGGTATCAGCTGGATGCCGGCAACAAAGCCGCGATCCGTGAGGCCATGCGCCAGGAACTGATCGACTTCGGCAAAAGCATACAATCGGAATAGTTTCAGGCCGGCAAGGGAAAGGGCGGGGAAGAAGCCGACATTCTCAAAGGCATTCCTTAAGTAACGGATGTTGCGCGCCAGGCATGGGCGATGGTGGGAGCGATGCCCTCATCGCGATCTAGAATCGGATTGATGCCTTGATACCGTAAAATGAACAGACACATAAGGGCAAACCTGTGTGTTCGCCCTTGCTCAACGGTTCTCCGATAACCCGTTGTGCACCCGAAACAGGGCGGACACGCAGGTCCGCCCCTACAATGCCTCCGTACGATAAAGGTGCCCCCTTTGATCTGTATGAGCCGCATCGCAAATTATTAGGTGATTTCCATGTTACATATTATTCCGGTAGGTCGGGTTAGCGCAGCGTAACCCGACGCTGCCTGTTACGTATAAATCGTTTCAGGTGCCTCGGAGACGAGTGTCAACGACAGTAAAATCGTAGGTCGGGTTAGCGCAGCGTAACCCGACTGTTACGCGGCATAACATCAGTTCATTTAGACAAATTCCAACACACACAAACTCAGCAATAACCCGGCACTCAATCCTGCGCCATCGGCCAGAGATGATACAGCAGGACGCGGATGTCGCCGGGAAACGCATCGGGTTTCGCCGCCGAAACCGTTACCGTGTTTTCGCCCGGCTTCAGCTTAAGCCGCAGGCGGGTGCGTTCGATCTTATTGCCCGGCGCCATGCCGCCGGGCCAGTGGGTCGTATCGCCAGGGCCTTCCGACGTCAGCGCCTGTCCCGCCGCCAGCACATCGGGAAAGACCATGCTCTCGCCGTTGACCGTGATGATCGGCCGGTCGAGCGAAGCCGCCGGCGCTTGCGTCCGGAAGGCACGGACATTGTCGAGCGTGACGCTGACCGTCGTTTTGGCCGGCACGGCGTCGAAATAAAACAGCAGATATTCTGTCCGCGCCCAGTCGAACTGACTGTCGGCAGGAAAAGGGAAGGCCAGCAGATGCCAGCCCGTGAAGTCGACAGCGGCTTCGAAATCAACACGCTGTCCCTTGGCATCGCGAAGCTGGATGCGAAGCTGTTCGTATTTACCGTCGCCCAGAACCCAGACGCCCAAAGCATTCTTGCCCGCCAGGTTCAGAGGCTGCTCGAAGCGCCGGCCGATCGCCGACCAACCGCCAAATGCCCCTTCGTTCGTCGCCGAGTAGCGCAGGGCGCTGCCGCCGGTCCTTGTCTCGCCGCGGGTGGTCTCGAAATGCTGGCGCACGCCGTCGCGCACGGGCCCGGCGGGCGAGACCAGCTTGTCAGGCCGGGGGACAAGCTTCTCGTATTGATTGCGACCGCTCATCCGGAAGGCGGCCGCGTCCTCAAAGCCTTCGATCGTGAGCGCGTCCGGGCGGCCGTAAGCGGCTGATGCTCCAGCCATGCTGCCGGCAATGATCTCCACGCCAAGTTCATGGTCGCCCGGCTCATCGTTGCGGATGGTCCAGGTATTTTGACGGCCGTCCAGCACATCGACGTATCTTAACGGCTCGTAGGCGGCGCGGTAGAGCTGCCAGCCGCCGCCTGCATCATCAAACAGCTTGAAATCCTTTTGCGGTTCGCGCAGCCTGGCCTTGACCGGCGCGGGCAGGGGGCCGGCATGCCGGAACTGCTCCCACTTTCGCAGCGTATCCAGCATCTGGCGCGACTGCGTCTGATTTTCCAACGCCTCCCGCGAGGTCTCCAGAGAAAGCGATCCGTCCACGGCCATCGCCTTGGCGGCGACATACTCGAGCTGGTCCGGGCGCATGTCCTTGAACCAGTAATACCAGCCGATATCGGGCCGCGTGAAGTTCGCGTTCATCCGCAGAATCTGCGGCCAGCGCTCGTCGAGATAGCCCTTGATATCGCCATGGCCGTCCGCCGAAGCGGCTCGCGGCACGATGTGCCAGCGCAAATCGGTACCGAGGCCATTGCTGACCTGATAGAGCACATCCTTGTTGAATTTGCGGTAATAGGCGAGATGCAGGCGGTTCAGGTAATACCAGCTGTCGATATAGGCATCGATGATGCCGTCGCTGGCATCAAAGTACACCATGTCGAAATCCGCACTGTTAAAGACATCGGCGAAGTTCTGGGTCAGTTCGTCGGCGAGCGTGCTGTCGGGATCGACCAGGAAAAATCCCCACAGCGTGAGCAGCCTCTTTACGCTCGATCCGGCCGGGTGCGCCTGTGCCCTGGTGCCCAATGCGCCGCGCTCGCAATTGACATACCGGAACGGGGGGGCCGGCTGCGCGGCTTCATAACGGATGATCTCATCGCCGATTCTCAGGTATTGCCCCGGAAACTCCCTGCCGCCAGGGCCTGTCGGCGGCAAGCCGGGTTCGGCCGACAGCGTGAGGGTGGTGGCTTTCGCATCGAGCGCCTCGGCGAGGTTCGGAACGGGCACCGTTGCCAGACGATCATCCGGCTTCGGCGTGATGTAGGCATCGTTCGGCGAGATCGAGGGGCCGAATACATGCACGCCGGCCTCGAGACCGGCCGCGTGAATCTTCGCCACCGCCGCCTTCAACCCTGCCAGGCCGTGCGGAAAATTGTCGGTATTGATCCGGTAATGGCCGTGGCTTTCCAACCAGTTGTTTTTCAAAAAAACGAGAGTGCCGAAGCCACCCAGTTTGGCATAGTCGATCAGCGCGTCGATATTGGCTTCCGAGGCATCGGTGGCGAACAGATAGGACTTTTGCACCGATTCCGATTCGCGCGCCCATTTCCCTCCCAACGTGGGAGACGGCAGGCCCGCCGCGCGCTCGGCCTCCCGGATCGCGGTCGTGAAATCCCCGATGGGCGCCGCCGCCAGCGAAAATTTGGCGCCGACGAGACCATGACGGCGATGCGCGCCGCTTCTCAGCCATTGTATCGACTGGCTTGCCGGCATGGGTTGATTGACCGTGTTTTCGCTGATGCCGAAAAAAGCCGCGCCGAATTCGTCATCGTAGGTGGCGTTGATGGCCGGCGCCACGGTCTTCAGGCGCCGCAAAGGGAAGCCGATGGCAAGGGCATCAAGGTCCGCGGGTTCGGCGCTGAGCACCTCGAAAGTGAAATGATGCGGCGCGGAAATAACGCGCAAGCTGACCTTGATCTCGGGATCGATGAACCGTGCCGTCAGGACATCGCCCGTTCGGGAGATCCGGGTTGCCGGCAAGCCTTGCACGCCGGCCCGCGAGGCGGTCAGCAGCGGCCGTCTGGCCGCGATGGCGGCGTAGTCCTTGCCGGAGGCCGGACTGGCAAACCGGGTCAAAAAACCGGAAGGCGATAAACGCCATTCCACGGCCTCGTTCTGAAAAACCATGTCCGCCGCATCGGCCTGCGGTTCCGGCAAAGCCACGGGTTCCACGCGCACGTCGTCGATATCGACGCCTTCCGGTGAGGCTGCGGCGATCGCCAACGCCGAATTCAGATAGCCATCGCCGGCGGGCTGATAGAAAGCGGTGAATTGCCGCCATTGGGCGCCGGCATGTTCCTGCAGCAGCGTCTGGCCGCCGGTCGGCCGGTTCCGGAAATATTCGTACGACTGCACCGAGAACGCGCCGCCCCGGGCCCACAAGGAAACGCGATACCAGTTGCCCGCCCGCAAGCCCCGGCAGCCCTGGTACAGATGCGCGGCGCCGCGGGTCGGGGCGGCGATATGGACAAATCGCGCCCCCGAATGCGGCGCGTCAGTGCCAATCCGCAACCGTCCGGGATAAGCCGGGTTCGGTTGCCAGTCAGAGGGAATCCGGACTGCCGTATCCAGATTCCATTTTTTTACCCACCCATCAGTGCCCGTCCGGGCGTCGCGGAGCGATTCGAAACCGCCGTTTTTGAGGACGGGGATTTGCTCCGCGGCCGCGTCCGGGCCGCCGGTTGCCATGATCATGAAAGCCGCAGTGGATATCACTGCGACGCTTAATCTTATACGCTGCCGCCACTTCATTTTTTCATATCTTAATGCTGGTGAAATTTTCAGATTCGGGACCGGCCCGCTTGCCCGGCTTTTTTGTAATTGCGCGTCCTGGCAAAGAGTCCCATCCCTGGCAATCTTACCGGTTTTGGTCCCGGAATTTATCCGACCAATAGACAATTTGCCGTTTTGGAGGGTTGAAAATCATCCGCGGCGGGTTTCAATCCGATTTTTATAAATGCGTTAAACCTCGATTTATCAATGCTGATTTTGCGTCTTAGGTTTTCTAACGAGAAGGATGCTTTATAATGGCCCGTTTCCATTGTTCATCAGCCCCTGCAAGAACAATCATACTCATGAAAAAGAACCCAATGCCCGTTTCCGGTTCAGCCGGGAATAATCTTGAAAACCAGGCCCGGTCTCAGCTGGATGCCGGCAAGTACAAGGAAGCGATCGAGCTGTATAAAAAATTACTGAAGGATGCCGACAACAGCGACTGGCGCCAGCAATTGGCTTACTGTTACCTGCAAAGAGCGTCGGCATTTGCCGCCAAAGGCATGTATAAGGAGGCGCTGGGGCTGTGGGAAAATTACAGCCAGCAGGCACAGCCGCCGTACGAAAAATACGATCATTACCTTGCCTGGCTGATTCAAACCAAAAATCCGGCCAACATCCAGTCGGCCCTGCAGCAGTTATCGGCCCGGCAGCTGGATAAAGACTATCCCGGACTGGCCTCCTTGTTGGGTTTGCTGATTATCACCCGGCATCCGGAATTTCAGCAGGCCTTGCCCCAGGACGCCGACTTCATGGCGCATTCAGGGATAGTGCGGACGGCGTTGCAGGCCTATCAGAACAACAACCCGGCGGGCGCGGAAGAGGCGTTAAGACAATTGCCCTATCGCTCCGCCTTCAGGGATTTCCGCACCTTGCTGAAAGCGGCGCTCACGTTGCCGGCCTCGCCTGGCGAAGCGCAGTCACTGCTGGACAAAATCCCGGCAAACTCGCCCTATGCGCAAACCGCCGGCCTGTTGCGGACCTGCACCCTGAACGGCCGGGCGCTGGTCCGGGAAATGGCAAGGTTCAATCGTCAACAGCGCGGGCTGATCGGGGACATCATGGGCCTGGATCAAAAGCAGTCCGATTTCATCGAGCAGTTAAGCCGGCACAAGGATCGCCTGTCCGACAAGCTGAAATTCAATCTGGCCGCTCAATACCGGTCGCTTTGCGGTCCAGAGTCGGCGAGGCGCTTCTGTTTTACGCTGCTGCCCCGGTATCCGGCCGGCCAGCGCGACTTCGAGAAACTCTTCGGCCCCGTCGATGAATTCGAACACAACCGGTTGAAGGCGCTGGCCTGCGAGCAGGAAAACAACGATGCCGAATATTATTGGCGCCAGTGCATCCGGACCCTGGCCAGGGAACGCGACCCCGGCAATGACTTGAAGATCGCGCTGATATTGCGCCATCTTGCGGAACAACAGCCGGATCCCGAGGAGAAAAACCAGTTGCTGAACGAAAGTCTGCTGTACGACCCTGACGACCGGGCCAGTTATCTGCGGACTCTCGACTATTATGGACAGTCTCCGGATACCGCCGAAAGCTATAAACAGTGGCTGGATGACACCCTCGCCCGATTCCCGCTGGACCTTGAGGTACTGACCCTGGCGGTCCAGGCGGCCATGCGCGATAACGCTTATAAAAAAGCCAGCCAGTACGCGCGGAAAATCCTGAAAATCGATCCTTTGAATACGTTTGCCAAGCAAGCGCTGTTTGCCTGCCATCTGGCGCGGGCGCGCAAGCTGATACAAGGCAAAAAATACCCGGCGGTCGAACAGGAAATCCAGCAGGCGGAAGACCTGAAAATGGGCAAAAGTTACGCACTCCAGATGCAACTGGTGCGGGGCCTGTTCTGTTTTGCCGCCGAGGACAAGCCGCAAGGCATGCAATTCATCGCCGAGGCGCTGGGCAAGCTCAATACGGACCCGGTCAACATGCATTTCCAGGCCGCCATGGAAGCGCAGCTGACGAATCTGCCCGTCGCGACCCTGTTGCGGGAATTGCCGCCCGCCAGGGATTATTTATTATCCGGGCAGGAACTGGCCCGGTTGATCGAGCGACTAAAACAGTACGGCCGGGACGCCGGCAGTCTGGAACGGCTGCACAAGGCGCTGGACAAAGTCAAGGCGCCCCTGAAAAAGTCGCTGCAACAGCAGGACTACGATGAAGCCCTGCTGTTAACCTTGTGCGAGACGCTGGACGACATCAGGCATTACGAGTTATTGCGCCATTGCGTGAAAGAGGCGCAAGCCAAATGGCAAAAACCCATCTGGAACTATTACCTGGTTTATGCCGGGACCTCTGGCTGCCCCGAACGCTGTTCTTACGGGCAAATCTTGAGCCTGGAAACTAACCGTGAAGTGGCCCGGCTGGAGAAAGATCATCGCACCATGGTGCTGATTGACCATTACCTTAAGCGCTATCATGAAGCGCATCCTTCGATGGGGCTGGGCTTTCTCGACAGCCTGCTGCCTCCGGATGAACAGCCGGGCGCCGAAGATCCGTTCGATAGACTGTTCGGCCATTTGCCCGATGAGATATTCGATAAGCTCAATAAAAAACTGGAAGCCTTGGCTAAAAAAACATCGCCGGAGCGGCTTGTTCAGGAGCTGGCCGGCGTGGTCGGCGATGACAGCAAACTCATGCAGGCCATCATGCTGGACCCTGATTTGTTCACGGCCCTGATGCTAGTGAAAGCCGCCGGCGATTTGGGCATCAATATCGATGTCAGCGTTGACGATGTCCTGGCCTGTTTCGACGCGGACCAAAAGCCCGGCCGGTTCCCCTTTTAACCACCCTGGTAAGCCGCTATGAAGACACCTTATGAGATCCTGAACGTTGCCGCCGATGCCGGCGATGCCGAAATCAAGCAGGCTTATCTGCGCAAAGTCAAAGACAATCCGCCGGATCGCGACCGGGAACAGTTTCAATCAATTCATAGTGCCTATGAAGCGATCAAGGACCATAAAAGCCGGGTGAGCCATGCCCTGTTCACAGCGCCCGAGGCCGATTTCGAGGCGCTGCTCGACCAGGCCTTTGCTGTCGCGCAGCCCCCGCGAATCGGGCCGGAACAGTTTAACGGGCTGCTGCACGCCGGCATCGACGATCAAACCCTGCTGAACGCCCTGGCCAATTCCGGAAAACCATGACTACAGACACACAAACAAACCAGTTACTCGAAGACTTCCGCACTTATCTGGAACAGAGCCGGCCTGAGCCATTCGTCGCCGAGGAACAGCCCGATCTGAACACGTTGCTCACGGAAATGGCGGGCCTGAAAACCGAAGTGAAAGCCGAATCCAGGCAGTTCAAGAGTACCCTGGATACGCTCGGCTCGGCGCTGGCCACCGTGCAGGAAGACAATAAAGCCCTGTCGGCGGAACTGGCCAGGCATGCCGAGCGGCTGGAACAGCAGCAACGTCAAATCATGCGCGCCGTGCTGTTGGATATCGTCGACATCTACGATCGTTTGACCACCGGCCTGGAGGTGCTGCGCAACTACCAGCCGGTCGCATCGCTGTTCAAACATTCCAGGGACCAGGACGTGCGGTTTATCAGGCAGTTCAGGGAAGGGCAGGAAATGACGGTCAGGCGCTTTGAGCAATTCCTGGAGCGCTATCAGGTGCGGCCGCTGGACTGCGTCGGGCAAGTGCTGGATCCTGTGACCATGACGGCTGTTGAGACCGGTTATCATCCAAAATTCGAAAACGGCATCGTGCTGGAGGAACTGCGGAAAGGTTTTCTATTCCAGGATCAGGTTCTGCGGCTGGCGGAAGTTAAAGTCAATAAAATCAACGCTAGGGAACACTTATGAACGAAATCATCATTGGCATCGATTTAGGCACCACCAACTCGGAAGTCGCGATTGTCGAGCAGGGCAAGGTCAGGGTAATCGCCGACGGCGACAAAAAAATCCTGCCCTCGTTTGTCGGCATCGACGACCACGGCGGCATTCTGGTCGGTGAAGCGGCGCGGAACCAATACCTGGTTTATCCGGAGCGCACCGTTAAATCGATCAAGCGCCTGATGGGGCAACATATCCAGGTGGACCTGGCGGGCCAGTCCTATGCGCCGCAGGAAATTTCCGCCATTATTCTTAAACGCCTTAAAGCCATCGCCGAAAAGCATCTCGGGCAACCGGTCGGCAAGGCCGTCATCACCGTGCCGGCCTATTTTTCCGACGCCCAGCGGCAAGCCACGCGCGAGGCCGGCGAAATCGCGGGACTGGACGTCGTGCGCATGATCAACGAGCCCACCGCGGCGGCGCTGGCTTATGGCGCCAGCCAGATCGAAGCCAAGCGCATGTTGGTGTACGACCTGGGCGGCGGCACCTTCGACGTGTCCGTGGTCAACGTCCAGTCCGGCGTTGTCGAAGTGCTGTCCAGTCACGGCGACAACCACCTGGGCGGCGACGACTTTGATCAGCAAATCATCGAACACCTGCTCAAGCATCTGCAAAAAACCTACAATGTCGACGCCCGCGGCCACAGCAAAGCCATGGCGCGCATCACCCGGGCCGCGGAAAATGCCAAACTCCTGCTTTCCGATGAGCCTTACGCACGGATTGAAGAAGAGTATCTGCTGGAGCATGAAGGCTCGGCCATCCACTTGTCCCTCGAATTGTCCAGGCTGGAATACGAGATGATGATCGAGGATTACATCAACGCCACCCTGGACGCCGTGCATATCGCCCTGAAAGGGGCAAAACTGACCGTGGCGGATATCGATGAAGTCATACTGGTCGGCGGTTCCACACGCATGCCTTGTATCCGGGAACGCATGTTCGATGAATTCGGCTACGAACCGCACGGCGAAGTCGATCCCGATTTGTGCGTGGCCATGGGCGCGGCGATTCAGGCGGCCATGATCGGCGGCCAGCAAGTGGATACGGTGCTGGTCGATGTGACGCCTTATACCTACGGCACCAGTGCCATAGGCACGCTGAACGGCCAGTCTTATCCCTTCATGTATGTGCCGATCATCCACAAGAATAGCGTGCTGCCGATCCGTAAAACCGAAGCCTTCATGACCACCCACGATGGCCAGGAAGTCGTTGAGGTCACGATTTATCAGGGCGAGGACCCCGATGCCCTGAACAATATCAGCATCGGCGAGTTTCGGATCGAAGGCCTGCGCGATGTCGAAGCCGGCAACGTGATAACGCTGACCCTGGATCTGGACCTCAACGGCATTCTGCACGTGTCGGCGCAGGAAAAAGACACCGGACTGGAAAAATCGATCACGATTAAAAATGCCCTGTCGCGTTTTGAAAGCACCACCCTGGATACCGCCAGACAGCGCATCACCTCGTTATTCGGGCACCTGGAACCCGGTCCGGATGAACAGGGCGCGGCGGAACCGTTCGAGGAACCGGCCGCGCCGGAAATCGAGGAGGCGCGCAATGTCATGGCTAAGGCCGAAAGTTTGTTCGAGCAGGTCTCCGACGCGGACAAGGAGGATATGGTCGATTTGATTGGCTCCATAACAGCGTGCATCGAAGCCAGGGATATCGACGGACTGCGGGAGCCGGTCGAACAATTGAAAGACATTATCTACTATCTGGAATCCTGATGCAGCGCTGCCCCTGCTGCAGGGCCCGCCTGGGCGGCGTTGCACGTTGTCCCCGCTGCGGCGCGGATTTAGGCAAAATCATCGGCGCCGGGCAGGCCGCCCGGTTCTGGCTGGCCAAAGCGATACAGGCCTGGCGGGAAAACGAAGCCGGGCAGAGCGTTAGCGCCCTGGAATATTCGCTGCATCTGAAAAAAACCGAACTGGCGCTGGTTTTCCGGGATTTTTTGATTGACCGGCACTGTCAGGGGATTTTGGGCTTATTGGAGCAACGGCAACCGCTGTCCGCGAAACAACGGCTTTACAGCGTGCGTCATTTGCTGCCGCACAGCCCGATGCTGCGGCAGTTGAATGCGTTCACCGATTATCTGTTGGCACGGAAGCACGGAACCGGCTGAAAACCGCTTGCTGACATGCGATGCTCGCAGGACAGGATTGCCCGGATCAGGCAACAGCCCTATACCCCGGTTCTGGTCCCCGTTTTCTATGTGGCGCCATCTTTCAGGCGCCCTCGATATGGATTTCCCGAAAGTGGTCGTTGTAGAAGGCGACCCTGTCCTTAAGCCCGTAATGTTCCTCATAAGGGTCTTCATAGGTCCAGACCGCATCCTCGAATGTTTCATCGCCCAGCTTGAGATGGTAATAATGCGCGGAGCCCTTGAAAGGGCACTCCGTCGTTGTCGCTGAACGCTCAAGCAGTTCCATCCTGACGTCGGAGCGGGGGAAATAATAGCGGGGCGGGTGCTGGTCCTCTTCAACCCGGATCACGTCGTCTGAATCCGCGATCAGCTCGCCGTTGATATCAACTTGAAATCTTTGCCCCATGTGCTGTTCTTGGACTTTATGGTCGGGCCATTTCTGGTGCCCGGGCGCTTTGCTCATACTGACCTCCAGGGTTGATAAAAAAGGGTGTCGGCGACAGACCGGAGGCTCGCCGGCCTAGCCGCTGCCGTAAGGACGGGTGAGGATTTCCAGCAGGTGGCCGTCGGGGTCTTCGAAATACACGCCGCGGCCGCCGTCCCGGTGGTTAATCTGGCCCGGCTGGTGCTGGCCGGGGTCGGCCCAGTATTCAAGCCCGCGCTCGCGGATGCGGCCGAAGATCGGCTCGAAATCGTCTTCACCGATCAGGAAGGCGTAGTGCTGCGAGGCAATTTCGCCCCCGGTTTCAAGGAAGTCGAGCGAGACACCGTTGCTGAGTTCAACGACCAGGAACGGCCCGAAGGACTTGGGCGCCGGCAATCCGAGGATGTCCGTCAGAAACGTCGCCGATCCGCGCTGATCGCGGCACGAGACGATAGTGTGATTGAGTTGTACGCTCATGGGTCATGGTCCCCAACATCAGATCGATTGGTTTTGTGACCTCGGCGGATGCCGGCGGTTCAACCGGTCGATGGGCCTTGATAGGTCCGCCGGGTTGTGAGTGTGTTGGATGGGATTCGAACCGGTGCGGGGCCGCCCGGTAAAGCGGATACGGGCGGTCGGCAAGGTGCCGTCCGCCCGACTTTCCGGTCAGCCGGATACGATAAAGCCTTCTTAGAGAACCTGGAAAATATTCGAGCAGGAATCGTTATCGTTATCCCAGGAAACCTGATAAAACTCCGGAAACGGGGATTCTTTATAATCGATAGCCGGAGAATCGGCCTGAATGCCGGGGAGCATGATGACCTGTTTGACCATTTCAGGGATCATGACCATTCCGATGTGTTTTCCCAGGCACTCATGCAAACCGAAGCCGAAGTGGAAAGTGTTGTACCATGGTCTTGCCGGATTGAATTCGTACGGGTCCGGAAACCTGTCGGGGTCAAACATGGCCGATAACACCAAAGGCAGGACCATCGTGCCTTTGGGAATAAAGGTTTCTCTTTCGGTGCCTTGCGCCACGGTGTAGTCACTGGCGGAGATACGGAATAAATAAGGCGCAATCGGATTAAAGCGCAAGGCTTCCCAAACGATGCTGTCAAACGCCTGAACGTCATCCGCCTGAATGGCGGCTTTCGCAAGCTTCAAAACGTCCGGGCGGCGCAGTATTTCCTGAATGATCTGGGCGACGGCCTGCGCGGTGGTTTCCACGGCGCCTATAAGCAGTCCGCCGATATTGCGGCCCAGCCGGTCCATCGGAAAGTCAATGCTGTCCGGGAAGCGGGTGCTCAACATGCGTGTGACGATGTCATCCTTGGCTGTGCCGGCCTGGATTTGTGCCAAGCGCCGGGGGATTAATTCACCCAGGTACGCACGGATTTCGTCCCGGGCCTGCAATGAGTTGGCATGAATGGCATCCGGATCGTCCACTTTATCAAACGGCTGGTTATGAAATGAATCGTATTGGCTCCAGTAGGACCATTTAATCAATTTCGCGGGATCGATGCCGTCCAGGCCAAAATATTCCTGAACCAGCAGGGTAGGAATGGTTCTGCAATAGCTGTTCACCAGTTCAATCCGGTGGCCGCTGGCGGCCAGCGTGTCACGGGAACGCTCGGCGATCAGGTCGCGTATCCGCGGCAGATCATCACGGTTCAACATGGCCTGCATGATGGATTTTTCACGCATGTGCAGCGCCGTGTCATCCTCCGCCATCAGATAACCCTCCATCTTTGGCTCATAAAGCCCGACGGTAAACACAGACGGCAAAGTCAGTATTTCGACCACATCTTCGAATTTGGCAAACAAAGTCCCCTTGGCCGTTGCAAAAATGGGCTTTTTGGCACGCAACTCCTCAAAGAAGGGCAGGGGGGATTTATCCATCCAGTTTCTGACCAATGAAAACTTTTCATAGGCCGGCGCCTGGTCATATTGTTTTAGGAAACTGTTTTTACCGTTGTTCGGCTTTGCTGATTTCATTCCGTTACCTCGTTTTTATTTTTATAACGCAAAGGATTATTGAGAGACTCAAGCAAGGCAAGTTGCTGATTGTGAGCTTGTGGTTTGTTCGGGTATATCTGCCCGGCATCATAATTACCGACAAACAAATATTAAATGCCGTTTTAGATTTTAAATAACCCTGTTTTTTTTAATATATATTCTTATATGTAGATAATGTATTGAAATATTAAAGTATAGCAGTCTATTTATTATTTTTAGTTTTCCCGTTCAACTGAGGGCGTCGGGTTTTTTATGACTGTTCCGGTCAGCCCTGGAGGGCGGCAAAGATATTAAACGCCCGGCGTTATCAGTGCAAAAAATTATGATTATCCATCTGAAAATAGATAAGGAACTGATGTTGCGCGGACAATTGATTCAGGTACCTGTAGGGTCGAATTGATTCGACCCGAAACGCCCGCCAAGCTTTCCTGAGAGCGGGCGTCGGAGACCGTTCATGAATTCATCAATCGCCATGATATTAACGTCCTGAATGTGGCGGGACCCAGGATGAGCAGTTGCCCGGCCATTTACGCCTATGTCAGGGAAGTCATCAAAACGGTGATTAAAAAATCGACTTGACAAGTTGCGGGGGGGCGTATTTCCCCGCTTTAGTGGACAATAAACGCCCGAATCTGGCATCATGCCGCCTCACTGCGCCTTGTATTCCACAAGGTTGAGACAATTTAAATAAGGTAAAGCAATGAGTAACCTCCCCAAATGCCCGGCATGCGGCTCGGAATTCACTTACGAAGACGGCGATCTGTATATTTGCCCTGAATGCGCGCATGAATGGTCGAAAGATGAGACAGCCGAAGCCGGCGCCGATGAGCTGGACGTTAAGGATGCCAACGGCAATGTGCTGCAAGACGGCGATACCATCACCGTCATCAAGGATCTGAAAGTCAAGGGCTCATCATCGGTTGTCAAGGTCGGCACCAAGGTCAAGAACATCCGCCTGGTCGAGGGGGATCATAATATCGACTGCAAAATCGACGGCATTGGCGCCATGAAACTGAAATCGGAGTTTGTCAAAAAGGTCTGATGTGGCTTGGCCAGTCGTGATGGAGCGCGAATGACGCGCCTCATTATGGATGCATTGTAGGGGCGGACCTACGTGTCCGCCCTGTTTCCGGTGCACAACGGGTTATCGGAGAACCCCTGGCCAAAGGCGAACCGTCGGGCAGGGGCGAACACACAGGTTCGCCCCTGCGTGTCTGTTCATTTTACGGTATCAGGGCATCAATCCGTAGGGCTGGCCACCACGGCAGCACGGTAGGCTGGGTTGTCTATTTGTTTCTATACGCGGCGGCTTCGATATGGTGTTTTTTCAGTTTTTGATGGACTGCGCGCGGAGTGATTTCCATTTCTCGTGCAACCGCGCTCACGTTTCCGGAAAATCTCGTTAACGCATCCTGGAGCATTTTAATTTCAATTTCGCGAGCGACCTTCTTCTTGATCATATTAAGATTTCCGTCGCTGACAGAGCCTGAGTCCGAATCATTAAGCTCGACAGGGATATCCTCGATGATGGGGCCGCGCGTGAACAGGAACGCGCGTTCGAAGACGTTTTCCAATTCCCGGACGTTGCCGGGCCAGTCATAAAGCATCACTTTGCGCCAAGCCTGTTCGCCAAGACTTTTTTTCGGCTTTTGATATTTATCCGATAATTGCTTGAGAAAATAGTCGGCCAATGCGCCAATGTCCTCGCGCCTGTCCCGCAAAGGCGGTATATGGATCGGCACGATATTTAACCGGTAAAAAAGATCCTTTCGAAAATCGCCGGCCGTTACCAGGTCTTTGAGCGGTCTGTTGGAAGCGGCGATGATCCGGACGTCCGCCTTGATCACCTGTCTGCCGCCCACTCTCTCAAACTCGCCCTCCTGAAGGATACGCAGCAATTTCGCCTGCCCGGACAGGCTCAGGCTGTCGATTTCATCCAAAAACAGCGTGCCGGTGCAGGCTCTTTCGAAAAAACCCTTGTGGACATTATAAGCGCCGGTGAACGCGCCTTTTTCATGGCCGAACAAGGCGCTTTCGATCAAGCTTTCAGCAATGGCGCCGCAATTGACGGCAACGAATTTTTCCTGGTTACGTCCGCTCGCGGCATGGATCGCGCGCGCGATAATTTCCTTGCCGACCCCGGTTTCTCCGCCTATCAAGACATTAGCCAGGGTTGGCGCAACTATTTCCATGGAATTCAAAACCTCGCCCATGGATGGGGATTGCCCGATGACAATATTGCGCGGGTTTTGCCGGGCGCCCGTTTCAGCCGGCCCGCAATGACACCAGTTCCGCGCTGTTTTTTCCTCTACCTGCACTATGGTTTCGGAATGATTCGATTTGGAAATGATCGCGCCGTCCTGGCTGTAATACGCGTCGCCCGCTTGCTCCTGGCTCGAATCCCGGTCCAGATGAATACTGACTTCACAATTCGTATCGCCGGCGGCAATCCGCTTTTTTAATTTTCCATCATAAGGTTTAAACCACCGGCTTTAGCCGGTCAGCTTTAGCTGCGATAATCTGGCCAAGGCGGTGGCAATGGACTATAGATATGGCAGCCATACGGTTTATCAAATTGAGTACCATTTTGTTTGGGTAACCAAGTATCGTTACAAAGTGCCGAGTGGTGAAATAGCAGAGCGAGCAAGAGACTTGGTGCGCCAAACCTGCGAAGCGTTTGAGATACGAATTATAAAAGGCGTAGTGAGGAGGAGTTTCCGCACTTGAAGAAAGCGGTACTGGAGAAGACATTTTTGGGCGCGCGGTTATTTTTGCGCCACCGTTGGCCAGATGACCGATGAGATGATCAAACAGTATTGGAGCATCACTTTGAACCTAGTCCAAACGATAATTTTAAAATGGCGCCTGATTAAGACGCGTCGTTTAGTCGACGCGTATCCGGACTTTCAGTCCATTATTCGAACCCACCCGCTTGAGCGGGTGGTTGTTTAGTCACTTTATAAACAGATACTTATATTTATCGGCGGAACTGACTTTAACAGAGTTTATTCCAGCAAATCAATGAGATATCAATTATGAAATCAAGCTTCTCATTGGGAAGCCGGCTGTCCTTATCGACGCCGTTGCGGCCGATGCCATCGATCAGAGGCGCGTAGGCGCGATATCGCCCGAGACAAATCCCGCTGCGGATCATTCATCAGAATATATGGCTAGAGCAATCAGCCCTTACCTGAAAGCAACGATTGTTGGTTTTGTTATTGACAGGCCTGCCTGAAAATACAGTAGGGTACGCATCGCGTACCTTTTCCAGTGGTTCCGGTGAAAGCCATCCCAAAAGGTACGCGATGCGTACGAAACTGTGAAAGAATTCATTTTTTAGCACAAATGATTGACATCCTCACCGCCCTAAAGAGGCGGTGATTCCTGATTTCTCAGGAGTGAGCTTACGTTGCCGTTTCTCACGGGTTCCTTTAATCGTCCGCAACCTGTTAAGGGAGCTTTCACTTTATGCGGCTTCAGTTTCCAAGGCGTTGGGTTGACTGGTTATTGCAACCCTTCCCGAATGACCTTCGGTACTAGCGGGAAAATTTAACATGATTCACTTTAAAAAACAATTCACTGTCAGTAACACAACGCCGCTACATCATCCACCTAAAGGAAGGTGTCTTGCGGCGCATTTAGATAAATAACCACGCGCGCGTTCCCTGGTTCCCATGCTCCTGCGTGGGAACCCATACCGGTGCTCAGTTCAGCTGCGGTCTGCATTCCCACGCGGGAGCGCTCGCCGTTATACACAAGTATCGGTAAACTTGCTAAACAGAGTTCGTCGTATATCTGGAAACGGTGCTGTTTGATAAATCCGCGGATATTGAACATCAGTGGCTTCGAAATCGCGACGAAGGCGTCGCTCCCACAAGGAGGGGGATGCTCTGTGGGAGCGATCCCCAGATCGCGATTTCGAAGTCGGGAATGTTGGGCGACAAAAAAGGGTATCGAAGCCTCACTGGCTAAGATTGCAAAACAGTAATTTTTGACTTATGTATAACGATGAGCGCAGAAGCGTGGGAACGAGGAAACAACCGGATCCTTAACGGCTGTCAGGGCTTTCCTGCCGGCCATTCCTTGCGGGCCGGATTTAACGATCAGCGCCCGCTCAAACCGGCGTGCGCCGTAGGACCATTGAAACGGCCGCCGCGCGGGTGACGACGCCCAGCTTTTCAAAAATATGCTCGAGGTGTTTATTGATGGTGCGCGGGCTGCTGCCCAGGATCATGCCGACCTCCTTGTTGGTCTTGCCCCGGGATATCCACATCAGGATTTCCGCTTCGCGAAAAGTCAGCCCCAGGGACTGCCTGACCGAATCCAGGTCCCAGGTGCCGGAATGCTTTTCCAGCACCAGCAGGTACTCGTCGGCGTGCTGGCACGGCGTTATTCTGGCGGAAAAATCGACGCCGGCCCGCCGGCTTTCAAAGCTGTCCCGGTCGGATTTTCCGGCCGCGGCCAGGCGCGCGCCAAACCATTCGAGCAGCGGTTTGGGCAGCGGCGCGCCCACCTCGTTGTTGCCCGTCAGCACGTGGGTTTGCCGGAATTCGTCCAGCCAGCGGCTGCCGCCCGGCGTCAGCCAGGTGATGCGGCCGGACGCGTCGGTTGCCAAGGCGGAGAAAGGGCTATGGTTCAGGGCGTTTTCGGCGCGCCGCAGGTTTCGGGCCTGAGTCAGCTGCACGTCCACCCGGGCCAGGACTTCGGGCGGGCGTATCGGCTTGACGATGTAATCGACGGCGCCTTCGCCGAAACCGCGCAGCAGGTTATCGAGTTCGCTTAGCGCGGTCATGAACAAAACCGGAATGTCGGCCGTTTCGGGGCTGGCTTTGAGCCGGTTGCAGGTTTCAAAGCCGTCGATGCCCGGCATCATCACGTCCAGCAGGATAATGTCCGGTTTCAGGTAAGTGATCTGCTCCAGCGCCGACAGCCCGTCGGTGGCCACCAGTACGCGGTAGCCGGCTTCGGAAAGCGTATCGGAGAGCAGGGCCAGATTGCCGGGCGTGTCATCGACGATCATGACGGTGCCGCCGGCAGGGGAAAGTTTACTGGTCATCGCCGGTCTGTTCCTCGTTCGCCACAGGTAAAAGTTGTTTGATTTCAGCCAGCCGGAATTCGCCGGCCAGCGCCATGATCCGCCGGGCGAAATGACCGTATTGCGGCTGGCGCTCGATCAATTCGGCCAGGTATTGGTTAACGCTCATCAAGTCGCCGATCCGGACATAGCCGGCCAGGTCCTGAAGGATGTCCGGCGAGGGCGTCTGATGGTCGCCGCGGGGTTCGGCGTCATCTTCCTGATAGCGCCAGTCCAGCGCCAGATGCAGTTTCAGTTTGTACAGCAGTTCGCTGACCTGCAGTGGCTTGGCCAGGAAGTCGCTGCAGCCGGCGTTGACGGCGTTCACCCGGTCGGCCGGATAGGCGTTGGCGCTGAGCACGATGATCGGACCCGCATAGTCTTTCAGGCGCAGCCGGTGGGCGGTTTCGGCGCCGTCCAGGCCGGGCATGGACAAATCCAGCAGGATAAGGTCGGGCGGGTCATTTTGAACTTGAACCAGGCAGTCTTCGCCGCTGCCGGCCCCGGCCAGGCCAAAGCCTAACGGTTCCAGAATGGACGCGACCAGCTGACGATGCTCCGGTTGGTCATCGACCACCAGGATGCTGCGGTGTTTTCCCCGGTAGCCGACGATGTCTTCTTCCTGGATGTATTGCTGCTTGCCGCCCAGGTTGGGCAGCAACAGCCGCACGGTAAAGGTGGCGCCCTGGCCCTGGTCGCTGGCGACAGCCAGTTCGCCGCCCATGATTTCGCACAGGATTTTGCTGATGGTCAGTCCCAGGCCGCTGCCGCCGGTCAGGCTCTCGTTCGGCAGCTGGGTAAAGGGCTGGAAAATGTTCGTCAACTGGTCCTGGCGGATGCCGGGGCCGGTGTCGATGACCTGAAACGTGGTGACGCCGCAACTGTAGCCGATACGCAGTATGATTTCGCCCGTCGAGGTGAACTTGATCGCATTGCCGAGCAGGTTGATCAGGATTTGCCCGACCCGCTTCTCATCGCCGCGCACCCGTTGGGGCAGGGTGTTGACGATCTGGCAGTGAAACGACAGGCCCTTGTCCTCGGCCTGCGGCTTGAAAATGCTGACCAGGTGCTCGATAAAATTCGGGAAATCGATAGGCTCGCGGCGCAGTTCGAACTTGCGCGCCTCGATGCGGGCGATATCGAGAATGTCTTCGATCAGCGACGATAAATGCTCGCTGTTGCGTTTCAGAATATCCACGGCCTGGCGCCTGTGCGCCGGTATCGCCGGATCTTTCTGCAGAATGTAGGCATAGCCGATAATGCTGTTTAACGGCGTGCGTATCTCGTGGCTCATGCTGCTGAGGAACCGGCTCTTCGCGCTGTTGGCGCGGTCCGCCATGTTGATGGCCTGCTGCAGCTTGGCATCGGTTTTCTTGTGCTCGGCGATTTCCATCAGCAGGCGCTGGGTTTGCCGGTCGGTTTCTTCATGCGCCACGCGCCGGCTTTCGTCGTTCAGGATCAGCCACCAGGTGCACAAGCCGATGAACACCAGCAAGGAGGCGTACACCTTGACAAAATTTTCCAGAAGCAGGTTGAAGGACGGCGGGTAGGGTTCGGCGGTCAGCAGGTCCTGGTAATAAATAATGCCGACGAAGACGCTGGTCAGCACCGTCAGAAACAAAAACAGCAGGCTGAAGCGTATCAGGCGCAGCCTGACGGTCAGATTCAGCCGGCCGGGCAGACAGTATTCGGCCAGGTTGTGCAGATAATCGTCCAGGCGCATGCCCGGCTTGCAGGCGTCCATGCAGCGCGAGTCCAGCGTGCAGCAGAGCGAGCAGATGCCGCCCTTATAGACGGGGCAATAGGCCATGTCCTCGCGTTCGAAATGGTTTTCGCAAATGCTGCACCGGCCGAGCTGGTCCGGATGATGATGGCCGATGTCGCGGGACAGGTAACGTTCGCGCCCGTAGACCCAGGCAATGCAGGGGACCAGCACAAAAGCCAGACCCAGGGCGATGAAGGCGGAAAAGGCCTGGGCATGGGCGCCGAACAGCCCCAGATAAGCCAGAATCGAAACGACCGAGGCGCACAGGGTCGCCAGTATGCCGACCGGATTGAGGTCGGGCAGGTAGGCGCGTTTAAACTCGACCGCCTTGGGGCTCAGGCCCAAGGGCTTGTTGATCAGCAGTTCGGCGGCCACGGCGCTGATCCAGGCGATCGAGATATTGGAAAACAGCCCCAGCACTTTTTCCAGCGCGCCGAAGACGCCGAACTCCATCAGTAGCAGGGCGATGGAAACATTGAACAGCAGCCAGATCACCCGCCCGGGATGGCTGTGGGTCAGGCGCGAGAAAAAGTTCGACCAGGCCAGTGAGCCCGCATAGGCATTGGTGACATTGATCTTGACCTGGGAAATCACCACAAACAGGGTCGTGGCCGCCAGGGCCAGCTCGGTATTGCCGAACAGTTCGCCGTAGGCCACCAGATACATTTGCGTCGGTTCATGGGCATGAACCGGATCTATGCCGTGACGCACGGCAAGATGCGCGAGCAGGGCGCCGCCCAGCTGCCTGGCCATGCCGAACAGAATCCAGCCGGGTCCCGCGCTCAACGTGCCCAGCCACCAGCGCAGCCGGTTTTTTTCGGTCAGTTCCGGCATGAACCGTAAAAAATCCACCTGCTCGCCGATCTGCGCCACCATCGAAAAAGCGATGGTGGCGGCGCTGCCGAACAGCAGCCAGTCGAAGTCCCGGCCGCTGCCCGCGATCCCGAAATAGGCCTGCAGGGTCATCAGCGACTCCGGCTCGCGCACGAACACGGCGATATACGGCGCAATCAGCAGCACCAGCCACAGCGGCTGCGTCCATAATTGCAGGTGGCTGATGGTGGTGATGCCGAAAGTCACCAGCGGAATGACGATAACGGCGCTGATGATATGCGCCATGGCCAGCGGAATGTGGAAATACAGTTCCAGCGCCAGGGACATGATGGAGGCCTCGAGCGCAAACAGCGTGAAGGTAAACGAGGCGTAAATCAATGAGGTGACCGTCGAGCCGATGTAGCCGAACCCGGCGCTGCGGGTCATCAGGTCGATGTCGATGTTGTAGCGGGCCGCGTAATAGCTGATCGGGAAACTGGTGATAAAAATGATCAGGCCGACGGCCAGAATGGCCCAGAAGGCATTGGTAAAACCGTAGTTGATGGACAGAAAGCCGCCTATCGCTTCCAGGACCAGGAAGGAGGTGGAGCCGAACGCGGTATTCGCCACCTGAAATTCGGACCATTTGCGAAACGTGCGCGGCGCAAACCGGAGCGCATAGTCCTCCAGCATTTCGTTGGCGACCCAGGCGTTATAGTCATGGCGAATTTTTGAGATGTTGTGTCGGATACCGGCTTCCTTGGTGGGTTTGGTAAAAAATTTACCCCACGGCATTGGTTAAATTACCTCCTCGACATAGCAATAAGCGCACCAGACAGCATTGGGCACGGCCAATGCGCGAAAAAAAGCGGCATCCATAAAGAACCTTGAGCCACATTGGTGCGCTAGCTCTGGCTCTGCACCAAAATAGGCTGCGCTGAAATGCTTTTGGTCAGTTCCGATAATGTTTTTTATTCACTGATATTACGTACGTGAGCGGTTTCATCCCGTTTGCCGCGCCGAGCATCGCAGCTTTCGCCGAGAACAGCCCGAAGGGGCGCTTCATGGATGAAGCGCGTTGCCAAAGGGACAGGAGTCCCTTTGGCAACCCTCGGCGAAAGCGAGGAGCGCAGGAAGCAAGCGGCAACCGGGCGGCCTTTTCTTTGGTTACTTTCTTTTGGCCGCGCAAAAGAAAGTAACTCGCCTTCGGGTGCGATAAACCCGATTAAATAAAACCGTCGCGCTAGCGACACCTTATTAAATCGATTTAACATCAGCTGGCCGCGTAATATCAGTTAATCAGGAGCTTCATATACCAGCAGGGCGACTTCGCCCCGCGTGCCCGCATGAGTCAATCACCGTCTTTCATGCCCAAAACGTAAAATCACCGGCGCCCCCTGGTTGTGAATGATGATTTGTTTACGGCCTTCGCTGGTGGAGGTGATCGCCTTGCCGGACGCCTTCGCGTCTGCTTCCTCCTCTCCCTCAATCGGCCCGGTCACGGTTTCGATGCGCACTTCCGGCATCCAGCCGGGCTTGACGCCGGAAGCCGGCTGGTCCGGCGTTTTATCGGGCCAGTCCAGTTCATTCAGCAGATTGAAACAGACGGTGCTGATGTGATCGACCAGTTTGTCGATGCCGACGGCTTGCCCCGCGCGTTTGCCGAAAGCGCTACCGACCGCGAAGTCCATGTGCAGATAACGGGTTTGTTCGGGGCGGGCGATAAACGTCAGTTCGCAGCTGATGGGCAGCACGTCGGTTTTTTGAAAGCCGGGCGCCCGGGGATCGGAATCGCCGGCGGAAAATGAAAAACCGGTCGGCGTTTCGCCGTATTCGATCGCGCCGATTTCGGCGGTCAGGGTGTGGCTGGCCGCCTGGCTGTCATCGGCGCTGACGGGATAGCTCCAGCCGGCCAGGTTGTCGGCGATCCGGGCCGCGATGCCGGGTCGGGACAGGGCTGTCGCTAACGTCGGTTGCCGGATCGCGCCGATCTTGAAGGCAATGTGTTCGACCCGCGCGGTATCGAGCCGCACCTGCCGTTTTTCCGGTCCCGCGGCACAGGCGGTCAATGCGCAGGCGATTGCCGCGGATTTGAAAAACAGGCGGCTGGCGGCGGGTAGTGGCTTGATCATAGGTGTCCGTAGGTCAGGGTGCAAAGGTATTGAAACTCTAATCGAGCGGCCGGTGCGCGGCTATACGTCATCTGACTGATGAGTCAGATGACGCATTGTCGAAATATCCCCCAGACAAAATAATTCTCGCCAGCCGGTTTTTTCGGCCGCGTTCGGGCCTTCCGGATGCAACATCAAATCATGTTTTTTAAAGTTTGGGGGGAACCTGACATGAGCGATTCTGTAGAAACAACGTCCGAAACACGAAAAAATCGGCTTCTTTCCGCCATCAGCCTGCTGGCGCTGGCGGCCGGCCATGCGTCGACCGCGCAGGCGGGCGCGACATTCAAAATCGACGACACCAAATGGGTCAGCATCGGTGCCGGTTTGCGCACCAGTTTTCAATCCGTCGAAGGCGCGTCCGGCGCCAATGGCAATAAATGGAGCAACGACTTTAATCTGGACAATATTCGTTTGTACATCAACGGGCAAATTCATGAATATTTGAAGGTGGAGTTCAACACCGATTGCCAGACCTGCAGCAATGGCGGGGAAGTAAGGGTGCTGGATGCGATCGGCAAGTTCGAGTACAACCCCTACGTTAACCTTTGGGTGGGCCGCATGCTGGTGCCGGCCGAACGCCGGGAAATGAACGGCCCGTTTTACAGCGGCATCTACAATATTTTCAGCGCCGGCACGCCGTTCGAGCCGGCCGACTTCAACCTGACCATTAAATCGGACGGCACGTCCGCCGGTTCTTTCGGCCGCGATGACGGCGCCACGTTCTGGGGGGCGGCGTTTGACGGCCGTTTGCAGTATGCCTTCGGCTTTTTTCGCGGCCTGAGAGGCGGCGCCAATGTCGACGACAATATCCTGTATGCCCAGCGCATCGCGTACAACTTCTGGGATGTCGAGAAAAATCCCGGCTATTACACCTCCGGCACGTACTACGGCAAGGGCGGCGATATCCTGACCGTCGCGGTCACCAACCAGTACCAGGAAGACGGCGCCGGCACGTTCGACGATGCCGGTAATTTCCGCGGCACCTCGGTCGACGTGCTGATGGAAAAAGTGCTGGGCAACGGCGGCGTCGTGACCTTGAACGGCGAGTATAAAAACTACGGCATTACCGACGGCTACAGCCAGGCCTCGCGCGATGCCGGCGGCGGCTTCGCCATGTTCGAGGGCAACGCCTACGACATCAGCGGCATGTACCTGTTCCCGCAGCAAATCGGCATCGGTCAGTTTCAGCCGTATGTGCGCTATGTGAATGTCCTGCCGGACGGCAGTTCCGACCGCGATGTCGTCGAAGGCGGCGTGAACTACGTCATCGACGGCCATAACGCCCGCGTGTCCTTGAGCTGGCAGTACGGCGACCTGCTGACCAAGGGGCTCGATTATTCATCAACCGCTTCGGGCGATGATGTCAACGCCATCAAGCTTGCTTTTCAATGGCAGATTTAAACCTCACTTCAACACTTCAGGATGACTATTATGAATAGACTATCTTCAAAACTACGAAGCCTCGGCATTGCCGGCACCATCGCGTTACTGACCTCGGCGGCCGGCGCGGCCAAGGCCGAGGACACCATCAAGGTCGGCGTGCTGCATTCGCTGTCCGGCACCATGGCGATCAGCGAAACCACGCTCAAGGACACGATGCTGATGCTGATCGACGAGCAGAACAAGAAAGGCGGCCTGCTCGGCAAAAAGCTCGAAGCCGTGGTCGTCGATCCGGCCTCCAACTGGCCGCTATTCGCCGAAAAAGCCCGTGAACTGCTGACCAAGGACAAGGTGGCGTCGATCTTCGGCTGCTGGACGTCGGTGTCGCGAAAATCCGTCCTGCCGGTGGTGGAAGAGCTTAACGGCCTGCTGTTCTACCCGGTGCAGTACGAAGGCGAGGAGTCGTCCAAGAACGTCTTTTACACCGGCGCCGCGCCGAATCAGCAGGCCATTCCGGCAATCGATTATCTGATGAACGATTTAAAGGCGGAGCGCTGGGTACTGGCCGGCACCGACTATGTTTACCCGCGCACGACCAACAAGATTCTTGAAGCGTATCTGGTCGCCAAGGGCGTGGACAAGAAGGATATCATGATCAACTACACGCCGTTCGGGCATTCCGATTGGCAAAGCATCGTCGCCGAGATCAAGAAATTCGGCTCGGCCGGCAAGAAGACGGCCGTGGTGTCGACCATCAACGGCGACGCCAACATCCCGTTCTACAAGGAGCTGGGCAACCAGGGCATTTCCGCGGAACAGATTCCGGTGGTGGCGTTTTCGGTGGGCGAAGAGGAACTGTCGGGCATGGATACCAAGCCGCTGGTGGGCCATCTGGCCGCCTGGAACTATTTTATGAGCATCGACACCACTAAAAACGCCGATTTCATCTCCAAATGGCATGACTTTATCAAGAATCCGAAACGCGTGACCAATGATCCCATGGAAGCGCACTACATCGGTTTCAACATGTGGGTCAAGGCCGTGGAAAAAGCCGGCACCACCGATCCGGATGCCGTACAGAAAGCGATCATCGGCATGGAGTTTCCGAACCTGACCGGCGGCATCGCCAAAATGCTGCCCAACCATCACATCAGCAAACCGGTATTGATCGGCGAAATCCAGGACGACGGCCAGCTGTTGACGGTCTGGCAGACCAACACACTGGTCGAAGGCGATGCCTGGTCCGATTTCCTGTCGGAAAGCAAACCCATTATTGCCGACTGGACGGCGCCGATCAGCTGCGGCAATTACAACACCGAAACCAAACAATGCTCCGGGCAGAATTTTTGATCTGAAGGCATTGGCCGGGTTAGTGAATCCGATGTTTTAGGGGCGGCCATGCCGGGTTTCATTGTAGGGGCGGACCTGCGTGTCCGCCCTGTTTCGGGTGCACAACGGGTTATCGGAGAACCACAGGCCAAAGGCGAACCGTTGATTATGATTATTGGAGAGGACATGAAAGCGAATTCTTTCAGGTGGTGCAGCGGGGCGGTCATGGCCGTCATCCTGATGCTGCCAACGTTGGGCCTGGGTCAGGAGAACGCTTCCGAGGCGGCTTTCTCGGCCGCGTTGACTACGCTTAAGGGCGCGTCCATGGCCGAACGCGGCCAGGCTATCGAACAACTGGCCGCGGTGCGCCAGCCGCGCGTCGTTGTCGTGCTGCAGGCGCTGCTGGAGGGTCGGCTGTTTAACCTGAAGGCCGATGACCGCCTCGTGATCGGCGAGACGGTTGAGGAAGGCTACCGGCTTATCGATGCCCAAAGCGCCGAAAGCCTGGGCACGGCGGCGCGCTCAGCGACGCAAAAGATTGCCGTCACCAACAATCTGCGCGCCTCGCTGCGGAAACTCATCGGCCGGTTACAGCTGAATAACGATGACGCCGATGTCCGGCTGGTCGCGGTCAAGGCCATCGGTAAGGCCGTGGATGCCGACAGCCTGGCGCTGCTGCGCGACCATCTGGTACTGGAACAGGACGCGGACGTGCAGAAAGCCATCAAGCTGATCCTGGGGCTGGAGCAATTGAACAGCACCGACAAAGCCCAGCGTCTGGCCGCGATCGCCTTGTTAAAAGATCAGGCCAGCCGCGATGTCGTCAACCGCTTGAACGGGCTGGTCGAGAAAGACACCGAAGGCCGTTTCCGGGAGCCGGACGGCGAGGTGCGCAGTCAGGCCGAGGCGGCATTGGCGAGCATCAATGCCAGGCTGCAACTGTACGCCGCTGCCGAAACCCTGTTTTTCGGCCTGAGCCTGGGCGCGGTGCTGGTCTTGGCGGCGATCGGCCTGGCCATTACCTTCGGCGTTATGGGCGTGATCAACATGGCGCATGGCGAATTGATGATGCTCGGCGCTTACACCACGTACGTCACGCAACAGCTCATGCCGGACAGTCTGGGCTGGTCGCTGGCGATCGCGATACCGGCCGCGTTCGTTATTTCCGGCCTGACCGGGATCGCCATCGAACGCGGCATCATCCGCTTTCTGTACGGCCGCCCGCTGGAAACGCTGCTGGCGACTTTCGGCGTCAGCCTGTTTCTGCAACAGACGGTGCGGTCGATTTTTTCTCCGCTGAACCGCAGTGTCGCCACGCCGGACTGGATGAGCGGCGCCTGGCGGATCAATGATTTCCTGTCGCTGACCTGGAACCGCTTCTACATTCTGGTGTTCTGCCTGCTGGTGTTCGCGTTGCTGCTGCAAATCCTCAGGCGCACGCGTTTGGGGCTGGAAGTGCGGGCCGTGGCTCAAAACCGCAATATGGCCAAAGCCATGGGCATACCGACCGGCCGGGTCGACGCCCTGACCTTCGGGCTGGGCTCGGGCATTGCCGGGGTGGCCGGCGTGGCCTTGAGCCAGATCACCAATGTCGGCCCGAATCTGGGGCAGGCCTATATCGTCGATTCGTTCATGGTCGTGGTGTTCGGCGGCGTCGGCAATTTATGGGGCACGCTGGTGGCAGGGTTTTCCCTGGGCATCGCCAACAAATTGCTCGAACCCTACGCCGGCGCCGTATTGGCAAAAATACTGGTGCTGGTGTTTATCATTTTATTCATTCAAAAACGCCCGCGCGGCTTGTTTCCGCAACGGGGCCGGGCAGTGGAGGGCTAGGCGATGCTGTTAAACGGATTCAAAAACGACAAGGCCATGGCCTCGGTGCTGGTTGCCCTGGCCGCGATCAGCCTGATCGTGCCGCTCTGCAATCTGATTTTCGCACCGGGTTCGCCGCTGTATTTTTCCGCCTATACGGTTTCGCTGATAGGCAAGTACCTGACCTTTGCCCTGCTGGGCATGTCGCTGGACCTGGTCTGGGGCTATTGCGGCATTCTGGCGCTGGGGCAGGGCGCGTTTTTTGCGCTGGGCGGCTACGTCATGGGCATGTACCTGATGCGCCAGATCGGCAGTCGCGGCGTGTACGGCGATCCCGTGCTGCCCGATTTCATGGTGTTCCTGGACTGGAAGGAACTGCCCTGGTACTGGCACGGATTCGACCAGTTCTGGCTGGCGGCGTTAATGATTGTGCTGGTGCCGGGCTTGCTGGCTTTCGTGTTCGGCTGGCTGGCGTTCCGCTCGCGGGTGACCGGGGTGTATCTGTCGATCATCACGCAGGCTTTGACCTATGCGCTGATGCTGGCTTTTTTCCGCAATGAAATGGGCTTCGGCGGCAACAACGGGCTGACCGATTTCAAGGACATCCTGGGCTTCAATATCCAGTCCGACGCCGTGCGCGCCTGTCTGCTGATGGCTTCAGGCATCACGCTGATTCTGGCCTTGCTGATCAGCCGCCGGGTGATCAACAGCAAATTGGGCCGGGTGGTGACGGCGGTCCGCGATCAGGAAATGCGCGTGCGTTTTCTGGGTTACCGCGTCGAGAACTTCAAATTATGGGTTTTCGTGTTTGCGGCCATGCTGGCCGGCATGGCCGGCGCCCTGTATGTGCCGCAGGTCGGCATTATCAATCCCAGCGAGTTTTCGCCCTTGAATTCGCTGGAAGTCGTCATCTGGGTCGCGGTCGGCGGGCGCGGCACGCTGTACGGGGCCATCGTCGGCGCGGTGCTGGTCAATTATGCCAAGACGCTGCTGACCGGATGGGCGCCGGAAATCTGGCTGTTTTTTTTGGGGGCGGCCTTTATTCTCGTTACCGTGCTATTGCCCGACGGCTTGCTCGGGTTCTGGCGGCGGCGTCCGAAGGAGCAAAAACCATGAGCGTACCCGCCTTGAAAGCAGGCCAGGTCGATACCCGGCACGGCACGATACTTTATCTGGAAGATGTCAGCGTCAGTTTCGACGGCTTCAAAGCCCTCAATAACCTGTCGCTGTATATCGGCGCGGGAGAACTGCGCTGCCTGATCGGCCCGAACGGCGCCGGCAAGACCACGCTGATGGATGTGATTACCGGCAAGACCCGTCCCGACAGCGGTTCGGTGTTTTTCGGGCAAACCATCGATCTGCTGCAAATGGATGAGCCGGCCATTGCCCAGGCGGGCATCTGCCGCAAATTCCAAAAGCCCAGCGTCTTCGAAACGCTGAGCGTGTTCGAAAACCTGGAACTGGCCCTGGCGACCGACAAGGGCGTCTGGGCGACCCTGTTCGCCAGGCTCAACGGAGCGCAGCGGGAGCGCATCGAGCAGGTGCTGGACACGATAGGGCTGACCGGACACCGTTCGCAGCCGGCCGGCATTCTGTCGCACGGGCAGAAGCAATGGCTGGAGATCGGCATGCTGCTGATGCAGGAGCCTCAGGTCATGCTGGTCGACGAACCGGTGGCGGGCATGACCCATCAGGAAGTCGAACGCACGGCGGAGCTGCTGCTGTCGCTGCAGGGTGAGCGTTCCATCATCGTGGTCGAGCATGATATGGAATTCGTGCGCTCGATCGCCCAGCGCGTGACCGTGCTGCATGAAGGGTCGGTGCTGACCGAAGGCAGTATGGACGAAGTACAGAACGACCCGCGTGTCATACAGGTTTATTTGGGGGACTGATGCTGAAAATTACCGGACTGAATCAATATTACGGCGGCAGCCATACCTTGTGGGATGTCGATCTGGCCGTGCCGGCCGGCTCCTGCCTGTGCCTGATGGGGCGCAACGGCGTCGGCAAGACCACCCTGCTCAAGTGTATCATGGGGCTGATCGCGGTGCGCGAGGGCGCCATCGATTATCAGGGCGCGGCGTTAACCCTGGCCAGGCCCGAACAGCGCGCCGGGCTGGGCATCGGCTTCGTGCCGCAGGGGCGGGAAATCTTTCCGCTGTTGACCGTGGAGGAAAACCTGAAGACCGGTTTGCGCGCGGTGCGCGGGCAGGGCATCAAAAAAATCCCGGACTCTGTCTTTGAGATTTTTCCGGTACTGAAGCAAATGCTCAAGCGGCGCGGCGGCGATCTGTCCGGCGGCCAGCAGCAACAGCTGGCCATCGGCAGGGCCCTGGTGCTGAATCCCAAATTGCTGATCCTGGACGAACCGACCGAAGGCATACAGCCGAACATCGTCAGCGAAATCGGCGATGTGATCATCCGCCTGAACCGGGCCAGAAACATACCGACGCCGCTGCTGAAAGAGGGCGAAAGGGATGCCGTGCGCGAAGGCATCATCAAAATCAAAAACGAACTGGGCGTGACCGTCCTGCTGGTGGAGCAAAAACTGCCTTTTGCGCGCAAAGTGGCGGATCGGTTCTATATAATGGACCGCGGTCGAGGCGTCGCCGCCGGCGCCATGGACCAGTTGAGCGAAGATATGGTGAAACGCTATTTGACGGTTTGACGGGTAATGTATAAAACATCATGTAGGGTACGCAGTGCGTACCTTTTGGGATGTTGATAAATCCTGACATTTTAAAAGGTACGCGATGCGTACCTTACAGGAACCGAGCGGGACGGGGCATGTTGCCCCGTCCGAAATGTTTCAGGTTGGTAGGGTAGCCACTTGACCCAGGCATCATGAAAACGTTAGGGACGGAGTTACAAACCCCGCCCCGCTTGAGTACCCTACGGGAATTTAAAATAACACTGGGGAATCTTTATGAAAGCGAACAAATTGCTAATTTTTATCGGTTTGATGCTGTCCTTGCCGGCGCAGGCGCATACCGGCGCCGGAGCGGTGCATGGCTTTATCGACGGCTTGCTGCATCCGTTGCTGGGTATCGATCATTTGCTGGTCATGCTGGCTATCGGGCTATGGGCGGCGATGCGCGGCGGCAGGGCATTGTGGCTGCTGCCAATGAGTTTTTTGTTAACGATGGCCGCGGGCGCGGGCGTCTCTCTGCCCGGTATCGCCATCACCTCGGCGGAAAGCTGGGTGGCGTTTTCGGTGCTGGCTTGCGGATGGCTGGTCTGGAGTAACTGCCGCATGTCCTCCGGTCTGGCGGTCGTCCTGGCTGCCGTGTTCGCGTTCGGTCACGGTTATGTCCATGCCGCCGAGCTGCAAGCGGGAGCCGATGCCGGCTCGTACGCGGCGGGGTTTTTGCTGACCACGGCCTTGCTGAATGGCTTGGGCATCGCGGCAGGCTTATCGGGAACGGCCAGACTGAAAACCATCGGCACCGGCTTTGGCCTGCTGTGCGCCATCGTCGGCACGACCTTGCTGGCCGGAGCCTGATCGGGTGCTGGCAGATCTGAAGGAAGCAGGCTGCGCCAGCGTAGCGGGCAACTCTGCTCAAGGCTGGGAAGCGAAACTGGCGCTGGGGTTCGCGCAGCGATACGGCAAAACGGTCCTGGCGCACCGCCGTCATTACGGCCCGCTGACGGTACAGCGGCCGTTTTATCCGGAAGGCGGAGTGTGCCATGTCTACATGCTGCATCCGCCGGGCGGCATCGTGGCGGGCGATCACTTGAGTCTTGAGATCGATGCCGAGGCAGGCAGCCACGCCCTGATCACCACGCCGGCGGCGGGCAAGTTTTACCGCAGCGCGGGCGGGCTGGCCAGGCAGGATGTCTCGATAACCGTGGCGGAAGGCGCAGCGCTGGAATGGCTGCCGCAGGAAACCATCGTTTATGAAGGCGCCCGCCTGCGCTCGACGGTCAGGGTTGAACTGGCTTCAAAAGCGCGTTTTATCGGTTGGGAAATCCTGTCCCTGGGCCGGCCCGCCTGCGGCGAGCGTTTCGACGAGGGTCTGGCGGATCTGGACTGGCAGGTTTATTGCCAAGATCGGCCTCTGCTGTTGGAACGCCTGAAACTGGATGCCAGGGCGTTTTCGGCGCGCTGGGGCCTGCAGGGCTGTTCGGCGTGCGGAACGCTGTTCGCCTATCCTGTCGGCGCTGAAACGCTGGCCGCCGTGCAGCAGTTGATCGGCGATGCCAAAGGCCGGGGCGTGACGCGCATGGATGATCTGTTGGTCTGTCGGGCGCTTGATTGCCGAAGCGACCGGCTGCGCGGTTTCTTCGAACGGGTTTGGGCGATTGTGCGGCCGGACTGCGTGCGGCGCGAAGCCTGCGCGCCGCGGATTTGGGCCACTTGATTAACTGATGTTACGCATTTAGTTGTATTTAGATGGATTTAATAAAGTGTCGCTAGCGCGACGGTTGTTTGAATCGGGTTTATCGCACCCGAAGGCGAGTTACTTTCTTTTGCGCGGCCAAAAGAAAGTAACCAAAGAAAAGGCCGCCCGTTGCCGCTTGCTTCCTGTGCTCCTCGCTTTCGCCGAGGGTTGCCAAAAGGGACTCCTGTCCCTTTGGCAACGCGCTTCATCCCTGAAGCGCCCCTTCGGGCTATTCTCGGCGAAAGCTCCGGTGCTCGGCGCGGCAAACGGGATAAAAACCGCACATGCGTAACATTAGTTTATTAGGATTAATGACAGGAACAAGACAATGCAATTAACACCACGCGAAAAAGACAAACTGCTGATATTTACCGCCGCTCTGCTGGCCGAACGGCGCAAGGCTCGCGGCCTCAAGTTGAACTATCCCGAAGCCGTGGCTTTTATCAGCGCCGCGATCATGGAGGGCGCGCGCGATGGCCGCACGGTCGCCGAATTGATGGAATTCGGCCGCACGTTGCTATACCGTGATGATGTCATGGAAGGCGTTGCCGACATGCTGCCCGAAGTGCAGGTGGAGGCGACTTTTCCCGACGGCACCAAGCTGGTGACCGTGCACAACCCCATCGAGTAGGAGTGACGCCATGATTCCGGGAGAGATTATCACCGCCGCCGGCGAGCTGGAACTGAACGCGGGCCGCGAGACGATCCGCGTGGTGGTCGCCAACAGCGGCGACCGGCCGATTCAGGTCGGCTCGCATTATCATTTTTTCGAGACCAATCCCGCCTTGCATTTTGACCGCGCCGCGACGCGCGGCTTCCGGCTGGATATTCCGGCCGGCACGGCGATGCGCTTTGAACCCGGCCAGCAGCGTGAAGTGCAGCTGGTGGCCTTTGCCGGCTTGCGCCGGGTTTATGGTTTTCGCCAGGCCGTGATGGGAGATTTAGATGAGTAGAATCAGCAGACAGGCTTATGCCGATATGTTCGGGCCGACTACCGGCGACCGCGTGCGCCTGGGCGACAGTGGCCTGTTTCTGGAAGTGGAGGAAGACCGCACGGTTTACGGCGATGAAGTCAAGTTCGGCGGCGGCAAGGTCATCCGCGACGGCATGGGGCAAAGCCAGGCTGATGCGTCCGTGGCGATGGACCTGGTCATCACCAATGCCTTGATCGTCGATTACTGGGGCATCATCAAGGCCGATGTCGGCGTCAAAAACGGCCGCATTGCCGGCATCGGCAAGGCCGGCAATCCCGATACGCAGCAGGGCGTCGATATCGTCATCGGCCCCGGCACCGAAATCGTCGCCGGGGAAGGCCAGATTCTGACGGCCGGCGGCATCGACGCGCATATCCATTTCATCTGTCCGCAGCAAATCGACGAAGCCTTGATGTCGGGCATCACCACCATGATCGGCGGCGGCACCGGCCCCGCCACGGGCACGAACGCGACGACCTGCACGCCCGGCGCCTGGAATATTCATAATATGCTGCAATCGCTGGACGGCTTTCCGATGAACTTCGGCCTGCTCGGCAAGGGCAACGCCAGTCTGCCGGCGGCGTTGGAAGAACAGGTGCGCGCCGGGGCCATGGGCCTGAAGCTGCACGAAGACTGGGGCACGACGCCGGCGGCTATCGATTGCTGCCTGTCCGTGGCCGAGCGCTTTGACGTGCAGGTCGCCATCCATACCGACACTCTGAACGAATCCGGTTTTGTCGAGGACACCTTCGCCGCCTTCAAAGACCGCGCCATCCATACCTATCACACCGAAGGCGCCGGCGGCGGCCATGCCCCCGATATCATCAAGGCCTGCGGCGAGGCCAACGTGCTGCCGTCGTCGACGAATCCGACCCGGCCCTATACGGTCAACACCGTGGACGAGCATCTGGACATGCTGATGGTGTGCCACCATCTGGACCCGGGCATCGCCGAGGACGTGGCTTTCGCCGAATCGCGCATTCGCCGCGAGACTATCGCCGCCGAGGATATTCTGCATGACCTGGGCGCCTTTTCGATGATCGCGTCCGATTCGCAGGCCATGGGCCGGGTCGGCGAGGTCATTATCCGCACCTGGCAGACCGCGCATAAAATGAAGGCGCAGCGCGGCAGCCTGGCGGAGGATTCGTCCCGCAACGACAATTTCCGCATCAAGCGCTATATCGCCAAATACACCATCAATCCGGCCATCAGCCACGGCATCGCGCATGAAGTCGGGTCCGTCGAAGTCGGCAAGCTGGCCGATCTGGTGCTGTGGCAGCCGGCCTTTTTCGCGGCCAAGCCCAGCCTGATCATTAAAGGCGGATTCATTGCCGCGGCGCCCATGGGCGATCCCAATGCCTCGATTCCGACGCCGCAGCCGGTGCATTACCGGCCCATGTTCGGCGCCTTCGGCAGGGCCGCGGCGGCCAACTCGATGCTGTTTTTGCCGAAGGTCGCGGCCGAGACCGATATGGCCGCTGTGCTGAAGCTGAACAAGCGGATCGGCGTGGTGGCGAACACGCGCACGATCGGCAAGAAAGATTTGATCCACAATCATTACCAACCGCATATCGAAGTCGATCCGCAAACCTATTCGGTGCGCGCCGACGGCCTGCTGCTGACCTGCGAGCCGGCCGATGTGCTGCCTTTTGCCCAACGTTATTTTTTGTTTTGAAAATGCTGAAACTTACTGAACTGGCTCCGCCGGAGACGACTCCGGACGATGTAGTGACGCTGCCGTACGAAGCCCGGCAGAAAAGCCGGCTGTTGGTCAACACCGACAGCGGCACCGAAATCGGACTGTTTTTGCCGCGCGGCCAGGTGCTGCGCAAGGGGCTGATTTTAACCGGCCCCGATCATTACCGCGTACGCGTCGATGCGGCGCCGGAGCCGCTGTCGGTGGTGCGCACGGACGATGCCTTGCAATTCGCGCGCGCCTGCTATCACCTCGGCAACCGGCATGTGGCCTTGCAGATCCGGCCCGGCGAGCTGCGTTTTCCGGCGGATCATGTCCTGGACCACATGCTGGAAGGTCTGGGGCTGACGGTTACGCATGAGGAACTGCCGTTCGAACCGGAACAGGGCGCGTATCACGGCGATGGTCACTGATCTGGCCTTGCTGCGTTTGCTGCAGCTGGTCAGCCCCGGCCTGCCGGTCGGCATGTACAGTTATTCCCAGGGCCTGGAGCGTGCGGTCGACGATGGCTGGATAACCGATGCCGGCGAAGCCGGCGCATGGCTGGACGGCCTGATGCATGGCGGCATGGTGTGCATCGACCTGCCTGTGCTGGCGAGGTTTTATCATGCCTGGCGAGACGGGGCCATGGAACAGCTGGAGCACTGGAGCCGGGTTCTGATCGCCTGCCGCGAAACGGCCGAATTACGGGCCGAGGACCGGCAAACCGGCCAGGCCCTGGCGCGCCTGCTGGACGGATTGGCGATAACTGAAATGCAGCCCTGGATACGCAAGCCGGAAGCGACGCTGGCCGCGGTGTTCGCGTTTGCCGCCGTCAACTGGGGCATTCCCTTGCGCGCGACCGCCATCGGCTATCTGTGGAGCTGGCTGGAAAACCAGGTGCTGTGCGCGGTAAAGCTGGTGCCGTTGGGGCAGGTGGCCGGGCAGCGGCTATTGGCCGATCTGGCCGGAAACATACCGGCCCTGGTCGATGAGGCGTTAACCCTTGCCGATAATGAGATCGGCGGCAGCGCTTTCGGTCTGGCCCTGGCCAGCAGCCGCCATGAAATGCAGTATTCCCGATTATTTCGTTCTTGAGAGGATGTATGAGTGACAAACAGGTATTGAGAGTCGGCGTCGGCGGGCCGGTCGGCTCCGGCAAAACGGCGCTGGTGGATGCGCTGTGCAAGCGAATGCGCGATCGCTTCGAAATCGGCGTGGTGACCAACGATATTTATACCCGCGAGGACCAGGAATTCCTGATTCGCAGCCAGGCGCTGCCGGAAGCGCGCATTTTGGGCGTGGAGACCGGCGGCTGCCCGCACACGGCCATTCGCGAGGACGCCTCGATGAATCTGGCGGCGGTCGATGAGCTGATCGAGCGTTTTGATAATCTCGACTTCATCATGGTGGAGAGCGGCGGCGACAATCTCAGCGCCACGTTCAGTCCGGAACTGGCCGATCTGACGATCTACGTGATCGACGTATCGGCCGGCGACAAGATACCGCGCAAGGGCGGACCCGGCATCACCCGCTCGGATTTGCTGGTCATCAACAAGATCGATCTGGCGCCTTACGTGGGCGCATCGCTGGACGTCATGGACCGGGATGCGCGCAAGATGCGCGGCTCACGGCCGTTTGCCTTTACCAACCTGAAAACCGGGGACGGTCTTAAAGCGGTCGAGGATTTCATTATCCAGGCCGGCATGCTGGATTGACGGCAGCACCGCCGGGACAAACGGCCCGCGCCCCCGGCGGATCAGTCAATGCCGCGGCCCCACTGTCCGGCATAAAAGCGTTCATTCAGCGCGGCCCGGGTACGTGCGGCCCGTTCGGCGTCCTTGAAACCGTCATCGAGCACGTCAATACCGGCCTGGTAACCGACAGCCAGCATCGCCATCGGCCGGCAATCGTCCGGCAGGTTAAAAGCCTCGCGGGCCTTATCGCCATCAAAGCCGGCCATTTGATGCACGCTCAGCCCCAATGCGGTCGCCTGCAAACTCAGGCTGAGGCTGGCGGCGCCGGTATCGTACATCGCGCTGCGGTTAGGCTGGCCGTTATGATTGAAATTGTCCATGGCTATGGACAGGATCAGTACCGGGGCGTTTTTGGCCCATTGCCGGTTGCGTTCCGACAGCGTTGCCAATGCGCGCTGCCAGGCGGCTTCATCAACGGCTTTGTCGCACACGATAAAACGCCAGGGCTGATCGTTAAAGGAAGAGGGCGCCCAGCGCGCGGCTTCCAGCAGCGCCAGCAAATCGTCACGGCCTACCGGCCGGTCAGGATCGAAGGCTCTGGGGCTCCAGCGCGACTGGATAAGGTCGTGGATTTTTACCCGGGTTATCGCAGGTTTTTGCGGCATGTTCGTCTCCTTATCTCGGGTTGGATTAAAACGGATTCACAGCGTCAGCAAGCCATCCCGGTAATCACGAAACGCCTGTTCGATTTCCTCGGTGCTGTTCATGACAAACGGACCGGCCTGCACCACCGGTTCGTTCAACGGCAGCGCGGCCATCACCAAAAACCGTGCCGGCTGATCCTGTGTTGCCAGCCGCAGGTTGTCGCCGTCAATTAAATGCCCCAGTTGCCCGGCCTTTAAAATCCTGGCCGAGGCGCCGATAGCCAGCTCGCCCTGGTAAACATGGATCAAGGCGGTATGCCGCATGCTTACCGGTATGTCCAGTTGTTGCCCAGGAGCCAGCCGGACGTCGAAAAGCAGCGGCCGTGTCGTCACGCCGGTTACCGCGCCGGATATCGTTTGCGTTTCGGTCACATAGTCGCCGGCGATGATCTTGATGTAACCGCCATCCGCCAATGCAATCCGGGGGATGTCCGCAGCCTCAAAATCCTGGTAATGCGGCGGCTTCATTTTTTCCCTGGCGGGCAGGTTAATCCATAATTGAAAGCCGTGCAACGAGCCGTTTTCCTGCTCCGGCATCTCTGAATGAATAATGCCATGCGCGGCCGTCATCCATTGCACGCCGCCTGCGCGCAGATGCCCTTCATTGCCCAGATGGTCGCGGTGCAGCATGGCGCCCTCGAGCATATAAGTCACGGTCTCAAAGCCGCGGTGCGGATGATCCGGAAAGCCGCCGATGTAATCCGCCGCCTGATCCGATCCAAACTCATCCAGCAGGATGAAAGGATCGAAGGCGTTGTTTTGCTGTGAACTGATGATCCGTTTCAGTTTGACGCCGTGGCCGTCCGAGGTACTTTGCCCGGTAATAACGGCCGCGAGTTGTCGAGTTTGCTTATTCATAATTCGTCTCCCGTGTGTCGATCAAATAGCGGTCCAGCGAATACCGGCCGCCGCCGATAACCGTCAATGCCAGGGTTGCCGACAATAATGCCAGCGCGTATTCAATGCCGTGGCTAGACAGAAAAAAGCCGTTGCCCCAATGCACCCAGAACAAGGCGACCAGCATGGTAACGGCGCTAATCATCGCCGCGGGACGCGTCATTAAACCCAGAACCAACGCAATACCGCCAAAAAATTCAGCACTGCCCGCCAATAACGCCATGACAAACCCCGGATTTAACCCTACCGATGCCATCCATTGCCCTGTTCCCTCCAGTCCATTGCCGCCAAACCACGCAAATAACTTCTGGCTGCCATGCGCGGCCAGGATTAAACCGATGGGAACCCGCAGTATGATGGCTTCCAGGCCCGCATCGGAAATCAGCGTTCTCTTGATTAAATTGTTCATCACCGCTCCTTAGAATGTTCAAGTTGAAAACTCTGGATTGATTATAAAGTTGGCTGAAATAATAAAAAGCGATAGATTCTGCTCAATAAGTTCAAAATATTTGAACAATAAACACGGGCAGACATGAAATTTCCTATTACTCTTGACGCGCTGGAAGTGCTCGATGCCATTGATCGGAAAGGCAGTTTTGCCGCCGCGGCCAATGAGTTATTCCGGGTTCCTTCGGCTATCTCTTATACCGTGCAGAAATTGGAGCAGGACCTGAATGTGGTCTTGTTTCGCAAAGAAGGCAGAAAAGCCGTGCTGACACAGGCCGGAAAAGTATTGCTTGAACAAGGCCGGGACATTCTGGAGGCAACGGAGCGTTTGGCGATAGCCACGAAAAAAGCCCATGGCGGCTGGGAACCTGTTTTCAATATCGCGATAGATTCAATTTTGAGTTTTGATTTCATCTATCCGTTGATAGCCAGGTTTTACGAGGTGATGCCGGATATCGAAATCAATATTTATGAGGAGGTATTAGGCGGCGCGCAGGAAGCGATCACCAGTAATCGCGCTGATCTGGTAATAGGAACGGGCGCTGAGCCGATGCCGGGCCAGGCGGTTAAATATCAACAGATTCAGCGCATCGAATGGATTTTCGCTGTTGCGCCGGGGCATGAGCTGACCAAAGCATCTCTGCCGCTGTCCCGGCAACAGATTGAGCAGCACCGTTTTATCGTGGTCAGGGATTCATCCAGGAATCAGGCGCCGCGAAGCCAGCGCGTGTTTAGCAAGCGACCGGTACTGAGCGTGCCGTCGGTAACGGAGAAAATACAGGCCCAATGTCTGGGCTTAGGTGTCGGTTTTATACCGGCGCACCGGATTCGGAACTTGCTTGAACAGGGTCGGCTTATTGCTCTGCCGGTAGAAAACACGGCACCGGTAGAAATTATCGGCATGGCCTGGAAAACAACAAATAATGGCAAGGTCCTGCGCTGGTTTATCGAGCAGTTGTCCCGGCATGATTTCGCTTAGGAATATTTTATCCGACATCCCGCAGCCAATTCAGCCACTACCGGAATAATATGTAACATGGAAATCACCTGATAATTTGCGATGCGGTTCATACAAATCAAAGGGGTCGCCTGCATCGTGCGGATGCATTGTAGGGGCGGACCTGCGTGTCCGCCCTGTTTCCGGTGCACGAGGGGTTATCGGAGAACCGCAGGCCAAAGACGAAACGTTGGGCAAGGGCAAGCACACAGGTTCGCCCCTAACGTGTCCGCCTCCATACCGGCTATAGACAATGCGGGTTTTTTACCCGTCAAAACAGCCTGGTTTTTGGAATTCATCCACGATTAAGATTCAAAGGTTATGCTAGTGCTTCACGTTATTTTCACTAAGAGACAAATTCATGCGAAACAAAGCGATTTTATTCAGTTCCTTGTTGATGGCATCCGGCACGGCACTGGCCGGAGAAAGTTTACTGGAAGCGGCCGCCAAACAAGTAGCCAGGGATGTCGCCACGTCCACGGCTCCCGAGGCTGCCCAGGGAGCGGCCGAGGCAGAGCGGATACTGCAGCAGACTCAACAGTTAAAAGGACGCGTGGAAAGCGCACCTCAGGCCGTTAAAGAGCGGACGCTGAACGCGGCAAAGGAAACGGCGAGACAACAACTCGAGCGGGCGACGCCGGAACAAGTCAGGCAGGGCACGGAAACCGTAAAAAGGCTGAAAGGCCAGGTTGAAAACATGCCGCAATCCACCGAACAGGCCGCCGAAGCGGCCAAGACCCGGGCCAAGCAAAAAGCCGCCGAGAAAGTGCTCGAACTGTTGCGCTGATATTCTTGGAACCAAGACCCATTTCGGGCAAAAAGGCCGGTTTATCCGGCCTTTTTTTTCTGGCGCCGGCCAGGCGCGATGTAAAGTCAATTATGCCGCCCGTGGCGCTGCCTGCGGACGGAACCTCGTTCGCTCATCAATATCGAGCTAATTAACTGATTGATTCACAATGTAATAACAAAAAGGGATGGATTTTTGTTCTCTTTTTGTTCTCTTTTTT
>SWBW01000096.1_pt1 | contig 79332 bp, 84 predicted proteins | sample 4693041 | NCBI WGS metagenome assembly SWBW01 (sample SAMN10267271, study PRJNA491770) | bioreactor metagenome | isolation source: DHS bioreactor inoculated with marine methane seep sediment | place: Japan: Omine Ridge, Nankai Trough | collected 2006-05-06 | reverse complement strand
CTTTTACTTCAGCTTCAGGTTTAGCCTCTGGTTTTGTTTCAACCTTAGCTTCATCTTTAACCGCATCATTTTGCGGCTGTTGTTTTGTTACCTCGTCAGTCATAAGTATAGTTATTAGAAAACAAGTCCACCTTCACGAGCTCCATCGGCAACTGCTTTCACACGCCCATGAAATCTTTTATCTCTACGATCAAAAACCACAGATTCAATCTCTTTTGCTTTAGCACGTTCCGCAATAAGTTTACCAAGCTCAGTAGCTTGTGCAACTTTCGTACCTTTAAAGTCTTTAAGATCCTTATCTGATGCAGCCACCAAGGTCTTACCAACAACATCATCAATCACCTGAATACTTGTATGTTTCAAGGATCTAAAAACAGTCAAACGAGGTCTTTCGCTTGTCCCTGTTATTTTGGCACGTACTCTTTTGATTCTACGAGTGCGTTGCTCTTGTTTTAGCTTCATCTTATTCATAATCGTTTTATTTATTTACCTGCAGTTTTACCAGCTTTTCTTATTACTACTTCATCCGTATACTTAATACCTTTTCCTTTATATGGTTCTGGTTTTCTAATCTTCCTAATCTGAGCTGCCATCTCACCAACTAGCTGCTTATCGATACTTGTAAGTGTTAAAATATTCTTTTCTACTACTCCTTCTACACCTTCCGGTAACTCAAAATTTACAGGATGGGAAAAGCCAACCTCCATTTTTACATTTCGACCCTGAACATCCACTTTAAAACCAACACCAACAAATTCTAATGCTTTAATAAACGGTGTTTGCACACCAGCAACTGCATTAGCAATAAGCTGACGAGTCAAACCCCAAATAGCTCTTTCTTTGCCATTCTCAGGATTCTCAACTTCTACAGAAATAGTTTTATTTGCTGTATCAACTTTAACTTTGGCCGCTTTTGGAATATGAATACTCACGGTTCCTTTAGGACCTTTCACTGACATACTACCTTCTTGGAGATTTGCTTCTACTCCATCAGGGATGTTTACGGGTATTTTTCCGATACGAGACATAAGCTTTAGTATACTTCACAAATAATTTCGCCGCCTAAATGACGTTTGCGAGCGTTTTTATTAGTCATCAACCCTGCCGATGTCGAAATAATCGCAATACCCATATCAGATAGTACTCTGGGTAATTCAAAAGATTTGCGATACACTCGGCGTCCTGGTGTAGATATGCGTTTTATTGAACGAATCTTTGGATGTTTACCCTCATAGAGCAAACCTGCATGCAAAGTTGATTTAGGACCTTCTTGTGTGACGTTAACGTCTCTAAGATAGCCCTCTTCCTTTAATATTTTTGCAATCGCAAACTTGACCTTGCTTGAAGGCGAGTTTATAGCGTCGTGACCAGCCATCTGCGCGTTGCGCAAACGGGTCAAGAAGTCAGAAATTGGATCAGTTATCATACAATTGTTTACCAGCTTGATTTTTTAACACCGGGTAAGTCCCCTTTTAGTGCAAGTTCTCTAAAACAGATTCTACAGAGACCGAAATCTCTGATATAGCCATGCTTGCGACCACAGCGCCAACAACGATTTTGTGAGCGAGTGGAAAATTTGGGTTTACGCCGTGCTTTGGCGATTTGATTTTCAGTTGCCATAGATTATTTTTGAAATGGGAAGCCTAATGCTTTAAATAATACGAGCCCTCGATCATACGATCCTGCATTTGTAGTAACAGTTACCTGAATACCACATACGCGCTCAACCTCATCCGGACTGATTTCTGGAAATGGTAAATATTCTTTGAAACCAACGGATAGGTTACCTGTTCGATCAATTATCTTTGGTGAAATACCACGAAAGTCAGTTACACGAGGAAAGGTTACGTTTACAAGTTTCTCCAAAAACGACCACATCTTCTCACCACGTAATGTTACATGTTTACCAACGATCATCCCATCACGGATCTTAAATCCAGAAATTGATTTCTTTGCTTTTGCTTCAACAGGCTTTTGACCGGTAATACTAGTAAGTACCTTTTCAACCGTTTCAGAAAACTTTGAGTCTTTCTGATTTGCTGAAATACCTACAGAAACCGAAACCTTAAGAACTTTTGGCAAAGCCATTACATTCTTTTCATCCAGTTCTGTCTTTAAGACAGGGATAATTTCTTTATTATAGCGTTCTTTTAAATTCATATAACATTATTCATGAGCACGTTTATCATGGCGAAGCTTTTTACCTTCTGTATCGACGAGCATAACATTCGAAACATTGATAGGCATGAAAAACTCAACAATCTGTCCTTTTTCACCACGGCGTTGCGGCCTCAAATGACGTTTACATTGATTAACACCATCAACAACAACACGATTCATAGCCGGAAATGCCTGCATTACTTTGCCGGTTTTACCTTTATCTTTTCCTGCAACAATTATTACATTGTCGCCTTTTTTAATACGTATTTTAGACATATATTTACAATACTTCAGGTGCTAAAGAAACAATCTTCATATAACCTTCACCACGGAGTTCGCGAGCTACAGGTCCAAAGATACGTGTACCTTTTGGTTCTTTAGTCTTCTTATCTACAATTACGGCAGCATTATCACCAAAACGTACATATGTACCATCCGGGCGTCTTGATTCTTTGCGCGTTCTTACAATAACAGCATGTACAATATCCGATTTCTTAACTGCACCATGCGGGATTGCCTCTTTAACAACGCAAGTAATAATATCCCCTACTCCAGCTGTACGCTTTTTGTAGCCTCCGAGTACACGAATACACTGAAGCTTTTTGGCTCCACTATTATCCGCGACGTGTAACATTGATCTGTGTTGAATCATAAGCGTTTATTTTGCATTGCTTTGCGTAATTGTACGCACGTACATCCAGCGTTTATCTGTTGATAAAGGTCTTATTTCTGCAATCTCTACTACATCTCCCATATTTGCAACACCTTTTTCATCATGTGCTTTAAATTTTTTGGAAACCGAATAGATCTTTCCATATTTTGGATGCTTTACTTTGCGGTCAATTCGAACCGTAATGGTTTTTTCCATTTTGGTTGAAACAACCGTTCCTTGTAGTCTGCGCTTTTCTGCGCTTCTCTTTTTTGTAGTTTCTTTTTCCATATTACGATTCTATTTTCTTAATAGGTTCTACTGTTTTGATATTTTCTCTCAAAACTGTAAGAACTTGAGCTAACTCTTGTTTCGCCTTACGTAAATCTCTTACCTTGGCATGCTGCCTTGTTGTAACAGTAAAACGCAAGTCACGAATGATTCCGCGTAATTCTGCAGCACGTGTAAGCAGTTCAGCTTCGGTTAATTGTCTTAAATCCTTAATATTCATATTAGAATTCTTTAATTACGTAAGTTGCCTTACATGGCAATTTATATGCAGCATCTGTTAATGCTTTCTTAGCTTTATCCTCTGGGATACCATCCATTTCAAAAATAACAGTACCAGGTCTAATAACAGCTACATAATGATCAACAGCACCTTTTCCGCCACCCATACGAACCTCATTACCTTTTTTAGTAACTGGTTTATCAGGGAAAACACGAATCCAGATCTTACCACCGCGTCTTGTGTAACGGGTTAGCACACGACGACAAGCCTCAATCTGTCTTGATGTCAGCCATGTTCCTGTAATTGCCTTTAAACCATAAGGGCCAAACGCCAAACTGATTTTATCCGAAGCAATACGGATATTTCTACCGCGGCCTTTATGCCATTTTCTATGTTTTACTTTTCGTGGAATTAACATATAGTTGCTTTTTTATTATGAAGCCTGTGCTTCCTGCCTTGCTCCGCGACCCTGAGCTCCTCTTGGATGCTGATTTCGCGGTGTACTTGGCTGATATTTTTGTAATCGATCTTTTGCAAAGACATCACCTCTATAAATCCAAACCTTGATACCAACCGAACCCATTTGAGTTCTAGCAAAATCTTGATAGTAATCAATATCGGCACGCAAGTTTGATAAAGGAATTTTACCCCAGCTCAACCATTCTCTTCGAGCAATTTCAGCACCATTCAATCTACCAGAAACCGAAATCTTAACTCCAAGTGCTCCTGCTTTCTTTGTTCTTTCAATTGTTTGCTTTAACACACGGCGAAAAGGCATGCGTCTTTCTAAGTCTGAAATAACCTGGCCACAAACAACCGCTGATTCCAAACCTGCTTTTGCCACTTCCTGTACATTCAACTGAAGCTGTACTTTTTTACCACGGTAAAACTCATACATGAACTTTTTCTTCAAATCCTCGATACCTGATCCTGAGTGACCAATTACAACACCTGGCTTTGCTGTTGTTAGTGTTATAGCTAGTGTACCTCTGGATCTTTCGATAATAATATTTGAAAGACCTGCATCTTTTAATTGCTTGCGAAAAAACAAGCGAATCTTATGATCCTGCTCAATTTGCGTACGATACGTTTGATTTCGCGCAAACCACTTTGACGGCCATGTTGTGGTCGTTCCAATACGAAATGCTTTTGGATGAACTTTATGTCCCATAGTAAATATTATGTTGAAGATTTCTCCTTAGTGTCTTTAACTTCTGGCTTTGATTCCGTTTTTGCTTTTGGGGCTACTTTTTGTGCCTTTGATTTTCTTGGAACGTAAACTTTTTTCTTCTTGTTTGGAGGGCGAACATCATCAGAAAGTTTGATGGTAATGTGACTTGTACGTTTTCGGATAGCAGCAGCTCTACCAAAAGCTCTTGGTCTCCAGCGTTTCAATGTCTTTCCACCATCTACTGTGATATGAGAAATCCAAAGTTTATCAAGATCCAACTTATGATTATGCTCGGCATTTGCCTTTGCACTTTGCAAAAGTTTTAGCACTGGCAGTGCTGCAGCTTTATTCAAAAATCTCAGCTGTGTTTCAGCTTCATTTACTGGCATGCGACGAATCAACCCGACTACAAGACGGATTTTTCGAGGTGACATTCGTAAACGATTTAATTTAGCGACTACTTCCATATATGTATATATTATTATTTACCTTTCTCCATGGTTTTTTGCATCTTACCACCATGGCGAACGAACTTACGTGTTGGTGAAAACTCACCCAATTTATGTCCAACCATGTTTTCCTGAACATATACTGGTAGATGATCTTTTCCATTATGGACTCCAAAGGTAAATCCAACCATCTCTGGTGTGATCGTACATGAGCGTGACCAAGTTTTGATCACGACCTTGTCCCCTGAGTTTAGCTTTGCAACTTTGGCAAGCAATTTAGGATCCGTGTATGGTCCTTTTTTAAGACTTCTAGACATAAACTTTATTTCTTACGTTTATTGCGGCGACGCTGCAAAATTAAACTTTCAGATTGACGATTCTTTCTACGTGTCTTAACACCAAGCGCTGGTTTACCCCAAGGCGTCTTTGGATGTTTCAAACCAATTGAGTTAGCCGCTTCACCACCACCATGAGGGTGATCTACCGGATTCATAGCCTTACCGCGAACCGTTGGTTTAATACCACGATTACGTGTTCTTCCAGCTTTTCCCCAACGAATCAAACGCCAATCTGGATTTGAAACAGCACCAATAGTAGCCATACATTTTCGGCTAACATTCCTAATTTCACCGGATGGCATTTTAAGCGTTGCATACTTTCCCTCTACAGCCATAAGCTGAATCGAAGCTCCTGCACCACGTGCAAGCTTCGCACCATTTGTAGGAACAAGTTCAACAGCATGAATAATACTACCAAGTGGTACACGTTCGAGTGGTAATCTATTACCAATCTGCATTTCTATATCAGCTGTTTTTGTTGTAATGATCTGATCTCCAACATTTATTTGATCAGGCGCGATGATATATCGCTTTTCACCATCAGCATAAGATACAAGCGCGATGCGAGCACCACGATTTGGATCATACTCAATAGTTTTTACAGTTGCTGGGATATCCATTTTCTCACGGAGATAATCGATAACTCTATACTGTTTTTTGTGGCCACCTCCACGATGACGGACGGTAATTGTACCGAAACTACGACCAGCATGCTCTTTGCGAGGGCGGGTCAATGACTTCTCAGGCTTTGTTGATGTAACATCAGCAAAACTCTGCACCGAAGATTTGCGGCGTCCACTTGTTGTAGGTTTGTACTTCTTAATCGGCATATTTTTATACTCCTTCGTACAGGTCGATAGTTTGTCCCTTCTTAACTGAGACAAATGCTTTCTTCCATTGATTCCTACGACCTTTTTTTGAACCTCTATAAACTGGTTTACCAATTCCACGAGCTGTTCGAATATCAACAACCGTTACGCCATATAGCTTCTCTACCGCATTTGCAATCGCAATCTTTTCTGCTGTTACCGGTACATTGAAAACGAATACATTTTTTGATGCTAGCGTAGCTGCCTTTTCACTTACTTTTGGAGAAAGTAATAAGCGATACGATTCACCAGCTTGTCCTTTTGCAGCTTTAGTAGGTGTAGCCTTTTTAGCTTTTGCAGCTGGTGCCTTAGCTTGGGACTCTGGCGTTAAAACCTCATCCTTAACCTCAGCTCCCTTTTTAGGTGCTGCATTTGTAGGCTTTTTTGTTGTATCTGATTGCTGTGCTTTATCAGACGATTTTCTGGAAAATAAACCCATAGATTATTTATATAATGATTCAAAAGCTTCTACGGCATCCTGTTCGAATAAAATTGTTGGATACTTAACCATATCAGCCACATGCAAAGCATTAACGGTAGTTAGATGTACATTTTGCAAATTCTTTACCATGCGTAAAAGTGTTGGATTAGATTTTGCTGTGACGATAAGTATTCTGCGTCCAACAGGCAATTTCTGTAACCATTTTGCGGCAACCGCTGTTTTTGGAGTTTCAATAGGTAGAGTGTCAACCAAAAGTAGATGGTCACAATTAACTCTATCTGTAAGCACCATAAACAATGCTTTCTGTTTTGTCTTGCGATTGATTTTAACTGAAAAATTTCTGTTTCCTCTTGGGCCAAATGTTACACCGCCGCCCTTCCAGATTGGAGATCTAATTGATCCATGACGAGCACGTCCAGTACCTTTCTGCTTCCATGGTTTTTTACCACCACCAGAAACTTCACCGCGTGTCTTTGTATTAGCAACCGAATTTCTCGCATTAGCCTCTTGAGCCAAAACAACTTCATGAACCAAAGACTGTCTTGGTTTAACATCAAAATGCGCATCAGATAAATCCGCTTGCCCAACCACGTCTCCACCTACATTGTATACTTTTACTTGTGGCATATTATACGGTTTTTATCTTAAGAATCGAATTGCGTGCTCCTGGTACAGCGCCTTTAATAGCCAAAACTCCACCATCACGAATCTCCACGATCTGAAGATTTTTAACAGTGACCTGTGAGTCACCCATGTGACCTGCCATTTTTTTCCCTTTAAAGACTTTCTGAACACCACCAGATCCAATAGAACCCGGCATACGTAGCTGATCTTTGTGACCATGAGATGCTGGACCGCCTTTAAAACCGTGTCGTTTTACAACACCAGCAAATCCACGACCCTTTGATACACCAGTTACATCAACCGTCTCACCTTTTTCAAACTGAGCCGCTTCGATGATATCACCACGTTTTAATTCACCTATCTCTTCCAACCTAAACTCTTGTAAAACACGAAGCTTAGGAAGATCTTTTAAGTGTCCCTCCAGTGGTTGGTTCAAACGTTTTGCATTCAAAAAACCAACCTGGACAGCTGAATAGCCATCCTTTTCTTGCCCCTTTACTTGTGTCACAACGCATGGGCCAGCCTGAACTAGCGTAACAGGTACGACATGTCCGTTGTCCGCATATACTTGCGACATCTCTAATTTTTTTGCTAGAATAAATTTCATAACTTTTTCGTCTATGATTGACGTTCTGGCCACTTGATTGGTCATGAATTGGTTATTATCAACGACATCAAATGGTGTATAAACACAAAAGCCAGAAACCTATAACCTAGTTTCAACGTGCAACGCGTAGCGTGCAAGGTGGGACGTAGTTATATGTTTCTGACCTCTGAGCGATTCTTCAATTGCAGAGGATTATTGTATTACCAAATCAATATTGCATTTGCAATGTTAAATGGTTTCGACCTGTTTAGTGACTCGCTACAGGGAGGTTATGTCCATCAGACAGTCATCGCTTGACTTGCCCTATCCGCATTTGCGGAAGACAACTTTCTCCTTGGGAATGTTTTAACAGGGGTACAGTATTTTTAACTTTTATTTTTTTTTACTCAACTAACCAAGAACTTTTAAATTTAGATGCAGTACAAGGTAGAAAATAAATTTTTTGCGAAACGTACAAAGGGTACGTTGAACAAAAAATTTATTTTCTAACGAAGTAATGCGCTAAATTTGGAAGTTCTTTTTATGACATCTTGATTTCGACGTCAACTCCAGATGGCAAGTTAAGCGATGTTAGCGCTTCTATCGTTTTTGCGCTAGCTTCTACTATATCAACGATTCGCTTATGGATCCGCATCTCGAATTGTTCGCGAGAAGTTTTATGAACAAATGTTGAACGATTTACTGTCCACTTACGTTTTTCGGTCGGTAGTGGGACGGGACCAATCACCTGCGCACCTGTTCGGATTGCAGTTTCAATGATAGTTCGTGTCGCTTGATCAATAATCTTATGATCATATGCACGAATCTTAATTCGAATTCGTGTTCCAGTTTCTTTTGCGACTTGTTTCGACGTTGCAGCTTGTGCCATGATTGTTCCCGTCCCCCCGACCCAGCGCTTGATCCTTTTAGGATCAAACGGAGGTCGAAGTAGACAACTTTTGAAAGTTTAAAAGTAGTTTATTTAATTATGCTAGTTACTACACCAGCGCCAACTGTTCTGCCACCTTCACGGATAGCAAAACGCATTTGATCTTCCATAGCAACCGGTGAGATTAGTTTAACATTGATTTTAACCTCGTCACCTGGTTGTACCATAGCTACACCCTCTGCCAAAGTTACTTCACCAGTAACATCAGTTGTACGAATGTAAAATTGTGGTTTATAACCGGATACGAATGGTTTATGACGACCGCCTTCTTCCTTAGTCAAAGCATAAATCTGTGCTTCAAATTCTGTGTGAGGCAAAATTGAACCTGGTTTAGCCAAAACCATACCACGCTCAACTTCTTCTTTGCGAATACCACGAAGTAGCAAACCAGCATTGTCGCCAGCGCGTCCTTCTTGAAGTGATTTGTTAAACATTTCAACGCCAGTTACGACAGTTTTACGTGTATCTGCAAGACCAACCATCTCAACTTCTTCGTTGACTTTTACCATACCACGTTCGATACGACCTGTAACCACAGTACCGCGACCCTCAATGGAGAAAACATCTTCAATAGGCATCAACAAAGGTTTATCAACTTCACGAACAGGCTCTGGAATATATTCATCAAGAGCTTTCATGAGTTCCATTACAGGTTTAATAGCTTCTGCATCTGTAGGATTTTCTAGCGCTTTAAGAGCTGAACCACGAATAACAGGTGCATTATCACCATCAAATTCGTACTTCTTAAGAAGCTCACGAACTTCTTCTTCTACTAGGTCAATCAATTCTGCATCGTCAACCATGTCTGTTTTATTCAAAAATACAACAATACTTGGTACACCAACCTGCTTTGCAAGCAAGATATGCTCACGAGTCTGAGGCATAGGGCCATCAGTAGCAGCAACAACCAAAATAGCACCGTCCATCTGAGCAGCACCGGTGATCATGTTTTTGATGTAATCAGCATGTCCAGGACAGTCAACGTGAGCATAGTGACGTAATTCCGTCTCATACTCAACATGAGCTGTTGCGATAGTAATACCACGACTCTTAGACTCTGGAGCTTTGTCCAACGCGTCAATGCGCTTTTCATCAGCAACCAAACCCTGAGCAGCTAGCACCTTTAAGATTGCAGCCGTTAGCGTGGTCTTGCCATGGTCAACGTGGCCAATTGTGCCTACGTTAACGTGTGGCTTATTGCGTTCAAATGTATCCGCCATACAATTTCTATAATATAGATGCGTTCCGCCCGGTTTAGAGTGCCAGGCCCTCAAATAATTGAGTTAACGCGTTTAAATAATTAAACCTTAAATAAGCGGAAAGACTATAACATTTCCCCCTAATTTACGCAAGAGACTAGTCCTTCTCATCTTCGTCATCAATTGGCTCAAAATAAAAGCGATCCTCAACATCCATTTCTTCGCTAGGTTTAGAGAATTTTTGCTTCTCTTCTTCCTTACCCTCATTCTCCTCTGGCGACTCGTTCAATCCTTCAAATTCAGGAATATTCAAAGACTCCACACCATCCGTTTCTAAACTATCCTCAAATTCGAATGCTGGAGCAGCAGTTTCACCAGGCGAGACTTGCTTCAAATTGTCATTCTTACCCCTCTCAATTTCCCCAGTATCGCTATATCCCCTAGTAACATCATATGACCTATTATCCATTTCTTCGTCATCTTCAAATACAAATTCGGGTATCTCATCGATTTCAAAATCCTGAAAGTCCTGAGCAGAGTCGAAGGATTCATCAATTAAAGCTTCATAGACATCTAACGGCAAAATCACCTGTGGCTTTTTACCATCCTCATCAGCAATGATTACTGGCGCACCAACTTTACGTGCGGTTCTAAATATTCTTTTCCATGACATATTGGTGATAGTTCACCACGCCTACATCTTTTCATCAAGATCCATTGACAAATGCCACTTTTTAAGCTTAACTTTTGTAGCGAACATTCACAACTAAGGAAAGTGATGAGTAAACGTCGCCGTACCAAACCTTGGCATCAAAGCGTTGCAATATCAAGACATGCTATCGAGAGGAGACTTGAACTAGAAGGTAATTCACCCGAACAAATTGAATTAATTTTCGAACAAAAAACCTCTGGAAAAAATTCCGCATATCACCAAATGCGCAGCACAATTCGCGATGAACTACGTGATGGAACGGAATTAAGTATAAAACAAACTTTTCTCTTCAAGCATCCCGGCCGCCTCAGAAAACGTGACAAAGCTACATACTTTTTTCACACAGATATGCAACATTGCTTCGTTGTTGACGATGGCTGTGTCATAACAGTAATTCCAGTTTCTGAGAATCTTCTGAGCTCTATGAAACAAATCGAGACTCAAGAAACAAAGGCCCTCGTAAAACCTGAGCCAAAAAAAGCAAAACCCGCGCCTGAGCCAAAAAAGAAAAAACGTAAGGCAAAAAAAACAATTGCCAAACCAAATCCAAAATCACAAAAAGCTCAAAAAGGGAAACAAAAAGAAAAAACTATACCCACAAAAAAGAGACGATCCAAAAAAGTTCCAATTCCTCAAATCGCGCCGCCTACCATCATGCCTCAACTTCCGCTCTCAATTCACAAACCTACTGCTCAATTAATTTTTATCGTCGCATTCTCTGCCCCAAATATTATCGCAATAAAAAAATATCTACACCAAGTTCTGCATTTCATCATAACAATGTCTCAACGAGATAAAATCGAAATTGTGCTAGGAGGTCGCATCTTCCAATACAGAACTGGAAATATAAAACCTTCAATATCTGAAGAAGAACTAACTTGCGGTTTCCAAGATGCAACAATTGTAAAACATGCAAATTCCAAATGCACCGAACGCCCTGTATTAATCATTACTAATCCTGATGATGCCTGGAAGTACTATCACCTATTTACAAAAAAACCAAACGACCTACAGCAACCTCATACAACACCCTGGCTAGGCTACTTCTCAACCACGAGAGACGGCCACCAAGAAGGTTTCGTGCACAAAAACCAATTAAACCCCTCATAACCTCAAACCCCACCTGGGGTTCTTTTTTTTTACTAACATTCATCAGATCATTTTTAGATTTCAGATTGCAAATTTTAGATTGTAAAAAAAGAGCCTCAGTTTCCCAAGACTCTTTCTTTATCTAAATTGTATTTTTACTTATTCTTCCCTTCAACAAGTTCTTTCTGAACTGATGCTGGAACTGGAGCATAATGATCAAACTCCATTGTTGAAACGCCACGACCCTGCGTCATGGAACGCAAGTTGGTAGCGTAACCAAACATCTCAGCTAGTGGTACAAGTGCGCTAATAACCTTCATATCAAATCTATCTTCCATAGATTGAATCTGACCGCGCTTGGAGTTAAGATCTCCCATCACATCACCCATATATTCTTCTGGTACAACAACCTCAACTCTTTCCATTGGTTCCAAGATGCTAACTCCAGCTTTTTCACAAGCAGCCTTAAAAGCCATAGAAGCTGCAATCTTAAACGCTGCTTCAGATGAATCAACTTCATGGTATGAACCATCATAAACTGTTGCTTTGAAATCTAGGATTGGGTAACCAGCCGCTACACCACGAGCCGAAGCTTCCTGAATACCTTTATTAATTGGCTGAATATATTCACGAGGGATAACACCACCAACAACTTCACTGGAAAATTCATAACCCTTACCACGTTCATTTGGCTCAATACGAAGCCAGCAGTGACCAAATTGACCACGACCACCAGATTGACGCACAAACTTACCTTCGCCCTCAGCAAGGCCTTTAATAGCCTCTTTATAGGCAACCTGTGGTTTACCAACGTTAGCTTCAACTCCAAATTCACGTTTCATGCGATCAACAATGATTTCCAAATGCAATTCACCCATACCAGAAATAATTGTTTGAAGTGTCTCCTCATCAGTTTTAACACGGAATGATGGATCTTCCTCACCAATTTTCTGTAAAGCAACCGACATCTTTTCTTGATCAGCTTTAGTTTTTGGCTCAATAGCAATATCAATAACAGGTTCTGGAATTGAAATTGTTTCAAGTAGCAATGGATTCTCTTCATCACAAAGAGTGTGTCCAGTAAATGTTTCTTTTAAACCAACTGCTGCCGCAATGTCACCAGCATAAACTGCTGGCACTTCTTCACGGCTATTTGCATGCATTCTAACAATACGACCTACACGCTCTCTTCTACCTTTTGTAGCATTGTAAACATAAGAACCTGATTCCAAAGTACCAGAGTAAACACGGAAAAAGATTAATTTACCTACATACGGATCTGTCATTACTTTAAAGGCTAATGCTGAGAAAGGTTCATCATCTGATGGTTTTCTAATTATTACTTTCTCAGAATCTTCAACGTCATGACCTTCCATAGGAGGAACATCTAGTGGGGATGGCAAGAAATCTACAACAGCATCCAATAGCATCTGTACACCTTTATTCTTTAAAGCAGAACCACAAAGAATAGGAAAAATATCCATCGTGTTTACCGCCTTACGAAGTGCTGCTTTAATCTCTTCTTCTGATAGCTCTTCACCAGCTAAATATTTATTCATCAAAGCTTCATCAGTTTCGGAAAGAGCATCCAAAAATTCCGCGCGCCATTTTTTAGCTTCTTCCATTTTATCTGCAGGGATTTCTACTTCATCAATTTCTTTACCCATTTCATCCTTATATATCCATGCTTTCATTCCAATTAAATCAATGATACCTACAAAATCTGCTTCTGTACCAATAGGAAGCTGAATAGGATATGCACGTTTTGCAAGTCGATTTCGAATGGAATCTATATCTTTATAAAAATCTGCACCCATGCGATCCAACTTATTCACAAAACACAAACGAGGCACTCTGTATTTATCAGCCTGACGCCATACAGTCTCTGACTGTGGCTCAACGCCAGCAACTCCATCAAAAACAGTAACCGCACCATCCAAAACACGAAGTGAACGTTGGACCTCGATTGTAAAATCAATATGTCCCGGAGTATCAATCAAATTCATGCGTTGACCTTTCCAAAAACAAGTAGTAGCAGCAGAGGTAATTGTAATACCACGCTCTTGCTCTTGCTCCATCCAATCCATAGTAGCTTCACCTTCATGAACCTCACCAATCTTATGTTTACGTCCTGTATAAAAAAGCACACGCTCAGATACAGTCGTTTTGCCCGCATCAATGTGGGCGATGATACCAAAGTTTCGGGTATCTTTTAATGAATATTCTCTAGGCATATTAATTAATATTATTAGACCAAAAAGAGGCAGGCCTAAGCGCGCCTCTTACTTGTTAATTTAACAATCTATTTCTTACTCCCTCGCCATCATCCATATTAGTAAGCAAAGTGAGCAAACGCACGGTTTGCCTCAGCCATACGCTGAACATCCTGCTTCTTTTTAACTGCATCACCCTGATTTCCCATAGCAGCTGCCAATTCATCTGTAAGCTTTTTAGCCATTGGTCTACCTTTTTTACCGCGTGTAGCAGCTATAATCCAACGAAAAGCTAATTGCATACGTCTATCTGCACGTACCTGAAGTGGAATTTGGTAGTTAGCACCACCAACACGACGAGATTTTACCTCAAGCATAGGTGATACATTTTTCAATGCTTCCTCAAAAGCTTCTAGAGCTGGTTTTTCAGATTTCTTTTCTAGCTGTTCAAGTGCATCATAAACAACACGTTGTGCTGTAGATTTCTTTCCATCCAACATTACGTAATTGATAAATTTCGCAACAGAAATAGAACCATATTTTGGATCTGGGTTGATTGTACGTTTTGGCGCTTTTTTTCCTCTCATAAAATATTCATTAATCTCATTTCATGTTTCATGATATACATCCGTATCATCGTGTTACATGTTATATGATACACGTTACATGATTAAGATTTCGATTCTTTAGGTTTCTTAGCACCGTATATTGAACGGCTTCGTTTGCGACCATCTACGCCCTGTGTATCATAAACACCACGAACAATGTGATATCTAACACCTGGAAGATCTTTAACTCGACCACCACGAATCATTACAATGGAGTGCTCCTGTAAATTGTGACCTTCACCCGGGATGTAAGCTGTAACCTCTTGGCCGTTTGATAAACGTACACGAGCAATCTTACGCATAGCCGAGTTAGGCTTCTTTGGAGTGGAAGTCGTTACCTTTGTACACACGCCACGCTTAAACGGAGAACCCTTTGAAAGCTCTGTTCGTTTGCGATGTAGTGTGTCGCGAGTGTATTGCATTGCCGGGCTCTTTGACTTGACCTTGGCGCTTCGACGTGGGCGTCGAACTAATTGATTTGTAGTAGGCATGTTTGTGACGCAGAATATACCAAAGCCCCATAAGCCCGTCAAGTAGATCTGTGGCTAAGAAAAGCGCTAACTTGAGTACAAAAAAAGATATCCCCGAGGTACGGGGATAAATATATTGATCAAATTTGCTTATACTTAGCGTGGAATCAGCTCCGGATGAGCCAATCTTGGCAGATAAATAAGTACCAAAAGCACCACAACTGCCATGCCCCACACCACAATTCCGGGCTCAATTTTTGACTCGATCATCTTTTCCCAGAGCAACCACATAAAAACCCCAACAAGCAGCATTATTGCAGCACCTGTAAATACTCCCAATAAAAACCAAAGTAGTATCGCAACTACAAGCCAGGCGATAATCATATAAATCTTCCTCAAATTAGCCCTCTTAACATATCCAATATATCCAGCCAATAATGCAAACAGAGTCGCTACACCCAAAACCTGCACCATCACCGGTTCTAGAGCCACACCTCTGCGCATAAATAATACAAAAAGCAAGACAACCGCACTCAAATTCAAAGCGTCTAACACCCAAAAATACCTAATTCCCCACTCCGACTGCTTCAGCGTATTACCAAATACAATAGGAAAAATAAATACTAAACCACCCAAAACAATCGGCCAACCCAAAAGCATCAAACCTAAAACAAATAATAAACTCAATAAACCATCCTTAGTTAAGGAAAATTTTTCAAATCTATAAAAAATCCACCCAAGTGCCAAAACCATTATAAACACCAACCAAGCAACTACATCTATACCAACCCAAGCTTGATGACTTTGCCCTGCCATATAACCAAACACAACAATAACAGCTCCAATACCAAGCCAGTGCCACTTAAAGCCCTGAAAAGCCTGCTTAAGCGATTCGCGATTGACCAATCCATAACTCATACAACCAATAACAAATATCCAAGATCCAGCGTAAAGCAGTAAAGCATTTGTCGCCTGTCCGCCAAATCCTGTAAACCACCTCAATAATTGACCGTCGCTCCAATATGAAAACAAATTTATCCTCGTAAATTCCTTAATCATATCTGCGCCAGACAATGTAATCGGCAATGAATTTACTGCCATTGTGATAATAAGCACGATAGATGGCAACAGCATAACAACCGCCACACCCAACCAAGCAACAATCGCAATTAAAATAGCTTTAAACAATTCTTTCTCTTTTTTATAAGCAAAAACCGAAACAGTAATAGCAAAGCACCATGCAATGCCTCTCAACAACCCATCCGGACCAGCCTGTGCAGGATAAACCCCCAGCGTAATAATATACGTTAATATTTGTGATAACGACAAAGGCATGGAAGCAGTCGCATCTCCCCAAAACGGAATTAATGAAACTAAAAAACCGCCCAACAAAGATATTAATACAATCACATATCCCTTCGAATAGCTTGGTGCTATACGACTTAACATAACTTTTGCAACCAAATACCCACTAATTATTATTGTTGGATACCAAATAAACAGCTCTAACGGCGAAGGGTAATCTCTTCCCAACAAAAATGACCTCAACAAAACTACTGCAACAATCCCCAGCATAACGCCTACCCAATCACCAGTAGCCTTATTACCCAGGCCATTTAACACTTTTGATTTAATCATATTTAACTAGAAAATCCCCGCAAAACCAAAAATACTCATTATCCAATTTAATGGCTTATCTAAAAAGAAACGAATTATACCTATATTTAAAATTATATCTGCAAATATGACCCCCATTAATACATATGGGCCATAGTGCTCTATCTGGTATCTCAAGTCATGCCATTTATTTTCATGCAATATAGCAAATAGAAATTTGGATCCATCTAGCGGTGGCAATGGAATCAAATTAAACAACATCAATGCCGCATTTATAAAAAAACTGAAGGTTAAAAATATTATCAGTAAATTCTCCCAACCCAGCAATGGTAATAGTACTTTTAATAAAATCCCAGAAATTATAAGTAAAATCAAATTACTAGCTGGTCCAGCAATAGCAACCAAAAACTCACCCCAATGCTTATACTTTAAATACATTGGATTATAAGGCACCGGTTTACCCCAACCAAAATGCACAAAAACAAGGGCTAAAAGCCCAAACATATCAATATGAGCCCAAGGATTAAGCGTCAATCTCCCCAATCTCTTTGCAGTAGAATCACCCAATTTATAAGCTGCGAGCGCATGCGAAAACTCATGCACTGTAAGCGCCGTTAGAATAGATACAAGCCATAAGATAAAAATGGCTGGATTTGTAAATAATGTTGAAAATGACATAAAAACCCTACATAAACTATCAACTATCAGCTATTAGCTATTAACCAATTCAAAATAGCACTTGCCAATCATACCGCATTTGGCTATACTTACGCCAATCAATATGTCTAGAATCTGCCAACTCTCCGGAAAGTGTGCTAACACAGCCAATAATCGGAGTCACTCAAACGTAGCAACCAAGAAAACACAGGACGTTAATCTTCAAACGCGCCGTATTAATGGTGTAAAGGTACGTCTTTCTTCGCGAGCTCTTAAAGCTTTAAAGAAATTTGAAGCAATAGCCAAAGGTGAGATCCTCACCAAGCGTCAAAAGAAAAAGCAAAAAACAGCAGCCCGCTTAGAAGCCGAACAAAAGAAATCATAAAAACCAAAAAAACCAGCATTTAGCTGGTTTTTTTATTTATCACATACTCTTATTTTTAATCCTTGATCGATAATCAAAGCTGTCGCTCCGTCGTCTTCTGTATTAGCTTAAATGCTTCCTCTGGAGTATCTACGATCTTCATCAAATCCAAATCTTTTTTACCAATATACTTATTCTTCAAAAGAGTACTCTCTACCCAATCTTTAAACGGTTGCCAATGATCTATTCCAACAAATACACACGGCACTTCCCTTGGGATCTTTCCCGTCTGTATCAAAGTCAACATTTCCATTGCTTCATCCATTGTGCCAAATCCACCCGGAAAAAATACATAGGCTTGCGCCGATGCACTAAGCATCACCTTGCGGGTAAAAAAGTAATGAAACCCAATTGCTCTCGTAACATAACTATTTCTGCGCTGCTCTGTAGGTAATTCAATATCCAATCCAACCGACTCCCCGCCAGCCTGAAACGCGCCTTTATTCCCTGCTTCCATAATACCCGGGCCGCCACCTGTAATCACTGCATATCCTGCATCTGCGCACATTTTGCCCAATTTCACAGCTTGCTTATACTCGTTTGCCCTAGGATTCGTTCTAGCTGATCCAAAAATTGTAACCTCACGATGTAATTTAGATAAAAATTCAAAACCTTCGACAAACTCAGCCATTATCCTAAAAATCCTCCAGTGAACTTGATCTGTAAAAGTTCTCGTGTCCTCTTCATTAACAACTTCACACTTACCAGCTGGAGAACAAACCCAATGAACAAAGCGTTTATTAGTTTCTGCAAGTTTATTTGCACGTTTCTTAAAAGCAGCTCCTTTATAGAATGGCCTACCAGCCGCTTGTAAAAAAGCTTTAGGTTTTACTACTTTCTTCTTAGGTTTCGTCAACTTTTTTTCCGATGTCTTTTTCACACTTTTCTTCTTATTCATAGTTTCACTTTTATCGTATCATCCTGATAATTATTTCAGGATCTAACATAATTATTACAATTACTGATTAACCTCTTCTAGTGCTAATCCCAGCGTTTTACAGAATCTAACCAAATCTTGCTTTTCCCAACATGGGCTAAGCCAGATCTCTTCTGGCTCCTCACTGTCTTCATGCTCAACCTCTATTAAATACATATTGCCATCTAAACGCAATCCAAATGTAGTCAACTTATAAGAATCTACTTGTGTTAAATCTAATCTAACCGTCCTACCAACTAAAGAAGAAAAAATTAAAAAACCATCTTCCAACTTTAATTTTTCAGTTACGCAATTTAGAAAAAACCCCCAACTGATCATTGCGAGGGCAATAATTATTACAAACTGCAATCCATTACCCTGTGGATACAAAAGAGTAAAAATTAAAACTAAAGATAAAATTATAGTTATTGCCAAAATAACAGTTCCCCCAACAGTCATCATACGTGCTCGTACCGCAGTTAAAACAACCATCTCTGATTCATTATTTCGTTCAACTTTTTTTTGCGCAATTACTTGTGCCATAAAAATCATTATACCTTATAGACACTATTTAAAAAAATAAACAAAAACAACCCATAAAAGTTTTGTTTTTTGAGTAAAGTTCGAGACATGATCAAGCACTTGAATGAATCGTACATTTGTACGATGAAAGAAAAGCGGAGATTATAACGCTTGCCCGCCTTTGGAGGGAAGAAATTTGCCAAAAACAGAACTTTTACCGCAATAAAAAAATGCCTTCTAGCGAAGGCATGAGTGAATAGAATCTCATTTAGGCGGGATCGGCGTCATTAGCTGATCCCTCATGAGGCTTTTTTTTCAGGAGTGTCTTTCTTGGGTGGAGCTTTCACTAACCCAGGCCGACTGCCATTATTCTTGGCTTTTTTTGTAACAGCCTGCATTGTTCCAGACCGTGTCCTGCCAGGAACTGGCTTTTTCAAATTCGAAGCATCTATTCGGCAAGATAGACCCAAAGCTTCACAAATCTCCTTAAGTCTTTCCCCCGTAAAATCATCTGCGAAATCTAGCAATCTTCCGTTGGGCTTGAACTCTGGTGGAATTTCATTCAACTCACCAGTCCTTCTAAAGCGCCCATTATCAGAAACGTAGAAAGTCATCCCCACATTTGCTGGATAATGGGGGTAACCTTCAGCTCCCAACATTTTACGTACATCACTTACAGAAATTGAGGGCTCTAAGTGATCCAACCAAGCGATTTTCGTCCTTGCGTGCGTGACACAAGCCAGTGTCCGAGCACCGAGATCAATGTATGGCATAAGCACAGAATCAATTTTAGCTAGCCGTTTACGAACACTTTTGTAATCCTCTCCTTCTTGAAGCTTCCTCCAAGTGCGTGGATCTGCAAATTTGTCCCTAACCGCTTGTTTAACCATCTGCTCACCGTACTGCGCAACAGTACGTGTATAGAAGTAAGATGACACAGCTTTATGCATTTCTTGTGGCGTCATATTACGAGCTACGTCTAAATCCAACATCGCTACAGCTTCATCAGCTATATCACGCATTGATGTAAAATAATGAATTCCCTGCTTCTCAAGCCAATGTTTCAGTTCACCAATTTCATCGCGCTGAAGCGAAAAATTCGGTGGTTTATCCCATGCTTTCGCAAGCAAGTCCCCGGTTTCGATAGCTCGCCGAGACTGTGAAGTCGCCAATAAATGCAACTCATCACAACCAACAATTTCGTTAAAACGCTTGCGAATATATGGACCAACTACTTTTGACTGAATCATTCCCATTGGTGACAATTCAGAATCAATATCCGAGGCAGTTCTCACTATCAACGCGCTCTGAGTCTGGATCTGTGTTGCTTTACGTACATTCCGTAAAGCCTCCGCATGGCGTATGGGCACCATGCAGACTCCGTCCGGGAGATCTGTAAACATGATGCCTCCTGAAATTTGTCTAAAGTGCGTATCTTTTTCGTTTTTTCCTCTTTATCTAGCAAAGTCTTGCTATTTCCAACCTATCAAAATATCCCTTTAAAGTCAACCGTTTTATACAAAAAAACCAACAACTATTTGCTGTCAATTTTAGCTTTTTTGTTAAGAAATGAGTGAGGAATTCGGCTAAAAGGTTAATTGAGCGATGCTCTAGCGTAAGCTCAATAGTGAAGCATGCGCATTCAGCAGAAATTCCACCGATCACGTAGCATATATTGAAACGCTGCAAAGGTCTGATCCCAGCTACCACGGTAACTGAAACGCCGACCTCTTAGTCCGAAAGTTATCCCGAATCCTCACCCATCTCTCACAACAATATTCTCTCATTCTCACAACCAAGTCAATGACAATTTTTGGTACACACAAAAGATTGACATTTGATCTTTTATTGAGTACTTTTAGTGTTCGCTCTTTCACAAGGAGGTCAACTTGGCACCCAAAAAACATGATTGTGAATGCAAAGAACCCCTTGCTCCATCACCTTTTTTCTATTCTTCTCGTGACGCAAAAACGCTTGCCCGGCTTCAACAATTAATTCGCGAAGTCCCACAAGAAATGACACGCGAAGAGTGTCTTGCACTTATTGAAGACGAAATAAAAAAAGCCGCTGATCGGTTACGAAGAGAACAAGAACAAAAAGTTCTTAGCACGTTTCCAAACTTACTTTGTTTTAACGATGATTATTCCATCGAACCCTGGATAAATCTTTGGTATCGAGTTCACTACATCCGACACAATTCAGTACTTGTAGGAGAGCTCAAACGCTTTCGCGGAATGAGAAATGCTCTTAAAGAAGCTAAAGCCGCAGTCCCCCAAGACATGCCAAAAGCTGAATACGCAGAAGCAGTATCCGAAGCTCAAGACAAAGCTCTTTACGATCTATATAATGAAAAATATAGCTTAGATAATATCGGTTTCGAAGAAGCTCGAGCACTCATGCACACAGCAATTAGCAACATTCACACACATCTCAACAAAATCCTTCAAGAATTCTTTACGATCAATCGTCGCAATCAACTAGAGTTTGACGATAAAGTACTTACAGCTCGAAGCATGCCACAACTAATCGAGCTCATGAGTGGCAAGCATGGCACAGGTATAATATCTAGACGCATCCCCTTTGAAGCCCGGATTGTTGCAGTACTTGCACAATTAGAATTCGAGAGTCTAATCGGTACTCATAATCCCGATACACTGTATCGAATCCGCACAGATCTCATCAATCATCTGGAAAAAGACGTATTCGAAGAATCTGAAAGTGCATCTGTCGTTGTTGTGGCTAAACTCGATCCGGATAATCATTACCGAGTCAAGCAACATGAAGATGGTACCTACGATATTGACTGGTTCTATGAGGACGATCCCAAAGCCAATCAACATACTAGCGAAACCGTTTATATCGAATGCTTAAATGTTCGTATCATGAAGAAAAACGGACATGCAATTTTGATTCACTCCAAAACACGTCCCAAGGATAGAATCTTTGCCAAACAGCTTAGGAAAAACCAGCGTAAACCTGAACAAGTTACCGATCTCTCAGGGCTAACCATGGTACTCCTCAACAATAACTTAATTGATGAAGAATTCTTAGCAAATCGCTTGCGTGCAACCGTCGTAAATTGCCCTGGATTAGTTTCTGCTCAACAATCAAATGCAAAACGAGCTGGTGCGATTGATGAGGGTAATCCATTCTCCTCAGATACAAGGCGCGGTGAGAAGTACGAATTCTTCTGGGGTGGCATTTGGCACGAACTACAGATCCTAGCCCTCCCTGATTTCATCAACTCCCGCATTGCTCATGCGCAAGACGGTCACCCCTTCTACAAGCTCGTAACTTATCTCGACACTCTCTTTCCATGGATTTGGCCTACCCAAATGTATGGAATGGATTGGTTTGATCCAAAAATCCGTGACATGCTGTGGCGCTACAAATGTAGCACTCTCCAACCAGCCTAACCCTCCCCCGGTCATAACGACCGGGTTTTTTATTTAACGATTGACACTTACAATCAAATTCATTAAAATCCGCCTTAACTAAATAAAGATAAATTAACTTTTTTTTACAACGTGATGAACGTGATGAACGTGAAACGTTAAACGTGATATGAAACATCCAAGTGAAACAATCCAGAGATCCTTAGTTCTCTTAAAACCAGACGCATTAAATCGTGGTCTAATCGGTGAAATCCTCACTCGCTTTGAAAAAGTTGGATTAAAAATCGCTGGTCTTAAAATGGTTTGGTCATCAGAAGAAACAGCAAAAAAGCATTATACCGAAGACTTGGCAGAGCGCCGCGGTGAACACGTCCGCCAACTTATGGTAGACATGCTTATGTCTGGCCCTGTAGTCGCTATTGCACTCGAAGGCGTCGAAACTGTCGAAGTAGTTCGCAAAATGGTTGGCGAAACAGAGCCAAAATCAGCTGCACCTGGCACAATCCGTGGTGATTTTGCCCATGTCTCATTCAAGCACGCTGATGCCAAGGAATCCGGTGTTTTCAACCTCATTCACGCTTCTGGCAATGCCGAAGAGGCAGAAACCGAAATCGACGTCTGGTTTGAAGAAAACGAAGTCCACTCCTTTGTACCAGAATACATAAAACGAACCATAATCTAGCAAAAAAACCGGTCTTGTACCGGTTTTTCTTTAGCTATCAGCTATAAGCTATCCGCTAATAGCTGAAAAGACTTGCATTTTTAGCCATTCTTTGCTAAACTCACAGCGATATTGTATAACTCTTGTTACTTTATACTTTTAACTAATCACTAATTTTATATGTCATTACCAAGTCATCGGAGGACAAGTAGCGACAAACGTCGCCGCGCAGCGCACTTCGCACTAAAGAAACAAACCTTAACTGAAGATTCAACAACCGGTCTAACTCATAGATCTCATCGCGTTGCCCCAGGTGCAACTGAATATCGTGGTCATGAAGTTCATATTAAAGGAAAAGAGAAAAAACTAGAGCGTCTTTTAAAGAAATCGAAAAAGCCAGAAGCTGCCGAAGCAGAAGCTCAAACTAAAAAATAATTTCAAATTCCCATTTTAAGGAATATAAATAAATAAAACGTACATTCCCGCACCTTATGTCTAATCGTCACTTAGCCAGGACACTAGTCCTACAATCCCTTTACGAATGGGATTTTCACAAAAAAACAAACCAAGAAGCCACCAAAGTCGCCGAGCGAAATTTAAATGAATTTGCTCCCGAATTTGATGAGCGTTCTTTTACGTTAGCATTAATCAAAGGAATTCTAGACCAAACTGATACCATAACAGAAGCAATTACCAAATTTGCACCCGACTGGCCTATCGAGCGCATCACAACTGTCGATAGAAATGTATTACGTATTGGAATTTATGAGCTAATGTTTGATGATCAAATTCCATCAAAAGTTGCAATTAACGAAGCAATCGAACTCGCCAAAACATTTGGCGGTGAATCATCTGGTAAATTTGTTAATGGTGTACTAGGCGCAGTCTTTCGAGATCTTACCGCTAACGGAAAAGTCAAAGAAGCAGACAAACCCAAAGAAGGTAAAGAAGATAAAGCAAAACCGACTAAAGATAAAAAACCCGAAGCGAACATTGAACCAAAAGAAAAGAAACCCGAAGTAATTACAGAAGAAAAAGAAAAAAAAGCAGAAACTCCTGAACCAGAAGAAGCACAAGCACCAAAATTCGATTTTAATCCAGAAACACCAAAAGAATAAAAAATCGCATTAGCGACACATTCATTTGTAATTCGTAATTTTTAATTTTTAATTGAAGTAGAACGCTCCTGACGAAGCGCACGGATCCCTCCTTTCGTGAGAGGAGGGAGGAATTCATCCGTCATCTTCGTGAGAATCGTTCGCGTACTATCCGCGATCTATGCTTACACACAATGATATAGACTTTAAACCGTTAGAAGAACGGCTTGGTTATGTTTTTAAAGATAAAACAATTCTCCTTCAAGCTATTACTCACAGATCATACTTAAATGAACATTCTGATTTTGAATTTGATCATAACGAACGGCTCGAGTTTTTAGGTGACGCTGTTTTAGAAATCGTTGTTACCGAAAATTTATTTGTAAACTACCCAAATCCAGAAGGCGAGCTCACTAATTGGCGCGCCGCACTAGTAAACGCAAAAACGCTAGCTGGCATTGCTACAGATTTACAATTTGAGGAATACCTCCTCATGTCCAAAGGTGAAGCAAAAGATAAAAACTCTAAAGCTCGCATGTACATCCTAGCTAATGCTATCGAGGCTATCATCGGCGCTATCTATATGGATGGAGGTCCAGACGCTAGTAAAAAGTTTATTGACGATTACATCCTATCCATCCTTCCAAACATCCTCGAGAATAAACTCTATATCGATCCAAAAAGTCGTTTCCAAGAAACTTCGCAAGAACTAATGGGGTTAACACCAACTTACAAAGTTTTAAAAGAAGTAGGCCCAGATCATAACAAAGAATTCACAGTTGGCGTCTTCCTAGAAAAAGAGCTGGTAGCAGTAGGTAGCGGCACCAGCAAGCAAGAAGCTCAAATTGCCGCCGCCGAAGCCGGCCTAGAGGCAAAAAAATGGAACGCAAAATAAGCTTTACTATGTCACATGTTTCATGCTATATGTTACATGTTACATATTTAGCGTCTGTAGCTTAACGGATAAAGCTCCGGTCTTCGAAACCGGCAATGGGGGTTCGATTCCCTCCAGGCGCACCACGATCAACCCAGTCCACCTGGGTTTTTTCTATTTGGGAATTTCATATCCTTTGACTTATATAACTAATCATGGTTTATTATCCGCATTCCGAATTTCGGAGAGACCCTTCACAATAGGCAGGCCACAATGGAACCCAAAGATCACATCCACTTCGCTCTCGACGTCGATAACCCCGATGAAGCCGAGGCACTGGTGACTGAACTTTCACCTTACATTGATTCCGTCAAGATTGGCCTCGAGCTAATCACAGCAATCGGCGTCCCAGCTGCAATCAAACTCGTTCATGACAACGGCGGAAAAATTTTCGCCGACCTCAAACTGAACGACATTCCGAAAACCGTGGCTGGCGCATCTCGCGCTATCACACGTCACGGCGTTTACATGTTCAACCTTCACGCTCTCTCTGGCCCCAAGGCAATGACCGCAGCCAAAGAAGCCGTGGACGAAGTCATGCAAAGCGTTACCGCTCCAGCCAAAAGGCCAGTTGTATTCGCTGTCACCATCCTCACCAGCCTCGACTATGCTTCATTGGTGCAAATGCACCTACTCCCTGAAGCAATCAAAGATCCCAGCGATGAAGAGAAGGGCGTACTCATCGGAGAGCTAGTCGCAAACCTCGCACTCCTTACAGAAAAATCTGGCCTCGATGGAGTCATCGCCTCTCCCAAGGAAGTCAAAACGATACGCGGTATATGTAGTTCGAAATTCAAAATTATCACCCCCGGTGTTCGCCCTGCCGGCGCAGATGTCGAAGATCAAAAACGCATCGCAACGCCCTTCGAAACAATTTTTGATGGCGCTGATGGTGTCGTAGTCGGCTCCCCAATACGTAAAGCCAAAAACCGCATCGACGCAGCCAAACGCATCGCCGACGAAATAGGTGAAGCTCTGATCCAAAGGAGTAAGTCATGATGTCTATCAATTCCATACTCTCGATCAACGACTTTCGACGTGTTCAACGACTCACTAGGGCTGCTTTCCAAGATCGGCGGATGACCAATCCCGAGTTTCGTCACATATTCAAACTTTGTGACGCTCTCTGGCTCCACTCCGGCAATGCTAGCCACCCTCATGCCGAACTCACAACAGGCAAATGCAGCAATGGTTTTGCAAACGTCTTGCAGGCGATAAAGCATACCAACCTCTGTGAGATCTTCGCCGCAGAACTCATCAAGGTGCTACGTGATCACACAGAGTTCAATGAACTGAACTGCTCCGACTGGGTTATTGGCTCAGATCACGCCGGCGCAACATTGTCCTTTGAAGTCGCACGTCAACTCGGCATACAGCACGACTTCACCGAAAAAAATCCAACGCCCGAAAACAAAAAGCGCCAAGTCTGGAAGCGCTTCCCAATTCAGCCCGGTGAGCAAGTCCTTCAAGTCGAAGAACTTATCACGACAACACGGACGCTTTGTGAAGTTCGAGAAGGTTTGCGGCGAGGCAACAAGGACACTGTTGAATTCACACCCTATTCAGCTACGCTCGTCCACCGCTCCCCTACATACAAATTCGAAGGATCCCCGATTTTTTATGTGGCACACTTCGATATCGATGTCTGGGATCCAGCTGAATGCCCGCTCTGCAAAGCCGGTTCCAAACCCATCAAGCCCAAAGACAACTGGACCGAGCTCATCGCCAATAACGGCGCCTGAGCAAAAACCTATCAGACGCGAACTCCGCGTCTTTTTTTATTAATTTGACGTTAAACTAAGTTTAAGCTAATTTAAACCCAGCACATTACTAGGAGGTCACATGTTTCGCGCTGTGAACAATCGCTGCGCAGTAAATTTCTCTGAACTCAATCTCCCTATTTCAACAGAAAAAGCGATCGAAACTCTCGAAGACCTTGGTTTTAGAATCTTTTCTTGTGACATAGTCAAAGCTGCCAGATCTTTCATCGGAAAAAGCGAATACAAGCTTGGCGCCAAACAATTCGAAGCTCCTCGTTACGTAGACTGCAGTAGTTTTACCAAGTGGCTCTACGGACGTTGCGGCATTTGGCTCCCTCGTCGTACCATTCAACAAATGGACCACGGCATTCCCGTAACGGTTAAGCAGCTTCATGCCGGTGACCTAATCTTCAAAGAAAGTCCATGGGGTGGCTGGTATAAAAACGACCCAAAGCATAAAGTAGGTCACGTTGGCATCTGCACAGGCGAAGGCACTATTGTGCACGCTTCTAATACCAAGCAAGGCATCATTGAAAGCAATACCAAATGTTTCTTTGATCCAAAAAAATTTAGAGGCATTAGACAGTTTATCCCAGATCCAGCTAACACTCTATTTTTCAAAACTCCCAAACACCGTGAAGTCGAAACTTCCAATGACCTCTTCTGGATCATTGTCCAAACCCTAGGTTCTAAAACTTAAAATCCGCATTCAGCGGATTTTTTACTAAAAAAACAGTCCCTCTCCATAACAAGAGAGAGGGATGTAGGGTGAGGGCTAGTAACAATCACTCACCATCTCATCTGGAAATCCATACTGTGCAATAAACGAACACTCATAAGCACCATTACCATCTACCACAATTTTCCAACTACCATCTTCTTTAGCTGCCAAAAATATTCCGCCGCCTTGTTCACCCACAAACTGAACCGATCCCCGTGCATGATCTGCATCATATTTATCGACCTTAGCTACCACTTCTTCAATTGTTTTCCCATGTTTATCTGCAAGCATTTTCTGAATCGTCTGAGCATCAGCAACTGTAAACTCTACATCTAGTTCTTTGCATCCTTTAATCATTTTTTCCGAAAACTCATAACCTTTTAACGTTTCACAATCATACGGCTTTTGTTCAGGATCATAAATCACATCCCAATCTCCCTCAACTTTTGCAGCATAAAAAATATGTGGCATACCTTGTGATAAAGCAACATTACCTTTTACCAAATCCCCTTCTGTCTTCGAGATGCTAACTACAACACTACTAGCATGCTCAGGATAATTATCAACAAACACTTCCTCGATCGCTATTACTACAGGATCACCATTCACTGTCCCCTGTTCATTGTTCACTGAATCACACCCTGCTCCAAACAACACAATCAACATCATAGTACTTAGTACTAGATACTTACTACAATTTATTTTCATATTGCTCTATTTTTACTCCGCAACCCATATTAGTCAAATATCTTATTGTACTTTGTCCGCTGTACATTGTACGATATATACAGAACCTTTTGACGAGGAGCTGATCATGGCCAAATCCAATTTCGTAAAACCACGCCGTCCTGTAAAACTTGGGACTAATACTAGACCTCGCATATCATCAAGTCACAGACGACCAATTACAAAAAAAGATAAGCCTAAACCTCGCGGCGATGCCACACCAGACGAAGGTCAGGAACAAGCTGCTACAGAAATAGCTCCAATCTATGTGAATCCTGATGGCTCAATCAGGTACCACGCTATGCTGACAGCAACTCCAAATCCGGAAACTGACACTGATGACGAGAAAATTGAAGACTAGGAAACCAACCCTAACCAAACCGCCGAACTCCACGGCGGTTATTTTTTGTCTAATTAAAACTGACATTTTGGCTAAATTACGAGTTTTAGCTTATCTTAGCCAAAATTTAATATCCTCATTTTTTTGCTTAATTTAGGCATAAAACTGCCATTTTTGTATTATTTCTATTTTTATAGAATATTGACCTATAGGGCTTGACAAAATGCTCAATATATGTTATAGTACTCCGTCAAGCTGAAATACCGGAACAAGCCAAGGATAAATCGCTTTCCCCTTCCAAAGCTATTCCAACCTTAAAAAGCCTGATCTTCAGAAGGAGGAATGATCCGAACTTACTTGTCGTAGTTCGAATCCATAGTATCGCCGGATACTAACTGAAGGAAAGTAATAATCGATATCCTGAACTTGTTTCAGGAAGTACCTCGACAATATACCGTCTTAATCCCTCATATCAGCCCTCTGTTATTACAGAGTTAGGGTCTGGGGGTCTAAGACGGACTCGTGGAATTACTCCGCGGGTAAAAAGATAGAAAGAAACAAAAGAATCATGACTACCCTTTTTGCCATCGTTCTCTCGATCGTCGTCCTCGGCACCATCGTCGGCCTCCCCCTCGTGCAGCAGTTGCTTTCCCGCAACTTCCACGCTGCGTCCTGTGGAGTCGCCGCAGAACCCACCGCAATCGTGACCGACGGCGAAGCCTCGCGCTTCTTCCTGGTTACTTATAACTGGGAGTGTGAACGCGCCGACGAGCAGGAGTACTTGCGTCGTCTCGCGCAAGGTTTGGTCTATGACGCGGGCCTCGAGTCCCCCTTGAGCCCCCCGCAGATCATGCCCGTCCGCGCGCTGTTCGCTCCGCTCCCCGCGGCAAGCAACAACGTGAGCCTCCTCGCAGCCTAGATAGCGCAACGCTATCACCTTAGCTCATCAAACACTTGTTTGATGAGCTCTGAACCGAGTAGTTGATGTAAATCGACTCCTCAGTTCAGAAAAACAATCGAAATAAAGACGCTCCATAAGAGCATCTTTCAAAGGAGTTACCATGGAGATCGCCATTCTCATCATCATCGCAGCCGCAGTCCTCGCATTTTGGGCCAAGTGGGGCCACGGTGTAATGGCTCTCCTTGAGTCTCTCACCACCCCCGCCGAAGAGCAACCCATTCGGATGCGACTCGAACGCCGCCCGCAACGTGACGACGAGCTCGCCACCGCGTACATTGTCGCGCTCGAGGCTCGAGATCGTGCGGCTTAAACCTCAAACTAGCCCTCCGATGCAATAGCAAAGGAGGGCAACTGAACTGAGTAGCAAATAACTTTGCTCCTCAGTTCAGAAAAGGAAAAAAAACAATGACAATGACAACGGCGATGGTCATCCTGGGAATCCTCTGTATCTTTAGTTATCTTGCTGGATACATTTGGGGCGAAAAAGTTACCAAATTCATTTCAATGAATCTTAATAAATCCCTCAAACACTTCCAAAAAAGATTCTAAAATACTCGCTCACACATCTTACCGTGAGCCTTGAACCGAGCAGTTGATGTAAATCGACTCCTCAGTTCAGGATTGAAAACGAACACCCCCGGTTAGCCGGAAAAGGACAGAAAAAAATGTCAAACACGAATACAGCTGAGACTCTTTCCACCCTGACCCCCGTCGACGAAGCTATTGCAATCCTTCGGGAAGCCAATGGCATTGTCGAGGAAGCACCCCCCGCTTCCGAAGAGCGCCCGTCGCTCGCCCTCGTCGCACCGGTCCCCCCGGCTGTGTCCGAGGCAGTCGTCGCCGAAACGACGACACACGCCACACCTTCGCCCTTGCGCACTTGCAAGAAGTGCGAAGGCACGGTCAACGCGACCATCCGTGGCGCGTGGAGCGATGAGCACAACCTGTGCTCCGGTTGCGCCAGACCACTCGTGGCTAAAGCACGCAAAGCTGCTCAAACCGCCAAGGTCGAGGCTCGCAAAGCATTTACGGCTGCGGCCAAGACTTGTGCCTGTGGCAATACCAAGAGCCCCAACTTCCCCAAGTGTCGCAACTGCGCATCCGAGGAACGTAGGGTTGCAGTCACAACCTGTGTTTGTGGCAAGAAAAAAGACGCCACTCACCACAAGACATGTGGTGACTGCCATCGCAAGGCTAATCGCGACCCCAAGGTGCAAGCCGAACGCGTCTGGCAACAGCGCCAATCGCACCTCAGGTGCCAAGGTGTTGGATGCAACAACCACGCACTCCCCAACGGCTTCTGCCGGGAGTGCCTCACGGGTTAGAAGAATCAGGTTAAGTAATAACACCTGACCCAAAAGTTATTACCCCCGGTGCATTGGTACCACGCCTAATCACTCGATTGGGCCTTTGACTGAAAAGATCTCACCGAGATCTTATCTGAAAAGAAAAAAGGAAGATCAAAAAATGGAAAACACCGGACCCACCCCCCGCACCCATACCCCCACCTCCTCCAACCCGGTCGACCGCATCACGGTCTACAAAGAGCTGTATGAAAAGTTCTCAGCTTCGGCTACAGAACTCGGCATAACGCTCACCGCCGAACAGATGGACGAAGCGGTCAACAAGGGCGTCGAGCTCCGCGTTGCATACAAGGCCTACATCGACTCCCAACGTCGCGCGGGACTCGTCGATTGCCCCAAGTGCAAAGCACGGCGACGTAACCCCAACTTCGACCTCTGTGCCGCATGCGCTCGAGAAGCGCAAAAGGTGCCGCAGGGGAAAAAAATCGAAAAGCCCAAGCGCTACGGAGTACGAACGACTCCCGCGTCCAAAGCCGCTTGAGCACCCCCCCCCAGGTTAAGTGATGACACCTATATCTAAAGTCATCACACCCGGTACACCGTTCATGAACAACGTACCACGCCCAATCACTCGATTGGGCCTTTGACTAAAATCCCCCAATCAACGCTCTGCGTTGATATCCCCCTTTGCTAAAAGGGGTTGTGAATTGAGGATTTTTGAGAAGGTAACCAAACCCGGCTACCCGGGCTGTAGGATCGACCCCACGTGGTCGATCAAGGAGTAAAATGAAAGATCCCAAAAAAATTCCCGACCTCGTAGGTCTGGGACAATTTCTCGTCAAAAAAGGAACAGATTGGAAGCCCAAGACATTCATTGTCTTAGCGCTCACCTATCTATTCTTCCCCGTCGACATTCTCCCCGACGCATTGCCTGTTGCGGGATTATTCGATGACGCGGGCCTCATGGCCCTCTCGCTTTGGTGGCTATCTCACGCCACTAAAAAGTACAACATCAACATCCTCGAAGAAGGCGATCAAGAAGATCCCCCTCAACTCGAGGAACAAGTGCCACCGCCCAGTGTCATCGACACAGAAGGCGAAGTGGTCAAGGAAGAAGTCAAAGTAGAGATCCCCGATCTCACAAAGTGACTTCTACGCTACAAAGGTTTTCGGTAAGTTCCCTGGCCCACAGCCTAAAACTTACCCACTTCCATTTGCGCATTATTCTAATGCTCAGATGAAATAAAAAAACTCCATTACGGAGTTTTTTTATTTCTATTGATAATTATTTAACAACAACTCCTTTACCTGCCGCAGTACTATCATTTTGCAAATCAGTATTCAGTTGTTTAATTACGAGTAACACAGATTCTTGAATATCCTCATCCGTAGCTTGGAAAGTAATATCATCCATCAAACTCGCAAACCTACCATCATCAGCTGCAACAGGAGTTAAACTAACATTAAACTGTACCTCAGCTTCTCCTACGCCTGTTGGCATCCTATTTAGAGTCCAATGTAATGTTCTATCTTCTTCTTTAAAAACCAACTCACCCGCTGTACTTGTTGCCACCTGATTATACGAAACGCTACGTGGTACCTTTGCTGTCACTTCTACATTTTTAAGTGAGTGAACAGTTTTATTTAACTTCCAAGTAATTCTATAAGTTGTTGCCTCACCAACCTTTGGTGGCAATGGACCAGTTCCAAGTGGCGCACCCTCCTCTGTGAAATATCTTACCTCAGCTGTAAGAGATGCATCTGATAAAAGCACAAAAGTCATTGGCGCCATTGTGATAGTTCTGTTTAATTCTGTATCACCAACAGCTCGCACATCTGCTGTCACGTTTACGCGGAGTGCTACTGCACCCTTATCTGGAGCCGCATAAACTATTGGTAAATTAACATCAATACTTCCACTACCACGAGATGGTAAAGACTCTAAATTTTGTATAGCACTCTTATCCCAAACAATTTCACCACCACTAGCTGTTGTAGTCGCTGACGAAGAAATCCTACCCATATCAACTAATTTTTTAGTTGCAAGTACCTCGCCCGTATCTAAATCAATCGTCTCTACAGTCATCTTTACAACCACATCAGACAAAGATTCGTCTGCCATATTCTCATAACCAATAATTCCACGTAGCTCCTCACCATAAGATGCTGTTCTTTCTTGTTGCTCAGATCCATTAACAATAAAATTCAAAGATAAATCCCCAGCTAAAACTGGCACAACTTCTTCAGCTTTATGCATTGGTAAAAACCTACCGTCTGCCCCGTTGGTGCCAAGCATAGCCTTTACATCAGCATCGCCCCCAAACCCAGATGCAAAAGTACCAAGCAAAGTAAACTCACTTTGGTCGCCCGATGGAATATCCCCTATTGATTTTTCAAAAACTCTACCCTGAATCGTAGACGTACCCATCGCTTCCAAGTCTGGCGCAAACCCTTCGGGGATAGTAAATTGCACCATTAAATCCTCCAAATCATCTGCACCTGTATTTTTATAATGATATATTAAAGCTACACTATCCCCTGGAATTGCCTTTTCTGGCACCTGTATAAACCCTTCTATAACAGTTTCAGAATACTCGATCTGCTTTGTTGCCATTGCCTCAAAATCACTTGAATAATTTGCTGGCCGGTAAGTTGCTATTGCCTGCACTGCCGAAATAGTACCAAGCGCACCAGTAAATGTTCCTCTAATTTTTATCGTTCCTCTTTCCTCTGCCGCAAGCGCTCCCAATTTCCACACCCTCCCTTGCTCTGTTGGTTCAGGCTTCATCTCCGCAATCTCAAAATCCATGGGAAAGTTTACTCGTAAATCTACAGACGCTAAAGGTTCATGCATTGGATTTCTATAATTCACAAAATATGTGATCTCTTGTCCCAAAGCAATTTTTTCTGGTCCTTCAACTTCTAATTCCAATCCTTTACCAGTAAAACCTTGAAACGTTTTAAAAAAAGCAAATCCTCCCCAAGCTACGAGGAATAAAAATAACAAAGCTCCAGAGACTCCTACCGTAATCCAAACCCAACGATTATTTTTAATGCGTTCCATCTTTGTCATGTCCGGCATCTCTCCTTCTTCCACTTCATAAATTGTACGCAAACTCTCTTCAACGGTTTCGTCAGTGATATCACTATCAGCCATAACAGCAACATGTTTTTTATGTTGGCTTTTTTCTTTATCTTTAGCTTGCTCTTTCTTAATTGCCATATTATTTTTGATTGAAAAGTAAAGCCGACACTCTATCTCTATCCCAAACCATCACATTTTGACTCTCGCTAGCATTATTTACCGATCCTCTCTGCCATTCTATCTGCCATTTTGGATCTACATTAAATACCTGTGTTAACTCACGTGACTTCCCAGACTGACTCGTATATAACATTAAATACGCAGCACGTAGCTGTTCACTTTTCGATGGATCTGGCATATCCTCATCCATCGAAGCTAATATCTCACTTATTGTAAACGGTAAACGGTAAGTAATAATTACATCTTGTGATCTCCCCGGATCTAACTGTAACCACCCGCCAACAACCATATAATCATCCTCTACAGCAGTCCAAACAGATCCAGGACCAGGTTTAGCAGTTTCTTCAATTGCCGCTAAAACTGGATCCTTACTATCAGTATCAAGTGGTTTTTTAAACAATTTTTCTGGTGGCGCTAAAAAACCTTCCGCACTTAGCAACTCTGTACCTTTTGGTAAATAAAATCTTACGTAAGAAACATTTCTAACACCGTAAAAAACTTCATTCTTCGTTCCTTCATGCACTCTGTTTAGATGAACCTTATTTTCAACAGATCCATCAGCCGCGATATTAACTTCATGCAAAACCGATTCCTTAACAACTCTATCTGTTTTTTGCCCAGCTATATTTGATTCAATAATTGCTAAAAAATCTCCATTCGTCTCTTTAAACGATCCACTCCAACCAAACTGCTCAACAAAATCTTGTTCTTCTGGTCTAAACATTGCCATCTGAATATCCTTAGTACTCAAACCTTCAGACGCAGCAGCTGCCATCTTCAACCATTCGTCCTTAGACATGCCCTTCACTCTAACTAACAGCTGATCAAACAAGTCTCCAATAAACTTTTTAGGTTTATTCTCTTCTTTATCATATTCCAACTCAACAGACTTCTGTGTTTCTAAATAAAAATTTTCTGCTGTAATCGTCTTATTATATTCTGGCATTTCAATTGGCCCTGTAACTTCCAAAATATCCTCCATAAAAGATGCATTCACTGCGATTATGCCATCAAGTGTTGGTTGCCCGGATTTGCTCCAAAACCAATTTATCCTGCTTGCTGTCTTGTAAAAATCAGCGAACCAATTAGCATCCTGAAATTGCCACAAAGGATTAATTAGATGCATTGGCTGCGGCGATTGCACGCGCGCAGTTAATTGACTCTTTAAATCATATGGCCCACCCTCTGGCACATAAATTGAATGCAACTCACCATTTAGCATTCTAACTTCAGCAATCGAACCCATAAAACCACCACTTGGTCTTAACTCCGAATCATTCTGAAAAACTAATAAGTAATTCCTAAGTTCATCCTTTCCTAAAAATCCAACAAGTGCATCAGAAACAAGCTTTAATTCTCTAATCGTTTCTTTAGCGGCCATTATTTGCGCTGGTAAACCCTGTATAGCCTCTTTATACTCATCAGGTACTTGATCCACAGAAACTAATAACGAAGCTCTTTCCGCATCCTGCAATATAGGCAAAGCCGCATCAGCATGCGCACCCAAAACCTCAATACGTTCTATAAGCGGTCTCTTTTCTTTATCAAAAACTTTACTAAATCCTAAAGATAATATTTTTGCGGCATCACTCGTTTTTTCACCTACTTCTAAAAGCGCCCTTGCTCCCCTATATTTATCTGGTTGCACAGCAGCAGCACTAGCAGCCAACAACTTTGATTCATCCAGCATCATCGATGCTTCTCTAAACTTAGCTGATGCCATCTCTAACTGCTGCATAGAAACAGAAAGGTCATCATCAGGTGCTATAGCCGCAAGAGCCATGGCCGCCTCACTACCTTTTTGTTCGATAGCTCCACTTTGCCCCGCAAATGTTTTATAGGTAGTTAATGCAAAAGCAGGTACAACCGCAATAAAAGCTAAACCCAAAAATGCTAATACAAAGCTTTTTACATTGATTCGTCGCAAAACAGGTTCTTGCTGAACCTTATCTTCTTCCACTTCTTCGTAACTCTGTTCAGCAACTCTTTCTACTGGTCTCAAAAAAGAACGGCTAACATGCCTAAAACTTTTTCGCATCGAATCAAGCAGCCCTCGTTCTTCAATATTTTCTTTTTGAGTATTTACCATCCAAGGCTCAGCCGCACTTGATAAGGATGCTGATGTTAAAGCCTGCATAGGAGCCGAATCCATCGTATACTCTCTTGAATAATCTAAATGCTCATCAGGCAAAACTCTATCCTCACTTAAATCCGGACCAACAAAACAATCCTGCAACGAAACAACATACTCACTTCGGGCATGAGGTTTTAAATTAACAGCCACACAAACAGCCTGCGGAGGATCATGCACGTCCACAACACAAGCAATCGCCTTCATATCCATCTCTTCTACCTGAGACTCAGTATCTAATGCGCTAAGTGGAGCCTTAAAACAAAACTTATTTTTTAAAACCTTCCTCTTTTTAGGTCGTCTAGCTCTTGTTCTTATTCCAACCGGAGTCAACAAAACAACACCATCTTGCTCTATAACACTTGCAAGCGGAGACTCTAAATCACGTATGCGTGTCATACGTGAAAATTCATTCTCTTCTGATTGTGGTTTTGGCTTTATGCTCATGCCACACTGTCAGAAACGGTAAATTATTATTTTTTTATTGCCAGAAAATACGATTCAAGTGTCCGCATAGACGCCTTTTGCCAGGTATATTTTTCCATCAATTCTACCCCTGCGTTTTTAGCTTGATTGCGCATTGATTCTGAATTATCCACCACCGCTTTGACTGCATTAATCATATCATCTCTGGACCCGGATTTGAAGTAGATAACACCCCCAGTTCCTAAAACTTCTGGCATTGGCCTACTATCAGACGAAATAACCGGTGTTCCTTGTGCTAAAGCCTCCACAGGAGGTAGCCCAAAACCCTCAAATTCCGAAGGAAAAATTAATGCCAACGCCCCTTCATACAAAGACCGGAGCACGCCATCCGACACTCTCCCCTCAAAATGAACACGTTTTAAACTCATTGCATCAACCATTGTTTGAATTCTACGCATAAACACATCCGTCTCACCAGCAATTACCAAATGCAAGTCAGGTTTCATTTGTGAAATCTCTTTCCATGCCTCTATAAGTAAATCCAATCTCTTATGCGGATAAGAACTACCAACATATAAAAGATATTCAAAATCTGGTGCAACTATTCCCTCATTAGGTAATGCCACCACTCCCTCGCTAGTTATTATAATCTTATCTTGTTGTGCAGGATAAAAATAAGCAATATCATCAGCCACAAATTGTGTTGGTACACAAATCTGACTAGATCCCCTTATCGCATGATCAAGCACAACCCTATAACCAACTCTTTTAATACCTCGATGTAAAAAAGATTTAGTACTCGCCTTAGCACTTTCTTTCTGATGTCTCAAAAGCAAATCATGAATAGTTACAACAAAAGGCTGATGATATGAAAGTGGAACATTCCAATGTGGAAAATGCATCACATCAACTTTTAATGTTTTTAAAATCTTAGGTAAATAAACTTGTTCCTTCCAGCTATACCAAGGAATATCCGCAACAACTGTTTCTACACACGAATAATCCTTAAGCGCATGATCCCTAGTTCTTGAAACCAAAACATACTCATTCTCCGAATGACTATTTATCATAGCGCGCAACAACTCTTCAATATATCGTCCTATACCCCGAGTATTCCCCGCTCCCATCATCCTTGCATCAATACCTATCTTCATAGGTCTTATCCTATCTAAAAACTAATTAAAAAACAATACTATCAACCTTTTGCCAATTATTAAAAAATGACCACAAGTGTGATCATAAGATAAACTCAAACACGAATTGATTCTCGAGCGGTATCAGCTTCCAGATCCTCAAAGGATCCCTCAAAAATAGGAAGCATAGCCATAATCACATCGCCTCGACCGCGATACCAAGCTTTTGCTGGCGGCCACTGAATTATTGATCGATTACGATAAGCATGATGCAAAAACTGACAAGAAAGACCAAGATCTTCCTGACCAATTCTAATGAGAACCACGCCCAGCTGATAGTAAACGTCAAAAAGCTCTTTGGTTGGATGACCTCGAAAAGCAACTTCCGTGTGCTTTCCTGCATGTTCTAATATTTCAAACGCTTTATGAGGTACCGGATTTTTCATAAAAATATCTCTGACCTCATGTAGCAAGTCGACCATATGCCCACAAAGCTTCACCTCGTCATGAGCACCGACAATGCGTATCATGAAGCCATTAAACACATTAAACGCTGGATCCACCTCACCCTTTCTATTTCTGAACATTCCCATCCCCTCTCTAAAAGAACGAAGCGCTCAATTGCGCTTCGGCTATTATAGTATACTTTCCAGTATTTTGTAATACAAAAAAAGACCCCTCTCAAGGTCTTTTATGGTCGGGCCAGTGGGACTCGAACCCACGGCCTCCTGCTCCCAAAGCAGGCGCGCTAGCCAACTGCGCCATGGCCCGATATATTTGTGATGTGCATAATACACGTATACCTATTTTTTGTCGAGTACTCTCAGTTGACTGATTCTTTAACATTTTGTATGCTTACTATCGCAGAAAACCTCAGACATTCCGCGGGTATCGTATAGTGGTTTTTTATGACAGCCTTCCAAGCTGTAGAGGCGGGTTCGATTCCCGCTACCCGCTCCAAGCCCAAAGCACCATAAACTGGTGTTTTTTGCTTATGCGAATTTTTAAAAAACCATCTCATCCACCCTTTACAATATTTGATATTCAGCTATTATTCACGAGCTAGAGACAACAAAAGCCCTTTGACAACAGGAGTAAATATGATCGTTAAGCAATTGGTTGGCATCATCTGCCTAGCCATTGTGACAGTCTTGTGTTCATCCGGTGTACTCATCACTTGGATTTTCACCTATCCCCTATCTCCCACAATTAAACGTCGTGTAATCAACTTTTTTTGTTTTGATCTCTGGGCCAATTTCGTTACATGGGGTTCAAGATATGTTCTAGGAATGAAAATCGTTATCCAAAATCCAGAAGTTTTGAACGCTTTACCCAAAGACAAAAACCTACTCATTCTTGCAGATCACAGAAACTGGGCTGACGTCACAATCATCTTAGATCTCTTTTCCAAGTGGTACCCTCGATCAGTTATAAAAAAAGCCGTTGGCGACATCCCATTCTTTGGCTGGGTCAATCGCATAGCTGGTCACGTTGTCATTCCCAGAAAACAAGACGCAAATCATAATTGGTTCAAAACAATCGGCCTTGGAGTTTTTGGCAAAAGTAAATGGCTAGACCTTCTTGGCAGAAAGAAGAATGGCACATTTCGGAACACTATTACGCCGATGGCTCGCGTCGCCGAAAGATCTCAAAAGGAAAAAATTCCGTTTTGCTACTTCATCTTTCCCACCGGAACCAGATGGCGCGCTGATAAAGCAAACGGACAAGCCACGCTCCCTGCAAAAGCTGGCATCACAACTACTCTACTAGAACAATTTCACAATCAATTCGCTGGAGTCGTGTTCCTTAACTTTGGCTATAAAGACAATCAAGGCAACGCCATTACTACACATGATTTTAAAACTTACTTCCGCGGCGAAATCGCAACTTGTGAAGTGACCCTTAAATGGATCCCTATGTCCGAAGTACCTATCCCAGGTTCAATTGTAAAAGGCGCCTATTATCAAGAAGTTAAAGACTGGCTAAACAGCGAGTGGACATTACTCGCAGAAAGACACCAAACCTGGCTATCAAGTCATACTAATAACAAGGAGCCCTAGCACCTTCAGAACTCTCGCAGACTATTTGCGAGTTTTTTATTTACATAAATATAAAAACTCCTTTTCAGGAGTTTTTATGGTGCCGAGGGCGAGGATCGAACTCGCGACGCAAAGATTTTCAGTCTTTCGCTCTACCACTGAGCTACCTCGGCATAATGCGTTAAAGCGAGAGTATCATAGCCAATAAAGCCAAATCATGCAAGTATCTTGTCAAGATTTTAGATATGAGTTAATATAATGCCCACAAACCCATAAGGGCGTGTAGCTCAGTTGGTTAGAGCGTTACACTGATAATGTAAAGGTCCCTGGTTCAACTCCAGGCACGCCCACCACACAAACAAACTGCTTATAAACTAGGCAGTTTTTTTGTATATCCATTGACTATTAAGTAAATTCATGCAACAATCGCCCCAAACAAAAGGAGAAGCTATGCCCGTTCCCTTCACCGCCATATGCCCAATCTGCCGTGGAAAAAAATACATCTATCCAGTCAGTGCTGGCTACGGTAACACCGACAAAACCCATGGCCTGCCATGTGCAATTTGCACCGGTAAAGGAATCCTCCTAGAAGGAGAACTCGTCAGAACAGACAAGCTACACATCCTTTACCGACGTGTAACTCATCCTGAAATGCAATGCTCTAAGTGCAATGACGGAAGAGACAAAAACAACCGCAGGAAAAAATGCCCAGTTTGCCTAGGCAGCAGACTCAAAATCGATTACATTTCTCTCAGCTATGTAGATCGCGTCATTTCCCTAAGAGAATGCCTAGAAAACAGCTAATCTCAAAAACCCAAGCTCTCGCCTGGGTCTTTTTTATTTCGAAACTACGACTAAGACTGCGTACTACGACTTGTGAGTTTATTCCGCTGTCCAATTAATAGAAATCATACTTCCACCCTCATCTTCATCAGATCCTACGGTTATCACAACTCGCTCCTCACCCTTTTTAAAACTTCTCATCTCAGTATCTTCGATTGATACCGTCTGAGTTTTAGTCCAACCTTCACCTTCATATTCTTCAACATACCATTCAGCTACATCAGCAACATCATCATCAGTTGCAAGTACAACCATAGCTCCCTTAGCACCTCCCAAATCACGAATCACACTCTTTGGAGTTGCTCCATCGTAAATTATAACACCCTCATCCAAATCTTTTGGCAACTTTACATTTTCACCAAACATCATCTCACCACCGCCCTCTTCATCTTTAATTGTAACTGTAGCATTCTCACCACCATTCTTTATATCAACGTCCACTCCCTCGCCACCCAATGATTCCAACATCTTTTCCGCAATTTTCTCAGCAGCCTTATCCTCAGCTTTCTCCTGAACGCTTTGAAATGGATTACACCCTCCCCCAACTAGTGCCAATGACACGATAGCGACTACAGCCACTAATAATGGAAAATTTTTATTCATACAACACACGTCCCACGTCACTCATCCAACGTCCCACGTCTTTCTGATGACATTTGACGTTCGACATTTGACGTTCGACATTATTATTAATTATTATCTAAATTTATTATTTATTATTTAAAACTAGTATCTCTCAGACCGCAACTTTGTCTTTGTATCTACTCCCTTATTTTCTAGAATTTCTTTAACATGATCCATCATTGCATTAGGACCACACATCAAATAACCAGCACCAAAATCTTTAACATACTTTTTCATCATCTCTGTATCCAACCTATTATTCTCTCCCAGCCATCCCTCAATTTTCTCACGAGTTAAAATCGGCACATAAATAAAATCATCATTCTCATTTGCCAAACTCAAAAGCTCATCATGATATAAAAGCTCTTTTTGTGTTCTGCCCGAATAAAAAAGAGTTAGAGCTTTTCCAATATTATTTTTCAAGGCTTCACGAATCATTGATCGAAATGGAGTAATTCCAACCCCACCTGCAAAAAATACCACCCCTTCATCCTCCGGGACTTTAAACTGACCAAACGGCCCCTGCACTCCAAAAACGTCTCCCTCGTTTGCATCAAATAGCATTCCCGACATCTTACCCTGAGATTTTACACCCAACTCTATCCCCTCTCCTGATTCATATGGAGCTGATGCGAGCGAGTAAGATCGAACATATATTGATTTTCCCTCCTCATCCAATTCATGAATCATAACAAATTGACCTGCCTCAAACTCAAACATAGCCTCACCATCATCTGGTACAAGCCATATTCGACACAAATCATCTGTAACACATTCCTTTTTTGTAACTTTAAACTTTCTAATTACTTGTAACATACCTACGCTTCGTTATCACTACGCTTAATTATTTTTTAAAGTATATCGATAATACATCATCATCCTGAAACTTTTTAACATTTTTCTTATATTGTGTCCAAAACGGTGGATGGTGAATCATATATTTGATAGTAAACCACTTTCTGTAATACCTCGGAGGCTTTTGATGATGCGCCAACTCATGAGCTATCACTCTAAGTATCGCATCTGTTCTCCTAGTCCGCATTGTCTTTGGCGTATACAAATCAATAACAACCCATTTCTCACCCGGTCTTGTATATCCATAAGTAATAGAATTAAATTTACCGACTCCACGCTTACGACGTCTTAAAGGTCTAAGTTCAAAACCCGGCATAGTCAAAACCAATAAACACCTTTGAAAAAGATGTTCCACCATTGCTTCATGTTTGGGATCTAATATATCTGCCATAACAAGTAGAATACTGCTATTTCACGCAAGGTTCAAGATTTGACTTCTACTCCACTTCTTATAAAATGGTAATAGTCAATCTTTCAAGGGGGGTATCATGAGCTCATCAGATAGCAATATACCTAGACTGGCTAAATTTTTTGGGAAGCTAACTCTCCGATCAAATGTAGTGCACCAGGAGGTACCTATTAAAATAATTTCTCAAAATCCTCGTTCTGCTCCAACTTTTTGCCCACACTGTGGTACAAAAATGCTAGATCACTTACTCGAACAAGATGATCGTGCAAAATATTTCGTACGAACCTGTCCCAAACACCCCTATGAAGGATGGAACACTTCCAAACTTCATGAAGAGGAATCCTAAATCTCCACAAAAAACCCGCCCTTCGATAAACTCAGGACGGGATTTTTTTATTATATGCTCGTAAGTTCAATGTTGTTCATTCCCTTAGTTACAGCAAACTGAAGATACTTTAAAGAATTCTCATGCTGCTCTATGTCATATCCATCAACACATTCCGTCGCTAAAATCACCCGATAATCCCGTTGGTAAGCATCTATGCTGGTTGTACGTACACACGTCATTGTATTAACACCCGCAACAACAAGAGTATCTACCCCTAATTCTTTAAGATTCGCATCTAAATCTGTTTTAAAAAAAGCGCTAAATCTATTTTTAATAATTTCAAGATCACTATTTACATAATTTAATCCATCAATCAGCTCCACACCTTCAGTTCCTGTAATAAAATGCCTGCGCCCTCTATCTATATCGTACAGCATCATATCAGATCCATCTTCTTTAAACTCCTGTCTTACCCAAATAACCGGCAAATCCTTTGCCCTAAAATCATCAACCAATTGATTGACTTTCGCAACAATATTATCTTTCCTGTTTTCAAGATCATTTCCCTTAAAACAATCCTTCTGTAAATCTATAATTAATAATGCAAACTTCATATTTATTTTTACGACCTCAACTAAACACTGCAACTATTTCCGAAAATTCTCCGCATACTTCTTTAGCAAATCCTTTATTGCTTCTTCAGTTGGTCGCATCTGAATTCCATATTCTGCCAACCTTGTATTCTGCAACTTATTTGTCGAACGTGTTTTAGCAACATGCCCTTGAGATACTAACTCATCCTCTGAAATCCATTCATTGTTATGGTTAGAATCTACTATCTCTTCATACCAGCGCAACAAATCACGATATGCCAATGGCTCTGGATTCACTGTATGAAAAACTCCCTGCGCACGCTTATCCGATAATTGTTTTAAAACTTCTAATAAATCATCCATAACTGTAATTGAATTCTCCACATCTATCACTTTTTGATAAGAAGCTAACTTGGTAATCGAATTCTTCGGTGATGGATTGGGATCCATAGGCACACGAAGCCTAGCAATAGCTACATCTGGCAAATCTGCAAGCACAAAATCTGCTGCAGCTTTTGTCTTTGAATAATACGCCGAAGGATTTGGCATATCAGACTCTAACCAACCCTTAGGGTCTGGTGACTCACCATAAAAAATACAACCACTAGATAAATGCGTAAGGTGAATACCCAACTTTGCACATTCATTAGCCATAAGTATTGGCAACCAAGTATTTGCCATCGCAGTTTCTAACTGATGAGTCTCGCACCAATCAACATTTGGCGTACCAGTTAAGCCAGCACAATTTAAAACCGCATCTGGTTCCTCGCGCTCCAAAACCGTAGCCAAATCAGTTGGCTTTTCAATCATGACTATAGACATTCTTGCATCTGGGTAACGCTCGATGAATTTATTACCAATCCATCCATTACCAAAAACTAATATTCCTGACATAGATACAAACTATATAATGTCATTCAGCTTGAGTCAAAAATCCACCATTACCTCAATCGGTTGACATTCTTCTTCACTCACACTTAGTCTGGTGCTAGGATAAAAAATAAGATTACTAATTATAGATATTATGAAAAAAATACTTTTAAGCCTTGGTCTCATCACTCTATTAGGCATTCCTGCTTTAAGCGCAAACGCACTCTTACCACCCCAAATGCCTAAACCTATAGATAACTCTAAAGTTATCTTTGACCCAAGTATTAAACCCATACTAGATCCAATTGCCGACCCGCAAATCATCGTCCCCTACATACCGCTGCCAATGCCAGACATCGAAATCCCACCAAGTTTATTGCTTGGCCCAACTATTACAGATATCAAAATGGCAACCAACGTTAACAGCGCTCTAATCGAATGGACAACCAACAGACCCGCAACATCCAAAATTGAGTATGGTACCTCTGCTACCTATCAAAAATCTTTAGAGGATAAAGGACTAGTTACCGATCATGCTTTGGCAATCCCAGCAAACACCGGCGAACTCCATATTCGTATCAGCTCTGACGATTCTTTGGGTAGACATTCAGAATCCAAAGACATCTTAGTTTTAATTCCAGAAACTCCAGAACCCACTCTTTTCGACGAAGCAACTTCTACTGATGCTACCAATGAAACAGACGAACCAGTTAAAATTGAAATAATCAATTCTACCGACACATCCGACTCAGACACTAAAAAACCAATCCTCGAAGTAAACGGAATAGAACCTACAGAAAAAGAAAGTGGCAATCTTTCCGCAACAAATGCAATACTTGGTGGTGTCGCTCTACTACTTGCAGGTGTTTTAATCGGAGTCCTAGTTAAAACAAGAAAAAAAGAATAAGAGCTCCACTTCGTTACGTTAATTAACAAATAATAAAAAAATAGTACCACTCGCTTTATTATTTACTAAATATTATTTTAAAAAATGAGCAAATTCCCCGGAATTCGCAAAGCAAGGCGATCTCCTCTTTTAGATGAGTATCGCTTTGTTGGCATTGACGAAGCCGGGAGAGGGCCTGTTATTGGTCCAATGGTAATAGCAATTTGCGCACTCACAGCTAGAGATAAACGCTGGTGTGCTAAGCACGGAGTCACGGATAGCAAACTAATCTCACCAAAACGCAGAGACAAGCTCGCAATCGCTCTCCGCGATAGATGCTGGTACAAAGTCGCCATCATCCAACCCCCAGAAATCGACGAAGCAGTAGCCAATCGCAGCATAACCTTAAACGGTTTAGAGATAAAATACATGGCCAAACTTATCCACGACTTTAAGCAGACTCACCCATTATCATCTGCCGAAGTCATGCTTGATGCCCCAGTTCGCAGTTTAAACAAATTCAGACGTCTGCTAAGTCATTTATCTGGCTGGAAAGATATCAATTCACTCAAAGCCGAAAACAAAGCCGATAGCCGGCACCGTCATGTTGGCGCCGCCAGCATAATCGCCAAATCAATCCGCGACTCTTATGTTCGCAAAATAAAATACGAATTAAACCACAATATTGGCAGCGGTTACTCTAGCGACAAACTTTCCCGCGACTATGTCGCCAGCGCCCAACCTGATAATCCGCATATCCGCTGGAGCTGGGCTACATGCAAAAACCTCCGAGGCGAAACCAATAAACCAACAGAACCCTTACTCTAGACTTGTCATATCAAGTAATTTGAGATATTATCACCCCACATTTTATCGATGATATCGGTAATTGATAATTAGTAATTAATTATTGAGGGCACGTAGCTCAGTGGTAGAGCAGGCGTCTTATACACGCTTGGTCGCAGGTTCAATCCCTGCCGTGCCCACCACGTAAAAAGCCGCTTAGACAATAGGCGGCTTTTTACGTGCCCCGTGATCCGATGTATATCGGATTTTACGGGGCTAAGTATTTTTTTAAAGTACCAGCTTCACGTGGCACCGCCACACAATAAGAGCCTTAATTGGCTCTTTTTTCTTTTTAAGAAAAAATTTTGTCTACCATTACCTTTACAAAAATATACCAATACACCTTGACAATTGTTTTGATTTGTGATAATTTCAGTTATTTTTCTCAACTAAGAAAAAAGAGCCATGAAAGGCTCAAAATAAGTTTTTCTAACTCGCTAATCGTCTACACGATACTATTGTTCTCGTTGGCGAAGTCTTGATACTATAACGCTCATCAACTTTCTTTGTTACAAGATTTACACGTTTTTGACCATCCTGAGTAAGCTTATCGTATACAACTGACCTGTTAAGCAATGTACGAAATCTCATCGCTAATTCTAGCGACATATGACCTTGTAAGATATGGTCGGTAAGTGTAAGCAAACGCCCTGCTTCTTCCTCAAAGATCATCTGCACTACTCCCTCCTTATGGGCCAAGGCAGACATTAGCCAAAAACCAGTAAACAGTCAAGCTTCCTAGTCAAATATCCCTTTATCTTGACGAAATCACAAAATCTTGATATCTTGCAAAATATCGTACTTTCTTCAACTCTTATGTTATGGGCTAACCACTGGGGAAACATAAGGAGATTGACCATACCGCGAGTTGATAGAGATTTTTCAGGAGCAGAACGTATTTCTCAAATCGACATTCTCCGCGCCGAAGAGAGAGATGACACAGACCAAGTTGAACCACCAGACGACAAGCCTGATCATGAATGGAACGAAGACGAAACAAGTTCCGGCACTTTCGCTCCAAAGATCGGCGACCTACTGAAATTGCAGCAATCCTAGCTACAACATCCCTCCCCCCGCTCTCTCAGTGAGAGCCTTTTTCTTAAAACCATAGTAAGCTAAACTACTAAAGATATTCAACCACCAACAACTAACAGCTAGAAGCTAGAGGCTAGAAGCTAATATTAATATGATACACAAATTCACCGTTCCAGAAGATCAGCCAAAAACTCGTTTGGACGTTTTTTTGAGTGACGAACTCCCAGACATGACAAGAAGCGCTATTGCAAAAAAGTTAAAAAACGACGCAGGTTTAGTTAACGACAAAATTGCAGCAGTTCATACATTTGTTAAAACTGGAGACGTAATCTCGTTCAATGCTGATCAGCCAAAAAAAGCCACAACCACCAAACAGATGACTCACGTCGGAAAAGTAGAAAGAGCTAACTGGGATATTAATAAAATGATCGTCGAAGAAACAGATGACTTTATTGTAGTAGACAAACCATCCGGCCTAATCGTCCATCCAGATGCCAACTACCCAACAGGCACACTTGTAGATCTTTTAGTTGAGTATCATCCAGCTATAGCTAAAATCGGAGAAGACCCATCACGCCCTGGTATCGTGCATCGCATCGATAAAGACGTAAGCGGTTTAATGGTTATAGCTAAAAACCAAGCAGCTTTTGATAATCTTAAACAGCAATTTAAAGATCGCAAAACTCACAAAAAATACCTAGCCCTTGCTTATGGCTTTCTCCAAGAAAACGAAGGCGAAATTAAATTTCGCATAGCACGATCAACAACAAAAGCCCGCATGGCCGCTCGCCCTGAACATGAAGAAGAGGGTAAAGCAGCATGGACTCACTACAAAGTTTTAGACAAATTAAATGGCGTTTCTTTAATACAACTCGAAATTATCTCCGGACGTACTCACCAAATTCGCGCTCATCTAAATGCCATGAAAACCCCAGTAATTGGCGATCCACTTTACATACAAAAACAGTACAAACCAATTCCAACAACTCGTCTAATGCTTCAAAGTGTTGAATTATCCTTCCTAGATCCAACCACTAGCGAACGCCTCACCTTTAACCTCCCTCAAGCTCCAGCTTTCACAGACCTCATAAACCGCCTAACCCTATTATAATAAAAAATTAGGCTTTTTCAGATATACTGCTATAATAAAAATAACTAATTGTTATTTTTATTTTATATTTATTCATCATGCATTGTTCATAATGAATATTATCTTATGTCTGCCCCTGTAATTATTATTACCGGCCCTTCAGCTGCCGGTAAAACAACAGTCGTTAGAAAACTGTTACAACGCAAAACTCTAAATCTCAAACGATTCGTAACCTGCACAACACGCCCCAAGCGCAAGGGTGAAGTAAATCATCGCGATTACCATTTTCTATCTGAGCAAGATTTTAAGAAAGCCATCAAATCCAAAGAAATGATGGAATATTCTAAAGTCTATGGTCACTACTATGGATCCCGTAAAAAAGATTTTGAAAAAGACATAAAAGGGAAAAAAGCTCTTCTTTTAATAATAGACATTCAAGGTGTAAAAAAATTAAAGAAGTTAATACCCACCTGCTGTATACTTTTCATAGACATTTCTAAAAAGACTCTATTAAAACGATTAAAGGATCGCGGCTCTAATATCAAGGATGTAGCTCTTCGAATTAAAAAATACGATAAAGAAGAGGCCGCTAAAAGCATTGCCAGTAAAGTCATTATCAATCGTAACGGTAAATTGGCTCAAACGGTCAACAGCATAGCTACTTTGATTAAATTCGGTATTTTAAAGCAAGAAAGAGCCAAAAAGGCTTAGATAAGGTAAAACTTGACATATAAGCCTGATGTAGGTATTATTTGCGCACTTATATGGCTAGACAAATCAAAATGCAAATCGCCCCACAAGACGTGCAAACCGGCATGTTGATTCGCGTACACCAGACCATTCGCGAAAAAAACCCAAAAGGCGAGGAAAAAGAACGTATACAGGTCTTTGAAGGCTTGGTTATCAAAGTTCATGGCAAGGGTGTCCACAAAACCATGACTGTTCGCAAAATGAGCGGTAATATCAGTGTAGAAAAAATCTTTCCACTAGAATTACCAGCAATTACCAAAATCGAACTCGTTAGCCAAAGCAAGGTTCGTCGCAAGATTCTAAGCTTTGTACGCAATACAAAGAAAAAGCTTAGGGAAATCGTTCCAACAGTTAAACCTTACGAACCAAAGAAAGAAGAACCAAAATCAGAAGCTCCAGCTGAAGAGACTCCAGAAAAAACTCCAGCTCCAGCCGAAGAAAAGAAAGAAGAAAAAGCCGCGTAATACGCGGTCTTTTTTTTACAATAAGGATATTAAAAGATCGAGCTCAACTCGACCTTATTTTTTTCATTCTTTCATTATTTAATTATTTAATTTATATCGATTTATCCTTCTCTATCGTCGAATATTTATTGTAGATAGTATCTGCCGAAAAATCCAACCTATGCTCTATAGACTGGCCAAAAGTATAATTTACATAAAAAGATTCATTTATATCATCAACTTTTGTCATCCAATTTTCTCCGTAAAGATCTTTTGCTAACTGCTCTGTAGGCACCCATCTTAATTGACCATTTTGATATACTGCATAAACCTTATTATCTGTCTGAAACTTAACCAATTTCGCGCCAGGACGATATGTTACATTTCCACCAATAGGAATTTTAGTCATATCTTGAAGCGTAAGAGTTTGTACATCTGCAAACGTTGGATACCATGTAAAATATACTTTCTCATTTGGAAACACATATCTCTTCCCATCCGAAGCATAATAGTAAACCGCTGTATCACTATATGTATTCGGATCACTGTCACTTGGTATTTTAATCAAACTCCCTGCGACTAGCGGCAAATCCAAACCACCTTCAAAAGTTACACTAACAAAATCCGATGATGGATAATCTTGTTCTAACAACGCCGATAAACTAGCTGTTCCATTCTTTAAAGATCTTACGTAAAACTTTGCCACCCCAAAAGAATTGGTTGCATCAGATTCTGGTGTAATTTCTTCCATACCTCCACGCGATGAAATCAACTTAACATTAATACCAGGTACTGCAATTCGATTTACATTACGCACCCTAACTGTAACTATCGCCTGATCAATACCATCAGCCATAACAGACTCTGAATCAATTTTTAAACTTGTACTCGTTGGATCAAATTCTATGGCTTGTGCCATGTAAAAAGGAGCTATAGCCAATGCCATAGCAAATATAATACCAAAATATAACTTCTTCATATGCTGAGCATTATAGCACAAAAACAACTTTAGATTTAAAAAGATCGAGCAATGCTCGACCTTATTCAGTAAATTGTATTTGGAATTACTTAAGCAGCTCCTTTAAATACTTCCCTGTTAAACTCTTCTTATTCTTTATCACATCCTCAGGTGTACCTTCAGCGACAATATAACCGCCTTTCTCACCACCATCAGGACCCATATCAATCACCCAATCCGCATATTTAGCAACATCAAGATTATGTTCAATTACAAGGATTGTATTCCCTTTTTCAACTAGCGCATCCAAAACCTGTAACAATCGATTAATATCGTCAAAATGCAAGCCTGTTGTAGGTTCATCTAATATATAGAGTGTTTTACCTGTTGCTCTACGAGATAGCTCTGTGGCCAATTTTACGCGTTGTGCCTCACCTCCAGATAACGTTGTAGCCGGTTGACCAAGACGAATATAACCCAATCCCACTTCATGCAATACAGTCAACTTATCAAAGATAAGCGGCTGATCAGAAAAAAATCTCCTTGCCTCTTCTACAGTCATATCTAGTACATTGGCAATATTCTTTCCATGATAGTTAATCTCTAAAGCTTCTGCATTGTAACGCTGTCCATGACATTCCGGACACTCAGCATACACATCAGTCAAAAACTGCATTTCTATCTTTACATAACCATCTCCTCCACAAGCTTCACATCTACCACCACCTTTAACATTAAAACTAAACTTTCCAGCATCATATCCACGCATCTTTGCCTCTGGGATATTTGTAAACAAATCACGGATTCCAGTAAACACACCTGTATAAGTTGCTGGATTAGACCTTGGCGTACGGCCAATCGGAGACTGATCAACCGATACAACCTTATCCAAGTTCTCCATTCCTTCAATCTTTTTATGCTCACCCGGCAAATCCTTTGAGTTATAAAAATGATGCGACAAAGCACGTCCCAAAATATCTAATACTAAAGTAGATTTACCGGATCCAGATACACCAGTTACACATACAAATTTTCCAAGTGGTAATTTAAAATCTACGTTTTTTAAATTAAATTCTGAAGCGCCTTTAACAGTTACCGATTTACGATTTCCATTTCTACGTTTCTTTGGAATAATAATCTTTTTCTTGCCAGTTAAATATTGAGCTGTAATCGATTCCTTATTTTTCTTGATTTCAGCCAATGTACCTTCTGCAACAATCTCTCCGCCATACTCACCAGCTCCTGGGCCAACATCAACAACATAATCAGCTGCTGCCATCACAGTTTCGTCATGCTCAACAACAATCACAGTATTACCCAAATCCCTTAAACGTTTCATTGTACCTATCAATCTTTCATTATCACGTTGATGCAAACCAATCGAAGGTTCATCTAAAATATATATAACACCCGATAATTCTGATCCTAACTGTGCAGCAAGCCTTACACGCTGCGATTCACCACCCGATAATGATATAGCGCTTCTATTCAATGTTAGATATCCCAATCCTACATCAATAAGATTTACTAAACGTCGTCTTATTTCTGGAATAACTTGATTCACAACCAATCTCTCATGTTCAGAAAAACCTAATGGATCAATACTTTTATCTGTTTTCGCTCTAGCAATTTTACTTGCCGCCTTCTTCGCCTTCTTATGATCGTCTAAGCTCTCTACAAATTCTAATGCTTCTTCTAGTGAATGCTCAACCAAGTCTGCAACAGATCTATTAGCCACCGTAATACCAAGTGCAACTTTATTTAAACGTCTCCCATGACACTCTGGGCAAATAAGCACGCGCATATATCCTTCAATCTCTTTCTGCACATAGTCAGAATCTGTTTGCTTATATTTATCCTCGAGCATTGCCAAAATACCAGCAAAAACTAATCTCTTCCCATCAACGTCATACATTTCCTCCCCTGTCCCATCTAACAAAACCTTCATCGCTTTTGCAGAAATCTGACTCACCTCTTGATGGATAGAAAAAGTATGCACTTTGCCTACAGCTTCCAAAAGCTTCATGTAACCAGTCTGGTTACCAGCTATCCTTGTCCAAGGTTTTATAGCACCCTGAGCAATTGTTAAACGCTTATTTGGCATCACCAAATCAACATCAAGTACAAGTTTAGTACCCAAGCCAGTACAAGCAGGACAAGCACCATGCGGAGAATTAAAACTAAACAACCTTGGCTCAACTTGTGGCAAAGAAATATTACACATTCCACAAAATAATGAATCCGAAAATAAAACATCATCACCATTATCTTCGTTAACTGCTACCACCATGCCATTACCCAAATCTAAAGCAGCTTTTAACGTTTCCGCAAAAGCTGAATAAACAATTCCAGACCCTTTATTGATTCTCGATATCAACACCTCAATATCATGTAATTTAGTTTTATCTAATTTTGTGTGTAACAATTCATCTATATCAACCAACATGCCATCATATCTAACTTCACGATAACCAGCGTTTTCAGCACCTTGCAATACTACCTTATGCTCACCTTTTTGCTGACGGACCATAGGCGATAAAACCAATGTATCTGCATCAGTCGCCATAGTTAAAATCTTTTCACCAATCTCTTCCATTGTTTGCTTACTTACAGCCTGATTACATTCTGGGCAATGCACTCTACCAGCTCTAGCATAAAGCAAACGTAAAAAATCATAAATTTCAGTCACCGTACCCACCGTAGATCTTGGATTGTGCGAGGATGACTTTTGATCAATAGCTACAGTTGGAGATAAACCCTGAATCTCATCAACATCCGGCTTATCTTGTAGCTCTAAAAACTGTCTCGCATAAGACGAAAGGCTCTCCATATATCTGCGCTGACCCTCAGCATGTACTGTATCAAAAGCTAGTGAAGATTTTCCCGACCCAGATAAACCAGTCGTAATAATTAGTTTATTTTTAGGCAAATCAATAGAAACATTCTTTAGGTTATGAACTCGTGCTCCCTTGATGCTTATAAAATTTTGATTAGTTTTTTTCTCTGGCATGACTTGAAAAATTTACGTCCCTTAGCGCGGGGACAGATTGCTTGAGAGGCTACCACATATATAAAAAGATGGCAAGTGTGCCATCTCAATAAAATTCATATAAAACTAATTTACTATCGAATCAAGTAGTTCCCCACTCACACTCTTTTTCGCCGTCATACTACAACTAATTGGTGGTTTCTTATTTTCTACAACATCTACAATTTCCTGCACTGTCCAACCCTGTTCAAATCTCTCATCAAAATACTTATTATAAGCATCCGGATCACCCAACGGTCCAGTTATGAAAGTCGGAGGAGCTGGTGGTCTAACCACCTTATTACACTCTGTTTTGCTCACAAACACAGTTTCCTGACCTGTTGGAGGACAGCCTACACAATTAACTAAAGTTTTTGCAGAAGATTTTAAATTCAAATTTAACAATACTCGAACTTCACCATTAGAATGCTCTTTTTTACAATTTACCTCAAAAGCTTTTAATTTAGTCACCTGACCAGCATTGAGCTTCATTGAATATGCACCAACATGCCCAACTGCACCACCATCACTAACCTCATTAGTTTCATCACCCGTAAAAATATTTCTTAAATCCTCGTTGTGCAATCTTTGTGATGTCAATTTTACCTGATTACCCTCTTTCCATTTACACGTTGCACTAACTCCAACCTCAATACCATCCCACGGTCCTTTTAAAATAACATTTCCACCCCAATGAGCATCCAAACATGCATACTCATAAGCAGAATCAGACTTACATCCCGGAGCTTTATTAGATGAACAATTTAAACATACGCCCCCAGCACAACCGCTCCCCATACAAACCGCTAAAGTATCTGCGCCATCTATAAAATATTCCTTACCACACTCTGCCTCATCAATTGATAATTCAAATCCTTCAGCTTTTAATTGATCCGAATAACCAAGCGGTGCCTCCCTAGTTCCGGCATACATAAGTTTTTTACTCTGATCAACTAAATCAGTGCAATAAACAATATCATAAAAAGACACTCGATTAATCATGTATATTTTTGCCTTGGTTAAACTAAGCAAATTTGGATTTACATTAGATAGGATCGCAAATGCACCTAAACCTATCGCTAAACCAACAAGCGAATCAACCATTATTTCTTTTGTCTTCTGTATCGAAGTTGCAACTGCACTCAACATATATTTGAATGCACCAAAAAGAAACATTACTGCCGAAACAATTATAAGTAACCCAATAGACCCATTAAAAAGTATCTTGATCAAATTTCGCAATCCAGCAATCTTTGTAACTCCAAACAATGGATTCTGCAATTCATATTCTGCATCTTTAGCCAAACAATAACCCTGTGCTTGATCACCCTTAAATGGACAACCAAATCCACCCTCAAAAGTTCCCTCACCTTCTGCACACTCTACCGCTGTATGACAAAAATTGTCTAAATGTTCATAAGACCTATCAACTCTCTTAGCTCCAACAGTTTGACTAGAACCAGAAGTTACATTGGCTTGCGCACTTGGAATTAACTTTTCTCCTGCAATCTTCATTGGAGATTGCGGAGAATCAGGAAACTCACAACATTTACTAAACTCACCAGAACAACCAGCTGCATTATTAAATACCGTACCTCCTCCACCAATGCATTGCTGCTCATTAGTACATAAAAATAATTTATTTGGATCAACGCTTGCAGTGTTACATCTATTTTTATGAGCACGACAACAAAACAACTCCTGACCACCAATATCAGAACAGCCTGCTTTATTACCACCATCCGTTATACCGCTAAGTGCCAAACAATCACTCTTATTAGTACAAGCTGTAAAATATAAATAGCCATTCTCCCTACACTGGCCTGTTCCACATGGCATCGGGCCGATACCTCCAGACGCCTTTGTAAAACTTTGCCCAGCTGGGCAATCATCAGCCGCATATGCTGCGCTGGCACTAAACAAACTAAACGCAATCAAGGCAACAAAAATACCAAAACCTTTTATCATTAATCTTTTTGCAGAGTCTTTAAACATAAGCACTACTTAATCATCTGCATAACAGTGGAATAATCGCGTACACCCTCAACCTTAATGCCATCAACAAAAAAAGTGGGTGTTGCAGTAACGCCGGCGCTTTCCGCATCCATAATCGATTGATTAATCATTGTTGTAGCACTCTTCTGCTCCATGCAAATTTTAAAAGCCAAACTTTCTGCACCAACTTCTGATGCCATAGAAAAAAGCGAGCTTATATCATGTTGCTCTTGTCTACTAAATAATAAATCACGATACCTCAAATACTTATTCTGATCACCCTGTCTCCAAACACATCGCGCCGCCCTAGAAGCATTTAAAGAATTTGGATGCAATTCAGTAATCGGAAAATCTCTTAAAACAATTTTAATGTCTGAGCTTGATTGTATTAATGCTAAAATTAAACTTTGTGACATCTTACAAAAAGGACAGCCAAAATCTTCAAAAAATACAATCTCATGTTCTGCATCCTTAGGTCCAAAAAACGGATCACTTGCCTGTGCCTTTACTAATTCTTTTCTCTGATCTCGATTTTTCTCTTGCAATAATTGTTCCATTTTCATCTCAGCTGTAGGTGCACCAATCGGCATAAACTCACTTTGACTTACACCGCTTTTTAGCTCCTTATAATGCTCTATTGATCTATTGATAAACAAAAAAAGCCCAAGCCCAACAACGCAAAGTAAAAAAAGTCCTAAAATAACCCAACCCTTTCGATACCAAGACACTTTAAGCATGGCATTATTCTTTTCCTCCATTTTCATAAATGCATTATAGCATAAATCGCTAAAGAAAGCGCACATCTTGACTAAATACCATTTGGGACGTAACATTGTTGCCATGCGTGAATTGATATTACCTATTATCCAAATCGTCCTAGCCGTATTGCTAACTACAGCAATATTACTACAGCAACGCGGAACCGGGCTTGGTGCGGCATTTGGTGGTGAAAGTACAGTCTTTAGAACAAAACGTGGCATCGAAAAAGGCTTGCATTATGCAACCATAGTTATAGCCATTCTATTTTTTGTAACAGCCATCATTAATGTCGTCCTAGTTTAATCTATGATCGATTTGGCACGAATCCGTGCATGGTTTCGAGCCATCTTTTTTTGGCTCGCCCCTAGTAAGAAAACTGGTAGCGAACAAAATCCCGAAACCGACAGAGATCATGCATTAGTACTCGCAGTAACTAAACCAACCGCCATCCCAACATGGCGGCAATTTCGTTATCTCGGACGCGTCATGCAAGCAAACGAAATTAAACTTTTAATTGGTATTATTGTACTTGGTACAATCGCACTATTAGCTGGAATCCTTTTAATCGCCAAAGATCACCTTACAATCATTCCTATTGTTGGCGGTACATATACAGAAGCGATAATCGGTGAACCCCATGCAATCAATCCAGTAGACGCACCAGCCAATGAAACCGACTCCGACATTACAGCACTCATCTACTCAAGTCTTTTTAAGATGGATGGCTTAGAACCAATCCCCGATCTAGCCGAAGCCTACGAATGGGGTGAAGAGAGAAAAATTCTTACTATAAAACTCAGAGAAGACGCTATCTTTCATAACGGTGAACGTGTTACCGCTGATGACGTTCAATTTACATTCGAAACAATCCAAGATCCTGCACGCGTTTCTATTATCGCTCCCCTATTCCGTGGCGTACAAGTTGTTGCCAAAGATACTTACACTATTCAATTTATCTTAGATCAACCAGATGCATCGTTTTTAAAAAGCTTAACTGTTGGGATAATGCCGGCAGCAATTTGGCAAAATATTCCAGCTGCAAACGCGAGACTTGCAAACATCAATTTAAAACCGGTAGGCAGTGGGCCTTACCAAGTAAAATCATTCACCCGTGATGGCCGTGGAGTTATCCGTTCTTACACTCTCGAAAGATCCGAACATTATTACGGAATAAAACCTTTCATCAAGACCATCACCTTCCAGATCTACCCAGATATCAACCCAGCCGAAGACGCCTTAAAATCCGATCTTGTAGATGGCCTCTCTTTCCTTACTCCAATTGAGATGGAAAAGTTCACTGCAGTAACCCGCTGGAACACAGCAACTTTAGACGCACCTCAACAAACAATCGCATTTTTTAATCTTAAAGATGAAATCTTAAAAGATTCCGACATTCGCGAAGCTTTACTTAAAGCAATAGATCGCAACGAAGTAGTCGAGGCTTTAGGTGGCCATGCAATAATTGCAGAAGCTGCTTATCCATTTTTAAATCCAACCACAAGCACTCAAACCGATATCGAAGGAGCTCGCAAATTACTCGAAGAAGCAGATTGGATTCTTCCTGAAAACGAAACCGTTCGCAAACTTAAAGATGCAGACGAGAACGCCACAACCACTCACCTCAACCTCAGTATCCTTGTTCCAAATCAACCTGATCTAATTAAAGTTGCCGAAACTCTAAAAAGACAATGGTCACTCATAGGCGCTCAAGTAGAAATAGAGACTAACAATATTCCAACCGTACTACGCCGCTCCTCCCGCGACCGTGATACACAAATAGTACTCTGGAATGTCTTATATAGTCGCGACCAAGATCTCTCCCCTATTTGGTGGAGTGGTCAAACCACAGATCGTGGTACTAACTTTTCCGGTTTATCAGATACTGATATCGACGAACTTATAAACAAAACCAAATCAGCATCCTCTACCGAAGCTTTACTTAAAGCTCAAATAGAACTTTCTGATAAAATACTTGAAGAGTTCCCCGCAGCTTTTCTGGTAAGGCCACAATACGGATTCGTAGTTTCAACCCGCATCAAAGGAGTTCCAGAAAAACTCAACATAATCAAACCTTCAGACCGCTTCCAACAAATACACGAATGGTACATAAAAACCGGCTGGCAGTGGAAATAATCGAGCTTAGCTCGATTCACCAAACCAAAACATTGAAATCGAGCTCAGCTCGATTTTTTATTTCATATTCCAAACTCCAAAATCAACTCTTGTAAATTATCAGTCATTTTTTCATAATTCGTAAATCCATGCTCTATGTTCTATGTTCCATATTCCATGTTACAATGTTCTTATATGAAATTTGGAGAAGGTATAGGTAAAATCACTCGTAAAATCGATCGTAAAATAAATGTTCCCGAGGGAATCGACCCTAATCTCTATCACAGTGTACAAAAAATCGCCGGCGACACCTACGAACCACGTTTAATAGGCAAAGGCGGTGAACATCTTGTTTTTAAATTCGAAGATCCCAAACATCCAGATACTGTTTACAAAGTAAATTATTTAGCTACTGCCGCTCTATTTAACGCACGAGCCAGTGGCCCCAAAGACGAGGCCCAAGCACGTGAATCCCTAGACCGCGAAATACTCCGCCGTTCCCACCGCACCAGAGAATTAAAAGATTACTTTGGACACAGAGCTGTACCTGTCCAACGCTACATGGTTCGTGATCTACCAGTAAACGCTGATACCATCAAAAATCTAATACCCAGTTTAAATATTAACCAAAACGATCTCCCTGAGAAAATTCCAGCTTGGGTCACAGTCCAAAGAAAAATTGATATCCCACCAGAAAAAAAGTTATCGCTTAATGGCATATACCCAGAGTTTAGCCTAGACACGAGTCACGAGGGCGATCGGCGTCTTTATAATTCTGTAAATCAAATTCTACTTAATCAAACTTTGAGTAGCGAAACTCCAGATGATCCCGAACTCCAAAAAGACTATATATGTCACGGATATCAAAATTTAAAAACTATACGTGAAAAAGCAGAACAAGATCCCGAATTTCTTGTAGCGTTAAAAAAAGTTGCAAAGCAGCTAGTTCAATACATGCAAGAAACTGGTAACGCGCTAGATCTAGCTGGCAAAGATAATTTAATAATGATTGACGATGAAACGGGCTGGAATTTAAAAATGCTCGACCCGCTACTGAACTCTGACGTCAACCTAACCGATCTGATTATCACAATCAGGCATTTACGAAAAGATAAAAAAATTCCAAGAATAGAAAAAATTACAGCATTAAATGCACTAAATACAATGCGCATAACTAATGCTCTTGCACTTATAGCAGATATCCCAGATCGTGTAAGATTAGTTGATCCTCTTTCTGAAAATTTGAATCTAAACAATTTTATCGAGTTGGATGATGATGAAATCCCAGCTAACATCGAGGAACCTAAATCACAAGACATGGAGGTTCCAATCTTTGCTTTATTAAACGAACTGAGCAAACTTAAACAAAACGAACTCCCAGAAACAAAATCTATCAATTAAATTTCCCAACGCCCTTCCTGGTTCGAGTCCAAAGTTAGATTACTAAAAAAAATATCCCTTACGGGATTTTTTTTAAATCGAGCTAAGCTCGATGGTGGGCAAAAAGGGACTCCCCCTCACTCCGATTCGGGTACCGGGTCGGCTCCGCACCGCTCTTCGACACACTCAGAGCTCTCGCCTCCCTTCGAGTCCCTCGCAATACAAAAAGCGACGTTTAACGTCGCTTCATGTTTTTTTAAAATAATCGAGCTGAGCTCGATGGTGGGCAAAAAGGGACTCGAACCCTCACAGTCTTGCGACCGCTAGCACCTGAAGCTAGTGCGTCTACCAATTCCGCCATTCGCCCGTATTCATGCAACACGCAACATATAACATGTAACAAATTGTGACAAGTACGACAGTCATATTATAAGTTATTGCCAGAGACGACATTCACTAGTACACTTAGATGTATAAATATATCGCGAAAGCGATTCCAACATTCTTAATTCGTAATTTATAATTTTAATATATTATATGCCAGACGTATTCACCAAAGTCACTCATCAAAGCTGGGGTAGCCGCATCGGAGGCTCCTTTAAAGGAATCATTATTGGACTACTTTTATTTGTAATCGCCTTCCCTCTCTTATTCTGGAATGAAGGTCGTGCTGTAAAGATGCACAAAAGCCTTGAGGAAGGCGCTAACAATGTTGTCTCTGTTGCAAACGACTCAGTCGACGCAACCAACCAAGACAAATTAGTTCACATAACAGGCAAAGCTGACACATCTGATGTCCTCGCTGATACAACCTTTAACGTATCAGAAACCGCAATCAAATTAGAACGCATCGTCGAGATGTATCAATGGGAAGAAGAAACCTCATCCGAAACTTCAAAAAACTACGGCGGCAGCTCTGACACAGAAACAACCTACTCATATGATAAAACTTGGTCTGATGATCTCATCAATTCCTCATCATTCGAATTCCCTACAGATCACACAAATCCATCAGCAATGCCATACGAGGGCCAAGAGTTGTACGCAGACGATGTAAAAATCGGAGCCTTCATTCTCTCCCCTGCTTTAATCAAACGCATCGGCGGCGAAACAAAGCTCCCACTCACAGACGACAACATGGAAGCTCTGTCTAACGACGACGTTTGGGAAGCAAATATCCAAAGTGGAATTCTCTACATCGGTGATCCAGCCTCTCCAGAAGTCGGTGACGTGAGAGTTAGCTTTGAAATCACAAAGCCAGCAACTGTCAGTATCGTCTCCCAGCAAAGCAACAACACTTTTGTGCCATACCAAGCTAAAGCAGGCGCAAGTGTAGAACTCCTAGAAATGGGAAGCATCGGCGCAGAGGAAATGTTCCAAAACGCAATCCAAGCAAACAAAGTAATGACTTGGATCCTCCGCATCCTAGGCATCTTCCTAATGTTCGTCGGCCTAGCCATGATGCTAAAACCTCTTAGCGTACTCGGCGACGTCATCCCCTTCCTCGGCAGCGCAATCGGCATGGGCACAAGCTTACTAGCCGGCCTCCTCGCAATAGTCTTCTCCTTCATCACAATCGCAATCGCCTGGTTCTTCTATCGCCCCCTACTTTCTGTCGTGCTAATTGCCATCGCCACAGCAGCTATCACAGTAATCATCACCATGATGAAAAAGAATAAAGGCAAAACACCAGCTCCAAAACCAGAGTCAGAAACACCGCCAGCAAAAACTGAATAAGCTACAATTAAATTATCAAAAGCCCCTATCATGGGGCTTTTTGTTTTACATCCAATACACCTTCCTATATTATTCAAGATGTCGGCATCTAAAGAAATGTTTTTTGTATTGATACGCGTTAAACAACAACCTAAAATTTTTATCTCAATTTACAAATATTTAGTATGAACACTAAATTACCAACCCCACTTAAAAAAGCAATAATTACTTAGTCGAGGATTGAAAAAGTGCTAAAATTATGATATATTTTATATATTGGTATTAAAAACCTCATGTGAATATATAGCTAGATGGTTCTAATAACAAGAATTAAAACAACAATACATATGAAGAAAGAAAAATTTGTAGATGTTCGAAGATGGTGTGCGCACGTTGGGGTTATTTTGCTGGCCGCGCTAGTACTGAACGGTTGCGTGTTCGAGAAGACTAAGCTTTATTCTCCTCAGGATGATAAATATTGGACACCATCCGAGACCTCGTCGATTAGTTCCCAAAAAACTCACAAAGCCTTTGTCCAGTGGAGCGTGCTACCGAATCCATGGGAAATACATGGCGGCACCGAGTCATGGGACCATGACGGGCCATGGAGTGCCGGATCCCTCATGCTCACACACTCATCGGGCAAAATAACAATAGATACCGATGATATACATCAGTTCGAAGCCTCATGGAACTCCATACAGGGGATGGATAAAGGTATCGGTAATATTAACTTTACATTGAACAAAGCGGAGAACGTTATCACGGTATTCGAGTCGAAGAATAGCGACAAATCCGGAGACAATATGAGTATCGCTAGTCTTAAAGGCACGAATATCCCTCTTGTCTCTAGCGATACGGCCAACCATATATTTGAGGTGACTGGTCCCGATACCTGTAACCACATAACGGCCATTTATATAAAATCCGAAAATTTTTTGGGGTTAGGTGGAAGCATAGGTGATGGTAATCCTCCGTATGTATGCAATGAGAACAGCTTCATACGCATCCAGTTAGTTGCTCAGTAAAACTTCTCATAGTCACCTACTGTCTACTATTCCCTTTTCTAACAGCAATGATTATGGCTATGGATCAAGATTACGCTGTAGTTACAACTTATATCAAAAAAATTTAAGCCCCTCACATGGGGCTTTTTGTTTTACATCCAATACACCTTCCTATACTATTCAAAATATTGACATCTAAACGAATATTTTCGAAAAGATACAAAATTATATTTTATGAAAATCTTGAATATTTTAAAATACATTGGTCTAAGCATTTTAGTTATAGCGATTTTAAGTCCAATTCAATTCACTCTATGGCTAGGCTTCGGAAATCAATTTCGTATAGCAAATACAATCAGATATAAAGACAGTATCCCATACAGCCGGTCTTTCGAAAGACCATTTATTTGCGCTAGCCCAAATCGTGGTTTTTTAGCACTAGACGCCGAGGTACACTGCACACCCACTGAATGGTTCAATGAAAGATACAATAACCGTTACTATCCATTTTTCCTGTTTCGACTACTTATCATTTCTGCAATCTCCAGTGTCATCATTATAACTATTTATATTTACACCAAGCACCGCCGTAAAAAAATTAGCACCGCCTAACAGCGTGTATCTGAAATTAATTTCTATATTTACAAATATTCAATATGAGCAATAAACTGCCAAAACCACTTAATAAAGCAATAATTTATGATGATTCAAAATTATATGCTTGCTTGGCAAATTATCCAATAATTTAAGGACATACTGTAATTGTTTGGAAAAAATCTGTACCTGATTTACATTTACTTTCAAAAAATGACTACGAATATTTAATGGACAAGGTTGATGAAGTTAGAAACGCCCTGCTAAAAACTTTAAAACTAAAAAAAGTTTATTTGATATATATGGATGAAACAAATCAAGTGCATTGGCACCTTATTCCAAGATTTAATGAAAAAGGTTTTGATGTTTTCAAACATAAACCTGGTAAATTAACAGATTTTTCCTTAACAAATAAAATTAAAGATAATTTGGTTCTTAAAATGTAAACGAAAAAAGGCGCAGAAATAACAACTCGCTGTGACAGAAGAGATTACAGATTTGATATTATATTATTTGTTCCTGATATAAGTTGCGAAAGTAGAGGTCATAAGTCCAATCCCCCAACCTATAAGAGGCCAATAAAACCACCAAACTCCATTCTCACCTTTTGTAAAATAATTTATTGCAAAAAGGCCAGTATTAATTACAACATAAACAAATAAATTAATATATAAATCCGTTTTTATTGCCTCAGCCGAGGTTTTATTATTTTTCATACTAAAAATAAATAATTAAATTTTTAAATCTATCTATTCCCAATTATATCTAATTATTCTCTGTAATACAATAAATTACAAATTTTCGTTTTACATCCAATATACCTTCCTATATTATTCAAGATATTAGTTAAACTATTGTTAGATGCTATCTTACTAATCATCTTTTAAAAATATGAAAAAAACAAATCACAGAAAAACGGCAGTTATTGTGGGTATTTTGTTTATTATTGCAACAGTTGCTTACAGTATTAGTGTTTTCATATTAGAACCTTTTCAAAATATTCCGAATTACTTTGCTATATTTTCTGAAAATAAAAGCTTAATAGCTTTCGGAGCCTTACTGGTCTTGATTGATGCTATTGCCGTTGCCGCAATTGGAATTGCAATGTATTCAATTTTAAGAAAACAAAATTTACCCTTGGCTCTAGGTTATGCCGGTGCCAGAATAATTGAAAGTATTTTATTTGCCATTAGTGTAATTCCAATACTGGCATTAGTGACTTTAAGTCAAAAATCAAATATAGGAGTTAATGATCTTTCTTATTATCAATCCTTAGGAAATTTATTAATGGAGTCAGGCTATTGGGCATATCTGATTGGGCTAGGAGTTGCTTTTGCCATATCTGCTTTAATCTTAAACTTTCTTTTATATCAGTCAAAACTTGTTCCGCAATGGATATCAGCTCTAGGTTTACTGGGTGCTGCATTGGTTTTTATAAATTTTTTAATAGAATTTTTTGGTGTTAAACCTATTGAGGTTTTATTCTTGCCTATCGCCGTGCAAGAAATGATATTAGCTGTATGGCTTATTGCTAAGGGATTTAATACGTCTGAAATAAATACCAAATCTATTAGGGTAAATAATAAATAAAAAACATTACTTACTATTACAATTATTTTCAACCATTTGACGCCCCTCTCTTTCCATTGTAATTTATCCCTATGCCAAAACCCATAATCGCCTCCGGCCCTGTAATTGTCGAAGATGGCAAAGTACTTTTAAACCAACACGGCGACACAACCTTTTGGAAGTTTTGCGGCGGCAAAGTCGAATCCATGGACACAACTTTAAAAGACACTGCTAGCCGTGAAGCCAAAGAAGAAATTGGAGTTGATCTTGAATTTCAAGATGCTGAACCTTTTGTAATGCATACAACCAAACAAACTGATGATGGTGATGTCGACGTTCTCCTTGTACATTATCTCGCTAAACGTATTGGTGATATCAAACCCGGCGCAGACATCCGCGAAATCGAATGGCTCGATATAAACAGCCTCCCTGATAACCTCGCTCCAAATATCCTCCCAACATTGAAACACTTCGGCTACACAAACTAATCGTCCAAAAGGACGATTTTTTATAATAAAAAATCCGATTAAACTAGTTTCGTGCTGTTGCACATATTTGTTACACATACAAAAACAACCCATTATGTGAGTTGTTTTTGATAGTCCCCGACAGCATAGTGTTGCGTGTCGGGGGAGTGGGTGTCTCAGACAGAAGCTGCACCCCTATTTTCCAATGTACGTCTCAGCTCGGAGAACTCCCTACAGTCCCAAACCGTGTAGGGGTTCTCCTCGAAAACAATATAGTAGTACGTATCACCGTGTTTATCCATCGCAGTTGCACCCGCGATGCGACACTCGTCGGCGACGCGCCGTGTCCACTTCCCATCTTCCTCATTGAGGAGAAGAGCTTTACCCGGAGGACAGACGTCACTAGTCGGATGAACTACCTTCATTTTTGAACCTTTCTGTTTTTAGAACAAATAACTATAGCATAAAATAGGCATTTTGTCAAGAGTAAAAGCAAGTAATTTGGCTAAAATAAGCAAAATTTGAATTTAAAAAAATGTTAAAAAATTTCAAATTTATCAATTATCGCACAATATTCACTTACCTTAAGGTAGGCTATCATACATTGACAACAATCCGTATACATGGTACTATATGCACATAACTGAATAACTCGCTTTGCTGATTTCCGCTAAACCTAGCCAAATTTCAAAGATAGTGATTTAAAAATAGATCATATAAAATACACTCAAAAGCTTTTTTGGGTGTTATAGACTCATTTTGAATACAACTTTCGATACTTTGTTCCTCAACTTTATTTATATATTTATGAAGTTCGGGATCCTCGATTATTAATAATTTAACCGTATGTTTTGCGCCTCAACATTAGGCGACACACCGTACAAATAAACCATCAAACTCTACAAACTTAATTTTGTAACATTTTGATTTTAGTTTTACACATTCAACCTCAATGTCGTTAAGACGTTATGACGTTAAGACGTTATGACCTTAATGCCTGAGCGTTGAAAAAAGTTATGCAACCATTTTACAAAAACACACCGAGTTCAAAAAAACCAACTCGCTCCGGCAAACCAGGACAATCAGGCTTAGCAAAAAATTCGCCTCGACCTTCCACTTCCGGTAAAAGCAGACCAGCTTCCCAAAGCAAAAAAACCGATCACAAGGATATAATTGCCAAAGCAATAAAACACGCTTCCGAAAAAAGCGAGCATTTACGCACGCGTGCATCTGAACGTGATTTTAAATCCGGAAGGCTTTCTGCTCAAAAAAGCAGACCAGCTCAAAAAGGTCCTCAGAGAGATCCTCAAGCAAGTACTCAAAAGAGCACTCAAAAGGGTCCGCAGAAAGGTCCTCAAAAGAACAAGCCTGTTTCTAAAGATCCCAAAAGATCTGGCGGCGGCAAAAGAAGTTCTGCTAAACCTCCTTTTAAAACCGATGAACCACGTTTACACACCTATAAAAACAAGCCTCGCTTAAAAACAGGCTCTGATAAAGACAAACTTACAGGCACAGATCGTGTCAAAGTAATTGTTTTAGGTGGTAATGAAGAAGTTGGTCGCAACATGACTCTTATCGAATATAAAGATGATATCTTGCTTATCGATATGGGCCTACAGTTTCCAGAAGAGGACATGCCTGGCGTTGATTACATTATTCCAAATACAAGTTATTTAAATAATAAGTTAAAAAACATTCGCGGTGCGGTTATTACCCATGGTCATTACGACCATATCGGTGCTATCCCCCATCTTCAAAAGAAACTTGGTAACCCACCTCTTTTCATGAATGCTTTAACAGCAGGAATTGTTAAAAAGCGCCAAGATGATTTTAAAGGTTTCCCAAAACTCAACATCACAATTATTAATTCTGATGACAGTATTCACTTAGGAGTCTTTAAAGTAGAATTCTTTCGCGTTTCCCATAACATCCCAGATTCATTCGGTTTAATTATACATACTCCGGCTGGAATCATTGTTCACACCGGTGACTTTAAAATCGATCCAAAACCATCAGGCGATCTGCCAACGGAAATCGATAAAATTAAAGCACTTGGTAAAAAGAATGTGTTGGCACTTATGGCCGACTCAACCAACGCTCCAAAATCAGGTCACCAGCTCACCGAGGGTGATATTCAACATAACATTGATGACATTATTACTAACGCCAAAGGCCGTGTAATTATTGGAACATTCGCGTCCATGCTTGGGCGTATCCAACAAATCATCGAGGCCTGCGAAAGGATGGGACGTAAAGTTTCCATCGAGGGTTTCAGCATGAAATCAAACGTAAAAATCTCCCAAGCACTGGGTTATATGAAAGTCGGCAAAAACACTATTATAGATGTAAAAGAGGCCGCAAAACTACCAGATAATCAAGTTGCAATAATTTGCACCGGTGCCCAAGGAGAGGATCGCGCAGTTCTCATGCGGATCGCTAATGGCGATCACCCTAAAGTTCATATCCACGAAGGCGATACTATCGTCTTCTCATCTTCTGTCATTCCAGGTAACGAACGATCTGTTCAGCGTCTTAAAGATACTTTGTATCGCGAAGGCGCAGAAGTTGTTCACTACCAAATGATGGATGTGCACGCTGGCGGACACGCTTGTCAAGAAGATCTTAAAGACGTGCATGATTGGATTAAACCAAAATATTTGATTCCTATCGAAGGCAATCACTCCTTTTTAAGAATGCATGCGAAAGCTGCAATCGAAAATGGTTTCCCGGCCGAAAATATATTTATAGCGGATAACGGACAAATTATAGAATTCGACAAAAAAAGGAATGGCCAACTCACCAACAAAAAAGTCCCAACTGAATATGTATTTGTAGATGGCTTAGGTGTTGGTGATACTAACCATATTGTACTTCGAGATCGCGTAGAGCTATCACAAGACGGTGTTGCTATTGTTGTAGCAGTCGTCTCAGCCCAAACCGGCAAGCTCTTGCGCTTACCTGATATTATAACCCGCGGCTTTGTATATATTCGCCAGCACGAGGATCTTATTCCTTATGCAAGGCGTAAAGTCGCAGAAGTATTAAAAGACGAAGATTCACGCTCTAGTGCCAACGGACAATATCTTAAAGATAAAGTCCGCGAAGAACTAGGACAATTACTCTTCGATAAAACCGGTAGAAGGCCCATGATTCTGACACTGGTAATGGAGGTATAAATCAAACATCAAAAACGCGCTTAGGCGCGTTTTTTGTTACTCTAATGTCTTGACGCCCGACGTTGGACGTACGACGTGCAACGAGGTATTATGGGGGTAATATGAAAGAAATCGTTTTCTCTGGTGTTCAACCAACAAAAAACCTACACATAGGTAATTATATCGGCGCACTAAAGCAATGGGTCGATTTGCAAAAAAATTATAACTGTTATTTTTGCATTGTCGATGACCATGCCATAACCGTCCCTCAAGACCCTAAAATTTTGCATCAACAAATATTAAATATCGCCGCAACTTACTTAGCTATCGGCATAGATCCAAAAAAATGCACACTCTATGTACAAAGCGACGTAGCGCAACACACAGAACTCGGCTGGCTTTTAATGACTCAAACAAAGATGGGTGAACTATCCCGCATGACGCAATTTAAAGACAAATCCAAAAAAACAGGATCTGAATCCTCTGGTGTAGGATTATACGCCTATCCCGTTCTAATGGCTGCAGATATTTTATTATATGATACAAACAAAGTCCCAGTAGGTCATGACCAAATGCAACATATTGAATTCACCCGTGTTTTGGGTCGTCGTTTTAATGAACGCTTTGGCCAAACTTTCGTTCTCCCGCAACCATTGATACAAAAAGTCGGATCACGAATAATGAGCTTAAAAGATCCTAAAAACAAAATGTCTAAAAGTGATACCGCGGAATCTGCCAATCTTTACTTATTGGATGATAACGATTCTTTGCGTAAAAAAATTATGCGAGCCGTCACAGACTCAACATCAGGAATAACATATGACCCAGAAAACAAACCGGCTGTATCAAATTTACTAAGCATTTATCACCATGTAACAGGCGAAAGTATCAAAAAAATCGAAGCTGACTTTGAAGGCAAAGGCTATGGCGACTTCAAAAAAGCCTTAGCAGACGCAGTTATCGAACACATTTCTCCAATCCGAGAAAAAATTAATTACTATCTCAAAGATCCAAAAGAGCTCAACAACATATTAGAAGCCGGTTTCCAAAAAGCCTACCCAGTTGCAGAAAAAAAGATCAAAGCAGTTAAAAATAAAATGGGCTTAGGTAGATAAATTCCCCCTAACCAATAAAAGATCCATACGGATCTTTTTTGTATTCACTTTTCTTTCTAGATAACCATCTAGGAATCTCTTCGGTATCAACCCAATTCCTTCGCCATCTTCTCCCCAAGTTGCTTAAGAAGATTTCGAAAAAAATGCATCAACTCAGGGTCTGCATCACTAGATTTTCTGACTCGATCTTCGCCAATCGCTTTTGTTATACCAATAGAAGAACTTTTTAAATCATTTTCACGATAAGCAAATTCATCATAGCTTGTATCCGCTGCTAAATAACGGTCACCTAAACCCGATCTAAAACCAAAATCCTGACCATATATAGTAATGTCAAGTCTAGCATCTCTAAATGTAAAATATTCCGCCTCAAATTCCGGATATTCCTTTTTTACCTCCTGTGCGGCTTTTTCTAAAAAACGCACAGTTCCAGCGTGGTAAATTTGCTCATCAATATATAGAACACGCGGAGCTTTTCCTTGACCAATCAAGCGTTCTGCCTCGCTTCTTACTTTATTAACTATCAATTCCCAAGTCTTTCTTTTATTTTTTACAGCTTCATCTAATCCATCTAACTTTTTTTGTAAATCATTAATTTGTTTCTTTATTTTTTCTTGAGATTGTTCATAGCTCTCACCTTCTCTTTTAAACACATCATCGTTTTGTTGCAAACTAGTTCTATATCGATTCAATATACGCTGAAGTTTATTTGTCTCTGTCGCAATATATTCCTGCGACCAAGAATCCCAATTAAAATCTTCTCGCTGCATATCAACTGCTAAATCCATATCTTGATGCGTTAAGATAAAACCCAAATCCGGCGACTTAACACCTTTTGACGCGTATAATTTTTCCAAAACCGGTTTGAATAAATATGCGAAAGGTCGAGCCGAAGTTTCTGTAAAAATAACTGAAGCCGGTAATTCTTCTGGGAGCCGTTCTGAATACTTTTTCCAAAATTGCTCTATACCCTCTTTGAGATTTTCAATATCTTCATCAGATAACAATTCCTTCCGACGAGGATCATCGATAAAATTCCTGGGCTCGAAATTAAACGGATTAAGTATCTTTTCTTTCATAGATTCTATTTTGTTTTCATAACCCATGCACCATTCCAATCATCCGCAGGTGGTTCTTTAGAAAAATGCTTAGCTCGTTCATTTAAAGTTTTAGACGGGCCGTCCATCGGATATTGCATCATTAATTGATCCGTTAACTGCGCAGCCGTAAAAAAGTCTCGAGCAAAATATGCTTTCAATGCCTTCACGAAAACGGATACCAGCTGTTTATTATCTTCTGTCGCATTTTCCATCTTCCTTAATACTTCATACATTTTTATTGGCTTCTTCTTTCCTTTAACAGTCACCAAGTCAATCGGTCTAATCAAGTATTCACCCTCAGGCAAAGCATTCTTTGTCGACTCAGAAATCAAAAGCGCTATTCCATATTGTTTCGTAAGTGCCTCCATACGCGATCCTAAGTTAACATTGTCACCAATAACCGTATAATCAAATCTATCTTCAGATCCCATATTTCCTACAACCATTTCACCGGAATTAATCCCTACTCCAATTCGCAGCTCCAAATCTCCAAAAGCCTTTTCTCTATTCATCTGCTTTAATGCACTAAGCATTTCAAGCGCAGTATCCACCGCTCGTTTTGCATGATCTTCCTGATTAAAAGGCGCATTCCAAAAAGCCATAACCGCATCTCCAATATATTTATCAAGTACTCCTTCTTTCTCAAAAACAATATCCGTCATACGGGTTAAATATGTATTCATGAGTTTCACGAGCGCTTCTGGACTCAATCCCTCGGAGATTGTTGTGAACCCTCTAACATCCGAAAACATAACCGACATATCTTTCCTAATTCCACCTAATTGCAACTGCGTAGGATCATCTAATATAGAATCAACAACCGATGATGAAACATAATGCGAAAACGCTTGCCTTATTTCTTTCTTTTGCTTTTCAGACGCAATCCTCCGCTCCATCATAACCGCCGCAAAAGTCAAAATAATAGTAATCGTCAGCCATAAGATATCTACAATCCAACCCTTATCAAAACACACAAAAGCTATCACAACAGATCCCAACCATAACAACGCAACAAACGGAACACTCCATCGTGCTCGAAAAAGTGAAATAATCAAGCTAAGCAAAAAGGCTATACCTAAAATCCATAGAGCTAACAATACTGATGGTATTTCAAAAAGATACTTCTCTTGCAATAATGTATTCAAAATCGAAGCATGTATTTCCACTCCATCCATTGGCTTATTAATCGACGTTGGCACGCGTTGATTATCATGCAAATCAGCAGCCGTAGCGCCAACTAATACAAATTTATTTTTAAATTCCGAAAGTATATACGGATTATCAAACACCTGAGCCGCAGTAATTGTCTTGTATGCCAAACCCGGTCTATCAGGATAATGAACTATTAATCGATTTGCATTATCCGTTCCCTCACTAAGTGATACCTTCATGTCAGCAACCTCTAATAGTCGATAGGCAAATGCCGGCACCACACTCGCATCTTTTAATGCAACAGATAAAGGTATTCTCCTCACAACTCCATCAGCATCTTGTGGAGTATTCGTGTGACCTATTCGTTTTGCCGCAGCTGCAATCTGTGATATCGGCGGTAACGTTTTATTAGCAACATATCCTCCTCCTCCATCTAACAATTCTAATTCAAGCTCTACAGGCAAAACAACATTCCCCGCAGCTCGTATAGCCTCAGCTAAATAAGTATCATTAAAATCATCCGAAGATTCTGGAAAGTTTACATCATAACCAATCGCAAGAGGCCCAGCTGATGCAATTTTTTGAATCAATTCTCCATGCACCGCTCTATCCCAAGGCCATCTCCCAAGCCTTGTCATCGACGAATCATCAAGCGACACAAGCACAATCCTAGAATCTGCAGTATATGGTAAATACAATCTATCAGAAATCCTTCTACTCCAAGTTTCGAGCATTCCAAACAGAAAAGCTGACGCACACAACATGCCTATTGTTAAACCAACTAATATAGGGCGCATCCATTCTTTATAACCCTTGGGGCGAAATGACTTTTTATTCATATATGCAAGTAGTATATCGCAAAACACAAGATATAAAAAGATCGAGTTTCCACCCGATCAATTTCATTTTATTATACATTATGCATTATTCACCCTGCATTATTAAAGTTACGGTGTTGTTTGATATCCAGTATCAGCAATTACTTCAAAACTTATCTCGCCCTGCTTTGTGACACCCTCCTCAGTATACTGCGCAGTAACACTTACCCACCCAGTACCATTAAAACCAGCCCGAAATAAGGATCCGCTCATAGTTCCGATTTGAGTATTAGAAATAGAATAACTTGCATAAGAAGTGACTGTTTTAATCTCACCATTAGTATAATGTGCAATTACACTAAGCTGCCTAGTATCACCCTGATAAACTTGAGCGCTTCCGTTTCCACTCACTTCCAAATGAGACAAAGCCATAGGCTCCATGATCCTTAGCGAAACCTGCGACATAAACTCCTGACCATTATCATTAACTCTTGCAATAATTGTGACTGATCCAACTTTTCCCGCTTGATATTTTGCTCCAATAATAGATCCCAAATTCCCAATCTGCTCAAACGAAGCATAACTAGTTGCATCAAGCTCACTTCCATCTTTTCTATACCCTTTAACGTAAAGACTTGATATACCACCAACATTTACCGGATTAGGTTGCGCAAACAACTGAATCCTCAACAAATCCAAAGATGTTGGTTGTGTCACCACTGGCTCTGGTTCCGGTTCCGGCTCTGGTTTTGGCTCTGGCACCACAACAGGTTCTGGCTCCCCGTCCTGAGTAGAGTCGAAGGGTGGTTCCGGCTTATCATCAATTGGAGTATTCACCTCATCCTCATTAACATCTTCTGTAGAAGTTGGAGCTTCCATTTCTGTTGATGTAGTTGACGTCGCTGTCTCATCCTCAAACATCGGATGCATATCCTCAAACTCACATTGTTCTAATCTCTCTATAAACCTCTCCAACCTTACGTGTTGAACATGTGTTTTATTGGCTAATAAAATCCGAATCTCCTCATCTACATTTGCTGGCAACAATTCAAAGTCACTATCTTGTCGAGCTAAACCTTGCTCTACAGCCTCAAGCGCTCTTTCCATTGGACTTTTAAAATCTGGTCTACATCCAAACCGCTCCAATTCATCCAATCTCGTATCAAGAGCTAATGCATGCGCCCAATACGCCTCTGCAGAATATTCCTGAAACATACCAATATATAGTTCTTCAAACTTCAATTTCAATTTATACAAATCATCCTCTGGAGATATATCAGAAATCGCAAGTAACATTGTTCCAACCGGCTCAGCAAAATCTTCTCTCGAAACACAATCATCATCATCAATCTCATTTATCTCCTTTTCTAATTCAGACAAAAACTGAAATGCTAAACCCGTCTTTCCTCTCTCTGCTAAATCATAAATATCAAATAACTGCCGACCCAAATATCTTAAAGTAAGATCCTTACATTCATCTCCACTAAATTTAAGATGCAACCTCTCACTACTTCTAGAAAAATTATATAACCAGTTATCCATAGGCACACAACCATCACCCGATAAAGATTCTAAAAGTTTTTTTCTTCCTGATTCTACAAATCTTTTATCTGCAATTTTTTGACTATCAATCCACTCACGATCTAGCCAAGTGCTACTTGCAATATTTCCCCTTAGCATCACTCTTCCGTCTTCATCAAAAAATGACCATTCATCTAAAGTAAACACATCTTCACCCATACCATTTTGCAGTGGCGTAGTAACAGCCGAATGACCAACAAATAACCTTGGCCCTGATCCAACATTCTCAAGCGCAAATGCTGTACCGCGGACCGTAGCAACAACATTATCCGTCTGCCCCTCATAAGCACTGTCCAAATCAAGCAATTTCAAAATACGTGACCATGTTTTACCTGTATTCAATTTAAAACGAAATACAAACCCCTGATCCCAACTAGATTCAAATTCCTCAACTTTTATCTCTGTATTCTCATCAAGTCTTAAATCCGACCTTCCCTCTGCCACAACACTCACTCTAGATCCTTGTGCAGTTTTAATAACATCACCCGTCTGCACCTCCATGCCACTTTTTGCCGATCTTTCCATCTCAGCTCCAGATTGCACAGATGCTGATCCTTGCTGAATCACCAATCTTAACGCAGGATTCTCCGCTGCCTGTATACTCCCAATCGACCAAAACCACCAAAAAAATCCCCCAAGCAGAACTGCTACTCCAAGTAGAACTAAAGATATATTTCGAGCCTTTTTCATATATTCGTATCATAACAAGACAAGATGTGTTAGTCGAGAGTTTACCGTTTATACGCTCCAATCCCCTTTTGATAGGATGGATATGGCTCATTTCTAAAAATAACGCTTTGAGCAATTTTTTCCATTACTTCCATTAATACATCCTTATTTACGCCAATTTCTGCAAATGGATCAGAATCCCCCAGCCCCTCAATATATCCCTCAACCATCTTAGTTGCTAAAACCTCCTTATCAACCTCTCTTCTCAATTCTGGAATTTTTTTTAACATCATTTTAAATGAAAAACACACATCTCTCATATCCTTAGCTAAAATCTTTGGCAAGCCAAATCTCTCATCATTATCAGCTAACGCAGCCAAACCAGGATTCAAACAAACATATCTACCATCTTTTTGCTGATAAAAATCTTGATCCTTAAAATCATCACCAACACCTTTACCTGTTTGTAATATCTTATTTACAGAATCCAAATCAATAATTTCTCCAGCAAGTGTTAAATTACCCATATGCAAATAACTATGACTCATGCCTTCTGAATGTAAAATACCCAAATTCTTACCTATCCAATAGGTTACAAACTCCAACCACTCTTTCCTCCCCTCAGGAGTCTCAGCATCAAATCTCCTCTCCTCACCCAAATACTCCATCTCAATATTTAAACTTTTTACCGCTTCTTTAATCATCTCACTACGATATTCTTTCGGCGCATCTTTTAAATCTCTCAATCTAAGTACACTGCGCATACAACGCACCTCTATAGCCGGATTATAATAACCCAAATCTCTCAACTCATGTATCCTCTCCTCGTATTCCGATGCCTTTTTTGAATCATCATCAGCCAAAGCGCCTCTCCACAATTCTTCATACTTTTCAATTTCATCACTCCTCAATAAATGATCCAATTTATCTTTATAAGTTTTATACTTATTTTTATCACCTCTTTCATCTGCCTCAGCAATTTCTTTCTTCAGTATTGTAGCTGCATCCTTCCTCAAATCAGCAACCGGCACCTCTTCACCATTAACACTAATCACTTCTAGCGAATAAATACCTGCGATTGCCTCAGTCCTCATTCCGCTCTTAGCCAAATCCTTCGCATTTTCTTTTGTAATCATGGCTGAATTCTCATCCATCAATCCCAACACATCATATCCATATTCCGTTTCTTTTGACTCCCCAACAAACAAAACCTCATCAGCCCCTGCTAAACCACCTTTTTCTAATCCATGTTTTTTAGATTCATGTTCCTCGGGATAAACAAAACCTCCACCTTTAATATCAAATTGCGTATAAACATGATGCATGCCAGGCTCGCCACTCTTAGATGGAAACCTTTCATGAATTGGCGTGGTAATACCCAAATCAGCACTGCGATGGTGGTAAGGAATAGTGCGTAATCTTTTTGCTTTTTCAGCATCAGTACCCTCAGCCTTCCTATCCAAAAACATTACCAAATCCTTAGGGTCAAAAGGTAACTTTAATCGCGGATTCCTATAAACCTGCTCTATCTTTTCATCTGGAATATTTTTAAAATATTCTTGCTTAAATGGATTTTCCATATTTATTTAGACTCTTCACGTTGCCAAACACGATACACTTTGCGTCTTTCTGTATTATGAACATCATATTTAAAATTAGTTTCGCTTGTCGACTCTAACCTATCAGCTATTGGCCAATTATTATCTCTTGCCGCTTTACCCATCGCAACAAACATCTCCTTGCGATTAGAACCTGAAGCCGTCGCCACTGTATCAACACATAAAACAGCTTCATCAAAACCAGCTCTCTCCGCAGTTGTTTTTAAATACTCAAGTAAACCACGCAAAAATTCTTCAGCACTTATCTCGCGCTTAATAACCGAATCAATTGGATTAACCGCTCTGGCGAACAAATACTTCTTGCCTTTAACATCCTTTCCCTCAATAAGCAACACAGATCCAAGCAACTTAATTTCTTTACTCTTTTTGTCCTCTTTACTCATTATTACTGCATGCAAATTAGGATACTCATTTTTAGCAAAATTAGCACGATGACTAGTAAAACAAGCATCCCCAACATCTCCAGAAAAAATCCTTCCCAACCCATGGCATGGATTATACGTAACCGCTACAGTCTCCTTTTTAACTTCAGTATCACCACGTTCTAATGCTAATAACTCACTATCAATAACAGATAAATCACGCACAGCTCTAAGAAAAGGATGTTTAACAACTTCTTTGGTTTTTCCACTCAAAACCTCAATACTTTTTTGCCTAATATTACTCAACCTCCAAACACTTTCTAACGACTCAACAACCTCCGATGGAAAAGCTACCAATCGAGGCTGATCCTCATAATTTGGGTCAATAAAATGTTGTAATAATTGTTCTTCAAACAAAGTACGCCAAGCCTTGTATTTCGCATTTTCATCATTCCCCGCTTCAGCTTCACGAATCGCATCAACATGCCCGCGTGCCTCAAGTTCAACCAACCGCACAGCCATTAAACGCCTCGCATCTCCAGTAATAGCAACCCCATCCTTTTTATCCAAATGATAACTAAGAGCAGTTAGCATGGCTTGGATAGATATATATTCTTGTTCTGATTCAGTATTATTAGAATCATTATACTTTTCTCTTATTCTATTTACTTTATACAAATCATCAAATCTATTTATTTTTGACTCAACCTTTTGAATTGACTTACTAAGATGCTCTTCATCTTTCTTCAACTCCGGAGTCAAACCTTCTTTTTCTATCTCTTCTTTTAAGACTTGATACTTGCTGTCCAGATCAAACAACTCTGCCCGAACCACATCCTCGTTACCACCAATTTTATTAACTTGACTTCCCAAATCCTTCTCGACTTTTATTAAAATATCATTTATTCCTTCTCGAGTTGATAGTTGCCTAATTTTCTCAAGCTTACCCACTAAAGACTCAATCATTTTCCGCATCCCGATTTTACGTTTTTCATTTTTCGGAACATCTTCAAGATTATTCAACGATTTTCTTTGCTTATCAATTTTCTGCGTCAACAATATAATCACCGAAGCAAAAACCATCTCCGGGTTAGCAACAGATTCTTTTAACCTGCTAGATTCCTGAAAAGCCACTAAAAACGGAGCAAGATAAGCTTTATATTCATCACGCCCCAATACCGCTGCCCTCTTTTTGCTAAGTTTTTCACGAGCAGTATTCTTCTTCTCAATATCACTTACACCTTTATCCATTTTACTAAATACTTCAACCAACGATTCCTCAACCTGTGTTTCCAGCTGATACGTTTCTCGTTTATAATGTACAGGCAAATTCCCCTCACCCTCTTCTTGTATTTGCCTCCATCCACCTATTAAAGCCTCCCTGGAATACCCATGATCACTTTGTGCCCATTTACCGCTCCTAACCATAACCGAATTAAACAGCTCCATATCAAGTGGAGATTGCTCCAAAACTTTCGGCATCCTATCTTCTAGAATATCTTGCTTTAATCGCTCCACAACTTTTTCCAAAGCATTAAATACCTTATCAATATCCTCCACTTTTTCAAAATTATCTAAATCCACATTAATAGCATGCAACTCGATAAACCGTTTTAATCGCAATCCTGATACTGATGCTAAAAAAACTTCTGCAAATAATCCATTATCCCGATTTTCATCTTTAGACTTTAAGATCTTATCTCGAAGTAAATACAAATCAACAGATGTTTCGGCTAACAATGGCAAGTTCTTCATCCCAAAACGCTGAACATAATTTACCAAAGCATCTAATCGAACATTTTTCTCACTTCCTTCTGTACGCAACAATGCAAAATTATTTACCATTGGCTCTAAATCCTGCTTCCATGGGCAATATTCTGTTCGTTTAGCTGGGCTAGACACGCCTCTCGCAGAAAGTAATTTAAACGACAAACGAGCTAGAGGAGTCCGCTCCTCTAAAGCACCAACAAATTCCTCTCTTTCCTCCGCATCATCAGGCAACAAATTCAAAAGTTGCATCACAGCAATCTGTCGTATATCAAAAGTTTGATTTTTTATACTATCAACTTTAATTTTTTCTAAATTTCGGTAACCGCATAAAAATGCAATTTCTAAAAAACGATCAAAAGAATCATTAGTTGCCAAAGAATCAACAGCCACTGCACTCAATAACTCGGCTGAAGGCTTTTGCTTGTATTTGGTTATACAATGTTTAACAAAATCATAATTCTTTCCTTCACCCTTTACCGCATCAACAAGCAATTTTGGATAATAAACTTGCAATCGTTCCTCAAAAACCCCATTCACCTCTTCATCTCTATATTCATCATTTTGTAAAATACCATCAATCAATTTATCATCCACCTTTTTAAAACACATTTCCCAAAATTTTTCTTCCTTTACCAAATCTACCATTATTATTCCGGTTTCTTCTTCAAGTATAGTGATACGATCTAAGTCAGCTCCTAAAGAAACATACTCCCCATATTTCTCCATCACCACAGGTTTCAACTCACCTTCCCAATCAGGTACCACG
>SWBW01001816.1_pt1 | contig 82980 bp, 76 predicted proteins | sample 4693041 | NCBI WGS metagenome assembly SWBW01 (sample SAMN10267271, study PRJNA491770) | bioreactor metagenome | isolation source: DHS bioreactor inoculated with marine methane seep sediment | place: Japan: Omine Ridge, Nankai Trough | collected 2006-05-06 | reverse complement strand
AAAAAAAAGCCGACCAAAGCTGGCTTGTTTACAATCTTTTGTCTTGGTCTAATGCCAAGATTTCCTCCTTTACCCGGTGGAGTAGGTATAGGTATTTTTATCCTAAAATATAATCAATATGCTTATATTGGATGGATTGTACTTATTCTCGGTATGATAATTCGACATTTGGCAATACTTGGTTCAATTTATGGATTTAGCTCTTTATTCTAAAACAGGATATTTTTATTAATAACCTGTTTTTTTATTTTAACTTGCCATGTAGACCCCAGGCATCTGCTTTGGTTACTTGTACGTTTATAAAATTTCCGATCAAATTTTCTCCTGTAAAATATATTGTTTTATAAGTATTGGTTTTGCCAATATTTAATTTTTTCTTGGTATTGTATTTTTCAACTAAGACGGGGACAGTCTCACCAATAATTTTTTTATTAATATTTTTTGCACTATCTTCTAATATATCGTTTAATTTATCTTTTCGTAATCTTTTTTCTTTATTAGATATATTGTCCTTAAAAAATTTTTCAGCGGTAGTGCCTGGACGGGTTGAATATTCTGCAAGATAGGCCATATCAAATTTAATTTTTTTCATAATTTTGACGGTGTTTGTAAATTGCTTTTTTGTTTCACCAGAAAAACCTACAATTATATCTGTAGAGATAGCGATACCCGGCTTAGCTTTCCGTATTTTTTTTACAAGTTGAGTATAGTCATTAGAAGTATGGCGTCTATTCATTTTTCTTAATATTTCGTCATCTCCTGATTGAAGCGCAAAATGAAAGTAAGGAGCTATTTTTTTACATTCCGCTAGTACTTTGATTAACTCATTAGAAATATCTTGAGGGTTTGAAGAGAGAAAACGTATCCAAAAATCTCCAGGAAGATTATTAATTTTTTTTAAAAGTGTAGCAAAATCTTTAGCTACGTTAGTACTAGCCATTCTTTTTTGTATTGGTTGGTCATAATTGAATTCCCAATATTGTTTGGAACGTGATTTTACAATTTCTTTTGCATGCTTCATATCTGGATCAAGGTACGCATTAACATTTTGACCTAGTAGAGTAATCTCTTTATAACCTTTTTTTAATAACAATTCTATCTCCTTAATAATTTCAGATGAAGGTCTTGAGGCTTCTTGACCTCTGGTGTAGGGGACAGCACAAAAAGTACAGTAGTTATTACATCCTGTCATGATTGGGATATATGCTTGAAATTTTGAACTATAGTTGGGTTTAAATGCTAGGTAGTCTGCATTTGTTAAGGAGTTTTTATTAATACTACGAGATAGTTTTAATAAAGTAGGAAGTTTATTTAAATCTTTAATTTCAATAAAAATATCAAAGTTTTCTTTGAGTTTTTTCCTGTCAGCCGGTAAAACGCATCCAGTTAATATGATTTTTACGTTATGATCTTTTCTTTTAGCTTGCCATTTTTTGATACGACCATATATTTTATCCATCGCTTTTTGTCTTACAGAACAAGACACAACAAAAATTACATCAGCGTCTTTTTCTTTATTTACCTGCTGACCATCGTATTGATTTAGTGTTTGTGATATTCTCTCGGCATCAGAATAGTTCATCTGACAACCAATAACTAAGATATAATATTTCATAGTAGTGTGTATTGTAGTTTATTATTGCTTTGCAATCAAGGGGATTGATATGATATACTTATTACATAATCAGTTGAATAAATAATATGGCTTTTGAAGATTTAGACAATGATAAAAATAAGATTGTTGCAGTTGAGACTGAGGAAAAAGTTGGTCTTGGAGTAAAAGTTGTGTTAACGGTAGCTATTTTAGGTTCTATTGCAGCTGGGATATTTATTGCATTAATGATGAGTTAGAAATTAATTATTATATAAAGACATTGTAAAATATGGGTGTTTTTTAATATCCACAAAATACCCCTTGACAATAATAATAGGTATGCTAATATGTACTATTATTTATTGGAGGTAACTTGGTGAGGAACAGAGAGCTTGGTTCTTCAACTAAGCACCTACACCAGTACGTAATATCGTACATTACTATACAATCCGGCACCATAACGCTATTAATTTAGCGACGGCGACAATGTATGTCGACCATAGCCGGGCAGGGCACTTGCTACTTCATGTTGATACTGACATCATCTTGTATCCACAATCAGCATCTGTTGCCCCATTCTCGTAGCGGTCTTACGCTACAGCTCTCTGTTCCCACCGCGGTGGAAATTTATAAGGACTACTTCTAACGATTTAGTCCTTCTTTTTTTATATATTTATAAAAACAGGTACAATTTAATAAATTACACCTGTTTAAATATTATTTTATTACATTTTGTCAGCAATTTCTTTGGTTATCCTTGCTATAAATTTATCAGTAGTTATTTCAAGTATTTTTTTTGAACCATGCTGTCGTATATGTAAGTTTTTACTTTTCATTTCCTTATCACCAATTACCAAAATGTATGGTATTTTTTGTTTTTCGGCATTTCGAATTTTATATCCTAAAGTATCATCATTATCATCAAGAATTGATCTAAATCCTTGTTCTTTAAATTTGTCATTAAGTTTACTGGCAAATTTTTTATGACTCTTAGCAACTGTTAAGATTGTGATTTGAGAAGGGGAAAGCCAAACAGGGAAGTTACCAGCATAATGCTCAATTAATATACCCATAAATCTTTCAAACGAACCAAATATTGCGCGATGGATTATTACTGGAGTTTGTTTTTTCCCTTTATTATCTGTATAAGTGAGATTAAATCTTTGAGGGATGTTAAAGTCTAGCTGGATAGTGGCCATTTGCCATTCTCTACTAAGATTATCATTAATTACAATATCAATTTTTGGACCATAGAAAGCTCCATCTCCAGGGTTGATTTTATAATCAATCTTATTTTTTTTCAAAGCTTGAGTTAATGCATCTTCTGCAAAATTCCAAGTTTTTTTGTCACCAAGATGATTTTTTGGCATGGTTGATAAAACCATCTCAGGTTTGAAATTAAAAATTTTGTAAAATTGTTTAATTAATTTTATGACTCCAGTTATTTCTTTTTCTATTTGATCTGGTCGACAAAAGATATGTGCATCATCCATAGTGATTTGTCTAACTCTAAATAAACCGCCTAGCGCACCAGTTAGTTCATTCCTATGCAAACGTCCAATCTCTGAAAGACGTATTGGTAAATCTTTGTAACTTCTAAGATGCGAATTATATATATAAGTTGAATTAGGACAGTTCATTGGTTTTAAAGCGAATTCTTGCTCATTAACCTTTAGTCTAAACATATCTTCTGAATAATGTTCCCAATGACCTGATTTTTCCCATAGTTCTCTTTTATTCATGATAGGAGTCGAAGTTTCTTGATATCCATTTTTATCATGAATATTTCTCCATAATGTTTCTAACTCTTTTATGATAATCATTCCATTTGGATGCCAAAATGGAGCTCCAGGCGCTACATCATGAAATGAAAATAAATCTAACTCTTTACCAAGTTTTCGATGATCACGTTTTTTTATTTCTTTTTGTAATGCTAAATAATTATCTAATTCTTTTTTATTATCAAAAGCAACTCCATAAATTCTTTGGAGCATTTTATTTTTTTCATCACCACGCCAATAAGCACCAGCACTTTTAGTTAATTTAAATGCTTCTTTATTAATTTCTTTTGTTGATTCAACGTGAGGTCCACTACAAAGATCAAGAAATTTATTTGATTGATAGTATGTTATGGGACTGTTTTCTTTTATTAGTTCATCAATTAATTCTAACTTATATATTTGATCTTTGGAAAGTTCTTTAGCTTTTTTAGATGTTACTTTAATTTTTTCAAACTTAATATTTTGTTTGATCAACTTTCTCATCCTTTGTTCAATTTTTTGCAAATCTTGTGGAGTGAAAGTGCGAGGGATGTCAAAATCATAGTAAAAACCATCGTCAATAACTGGGCCAATTGCAAGTTTGGCTTGAGGAAAAATTTCAAGTACGGCCATGGCCATTAGATGTGAGAGAGAATGTCTTATTTTTTCAATATTATTGTTCATATATTATCTGTTAAATTAAAAATACCCAAAGTAATTATTACTTTGGGACCCTGATAAATTTCGGGCGGTTCCACCCATATTCTTTCACAATAAATGCGAAAACTCTTTATTTAAATTGACCTATCGCTTGGGTTATTTTTAACTGGCATTATTTGCCAAAACGTTTGGTAAACGTTTCAATCACGACAAGGCTTTTATAGCTTACGATTATCCGGATTATTTGTCAAATATGAATTATTGAATCTCTAGTTCAATATGATCTTTAAGTGTTGGTGTTTTTGATACCCAAAATGGTGAGAACTTTGTAGAAATTGTACCAATACCATTGAAATTTGAGAAGTAAGCCTTGATTTCATTTTCATCTTTATTAACAAGATTATCTTTATCAAAAATTGAACTAGTAGAACGAAGAATTTTTTGAGTTGCAAAATCAATATTTAGAGTTGCGTTTTTTTCATCAAAATTAGGAGTACTAGGAGAATATGATATTAATTTGTCGGACAAAGAATATAATTTTTCGTCATCTGCTAGATTTAAGATGACATTATTTTCAGCAATCGTTATTAGTTCGTTTTCATCAAAAATAATACCTAAGACATTTAGTTTTAGAGTGAGATCAAAAGAGGGAGCTATAATACCTGCTTCGGGGGTTGTGATTTTTTCTAAAGTGATAGTTGATAGGGCTTGGCCAAGTTTTTCATATTTTTTATTTAATACTTCATCGGATTGAGCAAAAATTGATTTAGCTTCATCTAGAAGTTCTTCTCTTAAATTTGTAGTTGCCTCATCAATTAATTTTTGCGTAATGATTTTAGCATCTTGTTGACCACCAGTCATTGGGGTGAAACTTTCAGCGTATATCTGTTCTTGTAATCCTTCCCAAAGGCCTGGGATAGTAAAAGTAGTTTTCTCGATATTTCCTGAGATACCTTCTTTATCAGCATAGACTTCAACGTTTTCTAGTTTTCCACCCGCTGGCACGTCAACTCTATCTTTGGTATGGAATAGAACCCCGTCTAGTGATAGTAGTCTGGTTGTTGCGGCTAAAGGTTGAAGATCTGACCAGTTATTATATATGGTTACTGTACCGCTTGCGAGGGCATCAACTTTCTCTCCTTGGTTTGTATTTGTATATGTTTTTGTATTTGTAACTATTGTTGATAAAAAAGTTCCAGTCATTTTATGATTAGAGTCTAGGTCTTCTTCGCTGAGTTCTTCTTTTATATCTATATTAAAGTTAGTTTCAGTATCTTGTGGAACAAGAGTGATAGTGAGCACTGTCTTTGAAAAAGAATAATAAATTATTATTCCCAATGTTGCAAAGACAACAATAGAGAAGATAATTATAATTTTCTTATATATTTTCGTTGTTTGTAATGTTGATAAATTTCCCATATATATATTATGATATTTTTACATTATCCTGTCCAATCAGTGTTCGAACTAAATCAAAGCAATCTTCTTTGACAAATAGTTTTGTAGTTAAAGTTTTAATTTTGTCAGAAGTATTAAATTTAAGATGAACTCTAAAATTGCCATGAGAAGATTTTAATAAATCTTTTAATTGGTTAAATTTTATTGCAGATAATGCTTTTGGAATATTTAAATGAATATTTTCTTTACCACTATTTTCTGAAGGAGGTTGATCGCTTATATCTTCGTTTAGTTCTTTAACTTGGTCGCAAAGTAGCTTGATATCACCATCTTTGTCGGAAAGTTTTCCTTTAGCAATAATTATTTTTTCTTCTACCCAAAGATTTGGATATTTTTCTAAGACAGTAGGGAAAACTAATAATTCTAGGTGTCCTGTATGATCTTCAATTTTTACAAAAAGCATAGGCTGGCCTTTACGAGTGATAATTTTTTTTATATTTGTAATAATTCCACCTACGGTTATTTCTTGGTTTCTTTTTTCCATCGTAATTTCATTGATAGGAGTAGCGATATTTTTAAGATAATCTTTGTATGCTTTTAGAGGATGGTCAGAAATATATAATCCCATGAATTCCTTTTCCCAAGCTAGGGTTTCTTTTTTAGTTGCTGGTTCAGTTTGTTTTAGTCGTAGTTGTGGTGTATTGCTGGTTGGCAAAGATCCAAATAGATTGATTTGATTGTTTGTTGCTTCTTTTTCCGCTGATTTGGCTAGAGCTAATAGTGTATCAATATTTTGTAATAGTTGATTCCTTTCATTAAATTTATCCAAGGCACCAGCTTTAATCAAACTCTCTAATGATTTTTTATTTAGGTCTTTGGTTCGTACGCGAGTTAGTAGGTCTTCTAAGTTTTTGTATGGTCCATTATCTTTGCGTTCTCTAATTATTGTTTTAGCAATATTGAAGCCTACATTTTTTATAGCTAATAATCCAAATCTAATTTTTTTATCTGGTAATTTTGTTTCATGATTAAAGACAGCTGTAAATGTTGAGTAGCTTTCATTAATATCTGGAGGTAAGACTTTTATACCTAATGCTTCACATTCCTCAACTTCAATAGCGATACGATCAATATCACCATAATCAGATGTCAGTAATGAGGCCATAAATTCATCAGGATAATTTGCTTTGAAATATGCTGTTTGATAGGCAATCATAGCATAACAAGCAGCATGAGCTCTTACAAATCCATAATCAGCAAATGGTTCTACTAATTTCCATATTTTTAAAGCGGTAGATTTATCGATATTGTTAACTATCATTCCACTGATTAGTTTATTTTTTTGTTCAACGAGTAATTTTTTAATTTTTTTACCGACTGCTTTACGTAGAATATCTGCTTCTGAAAGTGAAAATCCAGCAAGATCTCTAGCAATTCTCATTAGTTGTTCTTGATAAACAGCCACGCCGTATGTATTTTGAAGAATTGGTTTTAACTTAGGGTGAAGGTAAGTAATTTTTTTCTTACCATGTTTACCAGCAATAAAATCTGGGATGTATTCCATTGGACCTGGACGATATAATGCGACCATAGCTATAATGTCTTCAATCTCTGTTGGTTTTAGTTGTTTTAGATACCTTCTCATGCCAGCTGATTCAAGTTGGAAAATACCGGTCGTAATTCCTTTTTTTAATAAGTCATAAGCTTTTGGATCATCTAATGGTAAGTTATCTACATCGATTGTGATGTTCCTGGTTTTTTTGATGATATCAATAGTATTTTCTAAAATACTAAGATTTTTTAATCCTAGGAAGTCCATTTTTAATAATCCTAGATCTTCAACAGCATGAAGATCGTATTGAGTTACTACGGTTTCATCTGTACCTCCTCGTGCAGCAAATTGACTTGGCACATAATGATCCAGAGGTTCTTTAGTGATTACAACACCACAAGCATGTGTAGAAGCATGCCTAGCTACACCTTCTAATTTTTGGGCAGAATAGATTAATTTTTGTCCATCAGGATCACTATCGTAAATTTCTTTTAATTCTGTAACCGTTTCCAAAGCTTTATTGATAGTAGTAAACATTGGAATTAATTTTGCTACTTTATCACAATAAGAATAGGGGATATCCAAAACACGGCCTGCGTCACGGACAGCTGCTCTTGCGGCCATCGTTCCGAATGTAATAATTTGCGCAACGTGATCTTTTCCGTATTTTTTTTCTACATACCCAATAACTTCATCACGCCTAGCATCTGCAAAATCAAGATCAATATCAGGCATGGATACACGTTCTGGGTTTAAAAATCTTTCAAAAATCAAATTATATTTAATTGGATCTATATTAGTAATATTCAATAAGTAGGAGACTATGCTACCGGCTGCTGAACCACGCCCTGGACCTACGACAATACCTTCTTTTTTTGCCCAATTAACAAAATCTTGAACAATCAAAAAATATGTTGCATAGCCAGTTTTAACAATAATAGAAAGTTCATATTCAAGTCTTTCTAATATAATTTTGTCTTTTTCTTGACCTGGAAATCGACTACTTATACCCTCATAACATAGTTTTTTTAGAAATTCATCAGCGGTTTGGCCTTTTGGTACCTCGTAGTATGGTAGGTGTGTTTTACCTAGTTCTAATTCTACATTACAGCGTTCCATGACTTTAAGAGTATTTGAAATAACTTCTGGGTGATTTGGGAAAGCTAATTTCATATTATCAGCTGATTTGAGTGAAAAATCTTCACCCATGTATGACATACGGTCCGTGTCTTTTTGCTTTCTTTTTGTTTGTAGACAAATTAAGATATCATGAATTTCATCATCTTCCTTATTTAAATAATGTACATCATTAGTAGCAACAATAGGTATGTCTAATTCTTTTCCTAAAGTAAATATTTTTTCATTTACTTTTGCTTGATGGTCGATAGAAGGATTGTGCTGTACTTCTAAATAAAAATTATCTTTACCAAATATTTCTTTGAGAGTTAAGGCATTCTCTTTTGCTAAGTCATCATCATCATTAATAAAAGGTCTAGATATCATGCCTTGTAAGCAAGCACTCAAACCAATTAGACCTTCGGAATGTTTTTTTAGTAATTCAATATCAATCCTCGGTTTATAATAAAAACCCTCCAAATGTGCTTTGGTAGTAAGTTTTACTAAATTTTTATACCCTTCGTTGTTGCGTGCTAATAAAACTAGATGATAGGGTCGCTCATCAATCTTTGCTCTCTTGTTATGCATTCCATTACGAGCAACATATGCTTCAACTCCAATAATTGGTTTGATTCCAGCTTTTTTAGCTTTTTGATAAAACTCAACAACTCCATGCATTACACCATGGTCAGTCAATGCTACTGCAGGCATCTTAAGTTCTTTGGTTTTTTCAACCAAATCGTCTATTTTTGCAAGTCCATCTAAGAGACTATAATGACTGTGGACATGGAGATGTACGAAGTCCGACATATAAAATTTATTATTTTAGAAATGGGTACTTTTTATTTAACGATGATCTGAATTTTTTACTTTTTTTTCTTTGATTCTTTTTTATTTTTAATATAATCTATTAATTCAGAAACACCTTTCATGATCAATGGTATATATGAGGTAGAGCTTTTAATCTTTTCTTCGATTGTAGTGAGTAGATTTTCAAATTTATCTAATTTTTGTTTGAGACTTGATACGAAATCAGTAATTTCTTTTGTTGCTTGATATCCTGATTTCAGAATCATAATGAGATAAAAAATCGCCCAACAAATAAAAAAAGCAAAAGAGGCTACTGATACCCCAATCAAGATGTTTAATAGATCTTTACTTGTTTCCAACATATAATTATTTTTAAATTTTTAGATCTTAATTTTACTATATTATAGCACAAATATTACTATCTTCAATGTTTGTTCTCAAAAACAGTAAATTGTGGTAAAATCTATTTATTCAATATATTTACTATTAATTTAATTATGTTTGATGCGAATACTTTTTGGCTAAAAATCAACTATTTTGTACTGGCAAATAGAAATGATTTTAAAAAATGGTGGATGATATTACTTATTGCTGCTACTGTTTTTGTTGTCGTTTTTACGTTTACTAACGGAATATTATATGCAGTGGGAACGCAAAAACATAACAATTTGATATTTTCAATGTCGAAAGATACAATAGATTATAATCTTATTAAAGAAAGGAATATACCAATTCCGATAAAAAGTGTCGATACGACCATATTATCTGCTGCTAATGGTAAATTTGATGTAGTTGCTCATTTAATGAATAGTAACACTAATTGGGCAGTAGAATCTATTGAGTATAAATTTGTAATTAATGGACAAGAAACAGAAGTTTTTACTGATTATATTATGCCTCAAAGTGATAAGTATTTAACAATTTCGGGAGTGGAGGTTTCTGGTGAAGGAAATCAAGTATCTTTAGCTTTAGATATCGTAAAATTAAACTGGAAGAGGGTAGTTAATGATGAAGATTTATTGCCAATTAATTTTTCTGTAGAAAATATAGAGTATTCTAGTTTATTGGCATCTAATGGATCTATAGTTAGTTCGGTGAAAGCAGATATAAAAAATAATTCATTTAGAAGTTTTTGGTCTACAAAGTTTGTAGTAGTCTTATATAGTAATGATATTATTGCGGGTCTGGATTATGCATATTTTGATAAATTTGAAACTGGTGAAGCAACATTGTTAAATTCTCGATGGGACAATGTATCTTATCCTATTACTAGTACTGTTATTCTGCCAGATATGAATTTACTGGATTTAGAAAATTTGATGAATTAATTATTAGTGATGCAAGATGTTTAGAAAATATTTATTTTATTTAAAAAAATCTGATTGGTTGCTATCATTGGTAGCATTTTTTTTAGTAGCATTTGGTTTGATGGGGATATATAGTTCTGAAGTAACTGCAGCGGATTCTGATCTTTTGAATTATAAAAAACAGATAGTATTTTTTGGAATTGGTATTTTTCTAATGATATTTTTTAGTTTGTTAGATTATAGATATTTAAACACATACGGATTTGTATTTTATGGACTTGGTATATTATTATTATTATTTGTTTTGTTTTTTGGTACTATTGTTAGTGGTACTAAAGGGTGGATAGTTTTGTTTGGTGATCAAGTATTTCAGCCAGTGGAGATTATAAAAATTATTATGATAATAATAATTTCTAAATTTTTTTCAAAATGGAGATCTGAGGTAAAATCTTTAAAAAATTTATTTCAAATTTTTGGTATCGCAGGTGTTTTAATTTTATTAATTTTTTTACAACCGGATTTTGGTTCAGCATTTATTTTATTAGCAATATTCTTCGGAATGTTATTATTAACTAAAGTTAAAAAATCTTATATTATTTGGATTGTTGTGTTAGTAGCGATTGTTTCAATTTTTAGTTGGGCTTTTATTTTACAAGATTATCAACACGACAGAGTGTTAACATTTCTTGATCCTGATCGAGATCCTTGGGGGAGTGGTTATAATATTAAACAATCCATAATATCTGTTGGTTCGGGTCAATTTTTTGGTCGCGGTTTATCGCTTGGACCACAAAGTAGATTAAATTTCTTGCCCGCACAAGAAACTGATTTTATTTTTGCTGTTATAGCTGAAGAATTAGGATTTATGGGTTCACTATTTCTGATTGGACTTATTATCTTTTTAATATATAGGTTGTTTCGAGTATGTCGCTTAGCACGTGATGATTTTGGATTATTTTTGGTGAGTGGAATCATAATTTATCTATTTTCTCAGAGTTTGTTGAATATTGGTATGAATATAGGTGTATTGCCTATTGCTGGAGTCCCATTACCGTTCGTAAGTTATGGCGGTACCTCAATGATAGCTAGTTTTATTATGTTAGGAATCGCTCATAGTGTATTTATAAGAAGGGGAATAACTGCCCAAGGTTAAATAATTTAAATATTTTTATCTATTAATACTTGACTAAAGTGGTGTTTTTGTGATATAATTAAGACAATCAAATAATTTGATTAAATTTAAAAAATAGTTTACAATATTTTTTATATGGAAATAGATAACAAAAATCAAAATCAAGATAATAACCAAAAATTACCAAAAAATAAGAATCAGCAGAATCTTGAATCATATTGCCCATTATGCAATACTTCATTTTTACCAGAAAAAGCTACAGTAATTGAAGAATCGCAAGAAAGCTGGTTATTACATACTAATTGTGCTCAATGCTCTAGTTCGATAGTGTTGATGGTATTAGTAAGTGAAATTGGCATTAGTTCATTTGGACTAGTGACAGATTTGACTAAAAAAGATATAGTAAGATATAAGAAAAGCGAAATAATTAATAGTGATAATTTGATCGATTTGTATCAAGCTCTATATATAAATAAAATGGATTTTATTTCGTTTGTTTAAAAATTAATTACTTAAAGTAAAGAAGAAATACTATGAAAACAATGACGTTAACGGCTGAAGCACGGGAGGTGCTTGGCAAAAAAGTTGATCATCTTAGAAAAGAAGGTAAAATTCCTGCCGTTCTATATGGTCATGGATCAAAAAATATAAATTTAACATTAGACCTTAAATCATTTATTACAATTTTTAAGGTTGCAGGCTCAAGTAGTTTAATTGATTTACAGGTTGGTGATCAAAAACCAACTAAAGTTTTAATACATGATTTTCAAAAAAATGTTGTTACTGATGAATATATTCATGTTGATTTTCAACAAGTTGATATGAAAAAGAAATTAACTGCAGAAGTTATTTTGGAATTCGTAGGGGAGTCAAAAGCAGTAAAAGAAAATGGTGGAGTTTTATATAAAAGTTTAGATAAGGTTAAGATAGAATGTTTACCAGAAAATTTAGTTCATGAAATTAAGGTTGATATTAGTGCCTTAGAAACATTTGAAAATAGAATTACAGTAAAAGACTTAAAATTACCAGAAGGTGTCGAAGTTATAGAAAAAGGACAAATTATGGTTGCTAATGTTCAAACACCTAGAACCGAAGAAGAACTTAAGTCATTGGAGGATGATATTACTGACAAGGTAGATGATGTTGAAAAAGTTGATGGTAAAGAAGGAGAAGAAGAAGTTGCTGATGGTGATGATGATAAAAAAGAAGGTGACAAAAAAACTGAAGATGCTGAAGAAAAACCTGCCGCTGGCGGAAAAGACAAATAAACTTTTAGAAGCTTTATAATAATTTAATAGTTATTTATCATGGCAAAAAAAATGGGTAATTCTAAAGAATATATTTGGGGTAAGAAAAAAAGTAAAAAATGGCTGATTATCATAATATCTGTGGTGGTGGTTGTGGCTGCAGCTTTGGGTTATATAATTTTTGGTTTTAATCCAGATCAAGATAGTGATTCTAACTCAAATAAAAATACTAATGTAGATAGTGGTTCATTAGTACGAAGAGCTATTGATGGTGAATATGTATCATTTGAAGAATCTAATCATTATCCAGTAGCGGTGATGATTGAAAATCTAACAGTTTCAAGACCACAGTCTGGCTTATCGCAGGCAAACGTTGTATATGAAGCATTGGCTGAGGGTGGTATAACTAGATTTATGGCTGTTTATGCTAGCAATATGGTAATTTCTGAAATTGGACCGATAAGATCAGCTAGACCATATTTTTTAGATTGGGCTAGTGAATACAATGCATTATATATGCATGCTGGTGGTAGCCCAGAAGCATTAGCTCAAATAAAAAGAGAAGGGATGGTTGATCTTGATCAATTTTATAATTCACAATACTACTGGCGTGATACATCAAGAAATGTAGCATCAGAACATACTTTATATAGTTCGGGAGAAAAAATCGTATTTGCATTAAGGGATAAGGAAATTGATAAAAATGGCGATTTTGATTTATGGAAATTTAAAGAAGATTTGAAAATTACAGATAGAACGGTAGAAGATAAATATATTACTATAGATTTCTCTTCTTTTAATTATAAGGTTGAGTATAAATATAATCGTGATACAAATGATTATTTAAGATATCAGGCCGGTGAGGCACATATAGATAGAGATGACTCTGAGGTTAGAGCAAAAAATATAATTGTTCAAAAAGTAAAGACATATTTAGTTGATGATCAGAGACTTGGAATGGATACTATAGGCAAAGGAGAGGCAATAATATTTGTTGATGGCGAGGGTACTGTAGGTACTTGGGAAAAGGAAGGTATAGCCGAAAGAACATTATTTTATGATGAAAGTGGTAGTGAGATTGAATTTAATGCAGGACCTATTTGGGTAGAGATAGTGCCAACTGATCGAGAAATAGATTATAACTAGAGGGGAGTTTTGTCTAAAAAATTAAAAATGAAAAATAAAAAATCGGTTAAGTTAACAAAAAGTAATAAAGATACATCAACAAGCAGTAAGAATACAACTGCTACTTGGCAACAAGTATCAAAAAATCGTAATTGGATTATTTACATAACGATATTTTTTGTATTGACCATGATTTTTGCATGGTGGGCAGTTGGAACTTTCTTGGGATCAGCTATGTATATAAATTTATCATTTTTTACTGATCATAATGAGACTTCTATATCTACAGACACATCGGCTGCTTCTACGATAGAAGTAGAAACTTATTTAATCAGCCGTAGTATAGATGGAGTTATCGTAGATGAAGACGATCAAAAACTAGTACCATATGCAGTAATGATAGAAAATTTATTATCTGTTCGTCCACAAAGTGGTCTATCACAAGCATCAGTAGTTTATGAATCATTGGTTGAAGGTGGCGCTACAAGGTTTGTGGCAATTTTCGATCCATATGAAGTAATCCCTGAGATAATGCCAGTAAGGTCAGCTCGTCCATATTATCTGGAATGGTCGTCAGAATATGAAGCACTTTATGCTCATGCAGGAGGTAGCCCACAAGCTTTAACTATCATTGGAGAAAATAAAGATTTGATTGATTTGGAAGCGCTTGGAAGAGGTAATAAATATTTTTGGCGAGATACTTCTAAGTATGCTCCACATAATTTAGTAACCTCTTCAGAAAAAATGAATTTTGCTTTAAGGGATTTAGAATTAGCTGATACAGAAACATCTTATCAATCTTGGAAATACAAAGAAGATTCTGTATTAGAAGATAGGGGAGAAGATGGCAAAACATTAAGTTTTAATTTTTCTTATGGAACTACTTATCTTGTGGATATGCAATACAATCAAGATGAAAATTTGTATTATAGGTCCAATGCTAATCAGCCACATTTAGATAGTAATACAGGTGAACAAATTAAAATAAAGAATGTCATAGTTCAGATAGTACCAGAGCCTGTATTGAATGGTGGTAAGGGTAGGCTGGAAATACAAGTTGGCGGTCCTGGACCGGCCTGGATATTAAGAGATGGTGAGATTATAGAAGGTACTTGGAAAAAAGAATCAAGAACTGACAGGACATATTTTTATTATATTGATGGTAATGAATTAGAGTTTAATAGAGGTAATACTTGGGTTCATATTTTACCTGAAACACAAGAAGTATTATACGAATAAAATATTTTAATCTAAAATAGGCTGTCTATCATACATATTAAAGCATAGTAGCAATACTGTGCTTTATTTTTTTACTCAAAAATAGCTATTTTAATGGCCTTGTCCTAGGTCTTGACAAATACTAAATAATATGTTAATATTTCTAGTTATAAAAAAATAACAATAATTATGTTCATTGAAAATATATAATACTACTAATGGAGGAAGTAGAGAAAAATTGAAGAAATAAATACGTAAATTTAAACAACGATTGGAGTAAGTATGTCGGAAATTTCTGAAAAGAAATGGTCGTTTGTTGACCTATTTGTTTATGAAGGTATGGTCGACAACGAAAGAAAACTGTTACCAAAAATATGGAATTGTGCATTTGCGTTGTATTTTGTGATTTCATTATTCACTTTTTGGTATACAGTCGACAAAGATGAAAATTCTGTGGTTCAACGTTTTGGTAAACATGTCAGGACAGAAGAGCCTGGTATCCACGTCAAATTACCGTGGCCATTTGAAGAAGCTACTGAGGTTTCGGTCACTAAGGTAAAGAATATAGAAATCGGTTTTAGGACTCTTGATGTTGGGCCACCGGCTGAATATCAAGATATCGACGAAGAAGCGTTAATGCTTACTGGAGATGCAAATATTGTTGACTTAGATTTCATTGTTCAGTTTAGGTCTTCTGATGCTGCAAAATGGATGTTTGTACTTGAAGATCCATTACATGCGCTTAGCATGCTTTCACAATCTAGCATGCGGTATGAGGTAGGTAGGGGGTCATTTGATTCCGTTGCTACTAGCGGTCGTGTTACTATCCAGGACAATGTTCATGATCTAACTTCTGGTCTTGTGTCAGATTTAGATTTCGGAGTATCGATTGCTGGTGTTCAGTTGCAAGACGCGCATCCGCCTGAGGAAGTTATGCACGCTTTCAAAGATGTCACTAATGCCAAAGAAGATAAGCAGAAAAAAGTCCGATCGGCTGAAGGATATCAAAACGAAATTTTACCTCAAACTAGAGGTAAGGCAAAGAAGATGGTAGAGGATGCGTTAGGTTTTCAAGCTGAACGTATAGCCATCGCTCAAGGTGATTCATCGAAGTTCGTGGATATGTTAAAGGAGTACAAGAAGTTACCAGGGGTTACAAAGGATAGAATGAGACTTGAAGTTTTCGGAAAAATTCTACCTGGCAGTAAGCAGTGGATCATTCTCAATGGTAATGGCCCACTTGAATTTCTTGATATCACAAACCGTAAGACAGATGGGAGATAATTAGGATGAAACGATTAATATTCGAAATAGTATCATTTTTACTTTCATTGATATTGATAAGCACTTGCTTATTTACGGTTGATGAGAAAGAAATTGCAGTAGTTTTGCAATTTGGTAAGCCAGTTACAGAAATTACTGAAGCGGGTGGCCCACACTTTAAGCTTCCTTGGCCTTTCCAAGATGTTCATAAACTTGATAAGCGTTGGCAAATGTACGATTCTGATCCTAGGGAAATTATCACTAAAGATAAGAAAACCCTGCTGACGGATTCGTTCGGTTTGTTTCGTATTACAAACGGAATTGAATATCTGAAAAATACTCAGACTATGGCCAATGCTCAAACTCGCATGGATGAAGTAATATATTCAGAAATGCGAAACCGTCTTGGTCGTAATAATTTTGAACAAATCGTTGTAACCGATAGACAGCTAATTATGGACAGCATAACACAAAGAAGTGATATGCTGGTCAAGGATAAGAAATTCGGTTTAGAGATCGCTATCGTTAGAATGAATCGAGTTGATTTGCCTGAAGAAAACAAGAAGTCAGTTTTTGGTCGTATGATGGAAGAACGTAGCCGTAAAGCGAAGAAATATCGTGCTGAAGGTTATCAGGATTCACTTACAATTACTTCCGAGACTGATAGAATGGCTAAAGAAATTATGGCTTCTGCAGAAAAAGAATCTCGTCAAATTAGAGGTCAAGCAGAGGCTAAGGCAACAGCTATTTATAACGCTGCCTATGGGTCTGATCCAGAATTCTTTAGACTATTACGTAGCTTGGAAATTCTGGAAGAGGCTTATGCTGAAGATTCAGAAAATCTTAATTGGGTATTTAATGGAGATGAACTTCATCTAAGAGCGCTTTTCGGTAAAAAGTAGTATATATATTACATATTAAGGCATAGTAGCAATACTGTGCCTTATTTTTTTACTCAAAAATAGCCATTTTAATAGTCTTGCCTTAGGTCTTGACAAATTGAACATAAGGGAGTATGCTGAATAGTTATTTGCACTTTGATAAGAAAATAAGAATCGTTAATATAACAAAGCTCTAAAAAGGGCAAGGAGTTTTTAATGAAAACAGCAACTATCCTAATGGTAATTGCAATCGTCATGTTGGTAGTACCAATGAATTCACAGGCAGGAATAATTAGTGGTCAATCAACTCAGGTTGATAGCATCAATGTTTCTGGCTATATAGCTGTTGATGCAAATATGCACGGTACATCTGATAAGTACAAACTTCGTTGGATGAGATTGCGTACGGATGCTTATGTGGCTCAAGTGAATCAGTTGCAAGTCACCATAGAATATGACTTTGCCAGTGAAAGCATGTCATATGGATATGTGAAAAAGACTTTCTCATTGTTAGGTGGGGAATTAAATACCTCCGCTGGTTATGTTCTCTCCACGGTTGGAGATATCATGACCGGTCCAAATAAGATTTTGTTTGGTAGATGGGCCATGGCATATGACAATTATATAATCAAGGCTTTCGGAGTAAACGCATTTTTTGAAAAATCTGATTTTACTCTTCGGGTTTTGCATAGTGATCTTTCTCAGGTTGCGGTTACTTACGGGTTTATCTCTGCTATGTGGCAAGAAAAAACCGCCTATGGGTTTGTAGTAGAATCGCCATTTCGGATTCCATTATTGAAAACGGTTTTTACCGTTTCAAAACCCAAAGATAGCACTGAGCAGTATTCTGTTCGGAACTATTCTTACCTGACCGACGCTCTTTCTTTTAACCAAATGTACGAATTTGGTAGAAATGAGCAGCTTACTGTTGGATTTACTTATAAGTATGCGACAAATTCATTTGTCAAAGCATACGTGGATCTGGCTGAGGGTCAACGAAGCAAATATTTTGTGGAGTTGACCTGTACATTCTAGAAATAGAAAGTACAAAAAATATTCGAAGGGGACATGATTGATATCTGTTCCCTTCTTTTTATTTAATGATTGCTATTCGATCGCGTCCAGCTAGATCTTTGACTGGATGTGATATTTTTTTATTTAGTTTTTGTTCTGCAAAATAATCAATTGCTTTAAATTGATGTGGGGCTATTTCTAACAATATAATCGGTTGTTTTTCAAGTTCAGAAATTTGAATGAATAATTCGTCAATTATTTCTAATCCAAGTTTGCCACCGTATAAAGCTAGTTTAGGTTCTTTAGGAACATTAGATAATTCTTTCTTAGTAAGGTAGGGGAGATTTGAAACTATAATATCAGGTGGCGTTTGTTTGGTAACCGCTTTAAGTAAGTTTCCTTTTTTGAAAGTTATTCTGTTTAGTACTTTGTGAAGTTTGGCATTCCTTTTGGCAACATCCAAAGCTTTTTGTGAAATATCTGTAGCTATAATTTTGGCATAAGGTAAATATTTAGCCAGTGTGACAGAGATGCAACCAGATCCTGTGCCAATATCTACAATAGTAATAGTATCGTTTTTACCAATAGATTGTTTTAAATGACGAGCTTGTTTAATTACTTCTTCTACTAATGTTTCTGTTTCTGGTCTAGGTATAAGTACATTTTTATTTATATAGAAACTTAGACTATAAAAATCTCGATTATTTATAAGGTAAGCTATAGGAGAACCATTTTTACGTTTATTTACTAAATTATTATATTTATTTTTTTGTGCATTCGTAATGTTTTTTTCTAAGTGGCTATGAAGGTATGTTTTTGGTTTATTGGTTACAAAGGATAAAAGTATTTCAGCATCAAGGTGCGCTGAAGTAGGTTGTTTTCGATTTATTTTTTTTGTGGCACTTAGCAAGGCTTGTTGAATATTCATATGTTTATTATATTCTATTATCCAACCCAATACCAGTTGACAAATCTAGCAATCAAATATATTTGGGTAATTCCAAGGACAATTAGTATTGATGACCTAATAAATTTATTATTTATGAAACCAAGAACTATCACAGCTGGGAATAAGGGGAGTATGTATCTACTCATGCCAGAAAATGTACCCGTAAATATTAGGATTAACAAATTTAATAATAGAAAGATTGAATATGATAATCTGAGTTTCTTAAATGAGATAATCAAAATAATAAAATACAATATAAGTATCGTTAAATCGATAAGTAATATCAAATAAAGATCACTAGCGACGTTATTTGGGTTAATGAAGATAGTGTTTAAATAACCTTTAATAACATTGTGTGGCCAAGTGAAGTGGCGTAAATAGGTGGTTTGGTTATGGAGAAATATTAAAGCGTCATTGAATTTGTACCAATAGTAAAACATCAGAGATGCTAATCCTAGAGGAATTGAAAAAAGATAAATAAAATTTATACGAATGTTTTTTAGTTTATATTGATTCTGTGACAAATATTCAATTATTAAAACTGGGAATAAGAGGGTCCCAGGTATTCTTGTAATACCTGCCAACAATGCAAAAATTGATGCTATTAACCATTTTTTATTTCTGGCAAAATAAAAACTAAGTATAATTTCTAGTAAAAATAGTGATTCTGCATATGTAGAAATTAAAAAAAATGCAGCGGGTAAAAAGAGTAAATATACTAAGCTTTTTTTTGCATGGGATTTATCAAAATCGATTAATATTAATCTATAAAGATAATATAAGGATAAAATTATAGAAATTATAGAAATTAAAAATCCAGCCCACATTAAATCAACATTAAAAATTATGTTTGAAATTTTCATTAATGATGGGTAGAGTGGGAAAAACGTAACATTTGAATTACCGTTCTGTAGATAATAACCATCTGTTGATATTGAGGAATACCATTTTGAATCCCATCTAGCCCAATAAAGATAAGTTTCTAAAGGTTTTTTGGGCCATGAGTGTGGTTGTTCCAAATCTGTGAAGTTGATTGATACAAATGCCACAATCTGTAATGTAATAAACCATAAAAAAAATAAAATTATAATAAATTTTAAAATTATTTTCGATTTATTTTTTATATTTAATTGGTTAATCATTAATTAATTATACAATTTTTTTCATAAATAAAAAAATCATTAATATATTAACCAATGATTACATTTATTTATTATTTATCAGCTTCTTTCAGATCATCAATTATTGGATCAAGATTACCATCCATAATAGACTCTATATTTGAGTAATTACTTTTTATTCTATGGTCGGTAACTCTATCTTGAGGGAAGTTATATGTTCTTATTTTTTCTGAACGATCGCCAGTACCAACTTGAATTTTTCGTGCATTAGATCTTTCTTTTTGAGCTTTTTCTTGTCTGACTTGTAAGATACGAGATCGTAAAACTTGCATTGCTTTTTCTTTGTTTTGTTTTTGTGATCTTTCATCCTGACAGACCACTACTGTGTTAGTCGGTAGATGAACGATACGGATAGCGGAATAGGCAGTGTTAACAGATTGGCCACCAGCGCCAGACGAGTTAGTTGCTTGTATATCTAGTTCTTCTGGTTTTAATTCAACATCTACTTCTTCTGCTTCAGGAAGGATTGCAACAGTGGCAGCTGAAGTATGTACACGTCCACTTTTTTCTGTATCTGGTACTCGTTGTACTCGGTGAGTGCCACTTTCGTATTTTAGTTTACTATAAACGTTGTCACCTAAAATATTGACAATTATTTCTTTAAATCCACCGATACCTATCCTATTAGAACTAATTGCTTGAATTTTCCAACCTCTTTCTTCTGCATAGCGGGTGTACATCCTATAAAGATTAGCTGCGAAAAGCGCTGCTTCATCACCACCTGTGCCCGCTCTAATCTCTAAAATAATATTTTTTTTATCCAATGGGTCGGCTGGGTTAATATATTCATTTACTTCATCTTCAAGTTTTGTAATTGATTTACTAAGATTTGATATCTCTTCTTCGGTAAGTTCTATCATTTCTTTATCTTTTTCAGTATCTAAACTTTTTTTCAGCTCAGTGATATTTTGTTTGGCAGTTTCTAATTTTGTGTAACTTACTAAGAATTCATTAAGTTCATTATATTTCTTGGAAAGTTTGGATAGTTTATTGGCATCACCTAAAATATCAGGACTTTGTAAATCCTTTTCTATTTGAGCATGCTCTTCTTTGATTTTTTTTATTTTATTATCCATAAGGCATTAAAAAATCCCCAAAATAAAAATAGTATTTATCGGGGAAATTTTGTTATTTTGCTTTTTTACTGTCTTTGACTTTTCTTTTGGCCTTTTTTGATTTATGGGCAGCTTTTCTTTCAACTAATTTTTTGAATCTATCAACACGACCTCGATCGTCAAGAATTTTCTGTTTACCAGTATAAAAAGGGTGGCACATAGAACATATTTCTACGCTAATTTCTTCTACTGTAGAACCAGTTGTAAAGCTATTACCACAGGCACATACTACCTTAGCTTTTGAATGATATTTTGGATGAATTTCTTTTTTCATATTAAATTTATATTATATAAAAATGTAAAAATATTATATCAGAGATATCTAATAATAGCAAGGATTATTAAGTGAAAAGATGCTATTTTTGTGGTATTTGATATGACTTGCATTTTTTTCAACTTATGGTAGAATAATAAGCACAAATTTACTTATGTAAGTTTGATTTTTTAATAACTAATCACCCATGCTTTTTGACTGATTTCCTTGCCTAATTATAATATTAGGTCTAATAATCAGGTAGAAGAAAGCAAGAGGATAAAAAGGAAAAACAATATGAAAGAAATCACCTTATTAGAGATGCTTAAGAGTGGCGTCCACTTTGGTCATCAACAGAGATATTGGCATCCGAAAATGAAACCCTATATTCATACAAATAGGGCGGGTCTTTATATTATTGACTTAGAAAAAACAGATCAAAAATTAAAGGAAGCAACTGCATTTGTTAAGAAAATTGCTTCAGAAAATGGCAAGATTTTATTTGTTTCTACTAAGAGACAAGCTCAATCAATAATAAAAGAGGCAGCCCAAGAAGTTAAAATGCCTTTTATCACAGAACGTTGGATTGGAGGAATATTAACCAATTTTGACATTATCAAAAAATTATCATTGAGACTAAAATATCTACGAAAACAAGTAGATGCTGGTGAACTTGATAAATATACAAAAAGGGAAAAATTAAAATTTACTGAAGAGATTGAGGAATTAACAGTATTGGTTGGAGGAATAGAAGATATGGATAAAAAACCTCAAGCTTTGTTTGTCATAGATATCAAGAAAGAAAAAACGGCAATCCGCGAAGCAACGAATCAAAAAATTCCAATCATCGCTATGGTAGATACAAATGTAAATCCAGAGCTAGTTGATTATCCGATACCGGCGAATGATGATGCTACAAAATCAATCAAATTGATTGTAAGTGTTATCAAAGATGCAATTATTGAAGGGGCTAGTATGAAAAAAGAAAAAGAAGCTTCTAAAAAAGATGAAAAACCAAGTAAATAAATTATAAATGATTATTATATGAAAATTGATACAAAGTTAATACAACAATTGAGAGAAGAAACTGGTGCCGGTATCATGGCAGCAAAAAAAGCTTTAGAAGAAACTCAAGGAGATATTGAAAAGGCGATTGATCTAATGAAAAAACAGGGTCAAAAAGTTGCATCAAAAAAACAAGATCGTGTTACTAAGGAAGGTGTTGTGGGGGCATATATGCATTCAAATAATAAAATAGCTGCTATGGTTGCCTTAGCTTGTGAAAGTGATTTTGTGGCTAATACAGATGAATTTAAGGAGTTGGCTCATGATCTTGCTATGCAAGTAGTAGCTACAAATCCTAAATATATTACACCAGACGAGATTCCTGCTAAGGTTATTGCAAAAGAAAAAGAAGTTTTTCAAGAACTTTTGAAAGCAGAAAAAAAACCAGAAAAGATATGGGATAATATTATTACTGGAAAACTTGAGAAATATTATTCAGAAGTTTGTTTTATCAAACAGGTTTATTTAAAAGATGACAAAGTTACTATCGAACAATTGATTCAAAAGAAGATTCTTAAATTAGGAGAAAATATCCAAGTTAAAGAGTTTAAAGTAATATCATTATGATGAAGTACGTTGTAGGCGTACAATTTAATCCATGGGACCAGGTTTATCATTTTGATCCCCAGGAAATTAAATTAATTGTTGGAGATAAGGTAATTGCAAAAACTGATTCAGCATTGGAATTAGGTAATGTAATCAACGTTTCGAAAATAGATGAAGAAACTTTGGAAATTTCTTTAAAGAATATTGTCAGGAAAGCTAGTAAAGATGATGAAAAAAAAATAGAAGTTTTGTCAAAGGATAGATCAAAAATATTATCAAAAGCACGTAGGCTAGTAGATAATATGAAACTTGACATGAAAATAGTTGATTGTTTTTTCTCATATGATGGTGGTAAAATTACAATAGTTTTTACAGCAGAAGGTAGAGTAGATTTTAGGGATTTGGTTAAGGAATTAGCTCGAAATTTTCAAAAATCAATTCGATTGCAACAGATAGGTATAAGAGATGAGGCAAAAAAACTGGGTGGTATTGGTGGTTGTGGTAGGGAATTGTGTTGTAAAAAGTTCTTAGGAAATCCAAAAACAGTTTCTACTGATTCTGCTAGAATACAGAATATTCATAGTCGTGGGAGTGACCGAATCTCTGGTTCATGTGGTAGGTTGATGTGCTGTTTGTCATATGAGGTCGAATTTTATGAAAAAGAATCTAAGAAATATCCAAAAGCGGGTACCAAGGTAAAGACTAGACAAGGTGAGGGTAAAGTGCTATCTTTCAATGTTATAAAAGGTACTATTAATGTTTTAATTGATAAAAATATTACTGAAGTAACCCTAGAAGATTATAAAAAATTATGATAATAGATATTATAGCCATAATAATAATAGTTATCTGTGTAGCCACAATATTTTATGTAGTAGCAAAGAAGTTTTCTGTATTAGCTGCAATAAACATTGAAGCTTTAACAAAACATAAGCAAGACCAAATAAAGAAAGGTTTAATCGAAGGAAGGCTCGTTAGAAAATTTAAATCAATGAATGTAAAAAAACTATTCAAGGATAATGTGGATGAAGAAAAATCAGATGAGAAACGCGAACCTATGTTGAAAAGATTTTATAGTCAGATGAAAAACCTAGAAAAGAAATATTCAGAAAAAATTCGAGTGGAAACACCAATGGATAAAGTTGAGCAGGAAAAAAGTATTACTATTTTATTGCAAGAAGCAGAAGATTTAGTCGATAAAGAAGAATTTAAATTCGCGGAAGAAAAATATATTGAGATTATTAGTCTGGATGAAAAAAGTAATGAGGCATATGAAGGTTTGGGAGATGTATATTTTGAGATGAAAGATTATGAACACGCTAAAGAAATTTATCAGTATTTATTAAAGATTAATTCTCAAGATGATGTAGCTCTGGAACATCTAGGTAAGATTGCAGTAGAAGAAGGAAAAACTGAAGAAGCAACAGAAGATTATCTTAAATCAATCTCATTGAATAATGAAGTGGCTAGTTATCATGTAGATTTGGGTGATGTATATATGGCTACAAGTGAATATAAAAAAGCATTAGAATGTTATGAAGAGGCAGTAAAATTAGAACCAAAGAATCCTAGAAATCTAAATGCGGCAATAAGTGTAGCAGTAAAATTAAAGGATTTTGTAATGGCTAATAAGTATTATGATCAATTGAGAGAAGCAAATCCTGATAATGAAAAATTAGATGAAATAAAAGAGGAAATTGATTCTTTAAAAGAGGAAAAGAAGTAAATTAATATCATGTCTGTCAGTAGACTCGGCTTGCCCCGCTTGAGCCGATGTAGCTCAGTTGGTAGAGCAACTCCATGGTAAGGAGTAGGTCTGCGGTTCGAATCCGCACATCGGCTCTGGCGGGGTGAAGTAGATCAATTCCATGCCTGTCTGTCTCTGGCGGAGTAAGGAGTTAGACCTGCATTATATGGTTCTGCGCCAAAGGCGCATCCGCCTAAGGCGGAGAATCCGCACAACGGCTCCACGCCCTCTCTATTGTTATGAGTTTCGTGTATCGAAACAAGTTTAATACACTGCACTTTCAGTAATAAGCTGGCTTCCCACAATCCCGCTGAGCGGGATCGGGGACCCCTACTTAATTATTATGGTTGGATTGTATATAAAAAAGTAAATTGAAAATAAATAATAACTATAAATGGGCGGGTAGGTATCCCGCTGATAGCGGGACTGGCCTACGTTTAACTAAAATAGGCAGAGTGCGTGTACCGCCATTGGCGGCATAAATCTGAAAAATATGTATTAATGTATATATTATAAAAAGTGAAATAATTAATAAGTATTATATTGGTTTTACTGAAAACATTGAAATTAGATTAGGGCAACATAATTCTGGTAAAGTAAGATATACTAAGCGATATATGCCTTGGGAATTAATATATATTGAAAAATTTAATAATAAAATTGAAGCTGTAAAAAGAGAGAAACAAATAAAGTCATATAAGGGTGGAGAGGCGTTTAAAAGGTTAATTAAAAATATAATAACTATAAATGGGCGGGTAGGTACCGAAGTGGTCAAACGGGGCAGACTGTAAATCTGCTGGCTTCGGCCTTCGGGGGTTCGAATCCCTCCCTGCCCATTTGCAGTTATTAGTAGTAATTAATTTGCAAAAGTTTTTTAAAAAGCATAATTTGTCCTATCGCAGCCACCCTAGCTCAGTTGGCTAGAGCAACTGTTTTGTAAACAGTAGGTCGTCGGTTCGAACCCGACGGGTGGCTGTGGTTGGATAAATGAATACATTTGTTTGGCCAGTTACGCTAATAAGTGGGAGGTCGTCCCGCATCGCGGGACGGGTGGCTTAGGCAAGGATAGATGTAATACCGTTTTGCCACGGATAATTAGTTATTAAAATAGTTAAATAATAAAAAATATATGTCACAAGACAATCTGATAAAATTTGAATGCAGTGAATGTCATCAAATTACACATTATTCTAAGAAAAATAAAAAACTTCTTAAGGATAGATTAGAGTTAAAGAAATTCTGTAAATGGTGTAAAAAACATACACAGCATAAAGAAACGAAATAATTACATTTCGTTTTTATGTGGGAGCATAGTGAAATGGCTATCACAAGGGTCTCCAAAACCCTTATTCTAGGTTCGAGTCCTAGTGCTCCCGCCATAAGGCGCCTCGCTGAATGAGGTGTTTTTTGGTATACTAAAATCATTATAATTATTAAATTTGAAAACTATGAAAAAAGTATTAATTACCTTGTTGGTTACAGGAATGTTTATTTTAATACCTGCTCAAGTATATGCATCCATGGAAAATGATGAAGTAAAATGGACTGAGAATGGTGAATTTGTTGTATTATCAGATAGTAATGGTCCGACTCCGAAAGTGGTTGGTGATGGGTATGGGGGAGGATTATTTTTTTATAAGATGTCTGACCAAGGATCTGCTTCCGGTATTTATGCAAAACGGATTGATAGTGATGGAGTTGCTCAATGGAGCGGGCAGGTAAAAGCGATTGTAGCGCAGAGCGGTGGAAGCGGAGCTGCCCACGTCGTTAGCGATTCCCAGCATGGTGCCATTGTTGTATGGCAGGATAATCGAGATGAGGAATATAACACTGATATATATACTCAGCGAATTAATGTAAGTGGTGAGGTGCAGTGGACAAATAATGGCGTGCAGGTGTCTCATGATCAGACAAATGAGGGCGGAGTGCAAGTCATTTCAGATAGCAATGGTGGCGCAATAATTGTCTGGATTAAAAATAATGTAGTTTATGCAAATAGGATAAATACTGCTGGAACTTTACTGTGGGGCACTGAAGGTAAGGCGATTTCAGAAACAACTTACGATTTTTCAGGATTAGAGATTAGCAAAATTAGTCTTGCTTTAACAGAAGATGGAGGATCGGTAGTTTTTTGGCAGGATGATAATGTAATTTATGGCCAGAGAATTACAAGTGATGGAGAACGTATCTGGAATTCAGATGTCGTCGTTGCATCATCTGTCAAATTTTGGTATGGCAATCAAAACGTAGTGATAAGTGGGTCGAATATTTATGTTTTATTCAAGGAAGGAATAGGTAATTATGGAGATTTACGTGTGCAAAAAATTAATCTTGATGGAGATATGCAATGGGAAAATGATGGAGTATTAATTTCAGATATGGTCAGTAATATGCATGAAATGATAATTTCGGATGGTGTTGGTGGTCTGGTAGTCGGTTGGGTGAGCTGGAATGACACAATTACTAAGATGTATGGTCAGAGGATTGATCAAGAAGGAAATCTCAAATGGGGAAGTGACGGAATAGGAATTATTGACATATCTCTTTCTCATTATGCGCCCGAGCTACTTGCGGATGGGAGGGGAAATGTTTTTTTCACAACATACGCTTCAACCGATACACCACAAATGTGGTCCGATTTGTATATGCAAAAAGTTGATGTAAACGGCAGACTTTTATGGGGTAACGAAGGGTATTTAGTGTCAACAGGTGACGGCAATCGGTATAGATATTCCGTAGCAAATGACGGAAATAGGGGTATTATAGTAGTATGGGAGGATGAAAGGAATCATTATACTAATCCTGGATACAATCATGATATTTTTACTCAAAGAATAAAGCCAATAGAAGTTGCAACTCCTGTAAATATATTAGCTACTCCAATAAGTGCTGGTGGCCCACAAGTAATAATTAAAAATTATTTGGGAGAAACACTTACTAATTTTTTTGCATATGATTCTTCTTTAAGATTTGGTATGACGGCTACTTCTATTGATTTGGGTACTGATGGTATATCTGAATTTATAATTGCTCCAGGAGTGGGTGCCGAGCCATTAGTAAGATTATTTAACTCAGCGGGTTATCAAATAGCAGAGTTTATGTTTTATACCTCAAATATGAGAGCCGGTATTAATATGGCGGCTGGAGATATAGACGACGATGGGAGAGTTGAGATAGTTGCAGTACCTAAACAAGGTGCAGCGCCTCATATAAGAATTTTAGATAGCTATGGTAATTTAGAGTCTCAGTTTTATGCATATGCTGAGACATTCCGTGGAGGTGTTAGTATTGCATTAGCTGATGTAGACAATGATGGAATGTTTGAAATCATCACCATGCCAGAATCTAGCGCTGGACCACAGGTGAGAGTTTTTGAAAAAGATGGAACGCTGGTTTCTCAGTTTTGGGCATATGCTCCAACTATTCGTGGAGGATATAATTTATCAGTTGGTGATGTAAATGCTGATGACGTTTCTGATATTATAATAACTCCAAAGTCAGGTTTAGGCCCTCAAGTAGCAATGTTTAAAGGTGACGGTACGCTTATAGGAAGATTTTTCGCTTATGCTGAGACTTTCCGTGGAGGTTTAAATATCTCTATTGGTGATGTAAATGCTGATGGGGTAAATGAAATTATTGCTACGCCTGAATCTAATGCAGGTCCACATGTCAGGGTATTTAATACAAGAGGGGAAGTATTGTCACAATTCTTTGCTTATAGTAATCATCTACGAGGAAATTTTTCTTCTTTTATTGCTGATGTTGATGCTGATGGGGTAAATGAAATCGTGACTGCTCCTGGAGCTGGAATGGGTCCACAAGTTAGAATTTTTGATATGTGGGGTACTGTTAAATCCCAATTTTTTACACATCATACAGGATTTCGTGGAGGTGTAAATATTTTTCCTGCGTATTAAGAATCTTAGTTCGAACGTCGTTCACTAATACCCGCCAGAACCCACCTCGCAGGTTGAGGTATTTTTTGGTATACTGTATAACATATTAAAAATTAATAATATTAAAAAACTATGGGACTAAAATATTCTAAAAAAATTGCTTATGGTATGGGAGACTTTGGGATATCAATATCGTATTTTGCAGTTGGATTTTTCTTTATTTATTATTTGACTGATATTATTGGTATGAGTGCTTATCTCGCTGGTATAGCATTTTTTATTGGGAAATTATGGGATAGTATAAATGATCCAATAATTGGAGTGTGGTCTGATAGAATAAAATCAAAATTTGGTAGAAAAAGAGTTTTCCTTTTATTTGGTGCAGTACCTTTTGGGTTAAGCTTTGCATTACTTTGGTTTATACCTAGTTTAGCAAATGAAGGATTACAATTTGTAATTGCTACATTGTTAATCTTACTATATGCAACAGCATATTCTGTTGTAACAGTGCCTTATATGGCACTAGTGCCGGTAATGTCAAAAGATTATGATGAAAGAACTCAAATTACCAGCATCAGGGCAGTTCTATCTACTTTTGGATCAATTCTTGGTGGTGGACTTGCGTTATTAATCTCCGATGGTACTGATGCAGTAGTTACCTTAAGAATGATGACAGTTATTTTGGGGGTTATTACAATATTTACAACGCTTATTGCCGCTTGGAGTGTAAAAAAAATAGATACTCCAGAAAATAATATACCAATAAGTCCTTTAAAGTTTAAAAGCTATTTTAAATTATTAGCAAAAAGAAATGTTTTGATTTTAATGATTGTAAAAGTTTTAGGAGCTATAGGAACAGGAGCTCTTACTGTAAGTATGGTTTACTTTACAGAAAATATTGTTGGAAGTACGAGTAGTAGTACTTATGCGTTGGCAATATATGTTGTTGCTACTGCAATAGGTATTCCAATATGGAATAAGATGACAAAGAAACACGATAAACGTCGTTTATTATTAATATCAAATATAGTTTCAGCAATTATATTATTAGCTATAGCATTTGGCGTTAGCGAATCTGTTACAATACCATTCTATGTTGGTTGTTTATTATTAGGATTTTCAATGGCCGGTTGGCTTTTAATCCCTTATTCATTAGTTCCTGACTTAGTTGAATATTATAATGTTAAGTTTAATGAAAGACATGAGTCTACATTTTTCGGATATTGGATGACTTCACACCAATTAGGAATTGCTTTATCGGGTCTGTTTATTGGTGTTATTCTTAGTGTTACTGGTTATGTTGGCGATTTAGCAATACAACCATCAAGTGCTTTAATGGGAATTCGTATAGTTTTTGGGGTGGTTCCAGCTGTATTTATAGTTTTATCTGCCATTGTACTACAACGCTATACTATTTCTCGTGACAAGTATAATGAATTTAGTCAAACTGTAAAAACATTAAAATAAATTAATGAAAAATGCTTTAAAATCACTTTTTTATATAATTATATTAAAAATTAGATTTTATAATTGGTCAAAACAAAGAATTAAAAGACATCAAGAAAAAAGACTTAATAAATTAATAGCATTATTGAAAAGAAAATCAATATATTATCGAGATATCTTGAAGGATAATGACAATTTTGAAAAATTACCTGTTATTGATAAAAAGGTTTTTATGGACAACTTTGATAATATTAATACTGCAGGATTAAAAAAAGATATTCTGTTAGATTTTAGTATCAAGCAGCAGCGTTCAAATTCAATTGGTTTGTTTAATGAAAATTATTCAATAGGTTTGTCTTCAGGTACATCGGGAAATGTAACTTTAACTGTTTTGTCAAAATCTGAAAGAGAATTGTACCCAACATTATTGTTGGCAAGAAGTAATATAATATCATATGTAAAAAAACCAAGAGTTTTGTTTTTGTTGAGAAGAAATAATGCTGCATTCATGGAAGTAAAAAAATTTGGTATATATATATCATATGCAGATTATACCGTAAATGTCGACAAGCTGATTTATGAAATTAATGATAAAAAAATAAATGTTATTGCTGGACCACCTTCTTTGTTATATATGATTAGCAAAAAAATAGATGAGATAGTTGTTAAGCCAAAATTATTAATTTCATATGCAGAGGTTTTGTCTGAAAAAGTCAAAAATACGTTAGTAGATAGTTTTGGTTCTAAATTAATTGAAATTTATCAGGGGGCTGAGGGTTTTCTTGCTGCTACTTGTAAAGAGGGTAGTCTTCATTTGAATGAGGATACTACTTTTTTTGAGTTTGAAAATATTGATAAGGAAAATGAAAATTTAAAAAGAGTTTTGGTAACTGATTTGTATAGAACATGTGCTCCATTTGTAAGATATTCTCTTCATGACGTAATGGAATTAGATGATAAAAAATGTAAGTGTGGTTCAAATTTTCAAATAATAAAAAAAATACATGGTCGTGAAGACGATATTTTTATTTTGAAATCTAATGATGGTAAGGAGAGATATTTGTTTCCTGATTATGTCAGAAGATCAATTAATCAGGCTTCGGAATATATTTTAGAATTTCAGGCAATACAGCATATTAATGGGTCAATAACAATAAGATTAGTCACTGTTAATAATCAAGTAAGCAGGGATATTGAAAATAAAATTATAGAAAATATAAATTTTTGGGTAAATAAAATAAAAGCTATAACACCTGAAATAAATTATATTTATGAAGGTCCTATAAGAAATAAAAATTCAAATAAATTAATTAGAGTAATGAGAGAAAATGAAAATAATTGAATTATCAAAAAAAAGTGATAATGATCTATGGAATAAGTTTTTTGATATTCCTGTCGAAGTATATAAAGGGGATAAAAATTGGATAATAGAAGACCGTAAACAATTAAAAGAGCAAATATTTGAGTTACTTGGTGGGCCTAGGTATCAATGTTGGCCGATGATTCTTGAAGATAATGATATGCCTATTGCTCGTGGTGTCGCAATACTACCTCCTGAAAGTAAAGGAGTTGGTTGGATTGGGTATTTTGAGGGTTTGGAGAAATATAAAAAAGAGATGAATGAATTGTTTCGAGCATTAGAGGATAAATTATTAGTAAATAAGGTAAAGAAGGTAATTTTTCCAAAGATTGATAATATGCAAGCTGGTTTACAAATTTCTAAATTTAATATTCCGCCATCAATATTTACATCTTACAACCCAAAATATTATAAAAAAATAATTAAAAAGGCAAACTATAAATTATCTCAAAAATTGGTTACTTTTTATTTTAATAAAAAAATTGCGAAGTACGTAAAATCTAAAGACAATGTAAAACTCCGAACATTTAATGATAAGGATATAGAAAATGAAATAAAATTATTTCATAAATTTCAAATTGATGTTTTTATATCACATGAAGGATACATTCCTAGAACTTTAGAGGAAGAAGGTAAGCTAATAAATAGATTAATACCATTTATGGATAAGGATTTAATAATAATTGCTGAGGACGACAATAAAAAAATTATCGGTTCACTTGTTTGTCTACCGGATTATAATCAAAAAATTTTTGAAGGTAAGATTGATAAAGCAAGAATTGTTTCGATCGGAGTGCATTCTGATTATTTAAGGCAAGGCATTGGCAAACAAATGGGTAATTTATTAATGAAAACATTAATAGATAAAGATTATAAAGAAGCAGAGGCCTCTTGGATATTGAAGAAAAATGTTCCTCCGCAGTTTTTGGCTAAAATTTTTGGTGCTAAAAAAGGAAGAACTTTTGGTATTTTTGAAAAGTATATTTAATAATATAAGTTTTAACGTCATTTATTAATACCCGCCAGAGCCCACCTCGTAGGTTGAGGTGATTTTTGTTATACTTAATTATGAATTAATTATTAATTAATAAATATGGAAAAAGAAAATGAAAATCAAATACCCGCTATGCCACGAATTGGTGATCAAGCACCTAAATTTAAGGCAGTTACGACGCAGGGCGAAATTAATTTTCCTGAAGATTATTCTGGTGATTGGGTAATTCTTTTCAGCCACCCAGCTGATTTTACCCCAGTTTGTACTTCGGAGTTTATCACTTTTGCATCTATGGAAAAGAAGTTTTTGGAAGCAAATTGCAAATTAGTTGGATTGTCGATTGATGGATTATATAGCCATATTGCCTGGCTGAGAACTATTAAGGAAAAGATTGAATACAAGGGGATGAAAAATGTGGAGGTAAATTTCCCATTGATTGAGGATATCACAATGGAAGTAGCTAAAAAGTATGGAATGATACAGCCTGGGGAAGATTCTACTAAAGCCGTACGTGCTGTGTTTTTTATAGATCCAAAGGGAATAATAAGAGCTATTATTTATTATCCATTGAGTCTGGGACGTAATTTTGATGAAATTTATCGAGCTTTAGTTGCTATGCAAGCAGCTGATGCTTTTGAGATTGCTACCCCCGCTGATTGGAGACCGGGAGATGATGTAATTATGGGACCTGCCGGTTCATGTGGTGTTGCAAAAGACAGGATGGACGGTAAAGAAGAGTTAGAATGCCAGGATTGGTTTTTTTGTAGTAAAAAAATTGATAAGGAAGAGATATTGAAGAAAGTTCTTAAAAAATAATAATATATAATAATTCTATTATTTTTGATATCGTTTTTTGTTTTATGCGCAGGGTTAGTATCTGTCGTTAGCCTTTTTAATGTCAAACTGCCCTGGCAGCCATCAATTTACTGGTTAATCCTGACTATGAAACAGGGGATAATACTGGCTGGACCGGATCCGTAAGCGTCATTCCTGGTACACAGAATTGCCTTGATTGGCAAATGATAAACTATTCTTATTTCAATTAGGATTTGGTAAAATTAAATAAATAAAAGGAAACAACCATATGACTGTAAATATTACTGAACACATTGAGCATAAAACTCTAAAACAAGTTGACTATGAAATTCATTATTATATTTCTGGGAAAAAAGATAAGGATTTAATAGTATTTTTACATCCTGCTTTCTCAGATCATCGAGCATTCGATCAACAAATTGATTTTTTCTCTAAAGATTTTAGAATTATTACAATAGATTTAATAGGACATGGATTATCAAAAGCCAATAAATCAAAAGATAAAATTGATATCTCAGAAAAACATATTGATGAAATAATGAAAATTGAGGGATTTGAGAGTACTCATCTTGTAGGAATTTCAATGGGTTCATTAATTGCCCAATATTTTGCCTTAAAAAATCCAGAAAAAACTAAATCTCTAACAATATTGGGCGGGTATAATATAAATAAAGTAGATAAAGAAGTTGCTAAAGCTCAAAGGTCTTATAATTTGAGTTTGATATTTAGAGCAATGTTTTCTATGAAATCATTTAGAAAAATGACTGCGAAGAATATTTGTAAATCAGAAAAAGCACAGGCCTTATTTTATGAAACTACTAGCCATTATAAAAGAAAATCATTTATGGTAATGTCAGGACTTCAAAATATTATTAAAGACAGAGAGAACATTAAACTACAATACCAAACTTTGATACTAGTAGGAGAGTTTAATATAGAATTGTCAAAGAAAATAGCAAAAGAATTGCCTACCGAAATTAATAATAGCAAATATTTTATGATTGAAAATGCAGGACATTGTGCAAATATGGATAATCCAAATAAATTTAATGAATTTGTAAATAATTTTATAAAACAACAATAACTATGATTACAAAGTTATCAAAAGTCACCTCGATGATTTAGGTATTTTTTGGTATACTTAAATAAGTTAATTATTTAATTATAAAATTATGAAAGAGAAAATGACTTCAAGTAGAAAAGCGGCATTGTGGGCCGGTATATTATATCTCGTTGCAACCGTTGCCGGAGTATTATCAGCTGCTTCTTTGGGGTCATTATTTACCGATGGAGACGTGTTGCTGAATGTTTCGAATAATGAAACAAATGTAATATTAGCAGCTATGTTTGCGTTGGTAATGGCAATAGCAGTAGCGGCTATCGCATTTATGATTTATCCAGTATTAAAAAAAGATTCAGGAATAAAAGAAGGTTTAGCAAATTGGTATCTTGGCAGTAGAGTGATGGAGGGTGGAATTTTCTTAGTTGGTATACTTGGTTTTCTATCAATATTAGCCTTAAGCCGGGAATTTACGCTAGCAGGATCTGTAGATATAGCTTATTTTGAAACCTTAAAAAATATAATTTTATCAGTATCCGATTATACTTGGATGCTTGGATATACGGTTTTTAGTGTTGGTGCAATAATTTTATATTGCTTATTCTACAAATCGAAACTTATCCCAAGATGGTTATCAGTCTGGGGGATTATTGGAGCTCCACTTATGCTAATTTCAGGGTTATTGCCTCTGTTAATCAATGAAGATCCAAATTCCACATTATCAACTATGTTATTTGCGCCATTAGCAATACAGGAGCTAGTGTTGGCTATTTGGTTAATAGTAAAAGGATTTAAGATTCCCGAGATTGAATCTGGGTCAACTATGCAGACGAATGGGAATAACAAATAATTGCAGTTCTAACATTTTCCCTGCCTGCCGGCAGGCAGGTACGAGCCCCTGCCAGAGCTCACCTCGCAGGTTGAGGTGTTTTTTGGTATACTTGAATTATAATAAAAATAAATTAGTATGATTTTATGTCTGTTAATCAAGGCACAATAATTCCAATAATAGTATTTACGGTCTCAATGATTTATTTAAGTATTAAAGCATTTACAAAAGTTAACAATACTAAGTGGGTTAAGAAGTTTCAGTCCACCGATAATATTAAAAGACTAAATGGATTTAGGTCTGGTGTATTTTTTGGGTTATTTTTTTTATGTTTTAGTTGTTATTTAATAATTGGGAGTATTTTATCAGGGGATCATCAATTAATAATATATTTATTTGCAATTGCTTTAATTGTGCTTGGTAGTCTTTTATCTCTAAGTGCTTATTCGTATTCAAAAAAAATATTTCAATGGCAATTAGATAATATTTCTAAAGCTACTCATATCCGAAAAATATCTTTAATAATTTTTATGTCATTATTTTATATAATATTTATAGTGGGATTATTATTTGGAGATTTTTCTAGTAGTTGATTATATCGAATCTCAGTTCTTACTTTGTCCACTAACCCCCGACAGAAGCAATCTCCCTATATACAAGGCCGTGAATCCTTTAGTGGTTAACGGAGGTGTTTTTTGGTATAATATATAAGTAATCTTTACATGGGAGAAAGTTAAATTAATAAATATGTCAATTCAACAAGACGACTCTTCCGAAAATAAAATTAAAGGTAATAAAGTAATTCTTTGGATTGGAGTAAGTATTGTTGGAATTTCATTAGTAGTTGGAGTAGCAATTATGTTATTTGTGTTTTCAATAGGTAAAAGTCCTAGTTTGAATAGTAATAATATAAATATAAATACTGCAATATTAAATAATGCTAATACAAATAGCATAAACGTAAACACTACTTCTACATGTACGAATGATTATTGCAGTCAGTTTACATATGGTGACTGCCCTACCAACTGTGAACAAAGATGTGTTTCAAGTGGCTGTAGTGGAGATATTTGTACGGCTGATTGTGGCGGTGCAGGGAGTTGTTATTGTCCATCAAGCGGGAGTGTTTCATGTGGTGACATTTCTGACAATACTCGTTGTAACAAACGAGAGGATTGTCTTTCTGTAGAAACATGCGAGTGTAATACGTCTTCAGAGTGGTATGGAAAATGTACAAATGAAGCAACTGAAGAATGTATGTGTAGTAATTCTCGATTCATGGGATGTATTGACCTTGATTGTACAGCCATGCAAGGGACAAATGAGATTTGCAATTGGCGTCCCTCTCAAAGTTATGGTACGTGTGAAATGGTACTCGGTGTATACTACGACGGTTCGTTATGCAAATATATATCCGGATGTAGCTCAATGGGTGATACTATTCCGTTTGTTGATATAGGTGAATGTGAAACTATATGCGGGAATAATTCACAAAAGTTATTAAATTTAGGTGTATCAACGTCTTGCGAACAAGCATCTGATTGTATGTTCGCTGACACTACAGAGGATTTTAGTGTATGTTGTCCACAACAAGATTGCCCTGATTATGACGAAGAACAATGGGTAGGAGTGAATCTAGAAGATTTTAGTACGAAATATTCAGAATTACAGGCGGAATATGGATGTAATTTTGCTAAATGTCCATTATGGGATGATTATTATTGCGAAGAGCAGAGCAAGGCTATTTTGACATGTGATAGCGGAGTGTGTAAAAAAGAATTGCCAGCAAGGTAGGAATTAAAAATACGAGAACACATATTACTACTAAGTAATAAAAATGATTAGTTGGAAATATAGAATATTATCTATAGTAATTGGGATAGCACTTCTTCTTATTTGGGCGGAACTTAGCGTTGGAATATTTGGGACTCCATTTGCAGGGTCATAATTACCTCGTCTGTTTTAGTAATTTTTGATATAATTATACTAGATAATATGAAAATTAATTTATTACAAAGACAATCATTTTTTTATCTTATTGCACTAATAATATTGGTTCTTTCTTTTATGGTTTTGAAACCATTCTTTTCAGCAATAATTTTAGCTTTTCTAACGGCTGCATTTTTTAAACCAGTATACGAGTGGTTTCATAGACATTTCATTAAAAAACAAAAAGTTGCAGCTTTAATGACGGTTGTAATAGTATTTTTTGTAGTTTTAATTCCCATAGTTTTGGTTGGAGCATTGACTGTAAATCAGATAATACAATTAAGTGAAGACTTTACTGGATCGGGGGGGATAGTTAATATAGAAAACTTCGTAACAAGATTTAATGATTTAGCATCCATCATGCCGGGAGATATGAGTACTTTGACGGTTATGGAAGCCAAGGTTCATATTAATAATGGAGCTGAGGCGGTAGGGAATTATTTCTTAGAAAGATTACCTAATATTGGCAGTGGAGCATTCAATACATTTACTTGGGTAATTATGTATATAATTCTTTTGTATTCTTTCTTTCCATTATACAAAAAGTTATTTAAGTTTTTTGAGAAACTCAGTCCATTAGATGATAGAATAGATACGGTTTATTTCACTAGAGTTATTGAAATGTCTAAATCGATGATCAAGGGAACTTTCGCTATTTCTCTTGTTCAGGGTGTTGTATCAGGAATATTTTTAGCAATAGCTGGAGTTCCGTATGTTTTATTTTTAACTTTAATAATGGTTTTTTTAGGAGTTATCCCGATGGTTGGTTATGGTTTTGTAATGGTACCAATTATTGCAATTTTATTTTTAACTGGCGGTATATGGCAGGGGATAATGTTACTTGTGGTGAGTGTTCTGATTATCGGGAATATTGATAATTTTTTACGACCAAAACTTGTATCAAAAAAAGCCGAACTTCATCCAGCTTTAATTATATTAGGAGTGATTGGAGGTTTGCAGGTTTTTGGAATTTTAGGGTTCATCTATGGCCCTGTGATCATGATATTATTAGTTACTACCATCGAAATGTATTTGAAGTATTTTCAAAGTAATAGTCTGCCAGTAAAAAGTAAATAAAAAAACGGCAGATGAAATAAATTTTAAATTATCGTTGCTAAAATCAAAAAGCTTATCAAACGTTATTGCTAGTATTTTCTATTATGTGGCATGAAGGTAAATTCAAGTTTTAGCTATACTTAAAAAAAGTATTTAAGGTTTGACATTGTCGGTCCCTTTTTTATTTTGAAAAATTTCTTTATTGGAATGGTTTTTCTTGGTATACTTATCACATGAATAAAAAACATTTTTGGGGTTTTGCGTTTTACGATTTTGCTAATACTGGCTATGTGCTGATTATGCTTTCTTTTTTGTTTCCATTGTTTTTTAAGGAAACAATCATGGAGGGGGCGAGGAGTTCTGATTTTTGGTGGGGATTAGGAATTTCTTTAAGTGTTACTATTGCTATATTACTCGGACCTTTTTTTGGTCATAGGAGTGATATTGGCAATAGAAAGAAGATCTTTTCTTATTTTATAGCTTTGGCAGTTGTCGGAGTTATTTTACTTGGTTTGTTAACTGAGATTTCGGTGCAAGTTTATTTTATTGTATTATTGTTTACTAATATCTTTTTTGTTTTATCGCAGATTATTTATGATTCATTCCTGCCTCAGATTGCTCCCAAAGAAAATGCCAGTATTGTTTCATCTTTTGCTTGGGGTTTTGGATATTTAGGTGGATTAGTATGTTTAGCACTTGTGATCGTAGCACAGGGTGGATCGACGGATCCGTCTGTAGTTGGAATATATGTAACGGCAGGATTTTTTGTTATTTTTTCTATTGTGTCATTAAAACTTTTGCCCTCACAAATTGTAAGTGAACAAGCCATTACCTCACTGAAAGAAGCTTGGCAAGAAGCAAAAATAAATAACGTTTTAACACTATTAATTGTAGTCTGGTTTATTAGTGGGGGAATATATATTATTACTTTTTTTGGTAGTCTTTATGCCAGAGAGACGTTAGGTGTAAGTATTAAAGAATTAGGTATTTTTTTGATCGGTATTCAGTTTATTGCTTTTCCAGCCACTTGGATATTTGGGAGAATGGGAAAAAAATTTGGTGTAATTAAACCACTTTTAGTTTCAGTAGCTATTTGGATAATTATAGTATTAGGTATTTTTGTCGTTCAAACTAAAATACAGCTAGTTGTTGTGGGTGTGCTTGGTGCCTTAGTTATCGGTTCTACCCAATCTCTATTGCGAGCTTATTATACTCAGGTTTCTGAAGCGAAACATGCTGGGCTTGATTTTGGAATTTATGCCTTAGCTTCAAGGTCGTCAGCTGGGATAGGACCTGTTTTATTTGGCACCTTGGTTGTCTTAACAGATAGCCCAAGAATTGCTATGTTGATAACTATTCCAGCTTTTTTTACTGGTGCTTATTTACTTTGGAAATATAATAAAAAAAATAGCCCCAGTTAATTAAGAGGCTATTTTTTTGAAAAGGGGAATTGTCCTGTTTCTTTTCCTGAGTCAGAATCTGAAGTATGGATTAGATAGTAGTTAAAAGAATTTAAATAATACTTGAAATACCTCATAAGTAAGGAGTGTTTTTTTTATTGAAATAAAACCGTTTCTACTGCGTAATAATTAGTGCAAGGTCGATAATTAATAATTAACTAACTAAAAGAAGTAAACCAAATATGAAAAAATATATCTTTAGCGCTGTTCTTGGTCTTACTGCATTTACCCTCGTGGGCGGAGCCGTTGCTCTAGCTGCTAGTGACAACGGATCCGGTTCTGATCGCATGATGGAGACAAAAGCCGAAGTATTCGGAATGACAGTAGATGAATTAACAGTTGCTCACGAGACAATGGATTTCGAAGAAATCGCCCTACAACAGGGAGTTGATATAGATGAAATGCATGCTCAGATGAGTGCTAAAGCTATGGACAGATGGGCAGAACGCGGCTTAAGTGAGGAAGAAATTTCCGAGCGAGTAGCAGCACGTGATGCTATGATAGCTTCAGGCGACGGACCACATTCAGGTGAAATGGGTTTTGGCCAAAGAGGCGGTAGCGGTACCGGCGGAGGTCAAGGACAAGGTGGTGCCGGAGACGGGAATTGTGATTTAGACAATTAAATAAATACACCCCTTTATCCCTAGTTTGTGCCTCTTTCATATGACAAGTGTTAATGAAAGAGGCATTATACTAATATAGATAAATTTAACAAATTGTGTAATAATATCAATATCAAATTAATAATAAATAATATAATATGAAACATTTAAAGTTGTTTGCACTAGTCGGTGTGCTAGCCATCGGAGCAATATTTTTATCAGGTTGTACAATTACAGATGATTCTACGACAACCGAAACAGCAGTTATAAACACTGTTGCTAGTGATACTAATATAAATACTACATATAACAATGATATAGTAGTCGATGAAATTGTTACTAAATCAAACTGTGTCGCTGATGATTGTCTAAAGGTTGATAATCTTGATTACCCGGTATCAGAGTTGGAGAGTGAAGTCTTGACTGCACTAGATAAAGCTATCGATGATGAATATAAAGCTCGAGCTACTTATGAAGCAGTGATTGCTGAATATGGATCTGTCCGACCTTTCTCAATGATTATTCGAGCAGAGGAGCAGCATATTTCTTCATTGAAAGCTATTTATGATAAATATGGTGCTACTATTCCTGCCGATCCTTATGATGTAAGCGCTTTGACAGTACCTGTAACTATTACTGATTCATGTCAGTTAGGTGTAGAGGCCGAGATTGCCAATGCTGCATTATATTCTGATGAGTTATTGCCAGCGGTTACTGACTATGAAGATATCACCACAATATTTACTAGTTTAATGAATGCTTCAGATGATAAACATTTACCAGCTTTTGATAAATGTAATTAATTAAAACTATGACCAAGTATATAAAAGTTTCTGTTGTTTCGCTAGTAATATTATTTTCAATATTCTCTGGAGTAACAGAAGTTTTAGCTTGGGATGACTGTCCATTTGGTTTAGTTGATGATCCTTATCCAGGAGAATGTCCTAGATATGTAGATACAGATAATGATGGTCTTTGCGATCATTCTCAGTTAGCTCCAGAAGATAGGGTTGATGCAACTGCAGAGATTGTAGAAGAAGTTACAGCTGTTGAGCCTACAGAGGATGTAGTGGATGATACTTCAGTAAATACTAATACAATCTCTAATACTAATAGTAGCATTTCTACTGATTCAGTTAATACAAATATAAATACGGTTAGTAATACTGACGACAATAAGATAGCGGAAGTTGTTGCAACTTCTGTAGAAGAGGATAAAGATAAAAGTAAATTAATAAAAGGTTTGATTGCAATATTTTTACCCTTAATAGCAATCTTAGGATATGTAATATGGCAGAAGAAAAAATTAAAATAAAAAAAAGTAAGCCAATTTATAGAGTAGGTAATTTATTGATTGTTATTACTCTTCATACTACAATGATTTTGTGGTTTTTAGCAAAAACTGATTTTTGGCTAGAAATAACTTCTTATCCAATGCTATTGATTTCTCAGATAGCTTCTTTATTTGGAATGACGTTATTAAGTTGGAGTATGCTACTTAGTAGTCGACTTCATTTTGTGGAATATATGTTTGGTGGCCTTGATAAGGTATATGCCATTCATAAAAAAGTAAGTATTTATGGAATAGTTTTATTGATTGTGCATCCTATTACGTTAGCTCTGATGAATTTCCCAGATAAAATATTTAATCTTAAGTTTTTTCTACCAACCAATGGACAACTTCCTTTAGATGTTGGTATTATTGGTTTTTGGTTATTTATAATTTTAACAGTAATAACCCTGTATATTAAATTAACTTACGAACGATGGAGATTTACTCATAAATTCTATGGTTTAGCTCTGTTATTTGGATATTTCCATATGCTAGGTACTCCTAGTGATACATCTATTTATCCATTGTTAGGATATTGGATGATGGCAGTAGGGGGAACAGGGTTAGCAGCTTATATTTATATTCAATTTTTTTATAAATCATTAGCGGCTAAGTATAAATATAAGGTAAGTAAGATAGTAAAGAAAAGTGATACGTATTTAGTTAGCTTCGAACCAGAGGGTAATAAAATGAAATATAATCCAGGGCAATTTGCATACATTACTTATTTTGATAGTGAAGTTAAAAAAGAAATGCATCCATTCTCAATTACTTCTCATGTGGATGAAAATGAATTATCATTTGCTATTAAAATATTGGGAGATTACACTTCTAGTTTGGATAATTTAAAAATAGGAGATCAGGCTGAAATTTATGGCCCTTATGGTAGATTCTCAGATAAATTATCAGATGACAAAGATTTAATATTTATTGGAGGCGGGGTTGGAGTGGCGCCATTTGTTAGCATGGTAAAAGATGCTGCCAAAAAGAATAATGGTCAGTGGGTAAGCTTATATTATTGTACCAAGACCAAGAACGATGCTTGTCTAGACATTGAGTTAACTGGTGTCTTGGGTAAGATCCCTGATTCTTTCTATATAAATCAATGTTCTGATAATCAAGGGAGATTGTCCGTTGATACTGTTATGAAGAGAGTGAGAAAGATTGATAATACGGTAGTATTTTTATGTGGTCCGCATCAGATGATGAATGATTATCAGAAAAAATTAATTGAGCAAGGATTAAAAAAAGATAATATTGTTATGGAGGATTTTTCTTTCGGTAGATAGAATTTCTTGGTATACTGTTATATATGAAATACGATATAATTGTAATCGGAGGAGGTCCATCAGGGATGATGGCTGCAGGTACTGCCGCTAGTCGTGGTAAGAGTGTTTTGTTGTTGGAAAAAAATAAAGAACTTGGAGTTAAGTTAGATATCTCTGGTGGCGGAAGATGTAATATCACCAACGCAGAAGAATCAGAAACAATCTTGTTATCAAATTATGGAAACGCAAAGAATTTTTTATATTCTTCATTTAATCAATTTGGTATGGAAGATACATTTGATTTTTTTGCCAAACAAAATTTACCCCTAGTAGTCCAAGCAAGAAAGAGAGCTTTCCCAGAATCGGAAAAAGCAAATGATGTTTCCAAAACTATGGAACGATATATGAAAGAAGGTGGAGTGGAAGTAAGAAAGGGTGTAAATGTAGATGAAATAGTAGGCAGTAATAAGAAAGTGTCTCATATTATCGTAAATGGTAAAAAAATAACGGCAACTTCTTTTATTCTTGCTACTGGAGGTAAATCTCATCCTGAGACTGGCTCAACGGGAGATGGTTTTACATGGTTAAAAAAATTAGGGCATACTGTTGAAGACTCAACACCTACCATAGTCCCGTTGGCTGTAAAGGAATCTTGGGTAAAAAAATTATCAGGAGTTTCTCTATCAGCTATTAAGGTTACTTTTTTTGTAGATGGCAAGAGCGTAATCAAGAAGAAGGGAAAAATTTTATTTACACACTTTGGATTTTCTGGACCAATGATATTAAACTTGGCAGCAAAAGTTTACAAGCTATTACATGAAGGAGAAGTTACCATGGAGATTGACGCTTATCCTGACACAGATCTCGGTACTCTTGATAAAAGAATCACAAAAGTATTTAATGCAAATAAAAATAAAATTCTAATAAATATTTTTTCAGAAATTACTCCTGATGGTATAACTGATGCTTTACTTTCAATGCTAACTTTTGATCCAGATATTAAGGTTCATAGTGTTACCAAAGAGCAACGAAAAGAGATAGTAAATTTACTCAAAGCAATGCCTGCTACAATCACTGGATTGATGGGGGCTAATCGAGCTGTAATAACAGATGGGGGGGTTTCTATCAAAGAAGTGGATGGTAAAACTATGCGTTCACGTTTGTATGACAATCTTTATGTAACAGGTGATTTATTGCATATAAGTAGGCCATCTGGTGGGTATTCATTGCAATTGTGTTGGACAACTGGATATGTGGCAGGGAGTCATGCATAAAATTTATAATCTATAACATCCTGGTATTGTGGACGCAATACAACACATATTCCCTTTAGGATAGCCAAAACTATCCATAAGTCATATAATAAAGCTAAGAGATAATATATAGCGATTAGGGGGTGTACCACATGAGGGTGAGGTGCCAATGTATAACTATATTATGGGGGTTTATATATATTATTAACAAAGGAGTATAAAAATATGAATAAAATATTAATTTTAATTATTATCATTGTTGTATTGATAGGAGGAGGCGTATTTTATTATTTATCTGTCAATAATAATGAAGTGTCAGATATATCTGATGTCAATAATTCCGTTATAGAAAATATAAATATTAATAGTGTTGATGCCAATACTATAGCAACCGTTTTTAATAATAATATTAATAAGACTGAATTTGAAAGAATTGTTGAAATGTTAGGTGAAATGGAAACAAACTATTCTCTGGCTGGATTTATTATAGGTATGGAACAGCAGTTTATTATGCCAGTAGATTTAAATAAAACTCCAAAAGAAATTATTGCTTTAAATTTATTTATAAATAGATATGTAGTTGAGGAAGCAATTATAAGAATGGGGATTGAACTTAAACCCATTACAGAGTATATAAATTTAATAAATGGAAAGTACACTGGTGATAATAAAAAATTAGTACTAGAAAATGTTGGGATTAGTGAAATATATTGGGATGATTATGTTAAGTTACTAGCGTGGGGCAATAGACTTGAAGAATTAAGGGGATCAACTAATGAACAATTTCAGCCAGCTTTTCATTCTTTAGTAGGTGATAGAGTTAAGGAAGTATATAGTGCATTTCAAAATCGAATTAATTATTCTTCTCAAGATGACCTTGATTTTATGCGTATAGATTTTAACGTGCGACCTGACGAGCAATTTCAATTTGCCGATGGTGATTTTTTGCTTAATTCTAACGAGGAGTTAATAAAGGATTTGGATATTAACGAAGATATAAAAAATAGAATATTAGAGATGGAAAATAATCCCTTTGTATTAACTCCAGTAATTGATGATGGACAGTATTATTATTTTGGAATGGTTTTTGGTCCAGAGAAAATAGATTACCCCCCAGGATTTACAAAAGATGACGCAATTATTGTAAGGTTTCCGTTTTTTAGAATGTATTATTTTTTTATGATAAGAGAATTAGTTTTCCAAGATGGATTAGAAAAAGGAGAAATTGATATTATAAATATGGAAAGTGTAGCAAAAGATGATATTGATTTAGATAATGATAATGATGGGCTCCCATACTATTTAGAATTGGTTTATCAAACTAACGATAATAAGTCTGATACAGACGGTGACGGTTATGATGATAAAATTGAGATTGATAGCGGAAATAACCCTATTGATTAAAAGGGTATAAAGAAATAACCAAAAACACCTTTCAATAAATAGGAGGTGTTTTTTGATATAACATCTTGGTATTGTGGACACAATATAATTCATAGAATATACATCTTATCGAATTTGACTATTTATCATTATAAATGGTAATTTTAACGACTAAATAAAATACAAAAATTGTAATTTGAAAACTAAATATATGGAGAAATGTCATGATAATTCGATTTTATCGGAAACCCGCTTTAAGCGAATCAATGATCTCTAAGATTATAAATAATTTTAGAATTGATTTTATTCGTGATTTAAAGTTAATAACTGAGTGGTGTTTTTATGTTGAAATTAAAAACGGTTCAAAGTTAACTTTTACAGAGCTAGAAAAATTGAAATGGTTGTTAAGTGAAACTTTTGAAGAGGATTACTTTAGTCAAACAAGTAATTTGGATGATTGTAAAACAGTTTTAGAAATTGGGCCTCGTCTTAATTTCGAAACTGCTTGGTCTTCTTCTGCTGTTTCAATTTGTCATTCTTGTGGCTTAGACAAAGTTGTGAGACTGGAAAAATCTCGTCGTTTTGGTTTTAGTGTTGAATTAAACCAAAATGAGCAAAGTGATTTTTTATCTAAGTACTGTGATCGAATGACGGAGACAGAATATTCTAAACCATTAGAAAACTTTGAATCTGGTGCTATTATAGAGCCGGTTCAAATTGTTCCAGTTATGGGTCAGGGCGAAGCTGCCTTGACTGCTATCAACAAGCAGTTAGGACTGAGTATGGATTTGCAAGATTTACAAATATATCTAGATTTATTTGTAAGTTTTCTTCAGAGAGATACTAATAATGTTGAAATGGGTCAGCTGGGTAATTCTAATTCGGAACACTCGCGCCATGGTTTTTTTACTGGTCGATTCTATATTGATGGTAAGAAAATGCCTCATAGTCTTATGTACATTATAAAAAAACCTTGGAAGGTTAATCCAGGCAATTCTAATGTGGCATTTGGCGATGACAGTTCGGCAATCAATGGTAAAATAGTAAGAACTATTTTACCTAGTACGCCAGGATTGGTTTCTAACTTTATTCAAGTTATCAGAACCTACCATCCAATATTATCGGTGGAAACTCATAATCATCCTACTGGTGTTGAACCTTATCAAGGTGCGGCAACTGGTATAGGTGGTTGGCTCAGAGATATCTTAGCAATGAGACTTGGTGGTTTGGTTATTGCTGCAAACGCCGGTTACTGCACTGGTAATTTACATATTCTAGGATATGATTTGCCTTGGGAAAACGACGGTTGGGAATATCCACCAAATCTTGCTTCACCTTTGGATATAATGATCCAAGCCAGTAATGGTGCTTCAGACTATGGCAATTGTTATGGTGTGCCTGTAATTTATGGGTATGCTCGAACTTTTGGAATTGATTTGCCGGATGGGTATCGCAGTTGGTTTAAGCCTCTTATGCTGGCTGGTGGTATTGGACAATATGATGATGCACATAGTAAAGTGGGTAAACCAAAGAAAGATATGTTGGTCGTCCAAGTGGGTGGTCCAGCTTATCGTATTGGTGTTGGTGGCGGTGCTGCAAGCTCAATGATTTCTGGTGAAAATGAAGCAGAGCTTGATTTTGCTTCTGTCCAACGCGGCAATGCTCAAATGGAAAATAGACTTGCAAGAGTCATTCAAACTTTTGTGAATCTAGGTGATGATAATCCTGTTGAGTTAGTGGTTGATTTAGGTGCGGGCGGTGATTGTAATGCTGTTCCCGAACTTGTTAATCCAGCTGGTGCGGTTATCGATTTGAGATCTATACCAGTAGGCGATGCAACTTTATCTGATTATGAAATTCATTGTAATGAAAGCCAAGAAAGGATAGTTTTTTTAATTCGTTCTGATCGTTTTGATCAAGTGAAGGAAATATGTGATAGAGAAGATGCGCCATGTGCTTTGATTGGTCAGGTGACAGGAGATGGTTTATTTATTCTTTTTGATAAGAATGATGGGACCACACCAGTGAATTTACCACTTGATAAAGTGCTGGGTAAATTGCCTCGTAAGACTTTCAAACTTGAAACAATCTTACCAACCTTAAAACCATTGGAACTACCACAAGATTTAACGGTAGCCAGTGCATTAGATTTAGTACTGCGTTTAGTTTCGGTTGGATCAAAACGCTTTTTAACAACAAAAGTTGATAGAAGCGTGACTGGTTTGATTGCCCAACAACAATGTGTTGGTCCGAATCATATTACTTTGGCTGACTGCGCAGTTGTAGCACAAAGTCATTTTGATATCTCGGGTATCGCTTCAAGTATTGGAGAACAACCAAACAAAGGTTTGATCTCCCCGGAAGCAGCAGCTCGTTTGTCAGTTTCCGAGATGTTATTAAACATATCAGGAACTAAGATAACTCAGTTAGAAGATATCAAATGTTCTGGTAATTGGATGTTAGCTGCTAAAGAACCTGGTGAAGGTGCTTGGTTGTATAAGGCAGCCTGTGCCGTTCGTGATATCATGATCAAGCTAGGTATAGCTATAGATGGCGGTAAAGATAGTCTATCTATGGCAGCTAAAACAAAAGGTCCTGATGGTAATACTCATATTGTCAAAGCTCCTCCTGAATTAGTGATTACTGGCTATGCCACAGTAGATGATATAACTTGTAAAGTCACACCAGATTTCAAGAAACCTGGCAGTGAAATTATATTTATTGATTTGTCCGGTGGCAAAGATAGGCTTGGTGGATCTGCTTTAGCGCAAGTATTCCAACAGATAGGTGATGAATCTCCTGACATAGATGATGTCGAATTACTAAAGCTTTCATTTAATGTAATACAAGAGTTAGTTGAGAAAAAACTAATATTCTCATTACACGATAAGAGTGATGGTGGTTTGATAGTCTCTTTACTTGAGATGGCTTTCGCTGGGAATGTTGGTGTAGATGTTAATCTGCTGTCTAATAATATAATTCAAACTTTATTCAATGAAGAAGCTGGAATATTAATCGAGTGTTCTGATTATAATAAAGTTGTGAAAATATTGAGAGAGTATGATATTCCTTATCTCTTGATTGGCCATGTTGGTAAACGAGGTGGCCAAGTCAACATTAACCATGACGGTGGCTCAGTGCTGAGTAAACCAATGGTAGAGTTAAGAGCAATTTGGGAAACAACAAGTATGGAGTTGGATAAATTACAAACAAATCCTGCCTGTGTTCAATCTGAGTTTGATCTCAATCTAACTAGGATTGCTCCGCCACCATATTCAGTAACCTTTACTCCGGAGAAAACTTCTCAATATATCATTGAGTCAAATGAAAAACCAAAAGTTGCTATTTTGCGAGAGCGAGGTAGTAATGGTGATAAGGAAATGGCTTCTGCATTTTTTATGGCTGGTTTTGAAGTTTGGGATGTCACAATGCATGATCTGCTTAACAACAAGATAACTCTTGATGTTTTTCAGGGAATTGCATTTGTTGGAGGTTTTTCTTTTGCTGATGTAATGGATGCCGGGAAAGGTTGGGCTGGTGTAATAAAATTTAATGATCATCTCATGGATCAGTTTGATAGATTTTATAAACGCCCCGATACATTCTCGTTCGGTATCTGCAATGGATGTCAGTTAATGGCATTACTTGGATGGATTCCACATCAGAATATTGATCTTGATAACCAGCCTAGGTTTATCAGAAATATTTCTGAGAGATTTGAATCAAGATTTTCTACAATCATTATTGAAGATAGTCCTTCGATTATGTTAAAAGGAATGTCTGGTTCAAAACTTGGAGTCTGGGTAGCGCATGGTGAAGGTCGTTATCATTGTAAGAGTGATAGTATTACCAATTATATTTTGGATAATAAACTTGCTCCGATTAGGTTTATTGATAATGATAGCAATATTACTGAGATTTATCCTGACAATCCTAACGGTAGTCCGATGGGAATAGCTGCATTATGTTCTCCAGATGGTCGTCATTTAGCTATGATGCCTCATCCAGAAAGAGTATTTTTACCTTGGCAGTGGCCTTGGATGCCTGAAGAATTTAGTGATTTTGATGCTAGTCCATGGTTATTGCCTTTTCAAAATGCCTACAGATGGTGCATTGAAAATAAGGAGTAAAATAGCTATTTTAGTAAACCTTGTCTTTTTAATTAAAGGCAAGGTTTTTATTTATATAAAAATTGACTTATTTAATAAATTGTGTTACTTTATATTTACTAAAAAATTAGTAACACGTTTTTTAAGGTAAAAATGCCGAAAATACAAATACCATTTATTAAGAGATTATTGAGATCAAAAGTGCTAATTGTAGCAGAGATTTTGGTCTTAGTTTTTTTTACAACGGCTTTAGTTAAAGAAATAGTGAGAAAATACTCTGTTGAGAAGGAAGTGAATCAATTGCAACAAGAATTAACTGAGTTGGAACAACAAAATATTGAATTAAGTAGTTTGGTTGAATATTTTGATAGTGATACATTTAAAGAGGAGCAGGCAAGATTAAAACTTGGTTTACAAAAGCCTGGTGAGTCTGTAGTAGCGGTATTAGGTGATTCGGTTGATTTGGATGAATTAAATATTAATAGTACAAATAAATTAGCATTAAATAATAATAATGAAAAAATATCTAATCCTCAACGATGGTGGAGGTATTTTTTTAGTACACAAACAGAAAAAATAAATTAATAATTAAAAAGATAATAAGTAAATAATCTTATGAAAAAGAATGAAACAAAAGAGGAGATAAAAGAGGATATAAAAAAAGAAGATAAAGATGTCAAAAAAGATATTGAGGACGTTACTCCAGTTGTTGATGAAGATAAATCATCAGAGTCAAAGCCAAAGACTAAAAAAGGCAAATACAGTCCAAAATTAATTACAGGTGTAATCATAGGTGTTCTAATTATTTTGGTTCTATTTATTGTAATTTTAGGAGTGGGAATGTATAAGTATGATTGGAATAATAGTTTAACAAAAGCTTTACCATTTCCAGCCGCTATTGTTGATGGTAATTTTATTACTTATAGTGATTTCCAAACAGACATTGATACTCTTGATTTTTTCTATAAAGCTCAGGCAGAACAAGGAGGAACATTAGCTCAGCAACCTACTGATGATTATTTACAAAAAACTGTTATCTCAAGAATGATTAGAGAAGAATTTTTAGAGAATACTGCAAAGACAAATAATTTGGAAGTAGCTGATGAAGAAATTCAAAGTGAATTTGATGTCTTAGTTGCTCAGGCAACATCGGCAGAGGAAGTAGAACAACAATTAAAAGACTTATACAATTGGACAAGTGAAGAATTTAAAAATAAAGTTCTCTTGCCATATTTAATCAGGTTAAAGGTACAAGAATTTTTAGCAGAAGATGATTCTATTAATGGTGATGCAAAAGCATTGGCTGATGAAGCACTAGCTAAGATCACTTCGGAAGAATTAACATTTGAAGAAGCTGCAATAGAATATAGTGAAGATGTTACGGCAACTTCTGGTGGAGATTTAGGATTCTTCAGTAAAGGGCAGATGGTAGTGGAATTTGAGAATGCTGCTTTTGAGCTTGAGGTAGGTGGTGTATCAGGAGTTGTTCAAACTCAATATGGTTATCATATTATCAAGTTGATTGAGAAGGTTGAAGCTACAGAAGAAGAAGCGGAACAATTACATGCTGCACATATTTTAGTAAAAACTAAAGATATTGATGAATGGAGTAATGATCAATTAGCAGAGAAGAGCATCTCTATTTTTGTTAATGATTATGAATGGAAATCTGATTGTGGATTAGCCTTGTCTGAAGCAGAGACATGCGAAGATAATAATCTGTTAGATTATTTGGATGCTGCAAATGCTGCTAGCGCCGCAAATAGTGCAATTCCTACAGAATAAATTATTGTAATCATGAAAGGAGGGTAGATAATCATTATCTATCCTTTTTCACATTTGAAATATTTGGAGCCACTCGTCCCGCGTTGCGGGACGATTTCTCACTTACGAAAGCATTGCCCCGCCTGCCATCGCCAAAGCCAACGATCGGGATCGAACCGATTACCTATCGCTTACGAAGCGATTGCTCTACCAATTGAGCTACGTTGGCTCAGGATATGGCGGGCAGGTCTACCAACTGCTTGCCCCGCTGAAGATTTAGCGAAAGCGGGGAGCTACTTCGGCAAGTGGAGCGGGTAATCCCGATATTCATCGGGACAAGCTACATCGAACCCTTTCAAAGCGAGTGAGCGGAGTCGAACCGCCGTCTCTACCTTGGGAAGGTAGCATAATGACCGTTATACTACACTCGCATATTAAGGTTACGCCTGTCCGCTGTAGTGTAAACGGAGGAGGATAATACCACTTTACTATAACCCGTACGTCGAAATTATTTTTCAGGTTACGTTTACAATTAAAAATAGTTAACTTCACCTTTTAAATATTTCTCCTTTTTCTCACTTAATATTTCATATTAAGCTCGAGTAAAATTTATTCAATAATACCTATTTATTATAAACAACAATTATTAATATGAAAAGGTTTAATATAATAGCAATTTTCTTAATAATATTATTTGGAATAAGTTTAGTAAATAATTCAGCTAATGCAGAAGTCGATCCTATAAAAGTAAGATTGGATTCGAACACTATTATAAAAGGATATACTATTAATTATAATCAAACAACTCACCCAGAATGGGGAGATTTGAGAGTGGGCGTTTTGCCAAACTTAGTTAATGAAGAAGTTACTTTTGAAGTTAAACCATTTGATGATAATTTACCAAATCCCCCAGGGACGACCAGAGTTAGCGATTATTATATTTATGACATATTAAGAACGGACCCAAGTAATAGTGATCCTTTGATTCTTAATAAGCCATTTGTTTTAGCTCTGAAATTTGATGGAATAAAAAATTATTATAGAAAAAGAATATACTATTGGAATAGTATTAGTGAATCTTGGGTTGCTCTGCCTTCGTCAGCTGATTATGATAATCAATACGTTAGAGCTTATACTCATTTACCATTTTCTAGAATTGCAGTGTTTGAAGATACAGCTGATGTGAATAGTTATAGTTTAGAAGGTAAAGCAAGTTTTTTAAGTTGGCCAAGTCATCGTGATGGAGTTGCTAGTAATGATTATCCGATGGGGACAAAATTAAGAGTAAGGAATGTAAATAATGGGAAGACAGTTGATGTTACTGTTTATTCTACCGGACCTTTTGTTGATTTTAGCCAACGTCGAATTATAGACTTAAGTAAAACAGCCTTTGCGCAGATTGAAGATACTTGGAAGGGTTTAGTTAGGGTACAAGTTTGGCCAATAGGAGACGGAATAAAAGTATTGGGAGTAGAGACTTATTCTTTTGATGAACATGACGACAGTACGCATGTAGCTCCAGTACCACAAGTAGAGTCTGGAGTTCCTGAACCTCATCCACAGTCTACCGCTGCTATTGCTATTGATGAAAAAACAAACAAAATTTTATATTCAAAAAACTACGATACCGTATTACCAATAGCCAGTTTGACAAAACTTATGACCGCTTCAGTCTTTTTGGATACTGGTACGTCATTTGATAAAGTCGTAACATATTTGGCTGAAGATGATGCCGTTGGATCAAGGTTACGCATTAATAATGGAGAAACTTTAACAGTCAAAGATTTATTTTATACTACACTAGTAGGTTCGGCCAACAATGCAGCTAATGCACTCGCAAGGTCAACTGGGTTATCAACTGAGGAATTTGTACAGAAAATGAACGATAAAGCACAGGCTTGGGGTCTAACTCATACAAAATTCGCTGGTGTTAGTGGATTAAATACTAATAATGTATCAACAGTGTATGAAATTGCCTTGATGGCAAAGTATATTTTAAATGATTTTAGGATGCTACAAGGAACTACAACGACAGTATATTCATTTAGAACCATAAATACTGATGAAGCTCATACTATCAAAAGTAGTGCAAAAGGAGTGACTAATGGCACTATTGATTCCTCATTGTTTATTACTGGGATGAAGACTGGCTATCTTGATGAGGCAGGTTATTGCTTTATGTTAAAAGCTAGTCGGGGTAGTGGAGAAGGAAATGTTATTTCGGTTATTTTAGGTGCGAATGATTCAAATATGAGGTATAATGAAACAAATGATTTAATTAATTATGGCTTAAGCAATATATAAATATGGCATTAATAGAAATTAAGAATATACAAAAAATTTACGATCAAGGCGAAGAAAATGAATTCCGAGCAATAGATGGGATTGACATGGTAGTTGAAAAGGGTGATTTTGTATCAATAATGGGAGTCTCTGGTTCAGGAAAATCTACTTTAATGAATATAATTGGATGCTTAGACCAGCCAACATCTGGATTTTATATGCTTGATGGACAAGAAATTGATAAATTGAGCCAAAATGAATTAGTAAAAATTAGAAGGAATAAAATTGGATTTATATTTCAAAATTTTAATTTATTACCAAGAACTCAAGCAGTTAGTAATGTTGAGTTGCCTTTAGTATATAAAGGGGTTCGTCCAAAAGAACGAAGGAAAAAAGCTAAACAATTATTAGAGGATGTTGGTTTAGCAAATAAAGTAAGACATAGACCAAGTATGTTATCTGGTGGTGAACAACAGAGAGTTGCGGTTGCTAGAGCCTTGATTAATGAACCGGCAGTTTTATTAGCTGATGAGCCTACTGGTAATTTGGATTCTAAAAGTGGTTTACAAGTAATGGATATATTAAAAAAATTAAATGAAAAAGGAGTTACTATAATTGTAGTTACTCATGACCAGAAGATTGCTGATCAGACGAAAAAGGTGATAAAAATTAATGATGGGAAGATAGAAAAATAAATTTATGTATAAATTCATAGAAAATATTAAATTAGCAGTAAAATCAATTTGGGGTAAGAAAGTAAGATCGATTCTTACTATGTTAGGAGTAATTATTGGTGTTTTTGCTATCGTATTATTGACAGGTATTGGTGAGGGAGTAAAAGATGAGGTAACAGGTCAATTTGAAAGCTTGGGTTCCAATATAATTATGATTATGCCAGGAGCTGGTGGATTTGGTGGGGGACCTATAAGTGGTGGCGGTGGATTTAATGATGAAGATTTTGACACTATTAAGGAGGTTGAAGGAATTGAATATGTTATTCCTATGGCAATAGTGCCGTTACCTGTATTACTCACTGCACCTGTCGCTCCATCTGATGTTGAAAACTTTGAGATTCCAACAGTATCGGAAACAGAAGATTCAGCTGAGTCTACTGGTGGGTTTTCTCAATCACAAAGACAAGTAGTAGTATTTGGTAGTACTAACGATGTAGAAAAAGCATTTGCTGGATCTGATATAGCATCCGGTGAATCATATGGAAGAATGTTTAATCAGTCTGAGTATGAAAGTGCAGCAAAAGTAGCATCATTACAAGCAGGGGCAGTAGAAATATTATTTCCAGACAAACATGCTGAAGATATAATTGGAGAAACAATTTTTATTGGTAAAGAAGAATTTGATATTATTGGAGCTCAGCAACCTATGGAAGAAGAAAGTTTATTACAAGATCCAGGTATGTCCCAAATGGCAATAATACCTTTGACTGCAGCTAAACAATTATCCGATACAACAAGCATTAATCAATTTGCCGTTACTGTTAATGACCCAGAAGCTGTAGAAGAAATTCAAGAAAATATTAGATTAGCTTTATTAGAGGCACATGAGGGAGTGGAAGATTTTTCGATTGTAAATTCTGAAGAGTTACTTGATATGTTTGATCAGATATTAGGAGTGTTAACAACTATGCTTGGTGGTATTGCGGCAATTTCTTTATTGGTTGGTGGTATAGGGGTTATGAATATAATGCTTGTCTCCGTAACTGAAAGAACTAAAGAAATTGGTTTACGTAAAGCTATTGGTGCATCTGGTTCTGATATTTTGATACAATTTTTAGTTGAAGCAATTTTCTTAACATTTTTGGGTGGGGCAATAGGAATATTATTTGCATTATTGGGTAGTTTTATTATGGATACTCAGTTTGGATTTTCACCGACTATTACTCTTCAATCAGTATTAGTTGCTTTTGGATTTACAGCTGTTATTGGAATGGTTTTTGGTGTAGCTCCTGCAGTACGTGCGGCTCGACTAAATCCGATAGATGCGTTAAAATATGAGTAGAGGGGGATTTTGTGTTAATTTTTAATAGCTATATTTAGATGATCAGTTTTAAGAATGTGACCAAAATATATAAGCCAGAAACTTATGCGTTAAAAAACGTAAGTTTTAATATTGAGGCTGGAGAATTTGTATCTATAGTAGGTCAATCAGGTACGGGTAAGACTACAGTTATCAAGATGATAATCGCCGAAGAAAAACCAACAAAAGGTAGAGTTATAATCGGGGATTGGGATATAACAAATATAAAAACACGGGAGGTGCCAATTTTGAGAAGACAAATTGGTGTAGTATTTCAAGATTTTAAATTGCTACCTAACAAAACTATTTTCGAAAATGTTTCTTTTGGTATGGAGGTAGCTGGTCTTAATTATAAGAGGATTAAAGAAATTGTTCCGCAAGTTCTTAAAATTGTTGGTCTGGGTAATAAGCAAGAAAGATTCCCGCATCAAATATCTGGAGGAGAACAGCAACGCGCCGTTATTGCTAGGTCATTAGTTCATCGTCCTAAGATATTAGTGGCAGATGAGCCTACTGGAAATTTGGATTCAATTAATTCACAAGAAATTATTAATCTACTGAAAAAAATTAATGAATATGGCACCACAGTAGTCTTGGTTACACATAATAGAGAGATTGTTAATTCGTTAAGGAAGAGGGTTATTACTATTGATCAGGGTTCAGTAATCTCTGATCAAAAAAATGGGAAGTATATATTATAATATTATGTTTGTATTTTTTACTAGGACAATCAAATTTGCATTACAAGGATTTATTAGAAATATTTGGTTATCAATTGTAACTATAATTATTTTGATATTAATGATTTTTTCAGTGACTATGGTTGCTGGTATTAATTTTGTAGCAGAGAAAGCTATTGATTCGGTAAAAGAAAAAGTTGACGTTTCAGTATATTTTAAACCTGATGCCTTAGAAGAGGATATTATTAATGTACAGTATCGATTAGAAAGTTTATCAGAGGTTAAAGAAGTTAATTATATTTCTAAATCGGTTGCGTTGGATAATTTTAAGGAAAAACATAAAGATGATGAAATAATTTTGGAATCTATTAATGAGCTTGATGAAAATCCATTAAGTGCAACGTTAGTTATTAAAGCTAATACTATTGATGATTATCCAAATATTTTAACAGTATTAGAAAATCCTGATTATACTGCAATAATCAGCGATAGAAATTTTGATAACAATGAATCTGTTATCAATAGATTGTCAGAACTTTCAAATCAGCTAGAACGAATCGGTATTATAGTTAGTATAGTATTTATAATTATTGCAATATTGATAGTATTTAATACTATTCGTATTAACATTTACACACACCGTGAAGAAATTGGAATTATGAAACTAGTTGGAGCTACTAATTGGTTTGTTCGAGCACCATTTTTGGTAGAGAGTATGTTATATGCTGTATTGTCAGTCGCAATAACTTTAGCTTTATTGTATCCTTTGCTTAGTGTAATTACTCCACAAGTTAATATTTTTTTTGAAGGTTATAATTTAGATATAATTAGTTATTTTAATACTAATTTAATACAGATTATTGCTTGGCAATTAGCATTTGTAATAGTATTAAACATAATTAGTTCTAGTATAGCTATTGGAAGATATTTACGCGTATAATTTATAGTTGACATTATCGTAATTTTGATTAAAATATATTAATAACCTTCTCTTATTCAGTATTTAGGCATTTTTATAGTAATACAAATTATCGTTTTTAGCTCTGCCGGATCGTCTTCCTCCAGAGGCGGATTAAAAAATGGTAGGACATCGGCCTTTTCCGCCATAGGCGGACTCGCCTCTGGCGAGGAAGCCATTAATTTATAATCATGTATGTATACAGTTTATATATTAAAAAGTCAGAAAGATGGAATGAGGTATATTGGAGTCACACTAAAAGATGCTAATATAAGAATAGAGGAACATAATAGTAATAAAAGTAAATTTACAAGAGGGCATCAACCATGGAAATTAATTTATACAGAAGTATATAAAAATAAAAAAGAATCTTACATTCGCGAAAGTTTTTTAAAGTCGGGACAAGGTAGGAAGTGGTTGGATAAAAAGTTAAAATAAATAATCGTTTTTAGCTCTGCCGGATCGTCTAATGGTAGGACATCGGCCTTTGAAGCCGAGTATCCTGGTTCGAATCCAGGTCCGGCAGAACTGAAAGTGAACAAATGAAAACCTTTTCCGCCATAGGCGGACTCGCCTCTGGCGAGGAAGCCGAGTATCCTGGTTCGAATCCAGGTCCGGCAGAACTGAAAGTGAACAAATGAAAACCTTTTCCGCCATAGGCGGACTCGCCTCTGGCGAGGAAGCCGAGTATCCTGGTTCGAATCCACCCTATATCACTGAAGGAAATAGGGTGTCGTGAACCCTTTAGTGGTTTACGACAGGTCCGGCAGAACTGAAAATGAAATTTAATTATTTAAGAAAGTAATCATGAAAAATATTGGCATAATCACCAGTGGCGGAGATTGTGGCGGATTGAATGCTGTTGTTAAGGGGGTGGCTAAAATGGCTATTCGAAGTAGAATAAAAACTTTTGTGATCCCAAACGGTTACGCAGGACTTTATAATTTAGAAGATTTAGATTCATTGACTGAATTAACAGATAAGCGATTGGACACATTTAGTATTAATGTGGCTGGTTCAGAAGCAGGACATTCACGCGTAAAGATTTCAAAGATAGATGATGAGGAGAAGTATGACAAAATTAAACGAGGTCTAAAAAAATTTAAACTTGACGCTTTAGTTATTAGTGGTGGTGATGATACTGGTAGTGTTGTTTTGGACCTAAGTAAAAATGGAATCAAATGTGTCCATGTGCCTAAAACTATGGACTTGGATCTAATGCCATATTCTGTAGGGGGAGATTCTGTTATTGAAAGAATTGCAGATTTTTCAAGAGATCTAAAAACAACAGGACAAACGCATAATAGAATTATGGTATTAGAGATTTTTGGAAGAAATGCTGGTCATACCGCTTTTCGAGGTGGTGTATCTGGTGAGGCTGATGCAATATTAATACCAGAAATACCAGTAGATTTTAAAGAATTATATAGGCATATAAAAAAAGTATATACAAAAAGAGTTCAGGAAAGTGATGTTAATGCCGGTACTTATACTATTGTGGTTTCAGAAGGGATTAAAGATGTAAGTGGAGAAGAGTTGTACGATGAGTCATCTGTAAAAGATGCATTTGGCCACAAAAAATTAGCAGGGGCAGGTGAGTATGTTGCCCAAGAATTAAAAAAATTGTTAAAAGATGATAAAGAGATAAATAAATTTATGATTGATCAAGGTATGTATATTGATGGTCAATACGCACTACCCGAGATTAGAAGTATTAGACCAAGTCATTTGGTAAGATGTGGGTTTACCTCTTCTTATGATGTTAATTTTGGTATGGAGGCTGGAGCATCTGCTGTATATTTATTAATAGAGGGGATTGATGGCGTAACAGTTAGCGGATATAAAAATAATAAAATTAACTATATGGATATAGCTGAGGCCATTAAACAAAGATATGTAGATCTAAAACAAGTAGAAATTTATGAACAATTAGGATTTTGTTTTGGAAGAGTGAGAAAAGATTTCAAAGCAAAAACTGAAAAATTAAATGGACAAATTGATAGAATTTATTAATTTAAATAATAATATATGATTGTTACAACTAAAGAATTATTTAAGCACGCATATGGTAAGTATGCTATAGGTGCTTACAATATTAATAATGCCGAACAGACAATGGGATTGTTCAAAGGAAATTTAGATAGCAAAGCTCCATTCATTTTACAGATTTCAAAAGGAGCAAGAAAATATACAAATAAATTGATGCTAGAATCAATGATAAGAGCAGCAGATATAATTTTTCCAGATGCAATTTTTGCAGTACACCTTGATCATGGAGACGAAGAAGCTTGTATGGATTGTGTTGAGAGTGGTTTTTATAGTTCGGTTATGATTGATGCAAGTGACCAGGAATTTGAAGAGAATATGGCAATAACCAAAAGGGTAGTAGACGCTGCTCATGCAAAAGGAATTGTCGTAGAAGCGGAACTTGGACAACTTGGTGGAGTAGAAGAAGATATTTCAGTAGATGAAGGACATGCAGCGCTAACAGATCCTAAACAAGCGAAAGAATTTATCGAAAAGACAGGATGTGATAGTTTAGCATGCGCAATTGGTACAAGTCATGGAGCATATAAATTTACTACTAAACAAGGTTTACATTTTGATGTGATAGAAGAAATACAAAAATTAGTGCCAAATTTTCCTTTGGTTATGCATGGTTCTAGTTCGGTGCCTCAAGAGGAGGTAAAAAGAATTAATGAGGCTGGTGGTGATTTAGGAGGAGCAAAAGGAGTAGACGAAACACAGTTCAAACGTGCGTCTGAACTTGGTGTAACAAAAATTAATATTGATACTGATGGCAGATTAGTTTGGTGCAGAGTACATCGGGAATATTTTAGAGACAATCCTAAAGAATTTGATCTTAGGAAGCCTGGAGAAATTTTTATGGATGAATATGCAAATTATATAATTCATAAAAATAGAATGTTGGGTAGTGCTGGACAATTGGAAGATGTAAGAACAAATTTAAAATAACGTATATATTATATATAAGTTGGGGGCAGAGTTTCGTGCAAGTGAGGAAAGTGATTAAAGGTTTTTAAAAAATGGTACTCATTTAGTACCTACTTCAGGTTAGACACAATTTTAATACTGCTAGTTTCAAATTTGTTTGTTAAATTATATTTGACCAAACTATATTAAAATGTAATACTTTTCTTGGATAGCACAATTAATCAATATATTATAAGGATTTAAAGACCCCCGAATTTTTGGTGCATATGGAAACATTAGATTTAAATAAGAATAAATTACACGGAAGTATTTGTACAATAGATCAGTTGAAGAAGTACATAAATTTGTCTAAGCGTGAGGAAAAGGATATTGCTAAGGTTATAGATATTCACCCAATGCTTATTAGTAAGTACTATTTGTCTTTGATTAAAAAGAATGATAGAAATGATCCAATAAAAAAAATGATTATTCCATCAAAAGATGAGATTTTTACGGAGGGCTCTTATGATACTAGTGGAGAGGCACAAAATACTAAGATGTCTGGGTTACAACATAAATATAAGCAAACTGCTTTGATATTATCTACCAATCGTTGTGCTGCATATTGTCGATATTGTTTTAGAAAAAGGTTAGTAGGTTTAGATACTTCAGAAATATTGGATAGATTTGATAAAGCAGTTTCATATATAAAAAAACATAAAGAGATAAATAATGTTTTGATTAGTGGGGGAGATGCATTTATGTTACCCACTAAAGTGATTGAGCAGTTTCTAAAAAAGTTATCACCAATCAAGCATATTGATTTTATACGCTTTGCTACCCGGACTCCAGTGACATTTCCTCAGAGAATAATTAATGATAAAAAATTACCAAGACTCTTAAAAAAATATTCAATCCAAGGAAGGAAAATTTATGTAGTCACACATTTTAATCATCCTAATGAGATTACAAAATATTCAAAACAGGCAGTAGATATATTAAAAAAATCTAATGTTGAAGTTCATAATCAATCAGTTTTGTTAAAAGGAGTTAATGATAAGTCAAAAATTTTGGTCGAGCTATTTAACCAGTTGATAAAAATTGATATCTTACCATATTATTTATTTCAATGTCGTCCAGTCAAAAGAGTAAAGCATCATTTTCAAGTATCATTATATCGAGGATTACAAATATTTGAAGCAACAAAGAAAAATATTAAAGGACATATTATATGTAAGCGTCTGAAATTTATTATGTCGCATCGCACAGGAAAGATTGAGATTGTTGGGATTAGTAAAGGTAGGATGTATTTTAAATATCATCATGCTAAATTAGCGAAGAATATGGGTAAATTATTTTCTAGAAAGATTAATAAGTCTGCTGGCTGGCTGGACGATTTTTAAGCTTTATTAGTTTGACAAAAGTGTAAAAATAGTGTATAATTATATAAAGTATGGAGGAATATATAAAAATACACAACAGTTTAATTACTAATTGATTAGCTAGTAAGATAGCTGGTTTTTTTATCTGTAAAAATTTATGTCTAACGAATTATTAGAATCTCAAGAAGTATTTAAGAAAATTTTCGAGGTTTCTCCTGAAGCTATGCTTTTAATAGATACTAAAGGAAATATAATAAGAGTTAATGATAGGGTTACAGATTGGTTGGGGTATAAAAAAGAAGAAGTAGAGGGTAAAAATATGGCAAATATTCCTTTTTTAACTATAGCGAGTAAAGCTAAGGTATTAAAAAAGTTTGCTCAAAGAATGCTAGGTAAAAAAGTTCTACCATATGACCTAATATTTACTGATAAAAAAGGAAATGAATTTATAGGTTTGATTTCAGCAGTCCCTGTATGTGATAGTCAAGGTAAAGTAATTTTTGATTTTGCAATTATTGCAAATGTAACAGAACAAAGAAAAATAGAAGGAAATAAATTTAATCATAACGAAGAACTTATGAGGATGAATAAACTAATGATCGGTCGTGAATTGAAAATGATGGAACTAAAAAAGGAAATAGTTAAATTAAAAAAGTAATAGTAGTAAATTATTTATGTTTAAAAATCTCAAAATAAGGACAAAAATAATTTTACCAATTATTACTTCTGCTGTAATAGTACTTTCAGCAGCATCTTTTTATTCTTACTATTTTAATGTTAAAAACTTAGAAGTATCAGTAGGTCAAAACTTGGAAACAATGGTGCAATCAAGAGCGGATCATGTTGATACCGTTTTGAGAATGTATGAACAAAGAGCAAGATTGCTCACGAGCAAAACTTGGATGCGCAGGTATTTAAAGAGTTACTATGAGACTGACGATCAGGAATATATAAAAAAAATAGAAGAGATTCTTGTAGATGTTCAAACAGAAAATCCAAAGTTTAAACACATTGAAATAACTAACCCTCGAGGCCAAATTATTATTTCTACCTTGAAGCACATTGTAGGTAATGATATCTCTGATAAAGATTATTTTTTAAAGGGGAAAAAAGATTATACTATTTCAAATCTGGAGAAAGGTGAGACTGAAGATGTCTTACTTCATACATCTGGACCTTTAATTTTAGATGGAGAATTTCTTGGGGTTGTGGCTGTTGCTTCTGATGGAGCTACATTGACGAATGCTATAAGTAGTCATACTGGTTTAGGTGAAACAGGAGAAATTTATTTGTTAAATAATGATTATTTAATGTTAACTTCCTCGAGGTTAGTAGATGATGTTTTTTTAAATCAAAAAGTTGATACTCTAAATTCAAGAAGCTGTTTTGCTACAGCCGGTTTAGATGAACATAAAAGAGAAGAGTTAAATATATCACATAGGATAATAGATACATTTCAAGATTATAGAGGAGTTGATGTTTTAGGTTCCCATGTATATATTTCTCAAATGGATTGGTGCCTATTAGCAGAAATTGATGAGTCAGAGGCATTGGATTCGACGAGACAGCTATTATTTTTTTCTATTATAAGGAGTTTAATTGTTTTATTTATATTTTTTATTGTTACATACTTGATCGCCAGGCTTGTAACTAATCCGATTTTAGTCTTATACCACGGAACAGAAGCTATTGAAAAAGGAAATTTGAATTATAAGGTTGGTACAAATTCGAAAGATGAAATTGGTCAGCTATCCAGATCTTTTGATAAAATGACAGCATCCATTAAAAAATCAAGATCCAACATAAATCAAAAGGTAGAAGAACGCACCAAGGATTTAGAAGATCTAAATAAATCAATGATTGGTCGCGAGTTAAAGATGATAGAATTAAAAAAAGAAATTATTGAATTAAAAAATAAATCAAAGAAATAAATAGTAACTAATTATTTATAAAAATCATATGAAAAAAAATCTAATTACCACTTTAGTCGCACAGCATAGAGAATTACAAAATAATCTTAAGTGTGTAGCTGATCAGCTAAAGATCGAACTCCCAGAAATTTCAAAAATTAATGAATGTTTAGAAGAATTCTCTGTTAATTTAACCGAACATCTGAAATTAGAGAACGATACTTTTTATGTGAATTTATTAAAAGTCATGAAAGAAAAAGGACAGGACACTACCAAGACTGAAAAGTTTATTGCTGAGATGAATGATATTGCAATTGTAGTAATGGAGTTTTTAAATAAGTTTAAAGGTGAAGAAAAAATAAAGGCACAAATTGATAGTTTAAAAAATGAATTACCAGCAATTATTGATACTTTGGGTTTAAGAATTGAAACTGAAGAGGCTGGAGTTTACGCTTATTGGGGTTTATTCTAATTGTTAAAGAGTTTCGAGATATAAAAAGTCAAAATGAAAAGTGATAAAAAAAATATTAAAAAAGGAATAACACTAAAAACTAGAATCACAATTTCAGTGATTAGTTTAATTTTTTTATTTGGAATTTTAGCAACAGTTGCAGTTTTTTTCTATACCAAGAATACAATTACAGAAACTGAAAAAGAAAATTTTGAAATAGTTACTGTTGAGCTATCTGATGAAATTGGACAAATTTTTAATTTTGCTGAGGCAATTGTAGAAGAATTATCTTCTCAAGAAGCAATTATAGAATATTTAGACAATGATGAGATGGAATTGCAAGATGAATATATTCTAGAACATTTGGAACATTATAGTATTGATGAAATATATTCAGCAATATATATTATGGATTCAAAGGGTTTGACAGTAGCTTCTACCGTAGAGAGTTTTGTCGGAAATAATTATGGATATCGAGATTATTTTGTACAGGCAATGGAAGGAGATGCTGGTAGTGATGTCGTATTAGGAGCGACAAGTAAGAAATTGGGGTATTACTTTTCGTATCCGATAGTTAATGATTCTGATGAAATAATTGGTGTAGCAGTGATGAAAATGAACCCAGAATATGTTAATCAGTTTGTTGTATCAAAGTTAGATAAAATTGGGAGTCGTTTGATGCTTGTTGATAAGGAGGGAATAATTATATATTCTGATGACCCAAGTATTATTTACAAAAGTCTTGGTATTATCAGCGATCAAGATATGGCTGATATAATTAGTTCAAAAAGATTTGATGGAATTAATATTGCACCACTTAAATATCAGACAATGCAAGATAGTTTTAATAGTATCGTTGAAGCGCAAGTATATGAGCTTTATGATGAGTTAGATGATGAAAATGAGATTGTTAGTATAGCCAGAATAAATAATAGTTCGTACTTCATAGTTTTTGAACAAGATGCTGATAATATTACAGCTTCAGCTTTAAATATTTCTTATGTTATAAGTATTATGGTGTTATTTGCAGCCCTTGCTACTGGATTATTAGTTTATATTATTGTTAATAGGAGCTTAAAGGCACTAAGTAAAATTGAAGAAGCTGCAATTAGTGTCGGTGAAGGAGATTTTGATATAAGCATTGATTTAAAAGAAGGTAGCTCTGATTTGTTAAAACTTTCAAAGTCGTTTAATGATATGATTATGAAGGTTAAGAATTCACGCCAGGAGATTGAAACAAAAGTTAAGGAACAAACAAAAGAATTAGTAACTAAGAATGAATTTGCAAATCAGCAACAAAAAGCCGTATTGAATATTCTTGAAGATGTTGAAGAAGAGAAAACAAAATCGGAGGAGCTAGCAGATGATTTAAAGAAGTTTCAATTAGCAGTAGATTATGCTTCTGATCATATAGTTATCACGGATGTAGATGGAATTATATTATATGCCAATAAAGCAGTTGAGAAGATCACAGGGTTTACTAGAGCAGAGGTGGTTGGCAAAAAAGCAGGAGCTAAAGATTTGTGGGGAGGATTAATGTCAAAAGATTTTTACGAAAAATTTTGGAAAACAATTAAAATTGAGAAAAAAACATTTTCTGGGTTAGTGAATAATATAAGGAAAAATGGTGAAAAATATATTGCTTATGGAAGTATTTCTCCAGTTTTGGACGACCTTAGAAATGTTCAGTTTTTTGTAGGGATTGAGCGGGACGTAACTAAGGAACAACAAATAGATAAGGCTAAGACTGAGTTTGTTTCATTGGCCTCACATCAATTGCGTACTCCATTGTCAACTATTAATTGGTATTCGGAAATGCTTTTAGATGAAGATGTTGGTAAATTAAACAAAGAGCAAAAAGAGTACATGAATGAGATATATGATGGAAATAAAAGAATGGTTGATCTTGTTGGAGCGTTATTAAATGTTTCTAGAATTGATTTAGGTACAATGGCAGTAGAACTTGAAGATGTTAAATTTACCGAAATATGTGATAGTGTTATAAAAGAAATGATACCGCAGACTAAAGAAAAAGAAATTAAAATAAATATTGATTATGCAAAAAATATTCCGATAATTTCAGCAGATAGAAAATTAGTTAGAATAATATTTCAAAATTTTATCAGTAATGCTGTTAAATATACTCCTGCTAATGGTAAAGTGGAGGTAGTAATAAAAAAAGATAAAAAGTATATTACGGTATCCGTGTCTGATAATGGATATGGTATACCAAAAAATCAACAAGACAAAATTTTTACTAAGTTATTTAGAGCAGATAACATTAGAAAAACTGATACAGAAGGTACCGGCTTGGGTCTGTATATAGTTAAATCAATAGCTGAGCAATCTGGGGGTAAAGTATGGTTTGATTCTGAAGAAAATAAGGGAACTACTTTTTATATTTCTTTGCCTTTGAGTGGTATGAAAGCAACAGAAGGGACAAAGGGATTAGAATCTAATACAAAATAATAAATTAAATAATTAAAATAAAATGGATAAAATTAAAAGTATATTAATTATCGAAGACGAGCTGCCGTTGCAAAATGCAATAAAAATTAAAATGAAGAATAATGATTTTGTAGTTTATACGGCCAGAGATGTTGAGGGAGCATTCAAAGTATTAAAAAATGAAACTATATCTGTAATTTGGTTAGATCATTATTTGCTTGGGGAGGAAAATGGTTTGGATTTTGTTACTAAGTTAAAAAATGATGAAGAAAATAAAAAAATTCCAATATTTGTAGTATCTAATACCGCTAGCCCAGAGAAGGTTAGAACTTATATAAAATTAGGAATAAATAATTTTTTTACAAAAGCAAATAATAAGCTTGAAGATATTATTATGGAAATCAATCAGTCTATTTAAGCAAATAATTATAAAACAATGGACAATAAAGAAAAAAAAATATTAATAATTGAAGATGATAAGTCATTATCAAAAGCAATATCAGACAAGTTAAAAAGAGAGAGTTTTGAGGTGTTTACTGCCTTTGATGGTCAGGAGGGTCTTGAAGTTGCCTTTGAAAAGAAGCCGGATCTTATTTTGTTGGATCTGATTATGCCTGTTATGGATGGAATAGCTACATTGAAAAAATTAAGAAAGGATCTTTGGGGAAGTAAAGTGCCGGTTGTAATATTAACCAATTTGAGCACTGGAGAAGAGGTATCTCAAGCAATGAGTCAGGGAGTGTATGATTATTTAGTAAAAACGGATTGGGAATTGAATGATATTATTAAAGTAATAAATAATAAATTAAATAAATAACTATATGGCAGATAAAAAGTATAAGATACTAATTGCAGAAGATGAAAAACCGATGGCAAAAGCTCTTACATATAAATTTAATAATAATGGATTCATAGCTAAGTCCGTATTTAATGGACAGGAAGCTCTACATGAACTTAAAAAAGAGGAATATGATTTATTAATTTTAGATTTAATGATGCCGGTAATGGATGGATTCACTTTATTAGGAGAATTAAAAAATAATAATATTAATACTCCAGTTATAGTTGCCTCAAATCTTGGGCAGGAAAATGATATTAATGAGGCAAAAAAATTAGGTGCAGTAGATTATATTATTAAGGCAGACACACCACTATTAGAGATTATAGAAAAGGTCAATAAAGTACTAAAAAAAGTTGAATAAAAATAATAGTTGATAATTATATTTTTTTAGTTTGACAAATACTTAAAAATGTGTTATCATATATTATAAAGTTAAACAAGTAAGTGATAGTTGTAACTAATTTATGAAAAAAAACATTTTTTCAAAAAAATCTATTATTTTAGTAATATTTATTAGCTGTTTTTTAATAGCTAATATTTTTTTATTTAATGTTGATTATTTAGGTGCACAAGGGGCAACAAACCCCCCTCCAACATCAGAGATTGATGTTTTTTTAACACAACCTGCGATTTCAGCAACAGATGTACCAATTATATACGGGCAGTCAGAATTTATTATGAATTTTTTTGATAGAACTGGTAGTGACCCTCTTATTGATTTAAGTCATTTTGGTTTAGAGGTATTTGAAAGTATTAGTGGACCTTCTCTTGGGTTTTTAGATATCATAGGGAGTCATTGGCATGATCCAGAACAAGATTGGACTTGGCATGTTAGAGCCGATACCATGACTTTTGATAATGGCAATTATTATATTAAAATACATGCTTATTCCAATAATGGTGAAGAATATTCTTTGAATAATAGTGTTCATAATGGTATCCCAATTTTTGGATTGATACATTTTCAAAATGATAGTGTAATTATACAACCATATAATAATGCAATAGTTGAAAGTACTACAGCTTTTTCTGCAAGTTTACTAGGTTTAGTTGAATGGGTTAGTTTTTTTATTTATAGTACAGATACGACAAACGGAACAACAGAAACTGTAATAGTAACAACTCCAGAAAATAATAATGGAGTTGGAACACCTTCATATTGGAATGCTGAATGGGATTCAACAAAATTAGTAAATGGATCTTATGTTGTTGAATTAAATTATCAAACTATCGGGGGTATTATAAAAAATGATGTTGCTTCTAGATACTTCGAAATAAATAATACTATTGTACGTGTCGTTGAGCCTAGTCCATGTGAGCCAACGAATTGGACATGTGATGATTGGCCTACTGAATGTCCCTCTACTGAGATTTTAACTAGAACTTGTATTTCTACTGATTGCCCAATTACAGAAACTAAGATCGAAGAACAAGTATGTATTTATATTGATTCAAGTACAAATACTAATACCAGTATACCAACAAATACTAATACTTCTACTAATATACCTCTACCTTCAACAACACCACCAATAATTAATATGAGATATCCAAGCCAAGGAGATACTGTTAGTGGAGCCGTAATTTTGAAAGCACGGGTGCAGGGAAGTATTGATCAGCTAAGTTTTGTATATAGGAATAGAGAAGCAGGTATAGAAAATCATATTGGGCAAGCTACCGTTTCTACAACCAATGATGAAATTTGGCAACGACCTTGGAATACTGATGATATACCAAGTGGTGAATATTATGTTTTTGCAAGGGGAATAGTAGATGGGACTTATAGTTATCAAAGTAATTTTACTTTAATTACTATTGATCATAATAGTGATAATACTATCATCCCTGACCCTCAAGAAGATATACCTGATGAATTTATCAATGATGATGGTGATGTTTTTTCTAACACTGATGAAGGATTATTAAATTTAAATCCAAATGTTCCAAATGAAATAAATGCAAGTGAAGACATTGATGCAATTATTGATCAACAAGTAATAGCTGGAGATATTAATCAAGAGCAAGCAAAAATCTTAAAAGAAAAATATTCAAAAATTGTTTTTGATCAACCAACAAAAAGTGGTCAATTAGCATCAGAAAAATTAAAGGTTAATAAAGTTGATAATATTTCACCAAAAATTGGAACAAATAATTTAGTTTTTAGTGGTATAGGACCGCCAAATTCTTATGTCACTATTTATATTTATTCTGATCCAATTGTGGTAACTACCAAAACTGATGAGAATGGTAATTTTACTTACACTCTTGATAAAAATTTACTAGATGGGGAACACGAAGTTTATGTAACTATTACTGACGATAATGGTAAAATTCAAGAAAAAAGTGCACCATTTACTTTCTTTGTTAGAAGAGCACAGGCTGTTACTGAAGAAGAGTACTTAAGGGGTGATGTTAATATTGATACGGATAGGTCTGAAGTAGTTAATAATTTTATTCTCCCTGCATTAATTATGGTAGGAGTATTAGTACTTGTTTTTGGTGGAGTTTTTGTAGCTAATAGAAAAAAACAAGTATAATGAAATTTCTACCAAAAGATAGTAAGAATTTTTTTAGAGACAATGCCCAACTTGTATATACGGCAGCTCTTTTGATAGTTATACCTGGTGCTCTTATTATTAATACCTATTTATTTTTTAATAATACTCAGAAGGTAATGAAGGTAGAAATGAATAAGAAAGCAGATTTGGCTAGTGATATTTTTACAGTTAGTGTCCCATCTTTTTTAAATGATATTGAACAACTCCAAAAGTTATTAGTAAATACAGTTAATTCAAATAGTGAAATTAAAGCGCTTGATGTCTTAATCCAAAATGGAGATGATTATAGTTTGATTGCAAGTATGGATTTGGAGCAAATTGGTTCAGATACTAAATTGTATTATCATTCATTAGCTTGGCGTGGTGGTGAGCCAATATCATTTGAAACAAATTCTAATGCCACTTCAACAATAAGTGAAATACCAATAAGTGATGAAAAATTTTGGGTAGTTGTTAATCCTGTCTTAGATGAACAAGGTAATAAAGTCGCATTGGTATCAATAAAACTTTCTTCATCCGTAATTGATCAATTAGTTCAAGACAATTTGATGAATGGGTTAATTGTATTGGTTATTACTTTGGTAATTATTATTCTCTTAATATTCAATAATATAAGTTTATTTAAATCGGCAGTTAGGTTCAAAAAATTAAAAGAAATTGATGAATTGAAGGATGAATTTATATCAATGGCCTCTCATGAATTACGTGCTCCAATAACTGGTATTAAGGGATATTTATCAATGATATTAGATAATACATTTGGTGAACTTCCGTTAGAAGCAAATGCAAAATTACAAATGGTATCCGAAGAAGCAAATAGATTGAATGATTTAGTCGAAGATTTATTAGAAGTTTCTAGGATCCAACAAGGTAGAACAAATTTAAAATTAATGTCAGTTTCATTATCACCGATAGTCCAAGAAATAATTAATAATTTTTCTCAACAAGCGACAAGTAAAGGTTTAAAGTTAACATCATCTATCCAAGATAATTTAAAAAATATTTATGCTGATGAAGGTAGAATAAAACAAATTCTTGTGAATTTAACCAGTAATGCAATAAAATATACCCCGAGTGGTTCAGTTAATATTTCAGCAGAATTGGTTATTGGTAAAATAGATATGGTAAAAATTAAGATTTCTGATACTGGTATGGGTATAGCCGCTAAAGATAGAGAAAAGTTATTTCAAAAATTTTATCGTATCCAAAATGAAAAAACTGACAAAATTGTTGGTACTGGGTTGGGTCTTTGGATAACTAAAGAAATAATTGTGTTAATGGGCGGAGAAATATTTGTAGATAGTTTAGAAAACAAAGGGACAGATGTTACAGTGCTGATGCCCATTGATGAAGGTAAAAAATAGATATTATACTAAAAAAATTATTATTACATATTTGTTGCGCAACATGCGCGGCTTACGTTTTAAAAGAACTTGAAAGTAATTATGACGTGACCGCGTATTATTATAATCCAAATATTTATCCGGAGTCAGAATATAAAATACGTTTTGAAGAAGCAAAAAATTTTTGTAAAAATAATAATATTATTTTTATTGAGGAGGAACCAGATCAAGATAGGTGGTTTGATTTAACAAAAGGTCACGAAGATGATTTAGAAAGAGGTGATCGATGTACAATTTGTTATGGTATGAGGCTTCAAAAAACGGCTCAGTATGCAAAAAAAAATGGATTTGACTATTTTGGTACAGATTTAAGTATAAGTCCGCATAAAGACGCTGAACGTCTGAATAGTATTGGTAATAAGTTGTCTGAATCAATGAATGTAAAGTATTTGGAAGCAAATTTCAAGAAAAAGGATGGCTTTAAAAAAGCAATGGATATTAGTAAATGTGAAAATTTTTATCGGCAAGACTATTGTGGATGTAAATATAGTTTAGAGTCAAGAACGTAATAAAAAACTTATATTTAATTAAATACTCGTTTTGAAAAATAGAGTAGTATTATGGTATAATAAAAAGGAAATAGATTCTAGTTTGATTATATAAATTTATTTAAATATATGAAAACTGTAGCAATTATCGGTGCATCTGCAGATAGGAAAAAATTTGGTAATAAATCAGTCAGAGCTCATCAGAAGCAAGGTTGGAAAGTATTTCCAGTTAATCCTAAAGCTGTTAAAATAGAGGAGCTAGATAGTTATCAAAGTATACTTGATATAAAAGAGTCGGTAAATCGAGTTAGTATATATTTACATCCTGAACAAGGAATTAAAATATTAAATGATATTGCAAAAATAAAACCTGATGAAGTTTTTGTAAATCCAGGTGCAAGTAGTGAAGAATTATTAAATAAAGCAAAAAAACTAAATCTAAATATTATTGAAGCATGTTCTATTGTGGATGTTGGGGAGCAACCAATTAATTATTATTAAAAATTATGATCAATCAAAAAGCTTTTACATATTTGATGGTAGTAATATTAATAACGATAATGGCTGTCGGTTTGTCAGTTTTGGCTTGGTATTGGTATGAAAATAAAGAGAGTACAAATATTAATGGTGTAAATCCAGATTTTAATGCGAATGATTTATCTAAGTGGCCAATACATGAGAATGAAGTGTTTGGGTTTAGAATTAATTATCCTTCTACATTTAAGAAAACAAATTTAGCTGACAGTAGATTTAGTTATCATATTTATGGTAGTTCAAGTACTGATAATCCAGGTAATATTTATTTGGAAATTTCACATGATACTTATAATAATACTAAAAAACGAATAGAGGATTCTATTGAAGGAGATGGATGGAAAATGAAAGAAAGTTCTCCTGGTGTTGGCGGAGAAGCAGGACATAGATTACTCATAACAGAAGGTGATGGAACAGAAAAAGCATATTTCATGGTTCAAAAAAATAACCTTATTTATAATCTTTGGACTGAAAAAGTTGATGATTTTTCAAATATTGAAATTATGATGTTATCTTTTGATTTTTTTGATCCTGAAAGTATTGTTTCCAATGCTAATATTAATTTAAATACTCAAAATACAAATACGAATGCTGAACAAGTTATACCAATACTAACTATCGATAGTGACAAGTTGTTAGAATGTTTTTCACCAACCATGTTAATAAATGATGAAAGTTTGAATAATTTATTAAATTCAATTGGGTTCACTGATAGAAATTTTTCTGATTTATGTTTGGCTACGAATAGTAACCCTCAAAAAAGATTTTTTGTGATAGTCCCTACAGATTCATATCAAGCAGGAATTGATGGAGAGCGAAAAGAATGTGTTGATTGCTTCCAATTACAGGTAAATAGTTTAGTAGATGGATCAAATTTAATAATTAATCAAAATTATAATAAGCCTTACGATGTGATTATTGAAAGTGGTGTTAAAAAATGTGAATTTGGTGTTAGAGACGGAGAGTACCTAACGATTAATTGTGAAGTAGACGAAAAAAATGATAAATATAGATATTTTGATACGCGAACTTTTAGATATTCAGGAGATAGATATTTTTATACAGGGTTTAAAGAGCAATGTAGTATTTGGGATACTGATGTTGATAAACCACTTCAAACCGGAGAAAGTGAAAAATTTATAACTTTTTATAATGAATATCTGAAAGTGAGATGTGGTAATACCGCTTTACCGCCAAATGTGGATTGGTCAATTTATTCACAAGATGGTTTTACTTTTAGATATCCAGATAATTTTTATTTTTATTATGATGACGAAGATGGTGGTATCATGAATTTTTATGTTCACCCAAGACATTTAGGGGGGTTTGAAGGTGGAAGCGGGCCATTTAATAGTTCTTATATTAAATTAAAACCAGTTGTTGAATATCAAGATTTAATTGATCAATTAAATGAAAATTATGATTTCGTTGGGGAATGGAGTGACACCCTAACTGAAACAACTGATGATAACGGGAACAAAAAAATAATTGTAGAGCCTGGTCCAGGTCTATGTAGTGGTGAATATGTTTATATATTTAGCGATAAGTATTTATTGGAATATGGTCAGTATTGTATGAATTGGAATGGAATTGATGAAACATTTAATTTAAAATAAAAATTTATGATATATATAGGAGCTGATTATGCTGGTTATAAATTAAAAGAGTCTATAAAAAAATATTTGGATTTAAAAAAAGTAGCTTATGTTGATGTTGGTACAGACTCAGAAAAAGTGAAAAATGATTTTACCGATTTTATTCCTCCTGTAGTTAGACCAATTCAAAGATCAAATAAAAATTTTGGAATATTAATTTGTGGGACTGGATTTGGTATGGTTATTGGTTCTAATCGTTTTAAAAAAATAAGAGCAGTCCTTGCTTATGATCAGAAACAAGCTAAGAATTCTATGATTTATGATAATTCTAATGTATTATGTTTATCTGCTTGGAATACAAAGGGCTCTTTCGCAAATCAAATAATTAATGCGTGGTTTAATACAAAATTTAAACCATTAGCAAGAAGAATAAGAAGATTTAAAATAATAGACAAATGGCACAAATAATTCCAGCAATTTTGGAAAAAGATATTTCTGAGATTCAAAAAAAATTGGATTCACTTTCTGATTTGGTAGATTGGGTTCAGATTGATTTGGCTGATGGTGATTTTGTGGATAACATATTAGTGTCACCTGAGAAACTAAATTCATTACAAACAAATTTAAATTTAGAAGTGCATTTAATGGTTAGGAAACCTGAAGAATGGATCAAGTATCTTAATCCTGATATATTCAAACGGGTTTATTTTCATATTGAAGCATTACCGGAACCAGGTGATTTAATAGTAGATATTCGTGGAAATGATATAGAAGCTGGTTTAGCTATAAATATTGATACGCCTATTAGCGCTATTAGAGAACATGCTGATAGAGTTGATAGTATTTTGTTTATGTCTGTAGAGCCAGGTTTACAGGGGCAAGATTTTAACCCTGAAGTATTCCCCAAGATCGATGAATTTTATAATGAATTTCCTGATCACTTGATAGCTATAGATGGAGGAGTCAATATCAGTAATTTTATGGATATATTAAGTAGTGGAGTGGATAATATTAGTATTGGCTCTGCTATTTTTAATAATAACAATATTACAGACAACATTAATCAATTTAAAAAACTATTAAGTTAATATTATGAAAATATTTATTGATACAGCAATTATCAAAGAGATAGAATGGGCAGAAGAAAGGGATTTACTTGATGGACTTACAACAAATCCTACCCTTTTAAATAAAACTGATAGAAAATTATCAGAAGTAGTTAATGACATTTTAAGAATTATTAAAGATAGACCAGTAAGTATTGAAGCTGTTTCTCAAAATGCTGATGAAATAATTGAGGAAGCTAAAGAAATCGCAAAATTGGCAAAAAATGTGGTAGTAAAAATTCCAATGACTGATGAGGGGATGATTGCTGTACGTGCTTTAACAACTAAAGGGATCAAAACTAATGTCACTTTGGTTTTTAGTGCAGCTCAAGCCATGTTGGCTGCAAGAGCAGGAGCTACATTTGTAAGTATTTTTCTTGGTAGATTAGATGATTCAAAAAAAAGTGGTATCGAAGTAGTTAAACAAACAGTAGAAATATTTAAGAAATATAATATTGAAACATCAGTTTTAGCTGCATCAATACGTAGTGTAAAGCATATTGAAGAATGTGCTTTAACAGGTACAGACGCTATTACAATACCTTTCAAATTATTAGTACAGATGTATAGGCATGAATTAACAGATAAGGGGATTAAGAAGTTTCTAGAAGATTGGGATAAAATTCCTAAATAACATAATTATGAAAAAATTAAACCAAGATAAGATTGGCGAATTAAATAAACTAGCCAAGTTGGTAAGGTATTTCATCCTTCAATCAACTACTAAGGCAGGTAGTGGTCATCCAACATCTTCATTATCGGCTACGGATTTGATGGTTGGTCTAATGTTCGGTGGTTTTTTTAGGTTTGAAAAAAATAAACCAAATTATCATAATAATGACAGGTTAATTTTTTCTAAAGGTCATGCTGCTCCACTATTTTATTCTCTTTGGGCGGCAGCTGGTAAAGTTACATATAAAGAGCTATTAACTCTAAGAAAGTTTAGTAGTAAATTAGAAGGACATCCAACCATGCAGTTTCCTTATACAGAGGCAGCTACTGGTTCTTTGGGCCAAGGTTTGTCCATAGGCTTAGGAATGGCTTTGAATGCTAAGTATATCGATAAACTACCATATAAAACTTATGTGTTATTAGGTGATAGTGAAATGGCAGAAGGTTCTAACTGGGAAGCAATGCAGTTAGCAGCCTATTATAAACTAAATAATTTAATAGGTATTATAGATGTTAATAGATTGGGTCAAAGAGGAGAGACAATGTTGGGTCATAAGATCTCAATTTATGCAGAAAGAGTAAAATCATTTGGATGGAGGGTTATAACGATTGATGGGCATTCGTGGGAGGAGATTAATAATGCTTATGAACAAGCTGGAAAAGAAAAAAAGAAGCCCGTTATGATAATAGCTAAAACATTAAAAGGTAAAGGTATTAAGTTATTAGAAAATAAAAACAATTGGCACGGTAAAGCATTAAAATCAGAACAATTAAAAAAAGCATTATTAGAGTTAGGGAATATTGATAAAAAAATTGAAGGTAAAATGTTAGTACCAAAAAAATTGTTATTAAAGAAATACAAAAGTAAGTCTGTTAAAAAAGCAATTTCAGTACAAAATGAAATGTCAACACGCGAAGCTTATGGTCATTCTTTAGTCAGGATTTTTAATAAATTTCCAAATATAGTTTCGTTAGATGCAGAAGTAAGTAATTCAACTTTTGCAGAGATATTCAATAATAAATATCCAAAGAATTTTTTTGAAATGTTTATTGCAGAGCAAAATATGGTTGGAGCAGCTATTGGATTGTCAAAAAGAAATAAAATTCCATTTGTCTCAACATTTGCTGCATTTTTTAGTAGAGCATATGACCAAATTAGAATGAGTCAATATTCAGAATCAAATATAAAATTTGTTGGTTCACATGCAGGCGTTTCTATAGGGGAAGATGGTGCGTCACAGATGGCACTAGAAGATATTAGCATGTTCAGAGCATTGTTTGGAAGTACAGTTTTATATCCTAGTGATGCAATATCAACTGACAAATTAGTAGAACTAGCTGCTAGAAAAAAAGGAATAGTATATCTCAGAACTACTAGAAGTAAAACACCTAATCTATATAAAAAGAATGATAGATTTAAAATTGGTGGAAGTAAAGTATTAAAAAAGAGTAAGAATGATAGAGTTACAATCATTACTGCAGGTATTACTGTACACGAGGCTTTAGCAGCTTATGAAGATTTGTCAAAAAGAAATATTAATATTAGAATTATTGATCTATATAGTATTAAACCAATTGATAAAAAAACTATAGAAAAATCACTAAAAGAAACTTCTGCTTTGATAATTGTTGAAGATCATTATCCAGAAGGCGGTATAGGTGAAGCAGTCAAAAGTGTAATAAGTACGAATAAGCCAGTAATCTCATTAGCCGTAAGAAAAATGCCTAAGACTGGTAAAATGGATCAATTATTAGATTACGAAGAGATCTCAAAACGTGCTATTATAAAAGAAGTATTAAAGATAAAATAATTATGTACGACATAACTACAATAGGATCAGCTATACAGGATATATATGTTTTTAGTAATAAATTTAGTGTCCATGCTGATCCAAGAAAAACTTCAGGTAAATCTGAATATTTTGAATTTGGAACAAAAATTGAGTTGGATGATATTTTTATAGGTGTTGGCGGAGGAGCTTCCAATGCAGCATTTACATTCAAAAATCAAGGATTTAAAACAGCATGTATCGCTAGAATTGGAGATGATGGGACAGGCGTTGATGTGAGAAAGAGAATTAAAAATTATGGAATAAAAGACATATTTATTGTAGATAAAAATAATCGAACAGGACGTGGCGTATTTTTTTTAGGAAGGTCTGGTGAAAAAACTGTATTAGTTTATCGAGGAGCTACAAATGATTTTAAAGCTTCAGAAATAAAAGAAAATTATATAAAAAATACAAAATGGTTATACTTAACATCACTTGGTGGTAATATCGCTACACTAGAAAGGATAAGCAAATTAGCAGAAAAATTTAGCAAGAAGATCATGATCAATCCGGGTAAGAATGAGATAGTAAAATATAAAAAAAGATTACTAAAAGTACTTAAAAACTCAGAAATTATTTTATTTAATAGAGAAGAGGCGAGCTTAATTTCTGGTCGAGCTTTTAGTAATATAAAAGGGATGCTAGAAGAGATGAAAAAAAATTGTCCTAACAGTATTATATTAATTACAGAGGGTGAACATGGTCTTTATACTATCGTGGACAATGTAATGAAGCATGTTATAATAAAGCCAGTGAAATCTGTTGATATGACTGGTGCTGGAGATGCTTTTGGTTCAGGTTTTTTGGCAGGGTATATCAAAAGTAAAGGAAATATTTATAGTGCTTTAGATCTAGGTGTGAAGAATTCTGCTGCAGTAGTCAGAGAAATTGGTGCAAAGAATGGTTTGTTGCAAAAGACAAAAATTTCCAAAAAGATTAGTAGTAATATAAAAAATTTAATTAAATAATATTAGGAGAGGAAAATACTATGTCACAAAAAAATATATTGATGGTTGTTATCGTGGTATTGGTACTAGTTGGCGGTTTGCTAGCTTGGTATTTCATACAAGATGATACAGAAGTTGTAACAACTAATACTAGCGTTGTTACTAATTCTGATGCCGCAGTTAATAATGTAGTTGAGAAACCAGCAACAAATACTGTATGGATTATTGACGGTAATTTTAATCCATCTGTAATAACAATTTCTGCAGGCGAATCAATCACTTGGGTAAATAAAGATGATCTAACAAGATTGGTTGCATCAGATCCTCACCCTAGTCATTCTGCATTACCAGGTTTAGAATCAGATGAACTTATTCTAGGAGATGATTATACTTATACATTTGATGAGTTGGGAGAGTGGTTTTACCATGATCATATGAACCCAATTAGTAAGGGCACAATAATTGTTGAATAAAATTTACTAAAAAGGGCGGGAAATTTATTCCGCCTTTTTATTTATACAAATAATGAAACCATTTGAATTAACAGATTATAGAAAATACAGATTTCTGGAAATTATTCCGGGAGTTGCTATGTGGGGTACTTTTGCTATTACTATTGGTCTTTCATTTATTCAGCCAATGTGGGCGATATATTTTATTATAGTATTTGATACATATTGGGTAATAAGAATTGGTTATATGCTCTTATTTATGATTATTTCATATGTAAGATATCGAAAGACAATAAAAGTAGATTGGTTGCAAAAAGTTCAAGAAAAAGAAAATTGGAATAAATATTATCACTTAGTATTTTTACCTACTTTTCAAGAGCCGTACGAAGTGTTGGTTGGAGCTTTACGTTCATTAGAAAATAATAAATATCCTTTAGATAAATTAATAGTAGTTTTAGCGGGGGAGGAAAAAGATAAGGAAAACTTTTTGAAAATATCAAAAAGACTGCAGGAAGAGTTTAATAACAAATTTTTCAAATTTGTTATTACTATACATCCCGCTAATCAACCTGGTGAAGTAGCTGGTAAAGGTTCAAATATTGCCTACGCAGGTAAAAAATTACGAGAGATGGTTGATAGATGGGAGATACCATATGAAAATATTATAGTATCTTCATTTGATTCGGATACATATGTACATCATCAATATTTTACATATCTAACTTATAGATATATTACTCATCCAAATCCAACAAGGGTAAGTTTTCAACCTTTAGCATTTTTTAATAATAATGTTTGGGATTCACCAGCTCTTACTAGAGTTATATCCTATAGTACTACTTTTTGGTTAATGACTGAGCAATCACGCCCAGAAAGAATGTTTACTTTTTCATCACATAGTATGAGTTTTCGGGCCTTAGTTGATGTTGGTTTTTGGCAGAGTGATATAGTTACAGAAGACTCACGAATATCTATGCAATGTGTAATGGAATATGATGGTGATTACGAGGTAGTTGCATTACCATTACCTGTGTCTATGGATGTTGTATTGGGATCTACTTTTTGGGAAACTGTAAAAGCTCAATATTTTCAACAACGACGTTGGGCTTATGGTGTTGAGAATTTTCCTTATATGGTTTGGAATTTTGGACATAACAAAAAAATGCCGTTTATTAAGAAGTTTAGGTATATTTTTAATCAATCAGAAGGAATATATTCTTGGTCAACAGCACCATTATTAATATTTGTATTGGGTTATTTACCTATTTGGATTGCAAATACAAGAGGTTTAACTTCTGTAGCTGCTCAGAATGCCCCAGAGATATTACAATTTTTAATGACCGCAGGTATGGTTGGCTTAGTGGTACAGGCAATATTAAGCTCCACTTTATTACCAGGAAGGCCAAAACATCATAAGCCATGGCGTTTTATTTGGATGATATTACAATGGGTACTAGTACCAATCACTCTTATACTTTTTGGATCATTTCCTGCCATTGATGCACAAACAAGGTTAATGCTTGGGAAATATCTTAGTTTTCATGTTACTAAAAAAGTAAGAAAATAAAAAACTACTTTTTTTCTGTTAAAGGCGGGAATTATGATTAAATGATATTTAGTTTAATTTAGCATTAACAAAATCAGGATAGCCTTTTATAAAAGATTGGATATCTGTAGGTTTTTTTCCAGCTAGTTGTAAAGTATTCAATTTAATTGCATTATTTCCTGTCCCAACGTATATTTTATTTTCATGGGGGAATACTGAGCCCGATTGTATATTATTAGGTAGCACTATTATTTCTCCATCAATTATTTTTAATCTTTTATTATTCCAAAAAGTGTATGTACCTGGCCAAGGTGTGTAAGCTCTTATTTGTTTTTCAATTAAATCAGCTGGGTTTTCCCAATTAATTTTGCCTGCTTCTTTACTAATGGTTTTAGTAATTTCTGTAGTGGTTTTTTCCTGCGGTATAGCAAAAATTTTATTTTCTAAGTATTTTTTTAAATTCTTTTCAATTATTATTGCGCCTAACTTTGCAAGTTTGTCATGTAATATTTCAAAATTATCAGTATGATTAATTGTGATATTTTCATTTGCTATTAATGGACCAGTGTCTAAACCTTCATCAATCTTCATTAAAGTTACACCAGTTTTTTCTTCACCAGATAGAATTACTGCTTGGATTGGTGAGGCACCACGGTATTTAGGTAATAGTGAGCCATGGATATTTAGCCAACCATGCTTGGGAATTTCTAATAAATTTTTTGTTATAATTTTGCCATAAGCGATAATAATAACAACATCAGGTTTGAGTTTTATTATGGATTTAATAAATTTACTACTTTTTATTGTAGTGGGTTGCAATACTATAAGATTGTTTTTTAATGCAAATGTTTTAATTGGAGGTTGAGTGATTATTTGTTTTTTACCTATTGGCTTATCAGGTTGAGTAATGACAGCTTTTAAATTAATATACGGTAGTTTAATTAATGTATCTAAAACTGGTACTGCAAAATCAGGAGTACCAAAAAATAATGTATTATAAGTCTTCATAGATGTTTTTTGATTCATGAGTAACTATTTTTTTTGCCTTATCGATAAAAAGAATACCATCTAAGTGGTCTACTTCATGTTGAACAATTCTTGCAAAAAGTCCCTCTACTTTCATTTGCAATTTTTTACCTTTTTGATCAAAACCTTTTACTATTAAATGATGATGTCTCTTAACTTGTCCATATGTATTAGGTATTGATAAACAACCTTCTTCTGACCATTGTTTTGCAAAAGATTTGTTATGTAGAGTTGGATTAATAATAGCTAAAGGACCATCTTTAGTATTAATAATGAATAATCTTTTTGGCACATTCACTTGATTTGCTGCTAAACCTAAGCCATCTTTCTTGATCATTGTTTTTTTCATATCATGGATAAAATCTTGGAGATTTTTTAAATCTTTAAGGTCTATTACTTCTGCTTTTGTACGGAGTGTCTGATGTGGATTTGTTATTATTTTTAGTATAGCCATATAGTTATTATATGGCCAATTATAGCAGTTTTAGGGGTATTGTCAAAACGTTTATTTTGGTTTATTTGTATTGATTTCATATTTTTATTTAACTAGTATTTAATTCTCACATGATATCTCTTGACAAATTATAATAAGGGTGTTAATATATTAGGTTATATTTATTTAATAAGTAATTGAAATTACTATGAAAATTAATCTGTTACCTCAAAAAGAGGTCAAAAAAACAACATTTAAAACACTGTATTTCGTAATGATGGTGACATTGGTGATGAATACGTCTATGGTTGGCGTGTTGATTCCACAAGAAGCAGCAGCATGTCATCATGAACTTAGAATTGCCAAACAAACAAGTGATGGGCACTTATCAATCATTTATTTGAATGATGCTACCCAATATACGGTAACAGTAACTAATTTACAGTGGTATGCTGAAACAAATGTCGTTTTGACAGATATACTGCCAGATGGTGTTTTTTATGTTAGCGCAAATCCTACACCTACAAGTATAGTTGGTCAACAACTAGTATGGGACTTGGGTACAGTAGAAAAAAATGAAGTTAAAACTATTATTGTAGACGTTATAGGCATTACAGTCGGTGAGTGGACAAACACTGCTTCAGTTGTGTCTGATGATTATTCTGCTGGTCCGGTCACTGCTAAAACAAAAGTATTACCTAAATGTGGTGATGGAATAGTTAACCAAGACTCTGAAATATGTGATGGTACAGACGGTGTTAGTGATAACCAATTATGTACTTTAGAATGTACTATTGAAAACTTACCATATTGTGGTGATGGAATAGTTAACCAAGACTCTGAAATATGTGATGGTACAGACGGTGTTGGTGATAACCAATCATGTACTTTAGAATGTACTATTGAAAACTTACCA
>SWBW01001199.1_pt1 | contig 85059 bp, 93 predicted proteins | sample 4693041 | NCBI WGS metagenome assembly SWBW01 (sample SAMN10267271, study PRJNA491770) | bioreactor metagenome | isolation source: DHS bioreactor inoculated with marine methane seep sediment | place: Japan: Omine Ridge, Nankai Trough | collected 2006-05-06 | reverse complement strand
TTTTTGCTGTTACTCGCGGGCTTTGCGATGAAGTAGAAATCGAAAACATCACTGAATGGGAACATGGTATGCATGAATACTTAGATACTGACGCAACCGACCTCATTAAAGAAATGGAAGATGTAGCCGAACTAACCGACGAGATCGCAGAAAAACTGGAAACAACAATTAAAAACTGGAACACTATTTTCACCACTAAATAGTCTGCTAGATACTAAATACTAGATACAAGATACTAATACATATGGGAGCTAATACACGTGCTATAAATTCTCGATTAAAATCGATCAAGAACACACGCAAGATCACTAAAGCCATGGAACTCGTGGCTGGTGCTAAGATGCGTAAAGCCGTTCAGATGACAGTTGATAGTCGCAATTATAGCGGTAGTATTAAACAAATCGTTGATAATGTATTACCTCTCATCAACCAAAAATCTCATCCTTTACTTTATGGCAGAAAAGAATCGAAATCCACAATCCTAGTCGTAGTAGCATCAGATAGGGGATTATGCGGAGCTTTCAACGCTCAGCTGATAAAAACTTGTAAAGAATTTCTTAACAATCGCACCGAACCAGTTAAAGTTGTAACCGTCGGCAAAAAGGCAGAGGCTCCAATGCGCCGAATCAATGCCAACATCTTAGCTTCATTCGAATCAATCTCTAACGCCCCATCATTTGATAGATCTAAAAGCACCGGCCAACTAGTTTACGATGAGTTTCTACACAATCGCGCCGACAGAGTCTTCCTTTGCTATTCAGACTTCCGCTCAACAATTTCGCAAGTTCCAACAATCGTTCAACTTCTACCAATCATCCCAGAAGACGAACTAATAGCTGATAAGGATATCGAAGAATTAGACGAAGATCCACGCGAACAAATGACATCAGCCGAACGCTTAGCTCACGACAGATCAAGTGCTGCAAGTAATCCTCTAGATTCTGAAGTCGTTTTTGAACCATCTCCACGTCACGTTTTAGACCAGATGCTTCCAAGATTAATCGACACTCGCCTTTATCAAGCAATGCTCGAATCAACTGCCTCCGAACACTCAGCCAGAATGATGGCAATGAGGAGTGCAACAGATTCCGCAGGAGACATGATCGATTCCCTAACACTAACATTTAACCGAGCTCGCCAAGCCAGCATCACCGCAGAAATCTCCGAAATCTCCGCTGGTAAAGCCGCTCTTGAATAATAATCAATAAATTCGTATCTTGTATCTAGTATCTAGCCGTACCAACTGCTAAATACAAGATACCAGATACAAGATACTAAATGTAAAAAATATGAAAGGTAAAATCACACAAGTTATCGGCCCTGTCGTTGATGTACGCTTCGAAGGCGAGCCCCCAACCATCTTCAACGCTCTAACTGTCGAACGCGAAGGCGGTAAGCTAGTTCTAGAAGTAGAGCAGCATTTAGGTGAGGGAGAAGTCCGCACTATAGCCATGTCAGCCACAGACGGTTTAGAACGTGGTATGGAGGTAGAAAACACTGGCAAGCCAATATCAGTCCCAGTTGGTAAAAAAACACTAGGACGCATGTTTGATGTCTCTGGAAACGCTATTGATGGTAAAGGCGAAGTTGGCAATGAAAAATCATATCCAATTCACCGCGCAGCTCCAACTTTTGCCGAACAATCAACTCAAACCGAAATTCTAGAAACTGGTATCAAAGTTGTAGATCTTATCTGTCCTTTCTTGAAAGGTGGTAAAATCGGCCTCTTCGGTGGAGCTGGTGTTGGTAAAACTGTTATTGTTATGGAGTTAATCCATAATATTGCTACAGAACATGGCGGCTATTCTGTTTTCGCCGGAGTTGGTGAACGTACTCGTGAAGGTAACGCTCTATGGGAAGAAATGAACGAATCAGGTGTTATCGACAAAACGTCACTTGTCTTTGGTCAGATGAACGAACCACCAGGCGCTCGTGCTAGAGTTGCCCTAAGTGGACTTACTATTGCTGAATACTTCCGCGATGAAATGAACCAGGATGTTTTACTTTTCATTGATAATATTTTCCGCTTTACCCAAGCAGGTTCCGAGGTTTCCGCACTTCTCGGTCGCATCCCTTCAGCCGTTGGTTATCAGCCAACTTTGGCAACAGAAATGGGAAATCTACAAGAACGCATCACTTCAACAAACAAAGGATCCATCACATCCGTACAAGCTGTATATGTTCCAGCTGATGACCTTACCGATCCAGCTCCTGCAACAACTTTTGCTCACTTGGATTCAACCGTTTCACTATCACGTAATCTTTCAGAGCTTGGTATTTATCCTGCTGTTGATCCACTCGATTCCAACTCAACAATTCTAGATCCAAAAGTAGTAGGCGAACGTCACTACAAAGTTGCTCGTGGTGTACAGAAAGTTCTTCAACGATATAAGGATCTTCAAGATATCATCGCTATTCTTGGTATGGACGAACTTTCCGAAGAAGACAAGATGGCTGTTGCCCGCGCTCGTAAAATCCAAAAATTCCTATCTCAACCTTTCTTTGTCGCAGAAGTCTTCACCAACAACCCAGGTAAATACGTAACTCTAGAACAAACAATCACAGGTTTTGAAGAAATCCTAGAAGGCAAACACGACGATAAACCAGAACAATCTTTCTACATGAAAGGCTCCATCGACGAAGTCACAGAATAATCAAAAATCCTGAACTTGTTTCAGGAACTAATCAAATTGTTATGTCTCTCCTCCAATTCAAACTGGTCACACCAGAAAAGATAGTATTCGAGAAAAAAGTTTCTCAAGTAACTCTCCCTACGATGGAGGGCGAGATTTCAATTCTTCCAAATCACATCCCTCTTGTTGCTGAACTAGTTCCAGGTGTAGCAATGCTAAAAGTGCATAACGAATCAGAAGACGTCGCGGTTTCCGGAGGTTTTATCCAAATAGATAACACAGGAAACGTAACTGTACTTGCTGACACCGCCGAAAGGGGAGAAGATTTAAACCTAAAAGATATCGAAGCAGCAAAATCAAGAGCCGAACAAGTCATGCGCGAATCAGCCCGTGGTAACGACGAAGCCTTTGCTCGCGCCGCAGCTGAATTAGAACGCGAACTAGCCAGATATCGCGTAGCACGCAAATACAAAGCCGTTAAAGGCACGCGTCAAGCAGACACAAACCCAGACAATAGATTGACAGACGACACCGGAACAGTCTAAATATACACATATCAATTAAAAATGAAAAATTAATAATTAAAAATGCAGGTTACGCTTTGCGTTATATATATAATAATGCCGAAGGCTTCCATAATTTTTAATTCATAATTCATAATTTTTAATTTGTAGTAGATGCGTTGTTTCCTAGGTATCCCGATTCCGGCTGATTGCCGCGAACAAATCAGAAACGCTTGGCACATTGCTGAAGAGGAGCGTCCTTTTTTGCGTTTAGTGGATCCTGGTCTATGGCATGTTACAATGGCATTCTTTGGCGATATAAAATACGATAACCTTTTGCAACTATCACAACTCATAGGCAATGCACTCGAGACTCCACCCCAAGGCTCATTTGAAATTTCTAGTATCGAAACTTTTCCTGCTAAACGACCTGTACTATTTATTGCAAAATGTGAACCAGAACAAAAAATCGCATGGCAAGAAACTATAGCAAACATCCGCGACATGGCTTCACTAATTGCACCACAAATTGATCGTAAGCCTTGGGTGCCACATGTCACACTAGCAAGAGCTCGCAATAAAAAAGAATTAGATCAATACGAAATGTCTTTAGAAGGAATTGGCTGGGTCCCACACTTCGCAACCCTCTTTATGAGCGAACTATCATCAGCTGGCCCCAAATACACCCCCCTCCATGAATATAGATTAAACATCTAAAAAAAATTAAGAATTAAGAATGTTGAAATTGCTTACGCGATATTTATCATATTTTAATGCCGTAAGGCCTCAATCATTTTTAATTTTTAATTCATAATTTTTAATTAATATAATGACCTTCTCCGTCTTCAACCTAGTAATCCACGGCTACAGCCTTAATCGCTTGATTCAGGAGATTTTAACGCGCGCAAGCATGGGCAAACAAACTTGGATAGTAACTGCTAATCCAGAAATTTTATTACATACAAAAAAAGACTCTCACTACTGGGACACGCTCCGCCAAGCAGACATCCGCTCTGTAGATGGATTTGGCTTACAGCTAGTAGGTTGGCTTAAAGGATCACGTGCAGCACGCGTCACTGGGGTTAAACTTGCAGACGAAGTAGCAAAACTTTGCGCACAACAAAACTGGACTCTAACGCTTGTAGGAGGTCAAAATGGCGCAGCCGACAAATCTGCCTGGATGCTACGCAAACGTCACCCAGAGCTCAAAATCTTTGCCGAGGATGGCGGTAAAATATCATTAGATGGCCTCGCCGACGAAGAAGGGGAGAAAGCTATTACAAGAATCACAGAATACGAAGCAGACGCAATCCTCGTCGCATTCGGCCACCCAAAACAAGAACTCTGGATCCAACGATATAAAGATAGATTCCCAACAGCAAAAGTTCTCATAGGAGTCGGTGGCACCCTCGACTTCTGGTCCGGCAACGCCAAACGCGCACCAAAATGGATGCGCTCCATCGGCCTCGAATGGCTCTACCGCCTTATCACCCAACCAAAAAGATGGCCCCGAATCCTTAGGGCTATCTTCGTTTTTCCAATAAAAGCAATTTTCAACAAATAAAAAAAGGTGTGTATTGTTCTAATACAATTCAATCGTTGACCCTACCTCATCTTTTGCAATCTGACATCCATTTGGTTTGCCGGATCCATCATCAAAACCAGAACCACATGAATTTTCAAACATTAACCAATTTTCATTCATCTTTATAGGGTATTCACTTCCACCCGCCGCACAAAAATCAAAATCTTTTTTAAACTCTGCAAGTGTTGAGTAACCCATAGCATTTGGCATTATGGTGACAACATAAGTATCAGATTCTTGACTAGCACCGGTGTACATAAAACTGTATACACTTTTTTCAGCTCCTTCTAGCTTCTTAGTTTCAATCTGAAAATCTCCTTTAACACTTTTTGTTCCACATTCAGCAGCCAAACCTTCTAAATACTCAGCACTATAATCTGCTGATTCAATTTGAATATCTGTAAAAATTCTCTCTCTATCGGCTACTTTGTAAAACATGGGTATTCTATTGTCATGATAATATTCCATTGATTCTATAATTTCTTCCAAATAATTAAAATGACTTTCAATCTGATCAGCATCTGTGCATAGTGACCTAAATTTATAATTGTAGTGTTTTCCAACAACAACCATCTGCGGATGATAACAAAGATCCTCTTCAACTGACTTAATCACATTAAAATTGCCTATTTTTACAATCTCATCTGTATCTTCAGGTTCATATCTATAATCAGCAGTGAATTGAAAAAGTTCAGTGGGAGAAGAAGAATTTTGTAAATTGTATCGCACACTAACCAAACTAATTCCATAATGCGCAGATGTGTAGGGTTGAATTGGATAATCCGGATGTGCCCACTCATCGTTATAAGGAATTGAAAATTTTATTTCAAATCCTGGCGCCTTGAAAACCTCCATTTTATTTGCATCCTTTGGACTTGGACTATCCCAATTGTACTTTGATAAATCAGGTCTAATTTGGCTTTCTTTTAAAAGTCTCTTATCACCAGTGATAAAACCATTATCTCTATCTATCACAGAAACTTTATCTTGAGTTACCCTATTACAATCAAGTAAGTTCTTACCAAAATACAAACCAATACTAGTAAAAATCATGGCCAGTACGACAAATACGAGCCCTGTCAATAAAATTATCTTATAATTTTTCATATTACTATCTATTATATCACGAATTACGTTGCTAAATTAACGCAATATAACAATATCAATGACACACACGATTTATATAGAATATACGACTAGATCGGAACTGTTGACTTAAGTCACATTTTTTGCTAGCTTTACAACCATATCGACCTTTCACAAAGAGGGGAACATGAAATACCTACTAGCTCAAATCGCTTTTGCAATTGCTGTTTTCATTGCTCTTGCAACAACAAGTTGTGGCGGGAGTTTGAACGGCGCCGATACCTCGATCAACGACAATTCCTTGGATAAAAAAGCCGCCTTAGAACATCTTAATGCGAAAAAAGAAGGAATACAACAAGACGAATACTATATCTATTCCATCAAATGTTGGAAGTCAGCTATGGAAGACATCGCCGCAGAAGATGCGACAAGCGAAGCCAAGAACCAGCTCGAAGAATTTTGCCCTACTGCAGACACGTCTTCCAGCAATACTCAAATCCAAACACAGCGGGTAGAAATATTCACCTGTGCACTCGTCTCTGTTTCCAAAGAAGACCTGGACTGCAAATGAGCCGATTTAAATGGTTTCAAGAACAATGGCACAATCTACCCCGAAAAGAAAAAGAAAATAAAATGGGAAATCAAGCAGTAGTTTCTGTCATTTCAGAAGGTAAAGTCATCATCAAAGTTGTCGCGGGGTGTGGTGGTTACAACGCAGAGACTTTTGCCGAATATCTCAAAAAAAGCCTTCTAAAAGCTAACTTGGATATACGCGAAATCTACGACCTGGCAAGTCGATATAGCTTGGGGAGTAAAGAAAATCTAGTAGTCCTCACAGAGGACGGTGTGTACCATGAAACCAACGAAGAGCTGAACCCCAGGTATCGAGAAACTTTTCATTTAGCCAACTTGAATCCCAGGTTGAAGCAAGAAACATCCGATCTCATCATCATCATAGGTATCGATAAGGAATAACACCTTGAAAGATGTACATCTTGATACAATCTAAACTCTAAATCACCGCAATACTCGGTGATTTTTCTTTAGTAATCTTGACCTATAATTGAAAGTCATATAAATTTTTATAGGCTTGCATAGTAAAGAGGAGCAATAATGGCCGAAGTCGTCTTTAGACCAAAATCGTTCTTTCAGAAAAATAACTGCATTAATCGTGGCAAGGACTATTCATGTCCCAATCAATCAACCCTCGAAGCCGTGTGTGAAGAAGGCAACTGGCTAGCTACTATTAGATGCTGCACAGATCCACGCTGCAAAAAAGTTGCAAGCACAATAGCCCTGGCAACTATGCCATCCGCTTTTGGCAATTAATCTCATCTATCGCCGAAACTCTCGGCGGTTTTTCTTTTCTTGTAACATTACGACATTTGACATTAAACGTTGGACGGGATGCTTTCTTTAGAGTAATATTCCCTTATTATGCCAGAAAAACGTATCAGAACACGCTTTGCGCCAAGCCCTACAGGCTTTCTCCATATTGGAGGAGTCCGTACAGCTTTATATGCCGAATTACTAGCCAAACAGGCTGATGGTGATTTCATTCTCCGTATCGAGGATACAGATCAATCTCGTTATGTAGAAGGAGCAGTCGAGAATCTTTGTCGCACTCTCAAACAACTCGACATCACTCCAACCGAAGGAGTCTGGCTTGATAATGACAACAAAATAGTACAAAAAGGCAAATATGGTCCATATATCCAATCCGAACGTAAAACTATCCATCAAGATTATGCCAAGAAACTAGTCGAGATGGATAAAGCATATTATTGCTTTTGTACTGCCGAACGTCTCGACGAAGTCCGCAAAATGCAAGAACTCACCAAACGCCCAACTGGATATGATGGCCATTGTCGCGATTTAAGCAATGATGAGGTCAACAAACGTTTAGAAGCAGGGGAGCAACACGTTATCCGTCTTAAATTACCAAAAGAAGGTTCAGTTACAGTTAAAGACATGATCCGTAGTGATGTTACTTTTGAATGGAATCTAATCGATGATCAAGTAATCATCAAATCTGATGGCATGGCAACTTATCACCTTGCATCAATGGCAGATGACCATGACATGGAAATCACTCACATCATCCGCGGCGAAGAGTGGCTTTCGTCAGCCCCTAAACACATTTTCATATTTGAATCCTTCGGCTGGGATCTTCCAATTTTTGCCCACCTCCCTCTAATCCTCAACCCCGATAAATCCAAACTATCCAAACGCCAAGGTGACGTCGCAACAGAAGACTTTCTCAAGAAAGGTTATCTACCACATGCATTGATCAACTTTCTTGCTCTTTTAGGCTGGAACCCCAAAGGCGATCAAGAAATCTATACACGCAAAGACCTCACAGAGTTATTTGATTTATCCAAAGTTAACAAAGCCGGAGCAATCTTTCAGATAGACAAACTCAACTGGCTTAACAACCATTACCTCCGCGAGATGGATGAACAAGATTACTTTGACCTTATTTTACCGCATCTAAATGACTTTCAAGCAGAAGAAGACTTTAAACAAAGAGTTGCGATCCTGTATCGCGAACGCATGACCTTACCGTCAGAAATTAAAGAAGAAACAACCTATCTTTTTACAGATAAACTCAACTATTCAAAGGCAACAATCACTTGGAAAGATCACTCAAAAGACGAAGCGAAAGAAAGATTGCAAGCAGCAACTGAATGGATTGAACAAATTGATGATACAAAAGAATTCGATGCTAAGTTCATCGAGGATCATATCAAAAGCATGATCCAAGAAAACGGATGGGGGAATGGGGATACATTGTGGCCATTACGTGTTTCACTATCAGCTCAAGAAAAATCTCCAAGTCCATTCGATTTAATTGCAACCTTAGGTAAAAAAGAATCAACAGCCCGCATCAAACAAGCACTTCAGGAACTGTGATATAATTAATACATCATGAATAAACCTCTTGCTAGAGGCATTTCTGCATTTTGTATATTAGCTGTACTAAGTACTGCTTGTTTTGATATCAAAGAAGCTCTTGCCGAAGAGGCAGTTCAGCTAAAGAATGCAGCCGATGAGTTAAATCTAGATTTAGAAGCGAAAAGATCCCGGGCCAAGGAAGTGCAGGGGATGATCAATAATTATAAAGAGCGCATCAAGATTCAAGAATCTCAAAAACTCACTTTAGAAAACCAATTAGCACTACTTGATAACCGTATTCGTGAAAAAGAGCTCAGGTCTGAAGAAGTAAAAACTCAGATAGAAATACTCAGCCTAGAGCTCCAAGCACTTGATCGTCAAATTGTACGCCAGGAAGGAAGGATCTCTACACAAAAAGCATTAGTCTCTGATTTAATACGCCGTATCCGTCAAGCTGACGATGTAAATACATTACATGTCTTTTTAAGTCGCCCTACATTATCATCATATTTTCAAAACGTTGAAGAGCTATCAAAACTCGAAGGCGACCTAAGCCAATCGCTAAAACGTGTTATCTCAGAAAAAACAACCTTACAAAATGACAAAGCTTTAAGAGAAACAAAACGTTCCAGCTTAACCGATCAAAAGAAAGCATTACTAGATGAACAATTCCGTCTTGAAATGGAACGCAACTCTAAGCGTTCACTTCTGGCTGAAACATCCTCCAAACAAAGTGAATTTGCCAGAGTCATTTCCGAACTACGCCAGCAAGATCAAGCCACATCAAACGAAATCTACCGCATCGAAAAAGAACTCAAAGACAAATTGAATGATATCGACCAAGCTCTAGCTAGCGGGCAAACGCTTCTTATGTGGCCAGTCCCAGTCCGTAAAATTACTGCCACATTCCACGATCCAACATATCCTTTCCGTCACATCTTCCAACACCCTGGCATCGACCTCCGCGCAGGAGTCGGAACACCAATTAAAGCCGCTGGTGGTGGTTATGTAGCCTGGACAAAAACCGGTCGATCTTATGGTAATTATGTAATGCTAGTTCATGCCGGTAACATCGCAACACTTTATGCTCATTTATCAAAATTTGCGGTAAGCCCTGGTCAATACGTAGAACGCGGCGATATTATTGGTTATTCTGGTGGCATGCCAGGCATGCAAGGTGCTGGCCTTTCAACCGGTCCTCATTTGCATTTCGAAGTCCGCCAAGACGGCATCCCAGTCGATCCTCAAGGCTATCTACCAATGGCAATACAAACCGATCTATAATTTAAAATCTAAAACTCGCTCTCGCGGGTCTTTTTTTTGACTTTTGGCTAGTATCGTGTCAAATTGTTTCAGAAAGGAGTATTACATGCCTCCACAGATCGAAATTCTACCTACTGAAGACATGATAAATACCCTCCAAACTGGAGGGCACTTCATTACACCGGATTTCCCTATATACGAAAAAGCATGCAAAAAATCTTGTACAACCGGTATAAAAACTGTCGATTTTATTCGACTCTATCGCACCTATACCACTGAAGAGCTTCGAAAAGATCTTCATCAAGCAAAACACCGCCTTTCAACACCAGCCGAAGCCCTAGCTTTAGCAATAGCAAAACACCATGGTAAAATCGGTGACATCTCTTATCCAATTATGGTAGTCGACGGCATCCCTGATATAAGAGGTCTACGATTTTGTCTTAGTCTTCAAATGTGGAATAAAAAAATTCGCGTTACAGAGGTTGTTTTACAGCACGCCCTAAAGGCAGGAAACTTTATTTTAACAACGCAATACAATGCACTTCCCACTAACTAAATTTCGCGCTCGCGAAATTTTTTTTATAAAAAAAATGATCCCAAGCGAGATCATCAAACAACGTAGATCATACAATATCTAATCTAGGCAAATAATCAATATTCCCTTCTTTCAAAAAAGATCGATAACCAAATGAGTTATTAACCAATGAACCGTCCCTTCGATGGAGCCGTCCGCATTTCGCACACGGATAGGCCGAATCATAGGTATCACGGCTAGCTGAGATGGTAGTACTCACACTGAAATACACTTCACCGTTACACGAAGCTTCGTTCTTACAGTTCATCAAGCACCTCCAATTGAAAGTTCTTCTAAGATTAAATCAAAAACATCACCAACAGTCAACTTCTACTAAACACCAAGACTAAGTACCTTTCTTTTTAGTTCCTCAACATCATCCAAAGATTTTACATGAACAGCATCAGCTCTAAACTTACGAAAGCCAGTCACTCCTTTAAAATACCAGGGCAAGTGCTTCCGCAATTTAATAAGTCCATATTCACCATAAGCTTCAACCTGATACTTCGCATGACGCAACATGATATCCATCCTATCTTCAATTGATGGATCACCCGGATCTATACCAGTCTCAAGCGTCTCTTTAATCCTTTTAAAAATCCACGGTCTACCAAGTACACCCCGCGCAATCAAAAACCCTTGAGCACCAGATTTACTCAATGCTTCTTTAGCAGTTTCAGCATCAATAATATCTCCATTAACAAAAGCGGGGATTGTAAGCCCTTCTATCGCCTTACCGATCATGTCCCAATCAGCTACTCCAGAATATCCCTGAGCTTTTGTACGTCCATGAATCTCTATAGCATCAGCTCCGGCAGCCTCTAAAACTTTAACAAATTCTTGAACATCATGAGGGTTATCCCAACCTAGACGAGTCTTTACTGAAAGTGGTACATTGATGACATCTTTAACAGCTTTCACAATACTTGCAGCACGTTCCGCGTCTTTCATAAGTGACGCGCCATTAAATTGATTTACAGCTTTTGGAACAGGGCATCCCATATTGATATCAATGCCATCTGGTTTATAATCACTTTCGATAATTTTAGCAGCCGCTGCCATAACCTCTGGCTTTGATCCAAATATCTGCTGTATAACAGGGTGCTCAATTGGATCAAGTTCACAAATTTTATCTGTTCTCTTATTACCACGAACAATCGCTTCTGCAGACGCCATTTCTCTAAAAATAATTACTTCATCACCACTACATTCCCGCACCAAACGACAAAAAGGCAGATCAGTAAAATCAGCCATGGGGGATAGGGCCATTATCGGCCTAGGGGTATCCATCCAATTCATATGTCAAAATCAATAAAAGATATTAATTCGATTCCGAGCATACCAGAAAACAAGGAATCTGTCGACGTCAAAAGCTGGTTAAAAAAGGATACGCATGAAGATCCAAGAATAAACTCTTTGATGCGCATTATACGTTGGCAAGGACGTTTTATCGTCCTACTGATGTTTGTTTTAGTGATTGCTATAGCAATGCCTCTATTAGACATCAAATTTGAAATTCCAAACCAAACTGCTCTAAACTCAGCTCCTCCAATTGATATTAATGCTGTCGATTACAATGCCTTAGCCTATCAAGACGCACACAAAATCAGTAACGGAGAAACATTATCAACACCGAAGATAACAATCATAGGTCAGATATTTGATGGTAAAGAAGTCCTTAAACAGTGGCCTAATATACAATTTCTAGTTAACAATTCAAACACACCAATCACGGGTCCAAATTCACAATTTAAAGTCAATTTTAATCTCCATCCTGGCCCTAATGTTATCGAAACATCCTTCCGAATAGATGGAGTCTTGTATAATCGTAAGCAACGAGTTATAAACTACCAACCACAACCTGTTACACCAACCACAACACATGAAACAATTTCAACTACAACAACCATACCCACCAGCAGGTGATCAACCGGAAGCAATAAAAAACCTCACCAAGCATCTCAAAAAAGGATCGCGAATGTTAACTTTGCTTGGTGCAACTGGTACTGGCAAAACATACACTCTTGCAAACGTCATCAACAACATCCAAAAACCCACGCTAGTCATCGCGCACAACAAAACCCTAGCTGCTCAACTCTGTAATGAATTTCGCGAATTCTTCCCAGATAATGCTGTAGAATACTTCGTGTCATATTACGATTACTACCAACCAGAAGCCTATCTCCCTAATTCAGATACTTACATCGAAAAAGAAGCGCAAATCAACGAAGAAATAGATCGCCTACGTCACAACGCAACACAATCACTTCTAACCAGAAAAGATGTAATCGTCTGTGCCTCAGTTTCATGTATCTACGGATTGGGCGCTCCAGCAGCATACGCAAATACAATTTTTCATATCACTACCGGAGAATCACTTTCTAGAGAAGATACAATCTCGCGCCTAATCGACATGCAATTCACGCGCACAACCGCAGACCTTACCCGTGGCTCTTTCCGCTTAACCGGCACCACGCTCGAGGTCATGCCAGTAAACGCAGAAACTGTGTACCGCATCGAAGTAATTGGCAATCGCGTAGATCGCATTGTCCAAATGCACCCAGTTTCCAAAAAAGTCCAAGCCGACCATCACGACATATGGCTATTCCCCGCAAAACATTTCATCACAGCTGGCCCAGAAAGAGAAAAAGGATTAAAAATAATCCGCAAAGAAATGATGGAACGAGTTAAATATTTCGAAAAAAAGAATATGCCTCTTGAGGCTGAGCGTATCGAACGTCGCACTAAATACGATCTAGAAATGATGGAAACTCTAGGCTACTGTTCAGGTATCGAAAACTACTCACGCCCTCTATCAGGTCGCAAAGCAGGGGAACCACCAGATACTTTATTATCCTACTTCCCAGATGACTTTTTAGTAATAATGGACGAATCCCACGTTAGCATCTCCCAGGTAGGGGGCATGTTCGCCGGCGACAGATCACGAAAAGACACGCTTATCGATCACGGATTCCGTTTACCTAGCGCTCGCGACAATCGTCCATTAACTTTCAATGAATTTGAAAGCCGCGTTAAACAGTTCGTCTTCATGTCCGCTACACCAGGCCCATTTGAATTTCAAAATTCTTCCGCAATTATCGAACAACTAATCCGTCCAACTGGTCTTATTGATCCTGAAGTAATAATCAAAAAAATAACTCCAAAAAAGAAAGGTGACCTCAATCAAATTGAAGATGCTATCGAACGAATTATTAAAGTCACTAAAGAAAAAGAACGCACCCTTGTAACTACTTTAACTAAAAAAATGGCAGAGGATCTCACTGATTATTTAAAAGACAAAAAGATTAAAGCCGTTTACATGCACTCTGGCGTAAAAACCGCAGATCGCCTCGAAATCCTCTCCGAGTTTCGCAAAGGTACATATGACGTGTTAGTTGGTGTTAACCTCCTACGCGAAGGATTGGACCTTCCAGAAGTATCTTTAGTTTGCATCCTAGATGCTGACAAAGAAGGCTTCTTACGCTCTGAGACATCACTCATCCAAACAATCGGCAGAGCAGCCAGAAACGTCCGCGGTAAAGTCGTGCTTTACGCAGACAATATCACCGGTAGCATAAAACGAGCCATCACAGAAACAGATCGTCGTCGTGCAAAACAAGTGGCATACAATAAAAAACATGGCATTACACCTCACACAATTAAAAAAGCAATTAAAGATCTCCGTGGCAGTCTTGGTTTCGAAACCGAACCAAAAGACGTTAAAAAGATTCTAGCTCTTGAACTAGCTGCCGAGGACAAACAGCTCAATCAAGTTATAAAAGAAAAAGAGGCCGAAATGAAAACCGCTTCTTTAGAATTAAACTTCGAACTCGCCACCATCCTTCGTGATGAAATAGTTGTAATTCGCAAAGAACTAGATAAGAGAAAAAAGAAAGCACCAACTCCAGACAAAGATGCAAAGCCAAAAATCAAGCGGCCGCTAAGACACGGAAGGACAAAATAGTAATCAAAATTAGCTATCGTAAGCCACAAATCACATTCAAATCATAAGAACGTAAGGCTCTTATTTTGCTAACATCTCATTTGTCGTACAAGGTACATATTGACTTATCGATAGATTTCTGCTTACATAATCTTACAACAAGGAGAAAGCTATGCTTCACCAGCACCTTCGAGTATACAGCAGAGCCGTCGCCATCATCAATCAAGTAAACTCCATAATGGAAGAACAAGGTGTGATGGCTGTAGATGCATATGATTTTCACGGCAAAACTGCCGACCTGGAAAAAGATGGATACTATGAAATCAAACAAGGCTACAGACACGTACCTCACAAATCAAAAAGACTAGAACTAAGCTGGTCCGTCGTCTACTACAGTGACGAGGTAAAATCAACCGACCTATTCGTTGAAGTTGAGCTCACTTTTCTTGATATGCGATCGCATGTAAGCGGCGGTAAGCTTCTTCTTCGTTACAAAGTAAGTAATGAGGTTTGGCGGTACTCATTCATGAAGCCAGAAAATGGGGAGCTATCTGATGAAGCCTTTACCTATATGAAAACTCATGATCTAGCACAGCGCGAAGATCAACGACTGGATCCTTCAGTGGCTATCGATCAGATACGCAGCATCGCCGAAATGTACAAATTGCTCATGTAGTTTTTTCTTGCCACCATCTTGACTGTTAGGATTTTCTATGATTACCTAATCTCACCAAGGAGATTCCAATGCTACATCCGCACCTTGAACAATACCCAACAGCGATTGAATTGGTTAAACAACTTCAAGATGCCCTTGAAGCCAAAGGCATAAAACTTGAAGAATTTGCCAGCTTTCAAGATATAGCCTTCCTTGATAACGATTCAATTGGCCCATTTAACGAAGTGGGATATAATCATCATACGACCTCAGGTACTCTTATACAGATCAGTTTGAAAATGTATTTTGAGAGTGATGAGGAATGCGAAAGCTCTCTTAAAGTTACTGTTGGAATATTCTTTTTTGACAATCATGACGAAAAAGAATCAAAATGTATCAAAATTACTTATGAGGTTGCCACAGCTACATGGGATATAAGGTATGTGGATATTCATTCATTTGAATCACCCATGGGCAATCAGCTCGCTGATCAACTTTCTATTAAATTGGGAGAAACAAAACCCATAAAGGAAATTGATGCGTTTCGCTTTACTCAAATGTTCTGTGAACAATTCAATAAACAATAACTCACTCAAATCTCCGTATCTCGGAGTATTTTTTTAATTTAATCAACTCTTGTCAGCTATCAGTTGTCAGTCTAAACTACGCGCTATGGATAGCGTACAAGATGTAAAAAACAATCTAGACATAGTTGATATAGTAGGGGAATATCTCCAACTAAAACCCTCAGGGAGCGGGAGTTTTAAGGCATGCTGCCCATTTCATAATGAAAAAACCCCAAGCTTCATGGTTAATCGCCCTCGCCAATCTTGGCATTGCTTTGGCTGTAATATTGGTGGCGATATGATTTCTTTCGTTCAACAAATAGAAGGCATGGAATTCATCGATGCTCTAGAGCTTCTTGCTGGCAAAGCTGGCGTCATCTTGCCAAAGTTCAATAAAGAACAAATGGGCGAGAAAAAGAGCCTACAAGAATCCAATGAGTACATTTGTAAACTATTACAACACAATTTACTTACTACACCCGAAGCAAAAATCGCAAGAGATTACATCACGCAAAGAGGCATAGATGACGTCACCGCAGACGTGTGGAAGCTAGGTTATTCACCAGCTGACTGGAAACCCTTAGAATCAAAATTTAAAGAGCAAGGAATTACATCTGCCGACTTAATTAAAATTGGAATCGCTAGCCCAAAAGATAGTGGCCAAGGAATATACTTTCGATTTCGTAGTCGCTTAATGTTTCCTATTCAAGATGCTTTTGGAAATGTTATCGGTTACACAGCTCGTATCTTAACCGATGAAAAAGTTGCTAAATACATAAACTCTCCAGAAACAGTTTTATACAAAAAAAGCAATGTTTTATATGGATTAGATAAAGCAAAGACAGACATCAAACGCGAAGACCTTGCTATCATTGTCGAAGGAAATATGGATGCATTAACCTCGCATCAATTTGATGTAAAAAATGTTGTTGCTTCAAGTGGCACTGCACTAACTCCAGAGCAACTCAATCTAATAAAACGTTTTACAAAAAACATTGCCATAGCTTTTGATAATGATTCAGCTGGGCTCGAAGCAGCTCTCCGTGGAATGGATCTTGCACGGCAAATGGAGTTTAATATCAAAGTAATAAAATACGATGTTAACATTGCAAAAGATCCAGACGAATTAATCCGCAAAGATCTTGATCACTGGAATGAATCAATTCGTAATGCAAAGCCAATCATGGAGTGGATCTATCAGCATGCCTTTGAACAATTTAATGAATCAACACCTGATGGCAAAAAACAAATAGCTCAATTTGTCCTCAATGAATGTAGACACATACCCCATCCAGTAGAGCAGGATGCCTGGATTACCAAGCTTGCCAAAGACTTAGATGTATCTCCAGAGGCACTGAGGAATGCCTTATCCAATGCTCTACATAAACTCTCAAAAAAGGAGCGAATGCGTACTCCAAATCAAGAGTCCGAATCCAAAAAAGAGGTTAAATTAGAGGATAATCAACCAAACAGCAATCAACAAATCGAAGAGCGTTGGCTAGCAGCTGTAATCTTAGATCCCAATCTATACCATGATATTAATGTGAATTGGGCTTTTCCTCCACATATCAAGCTTTACAATTACCTAAAATCCAAGTATGATTCGTCCGTTCAAGCTACAGAGGAAGAGGATGAGGAAATAAACAAACTCATCAATTATCTAACAATAGTAGCTGATAAGGAATTCGAAGATCAGAGTAAAATTGGCTTAGCTAAAGAATTTACTAATGCCGAACAAAGATTAGTAGATCAAAGTACAAAAACCTCGATGAATGATCTAGAAACCCAAATGCGTGAAGCTGAAAGAAAAGGAGACCAAAAACGCATTCAAGAATTACTGGCACAATTTCAAAACCTCAACAATTAAATTGTTAATTCGTAATCATATTAAAGCTCTCCGTTCCCGCTGGCCCCACCTTGAGTGGATCGCTCGCGGCCCTGGAGTGCAACAAGATGTATGCCAAAAACATCTAAATCCTCGCCAACCAAACCCCCAGCCAAGAAAAAGAGTGTTGCCAGTAAACCTAGTACCTCTAAAAAAACTGATGCTAAAAAGAAGCCTGTAAAAAAACAGGCTATTAAAAGTACAGGAAAGAAAAAACCAGTAGCTAAAAAGAAGGCTCCAATAGTCTCAAAAGTACCCTACATAAAAACACCTCCACCTTCTGATGAAGTTTTGACTCATCTTTTCAATAAAGCAAAAACTCGTGGTTTCTTAACTGAAACAGAAGTTTTGTATGCCTTCGCAAATATCGAAGACTACATTCCTGTCTACGAAGCATTCATCGACCGTTTAGATGCTGCTGGTGTTGGAATGGTAGAAATGAAAGAAGGTATCCTGGGCCGCAAAGAAGAGCGCCACGAAATAATGACAACTTTAAATAGCGCTATTGCTCCGGATGCACTCAAGGTTGATCCTTTTGATCTTACTGCTGATTACATTCAAATATACTTACGTGAAATTGGTAAAATCCCTCTTTTAACAGGCGAACAAGAAGTCGCACTGGCAAAACGAAAAGAACGTGGTGATAAAGAAGCAGAAAAAAAACTCATCGAGGCCAATCTTCGTCTTGTTGTTTCTATAGCCAAAAAGTTCATGGGTAAATCCTTATCACTTCTAGACCTTATCCAAGAGGGGAATATCGGGCTTTTCCGCGCTGTTAAAAAGTTTGAATATCGTAAAGGTTATAAATTCTCAACCTATGCAACTTGGTGGATCCGGCAAGCAATTACACGTGCCTTAGCTGACCAAAGTCGCACTATTCGTATTCCGGTTCACATGGTTGAAACAATCAATAAATTCCAACAAATCGAACGCGCTCTTATTCAAGATCTTGGACGCGAACCATTACCAGAAGAAATCGCAGCTGAAATGGGCGAAGAGCTACATAAAGTTCGTCACATCATCAAGATCTCACAAGATACTGTCTCGCTCGAAACCTCTGTTGGTGAGGATGACGAAGATTCGACTCTCGAAGACTTCATCGAAGACGTCAAAAACATGACTCCAGACCGCGCTGCTGGTCGCCAACTACTAAAAGACTACGTTAAACACATTATTCAAGATCTTTCCCCTCGTGAGCAAAAAATCCTCGAAATGCGCTTTGGCCTCGTCGACGGAGTAGGGCACACCCTAGAAGAAGTCGGCAAAGAATTTGACGTGACTCGCGAACGTATCCGTCAAATCGAATCCAAGGCATTAGAAAAGATCCAGCAACACCCAGAAATCCGAAGGTTGGCCGATTACTAAACCAACCATCGTTTTGATGCTAAACATAATTCAACTCAATATACCTCTATGCCCAATTCTTTTGAAAAAACAATCGACACCCCACGGCGACCTGATTTCAAAACTATTCTCACATATCTCAAGGCGACAATAAAGCAAGAAGTAGACATTAAGTCCTGGTATCAGGCTACTAATGAACTTGGCATGAGTCAGGATGAAGCAAATGAATCTTATCGGTTATATAAGCGTGATCATGCCACTGCATTAGACAAAGCTAGACGCGAGAATATGCAAGCGGCGGGTGAGCAACAAACAAAAGAAGCCCTATGGAAATTGGAAAATATTGTACAAAACCTTGGCGGAGAAATTGAATTGGACGCCCCCACACCTCCAGAAGCAGAAGAGCTTATCGGAAATGAACACAGTTTTCTCGCATCTGGAGAAAAAACGATCAGAATCACCATAGGCAAGCGCGTAGGATTTTTAAGCGTTTCCGTAGGAGAATTTAGCGGAGAATTCTTTGATGCAAACGAAAAAGGAAAACTCATCCGCAGAATTGGCGGCAACCACGGTTTGCATCCATTGGCAGTAAAAGAATTCTTAATGATGAAAGCATGAAATCCCTCCCCAAACTTATAGGTTACGGTCTCTTATCATGGCTTATCCCATTTTTAGCATCTTTCCCATTTGTTGATCCATCCGGCAACTTTAGAATAGACGAAACCTTCTTTAAAACCATCATGATCATCATCGGTGCATTAAGCGGAACTGTTCTTATGGTTTTATACTTCAAACATATTGATAAAAACTGGCTAAAAGAAGGTATTAAAATTGGCGTCACCTGGTTAAGTATAAATATCGTATTAGACCTCATTTTCGTCCTCATGGGATTCTTTCAGATGTCAGTCACTAAATATTTCACTGATATAGGCCTCCGCTATCTAGTAATCCTCATCTTCGCAATTGGCATGGGCTGGATACTAGAAAAGAAATTAAAAGCTTAATTCCTCAAAATAGTGTTTAAATAAGGAAAAACCAGCTCTTGTCAGATAATTGAAAATCATATATATTAATCACGCTTTGATATTGAATTCGAAGCGCAATCCGGGGTAGCTCAGTGGTAGAGCAGTTGACTGTTAATCAATTGGTCGTGGGTTCGAATCCCTCCCCCGGAGCCATGCACCGTATGGTGCATGGCGGAGCCATATCTTAAATGACTCTGCCGTGCATCTTACGGTGTTTTAATTTATAATTAAACAATGTACTACACCTATATTCTTTTATGTAAAGACAAAAAGCTATATATAGGTTATACAGAACAGTTAAAAATAAGGATAACGCATCACCAGCTAGGTTACGTAAAATCAACAAAATATAGAGGACCTCTAAAATTAATTTTTTATGAAGCATATTTAAATAAGTACGATGCCCTAAGACGTGAAAAGTATTTTAAAACAAGTAAAGGTAAAACAAGCATTAAAACTATGCTAAAAGAATATCTAAAAAGCAAACAGTGATTTTGAAGTCTTTCATTTATAATGACGCTAAAACTCAATTCTGTTAGACTAGCTCACATGAAAAACATCATCATATTAACCGGTCCCGGTGGGGCAGGAAAATCCACAATTGCAGAAATGATTGAAAAAGAATGTGGCTATGTTCTTTTAGACGGAGATAACGAGGACTCAGATTTTTTTCCTGATGGTGGTCAGTGGTTACCAGAAAATTCTAACAAGCTAGATCAAGCTCATGATAAAATCATCAGCAAGACAAAAAAATTAGTTCAGAGTGGAAATAAAGTAGTAGTCGATTATATTGTATTCGGTCACTACAAAGAATTTTTTGATAAATTCCGCAAAGCATTTAGAGAAGATTTACACATCGCTGTATTGTTCCCAAAGCAATCAGAGATTGTTATCCGCGATAAAGAGCGAGAATGTTGGACTACAGGAGTTGATCGCATAAAAGCAGTGTATTGTGAATTTAAAAAACACCGAGACGAAATTGGCGTAAAAAATTATATTGACACATCAGGTCAAACTCCAAAAGAAACCTTTGAGAAGTATTTTAAGTGCTCAGCTACCGACTCTCCACAATCTTAAACTTATTTATATTGGCCCAGTCTTCAAAACAGGTTCTAATAGAATCCCATCCTAAAACCGTGAAGACGATCTTTTTTTTATTAAAAACCGCCCCAAATGGAGTGGCTAAGTAGAGTGCCTAACTGATATTAATCCAGCCAAGACCCGTTCGACAATTGTAATCGACGGTGACCATGTTTTTTTTATCTACAAAGACTCCAGCAAATCCTACCATATCACCTTTCTGTTCGTCCTGGCCTCGATCTTGGAAATGAAAACTCATTTTAATCTTAGCCTTCTTTACTTCACCTTCAGACAAAATTGTGAAAACAACAATATCCTCCAGTGTAAAGGCTTGCCAAAGTATATCCATAGAAATCGGATCGCCCTTGATTTCGATTCTTTGACTCGGCATAACTGACTCCTTTGTTGAATTGCAAAATAGAACAAGCTCACTAAAACACAAAGCTATCCTTTTGTCAATACCCTCGGCTAATATTTGAAAGATAAAATTATCAAAAAAACTGCCAATTTCAGCAGTTTTAATGAGATAAACATTGGATATTTTACGCATCAGGCAAAGCATCAAACTCCGCATTAAATTTCTCATGCCACTTTTTCTGTTCCTCAGGAGTCATCTTCATCATGTTCTCCATAGCAGCTTTATGAGCTTCATCTCCCTTTTGCACCATCTCCATTGCATGCTTCTTACTATTTTCTCCCATCTCCTCGGGGGTTGCGCCGTGGATCTCCATGTCACATGCACCGGCAAGTGCTTTACATGTAGTTTTTTTCATATTTAATATCAATAATTGTTATTTAGTTACAGTACACAACTATCTAACATAAAACAAAAAACCGCATCCTTATAGTAGGATACGGTCGAGAAAAAATGAATTGGCTACTCTGGCGGCTCATCCAGCGGGCAATCCATCTTCGTGTCTACGATGACCGGAACGCCACGGCAAGTACCGATTTGCCCTTCATCCTGAGAGATGTGCTTTCGTGTATCCTCCCCATCCAGCCAACCCGTATGAACGCGGGTGAGCATGATATTCCACTCTTGAGTAGAAATTCGGATTTCAGACACACCAGCTTCCGCTTCGGCAATTGTGCGATCGATGATAGCCCGATATTGTACTTCCATCCAGGGCAGAATCGAATCCGGATAGGCATCCTTTCCACCATATACACCATCACTACAATGCACTCTGAAACGTTCACCGGTTCTGTGGTCAAGGAAGTATGAATACCACCCAATTCCAAAGTATCCACCGATGGCTTCGTTACTCCTACCAACACCATGTTGATCGGCGGGGCCTTCGGTTGTACGATCGAACGGGTGAGCATACAAACGGTGTGCAGTCGTGGTCATAAAGACCTCCATGCCGCTTAAAGCGACGGTTATGTCGAAAATCCGACTGGTATTTCTACCATAAATCTGTAATTTTGTCAATAATAGAGACCATTTTATCAATAATTGACTGACAATGTTACAATGAAAGTATTGATAATTATGCTTAATTGTGCTAATAAAGACTTAGCACTTTCACAGAAAGCGAGGCTATTATGACCGATACATATGTCAAAGGAGTAAAGAAAGGAACTCAGCTTACAAAACTTATTGAGACCCTCAAGCCTTTTGTTTTAAAAACTCTAGATAACTTGAGTTGGCTTAAAGCAGGGGAGACAGTACTTATTAAAGTGCCTGTTAATTCTACTGATCCCTATCCTGCAACAGGCCACCCTGCTGCTGTCGCAGTCCTAATCCACCTCATCAAACGAAAAGGTGGCGTTCCTATCGTCGGCGACCAAGCTGGTATCGAATATGTAGTTCACGGACCAAAGGGCGTCATTAAAGGATCTACGCACGAATGCTTCGAAAAATCGGGAGTCAAAATCAATGGAGCGAAATACGTAGCATTTGAGGATGATGGTTGGGATGGCTTTACACTGGTTAAGCATCCAAAAGCCAACAACTGGCCAAATGGCTTCTACATGACCTCCTGGATCGACAAAGTCGATCACATTGTTGCCATGCCACGGATCAGCACCCACGCTCAAGGCGGTGTCACTCTTGGCGCCAAAAACTGGGTAGGGTGCTTGCGTGAAGATAGTCGAATAGAATTTCACGCGCAAGGTCCATTCAACTTTGCTATCAAGGACGCCGCAAAAGGCTCTGGCTTAAAAGCAGAAAAACAGCCTGGACTAAACTTTTTTGATATGATCGCAGAATTGCAATTAGCAATTCAATCCAAGCTCCGTGGCACCATCTTTGTCGCAACCAAAGTTCAAACCACGATGGGGCCCAACAAGTTCCTGCTTAACAAATTTGGTATCAAGCTTTTGAAAGCGTACGAATGCGAACCTGATATCGGCGTGCTCATCGGCTCCCAGGATCCAGTCGCAGCCGACGCTGTCGCTCTAGCTTTCCTCTTCGACTGCTACAAGCAAACTCCCTGGTTCCGCAAGATGCTACAAAAACTCGTCACCCTGTTCAACGGCCAAATCCTCGAGCTAGGCTCTTATCCTGTGTGGGATAATCCTTTCATCGCTCATGGACTCCACCTAGGCTTAGGAAGCCGATTCGATGATCCAAATACTTTGATCATTGATGATGCACCAGGCGTTGACGAACGTCTCATCAAACTCACAAAATAACTCTCATTTGGGAGTTTTTTTAATAAAAAAATAGGAGATTCAACTCCTATCTAAGGTCCCATCTTTATGCGCCTGCAAATAGACTCGCGCCAAATAAAGAACAAACTTTTGAGCCTCGCTATCATCATTATATGACATAGCAAGGTCCATTATTCGGGATAAAAATTGCCAATGCTTTTTATTATATCCCTTCAAATCAACACAAGTAGTCCAAAATTCAAGTAGCTTATAACGATAGTCATCTTGAACCATAATCTTTGCCCTTCTATCAATTCAATTCTAATTGATCTACTTGGAGTTTTCTCGCATCAGTAAGCACCTCCTCTACAAATTGTGCATCTTCTGTCAGAATTGCAGCCGATAGCACCAATTCTAATTCTATCCATACATCTTTGTAATATTTTGACTTGCCTACGCAAGACGACCAAAGATCATGAAAATCGACTCTTGCCTTTGATCCATCAATGTACATTACCCCTCCTGATACAGAAATTACAGACTATATAAGAATCTGTCAAAAAATCGCCCGAAGGCGACTTTTTAGCTATTTCATCAAATACCAAATATCTGTCTTCCATTTACTAGAATCCGGCTCTGTATTTGGATCCACCAAATACTCCTCAATAGCAAAACCACTCATCTCTATATTATTCTCCTTTATATAAGCCATCATTTCTTCATGAGCATCTTTTAACGTAGCATAGTCGCCCTCATGATGAGCAACAACTGCCTGTGATTCTGGAACATCAAAGAGTTTAACAGCATCATCATTAGATTTTCTTATTCCCAAAACTGGAAAGCTTGGAGCCATCTTTGATATTTGAGTTTCCATATCCCAAGTAAAATATACCGTCGTAGCAGGCCCAGAGGGGATAATACCTTCCTCTGCAAAATATTTACCTAGTAATTCATATGCATTTGCATAAATCTCTTTATTAGAAACCTCCTCAAACTTTATTGTTTGTTTTACACCAAGATACTTTCTCTTTAAAAATGTAGCCTGCTCAATACTTGTAACCATACTCAATAACAAATTAAAAATTAAGAATTATGAATTAAAAATGATTGAGACCTACGGCAATACTTATATAATAATTATCGCTTTGCGATTCCTAAATTCTTAATTCTTAATTCTTAATTCTTAATTATTTTTCAATATTCATATTATTATCCCAATAGTATCATAAAGTATGTTAAAATAGGAGACATGAAAAGTTCTTACAAAGAATTCCCCAAACCGATCGCTTTTAAGAAGCTTATCGGCCCTAGCTTTATTATCCTCGCACTTGGCCTTGGATCAGGTGAAGTTATCCTATGGCCCTTTATGGCCGCAAATTACGGCTTAGGAATAGCCTGGGGTGCAATCCTCGGAATAACCTTCCAATACTTCATAAACATGGAGATCGAACGCTATGCCCTCATCAAAGGAGAAAGCGTCTTTGTTGGCTTAAACCGAATTTTCAAATGGTCTGCATACTGGTTTATCCTATCGACATTCGTCGGATTCGGCCTCCCTGGCATCATAGCCGCATCAGCCAAAGTCTTTGCCAGCGTCATCGGAGTAGAAGAGTTTAAATGGATTGCAATCGCTTTCCTTATTATCATTGGATTAATCCTCAGTGCCGGCAAAACCGTCTACGGTTTAATGGAAAAACTCACCCGCACAGTCATAATGGTTGGCGTTCCATTCATCTTTTTGATTGCAATCTACATCAGCTCAAAATCAGACTGGTCCGAACTCGCAGCAGGCGTAGTGGGCAGGGGAGCAGACTACAGCTTTTTCCCAGAGGGTTTAGTCCTCGCAACTTTTCTCGCAGCTTTTGCCTATTCCGGCGCAGGCGGCAACTTAAACCTCACACAATCTATCTATGTAAAAGAGAAGGGCTACGGCATGGGCAAGTACTCACAAAAAATAGCCGGCCTCTTTGTCGCCAAACGTGACGAAAAAATAAAACTCAGCGGCGAAAAGTTTAAAATGACTAAAGAGAATATCGATCGCTACAAAATCTGGTGGAAACGCATCAGCATCGAGCATCTCCTCGTTTTTTGGCTCATTGGCAGCATCAGTATGCTCTTACTCATGCTTTTAGCCTACACAACCGCCTACGGCGTCGCTGGCAGCTCAGAGGGCATTAACTTTGTCATCACCGAAGGCGCAGCAATCGCTAAACAAACATTCCCTCTCCTCGGCACACTCTTCCTCGGTGTAGTTACAATCATGCTCTTCCAAACCCAACTCGGCGTCATGGATTCCACCTCTCGCATCATGGCCGAAAACTATGCAGAAAAAAGATTAGGTAAAAACGAAAACGCAAAAATCAACCTCTCAAAGATCTACTACACTTTCCTCTGGGCTCAAATCGCTTTTGGCATCACTCTCTTCCTCCTAAACATCCATGAACCAAAAACACTCCTCATCCTCGGAGCTGTCATCAACGCTTTCGCCATGTTCGTCCACGTAGGCTTAGTCTCAATCCTCAACCACAAAACTCTGCCAAAAATCTTCCGTCCATCCTGGCCGCGTAAACTAATTCTCCTAATCATCTTCCTTTTCTTCGGATACTTCAGCATTTTAGTATTAGGTGATAAGCTTGGAATATTCTAACGTCTTGAACCCTGATTATTATGTTTGAACTATCACCTTTTGATAGAATACCAACGCCCCAGCCAGAACAACTTAAAACCACTCAAGAAGATGGCAAATATAAACCTGTTTTTGATACACCAAAAAAAATTGAATGTATAAAAGAAAGAACGCAAGAACTCATCGAAGATATTATAAAAAACAAATCCAAAATTCTTTTCTTTCTTGATCGTTCTGCAAGGCCGTACTCATATATGTTGCAAATAGCGTGGGACGAGGATAAATACGGACCAATGCCAAAAATAAAGTTTTTAAATATAGGCAGAGAAAAAGGGGAAGTACTAGGTTTTTACGGTGGGCCTCCGCCACACATAGATTATGACAATGACGAAGAATGGATAGCTGCAGTTGAAGATTACTGGAATAAATTAGATTCAAAAGACTATATTTCAAATATTAAAATCGACATCAGTAACGATCCCAAAGATTCGATCATGATTGTTGATGACTGCGAAAGTTCTGGCTTCACAATGGGATTAGCACGTAGCTTTATCGATCATCATTTTCCAGAAAGAAAAAATCGCTCCCATCTTTTTTTCAAAGATGAAGATAAAAAAATATTTAATGGAAATAAAGAAGCAAACGGCATCATAATGCCCTGGTATGATGATAAATCTTACACACTACTTTCAGACGAAGAAGATCCAACAAAAGTTATTGCAAAAGCCGAAAGAAATTCTAAAAAAAGATCAAAAGGAATAGCCTTAAGAAAAGAAATAAAACAACTATTTAATTAAAGTATTTAGTACATTATGAAAAAACTCCTCTTTCTAGCTTTAGCGATGATTCTCACATTCCCATCTATCGCCAACGCTCAACTCAACTACGACCTCCAAGGCAAAATCCTGCTTCAAGTCGAAGCAAATGGCGAGGCTTGGTATGTTTATCCAAAAGATCTAAAAAGATACTACCTCGGCCGCCCAGCTGATGCTTTTAGCATCATGAGAACTCTAGGGCTTGGTATTAAGCACGACGAATTGCAATCCTATCTAGACACTTCATTCCCATCTCGCTTAAGCGGATACATAATGCTCGACGTAGAAGCAAATGGCGAAGCTTATTACGTTTTCCCAGATGACAGAAAAGGTTACTATCTAGGACGTCCAGCCGATGCATTCCAAATCATGCGAGAAAAAGGTTTAGGAATCTCTAATGCAGATTTAACTAAAATCCCAGTTTCAACCTCAAGTCCTGAACCAGAAATTGACACTCCAGTCGTCACACCAACCCCAGAACCAACTCCAGCTACAAGTACTGAAAACGGCTCACTCACTGATCCAACCTCAACTTTAACAGTTGCTTACGCAGATCTTGAAAAACGCGCTTTTGACCTTATCAACGATCATCGCGAATCAATCGGCGCTAGCCGTCTTGTATGGAAAGATGTTATCGCAGAACAAGCTCGTAATCACAGCATAAACATCGCCGAAGGAATTATCGATCCAAGTCACGATGGTTTCGAAGATAGAGTAGCTGCAATTGAACGATCAATCCCATATAATGGCGCCGCAGAAAACCTAGCGTGGAATAATCACACTGATCAAGCTCAAGCAGCTCTCGATTGGTGGCTAACAAGCCCAGAACACAAAGCAAGCCTAGAAAACTCCACCTACGACTACACAGGCATCGGCGTCGCAAAAACCAATGGCACTATATACTATTTCACACAGATCTTCATCAACGTAGATTAATATGCAATTTAAAGCTTTTGAGAGAGGCGCGGATAATGTAGATAAAAATTTACTTGCTGTAGAACTATCATTTTTGGAAAAACCCGCCCGTCATATTTTAGAACAAATTAAAGAAAAATTAGATGATCGTGAATATGATAGTATTATTGGCGACGATGCGTCAGCTAGAGCACACACAATCCTGTTAGCTAAAATTATTCAACAAATGTATGGCGAAGATAAAAAAATTGAGACACATTTTATACAGAGTGGACGCTTAATGCGCGAACCCGAACATTTACAAGAAGTACAAAAACGACTAATGGGCATTAAAAATAAATTAGGTAAAAAAACGTTAATAATAACTGAAGAAATTTTTACTGGAAATTCAATTTTATCCTTGGTTGCAATGTTAAAAAATCTTGGTATTGATACTGATGTTGCTACTTTTAATACCCTCCACGACCACCCAGACGATACCGCTGAAGTTCATGATAAATTTAAAGAAAAAGGTGTTAATCTATACGAACATCAAGGCATCAGTGCGCGGTTAAGCTCAGAATTTTCGGGACTTTGGTCTGCTACACAAAATCCTTTTGCTGTCGCACTAGTAGATCACCGTATAGATAAAAATACATTACAATATACCCGCGATATCATTAATGATCTAGCAAATAAAATTGCAACCGATTTTAAATAAAAAAACTCCCTTCAACGAAGAGAGATTTACGAGAGTTTGATTTCCTCAAACTCTTTTTCTTTTGACCAGAAGAAGATCAAAGCCACGAAACATAGCCCAATCGCGCCAATAATCGCATTATCGATATTCATCTTAGCCAAGATGCCAATCAGGAGAAGTAGGGGAATATCAAGGACAGCTTTAACCATATTCAACACCGAAAGCGTCGTAGCGCGATTCTCTGAATCAATCCTTTGGTTAATTGCTTTGGCAAAAAGCGGTTCACGTACATCAACCATGATTGATGCAATCGCTAAAATCGTAATCAAGGGCCAGATGTTTTCAAAAATCAATGTCAAAGACAAAGCAAATGCTGCTGCAATCGCCGAACCATTAATTAATCTAGCTGTACCAAATTTTTGTATTAGCGAACCACTATACCAATGAACCAGAAAGATCCCACCTCGTGAAACAAGGTAAAAAATTCCTATCATCAATACAGTGGCTCCATTCTCTTTCAAGAAAGGCTGATAAGCTCTAAAAAGAAAGAAGCCGGCAAAAAATAGCAACAATCTGCTTATCGTCGCCCGTATCAACCATGGATGACGTACAATTGTTTTCAAACTTTGTAAAAATATTTGCTTACCCTTTCTCAAATCCTTAGATTTCATCTGGGGCTCTTTTACAAAGCTAACGATCACAAGAGCAAGCAAAATCAAAACTATATCTAGATAGATAATCGTCCGGAAATTCGCTTCCGTTAATTCGGTTACAAGCACAATCCCTACTAATGCAATAAACCATCTTGCTACAAACTTTGCCGAATGCAACCTAGCATTCAATTGTTGCATCTCATTCTCTTTACCAATTACCTTCAAGCTATCGTATAGCAAGGCTTCTTCAGTTCCTGAAATACAAGAAAATCCCATAGAGAACAAAGCGAAAATAATAGTAAACTGCCAAAAACCATTCGCATAAATCCTGATTATGCATGCAGTAAGCGTCAACAAAAATCCAATGACGATTGTTCTTTTACGCCCAATACAGTCTGCTAAATACCCAGAAGGTACTTCTGTGACTAAAGTGATCAAAGACCAAACAATACTGAGAAAAAAAACTTCACTAATTGTGACGTTGCGATGAAGCAAAAACAAAGTAGCAAAGACAGCAATCGCCTTAGCCTGCAAAAACACCTTCGACCAAAAGAGAAGGCGCGGATTCCGAGCTACAGCTTCTTTGTAACCCAATTTAATCTCCTTTGTGAAAGACCTGAATAAAACACTAGTCCAAAATACCCTAACTGTCAATCGGTAGACTTAGTACGATAGACGTTGTACGATGTATATAAATATTATGCTATTTATTTCCCAAGAAAAACTCATCCGCTCTCTAAGCACCAAAAAAGGTCGCGAAAAATCAGGCCTATGTTTAGTAGAAGGGGAGAAAGTGATTAAAACAGCAGGAGATGCTATCAACTATACTTTTAGTAATGAAGACACAGAAATATTTGACCAACTCGTCACTACAGAAACTCCTCAAAGCATCGCAGCAGTCGCATCCATCCCAGAATGGTCTTTAGACGATATTAAGTCACAAAAAATCATCGTAGTTCTAGACGGAGTCCAAGACCCAGGAAATGTCGGATCGATACTCAGACTCTGCCTCGGATTCAACGCTAGCCTCATCCTCATCGACTCCGCTGACGTAACTAGTCCAAAAGTCATCCGCTCATCAGTCGGTACTATGTTCCAAGTCCCATGGATGCATACCTCAGCCAAAGAATCATCAAAACTTTTAAAAGACCTCAACTTGCCGATTTACCGCTTAGAAAAAAATAAAGACGCCGTAGATATCAAAAAGTCTAAACTCAAAAAACCCCTAATACTCATGGCCGGATCAGAAGGCAGGGGAATCCAATCACGCATCAAAGGGACTTCAATTTATATTGATCACAATGACGCTTTAGAGTCGCTCAATGTTGGGCACTCAATTGCAATCGCACTTTATTCTTTAAAATAATCATATGACCAAAGAAAAACAAGGCTTAAAAGTCTGGCAAATCATTTTTATTATCATAGGTATGATCACAACTGCTTTTATTTTGCTAATCATTTTTTTAGCAATCGCAATCATGCTCATAAAACCATGGGGTATCGACGTAGTCCAAACCGGGTCAGTACTAATCAACCCACCAACCGAATCAACTGGCTACGACCATCCACTGTTAAATCCGCAACAAGAAGCTTTATTGGAATCCGCTGGAATTGACCCTGAAACCGTCCCAACAACCATCACGCCAGCTCAACAAGCATGCGCCACTGAAGCACTTGGAGAAAAACGCGCAATGGAGCTAGTAGCAGGCGCTGCACCAAGCATATCTGATATTTCACAAGCAAGGCATTGTTTTGAATAACTGAACAGAAAATCCTACCATCCTCCTTATTAAGGAGGTGCTTCGAGATTGTTTTACGATACCCCCTTATTAAGGGGGTTGGGGGATATACCAATAGACTTGATAACCAACATTTTCCATGCTATAAATACAACTCGCTTTTGCGAGTTATTTATATAAAAATTATCAAGTTAATCATATAATCCAGTAAATCAAAGTTCAGCCAGTATGAAAAAATTTCTCCTCCTCCAAATCCGCCCCGAAGACGCTGCCTCAGACAACGAGTACGAGGCTTTTATGAAATTCGGTGGTTTAAAGCCCGAAAACATCCATCGTGTACGCATGGAACTATACGGCATCCCCAGAATCAACTTGGATGATTATTCAGGTATTATGCAAGGTGGCGGTCCAGGTAACGTAAGCGACCCAGAACATAAGAAGCAAAACTTCCAAAAACAATATGAAGCAGATCTTAAGTGGCTTTTAGATGAAATCATCGAAAAAGATTTTCCTTACGTTGGAGCTTGTTATGGTATCGGTGCTGTTGCAAATCACCTGGGTGGGATCGTTTCAAAAGAAAAATATGGTGAACCAGTTGGTGCATTTGATGTTGATTTAACCGAAGCGGGGGAGGTAGATCCAATTTTAGCTGGTGTTCCTAAACATTTTCGTGCTTTTGGTGGACATAAAGAAGCCTGCCAAAACTTACCTGACGGCGCTAAGTTACTTGCAACCTCAAAAAATTGCCCGGTTCAAATGTTTCGTGTAAAAAATAATATTTACAGTTGCCAATTCCATCCTGAGCTAGATACTGAGGGCATTATAGTTCGAGTCAACGTCTACAAAAATGCAGGTTACTTCCCACCCGAAGAAGCTGACGCTCTAATCGAAAGCGTCAAAAACGAACACATATCCCATCCCGCAAAAATATTAAAAAACTTTGTAGAAAAATATAAACAAGATTAGACAACAAAACCATCATCTGTTAATCTAGCCGCGGTTGTAAAACCGTAGTTTTTTTGACAAAAACGGAGGCTACCATGCACCCTCGCTACACACTTCCCGCAATGCAAGAGCTCTGGAGTGAAGAGTCCAAATTCAATCACTGGCTCATAGTTGAACTAGCTTTCATGCAAGCGCGTGTAATGCATAGGAATCTTTCCAAAGAAGCATTCCAAGCTATCCAAGAGCACGCCAAAATCAACGTGGCACGCATTCATGAGCTTGATGCCATATATCGGCACGACTTGATTGCTTTTGTAGTCGATGTCCAAAAATCGCTCAAAGAAGCAGGGGTTGGGCAGTACACCAACGAAGTACACCGCCACCTCACCTCCTACGATACAGAAGACCCAGCCGTTGTACTCATGCTCCAAAAAGCCATCGTCCTCAACGTCGCAGCTCTTCGTAAACTCGAAGAAGCTCTGTTTAAAAAAGCACATGATCACAAATGGACGTTGATGATCGGCCGTACCCACGGCCAATTTGCTGAACCAACAACTTTTGGACACTTGCTACTGGTCTTTGCAGAAGCAATTAAAAGAAGTCGCAAACGACTTCGTGCTTGCATTGACACCGAACTCAACGAAGGTAAAATCGCTGGCGCAATCGGCAACTACTGCGGAATTGATCCTAAGATCTCATCTGACGCGTTGAGTCTTCTCAGGCTCACTCCTGCAAAAGCCGAAACACAAATTTTGCAACGTGATAGATTCGCTACCGTACTTGCCGCAATCTCCATCGCCGGAGCAACCATCGAACAAATAGCACGCTCACTCTGGGAACTGATGCGCTCCGATGTAGGCGAACTGCAAGAAATGCGCGCAGCTAAACAACGTGGATCATCGCACATGGCCTATAAAAAAAATCCCATCACCATGGAGCAACTCCAAGGCCTTCCTCGACTTCTACGCGGATACGCGAGTACTGCTTGCGAAAACGTATCGACTCCAGACTTTCGCGCTATCGAGCAGTCCAGCGTGGAGCGGCACATCCTGCCGGACTCCACAGCTCTCCTGCACTACATGGCTAACAAGCTTGCCAAACACATTGACGGGCTTGTCGTAAACGCAGCGCACATGATAGAAAATTTGCATCGCATGCAAGGTATCTGGGCATCCCAACAAATCCGCGGAGCTCTGATGGACGCAGGCGTCAGCTATGATGATGCGTATCTCTACCTACAAAAAGCCGGCTTCGAGGCCTGGAATTCACAAAAACATCTCAGTGAAGTCATCGCTATTTTACCAATCTCAGAAGATGACCCACGCACAGCCGCGTACCTCATCGAAAAGAAAAAGTTGAATTCCTACTTTGATGTTCTAACCTACATAAAACCGGGAATCGAACATCTTTTCAGGGACATAGCTGAATAACAATTATCTCAAACCGCTAAATAGCGGTTTTTTAGCACTCTATTGAAATTAATTCTATTATGAGTAAAATGTAACTATGTTAAACAAAAAAATACAAATAATTGCTTACCTAGGTGGCATCTTCATCCTCCTATTCCTTTTCATCTTCTTCGTTGCCTCAAGCTGGATTGGCTTTGGAGTCAAAGAAAACTGCAGTAAAGCGCAAAATCAGTTCGAAGGATCCTGCATAGAAGCTTTAATGCAAGTTGTAGACGCTGACTTCACCAGCTACGACGATAAAAACTCAGCCGTCTGGGCGCTAGGTCAACTCGGTGATAATCAAGCCCTGCCACTACTCGAATCCAAATACCAAGGTTCTGTACCCGAAGGACGTGAAAAGTGGAACGAAGTACTAAGCCAACATGAACTATCAAAAGCAATCAAACTCCTAAATGGGGGTTGGAACATATCAGCAGCCTTCTGGCGCTAACCTACAAAAAGCTCCTTCGGGAGCTTTTTTATTTTCTGCTCACACTGTATAATCATCATTATCAAGCTAGTGGCTAGAGGCTATTAGCTAGAAGCTATTATGAACAATGAACACAAATCGATACCAATAAACATTGTCATGGGTCAACTAGGATCCGGTAAAACAACTGTTATTTTATCTCTCGTAAAACAAATCGCAGGGAGTGATTACAAGGTTGTCTGGGTTAAAAACGAGTACGGCGATGTTAACGTAGATGGCGAACTTGCTAAAGAGCAAGGTCTCAAAACCGAAGAGATCATGAACGGCTGCGTTTGTTGCACTGCTATCGGTCGTTTAGAAGATGCTATCAAGCAAGTTTTAGAATTAAAACCCGATCGCATCATTCTCGAAACTGCAGGTACAGCTCACCCAGCACCAATCGCTCTCGAGCTTAAAAGATTTTCCGAATTACAAATGGATAGCTTCATCGAAGTCATCGATACACTCAACTTTAAATCTTTCGACGACCATAGCATGATTCGTAAATCACATGCTCAATACATTGATTTCATTGTGTTAAATAAACTCAGCCTAATTGACGATAAAAGACTTGATAGCGTCCTAGACGAAGTCTTAGATATCTACCCAAACACTCCAAGAGTCAAAACCGAAGACGGATCAGTCAGCGCAGATTTAGTTTTTAGTTTGGATAGTAATCTTGTTGCCAATAAAAATAGCGATGAAATAGACGAAGAAATTAAAAGCAGTCCACACCATGACGTGCACGTAAATGCATTTAGCTGTAAAATAGATGGAGAGTTTAAAACAGAGGATGTGCAAAAGATCTGTGAGTCCATTTCTAAACAAGATATATATAGGATAAAGGGTATTGTAAAAACTCAAAATGGCAACAAGGTATTAAATGGTGTAATGAACCGTTTCACATGGTCTGACATCCAAAACGATCAGCAAAGAACAGAATTATTGTTCATCGGACCAGGTGCTAGTGATCAATTAAAGAACAAAATTTGTACTCAATTAAACCAAGTCAAAATATGAACCACGAACCAATCCTAATGCTCCCATTCGACCATCGAAGCTCTTTCTCAAAAAAACTCTTTGGCTGGAAAGGGGAGCTATCTAAAAAACAGAAGCAGCAAATCAGCGATTATAAAGAAATCGTGTACAAGGGCTTCGAGGAAGTTTCCAAAAGCAAAGCCAATAAAAAGCACTATGGAATGCTTGTCGACCAAACCTACGGCGCAGCGATCCTCAAAGACGCCAAAAAGAAAGGCTACACAGTAACCATGCCGGTAGAAAAAAGCGGCCAAAAAGCTTTCACCTTCAACTATGGAAATGCATTTGGGAAATGGATCGAAAAGATTAAACCATCTTATGTAAAAATCTTGATTCGCTATCATCCAGAAAATGTTGAAATTAATAAAATCCAGCTCAAGCGCTTAGCTCGCCTTAACGACTATTGCAACAACCACGGACATAAAATGATGCTAGAACTCCTTGTCCCAGCTACTGATAAAGACATGAAGCGAGCCAAGACAGATAAAGTATACGATACCAAAATCCGTCCTCTCAGATCAGTACAAGCTATAAAAGAATTAAGAAAAGTCATCCAACCTCAACTTTGGAAAATGGAAGGCTTTAGTAAAGAGGATTGGAAAAAAGTATTAAAAGCATTGGGCAAAGAAACAGAAGTGATCATCCTAGGTCGTGGCCAAGACGAAAAAAGTGTCGAGAAATGGCTAAAAGATGCCGCGACTTTCGATCAAATAGTCGGCTTCGCTGTTGGTCGAACGATCTTCTTCAAACCACTTCAAGATCATCTTGCTAAAAAGATAACTAAAAAACAGGCTATTGCCCGTATCGGTAAAAACTACTCACATTTTGTGACACTCTGGCAAAAAGCCAAAAAAAGTTAAATTTTAGTCACTCCCAAGAAAGATATCCTTCTTAAAGATGGATATTCTTTTGTATTTAGTAAGGACTTTAAATAATACAAAATGCACAAAAGCCGCTAAAATCACAGCTAAGCCACCAAACACAAACACTCTCTGCATATCAACTATAGCCAAACCACCCAATGATATTATTGCTGCAATAGTGCTAATCAAAAACATTTTCTGCAAAGTAGCAATATTTTTACGCTCTGTATCACTATATAAAAAACCAATTAAACTCACTGTAGACTCAATATAACCAGAAAGCATAGACCACAACTCTTGGAGATACTTCTGGGAGGAGTTAAGTGACATAAAAAACCTCTTAAACGTTGTATTCAGCATTGGATCCGTAACATATTCATCAATAACATTTTTACGCCACTCTAAAAAATGCTGCATTTGATTTAATCGCGCTTTAAAAAAGTTTGCTTGACTCTGAATATTTAAAATCTGATCATGAACATGCGCTAACTCAGCCTGTTGGATAAAATTCTGATTACGTATTCCCTCCACTTTATTCCACAAAACCTCATATCCTTTAACAAATCTTTCTAGTTGAATTTCATAAACACGAGCAAATAACAACTGCTCCATCATTTTATCCAGTACTTCTTTAGAGAATTCAGAATTATTCACTACTACCAAAGTCTCACCAATCCAAACCTCACCCTTTTCTAAATGTATCTTTTTATGCGGAACAACCTTAAACTTTCTAAAAACGCCATCCAAATCATCATGTGTAGCTCCAGAAACAGTAATTAACACAGGATGTTTTGATTCTATCTCCTCAAAAACCTTTGGCATTGCGGCGCCACGTGAGAACAAATTATCCCACAATTGATTCATCTTCTTTGATAAAAACTGATCTAACCGCTGAGCATCTTTTTCTGTGTCATCTACAGTTTTACCAACGATCATCATTCCATCTTCTGATACACGAAAAAATAGCTGGTTAATAAACCGCCCCCCAATAACATTTATAGCTTCTGGATTATAGTGGACCTCCTCAACCTCCATATCTTTTACCCAACTCTTAACCTCTTTGCGTTTATAGTGTGCTGACTCCCAAAATGCTAACGCTCTGTAATACTCCTTTAAATGCAAAGTAGAACTTGGTGCCCAAGAAGCTATATAAATATTCGAAAATTCCACGAGGTAAGTATAGCACATCTAGACCCACTAAGATAAGGACAGCTCGCGAGCTGTCCTTACGAACCCGTCACTTACTAGTGAGTGGAATATGCTATACTAGCGTCATGACAACTCCACATAAAGAGATCGAACATCCAGTGTTTGAATACAATTATATAGATGAAAATGTCATCATTGGCACAAATGCATGTTGCAAAATGCATTTTGATGAAGATCTACTAAAAGACGGTGTTACTTGCGATATTTCTTTAGAAGGTGAGCATGTAGACCAACCAAATGGAGTAGAGTGCTATCTATGGCTCCCCACAATAGATCACACGCCTCCAACCAAAGACCAAGTCATGACTGGTATCCAAAGTCTAGAAGAAATGCTTCGTCAAAAGAAAAAAGTATATATTCATTGTAAAAATGGCCATGGAAGAGCTCCAACCTTTTATGCTTCTTTCTTGATATTAAAACGAGGCCTATCTGTCGAAGCAGCTATAGAAGCAATCCGTTCAAAACGACCAACAATGCACCTAGAAGAGAGTCAAATTAACTTTCTCAAATTACTCAAATAACATGTCTCAACTAATATTTATCTACGCTGCTGACAAAGGATTAATCCCAGATATTAAAGGAGCTGCTCAAAAATTATTAAAAGGCAAAAGTAATTGCTCGCTTTGTTCTATTACTTATAATGTAGTTTCAGAAAAAGACACTTGGAAGCAATTCATCAACTCAATAGATCCTACTCCTATTTTTTACCATTCAAACGACATCCCAAAAGATATCCTCGCTTTTCTAGCAGAACGCCAAATAAAATTACCAGTTGTTCTAAAAAAACTTGATTCCTCATACGACACGATCATCACAGCCAAGGACATGGACGCAATGGACAACAACCCAAACCAACTAATTGAGCAGATAAAACTTCGACTCTAAATTCTTAATCCAGCTTGTTACATGTTTCGTGTTACATGCTACATGAAAAATATGCAAGAATACATCGGACTTACTCTCCAAACCTTAGGAGAAATCTTCATTGCCTTCACAGTCTTAAAAGTCCACCAACGTGTACTAAGAGAGCACCGTATCGACGACAGCGTCTTCAAAATAATCAAACTTGAACAGCTTTTAGGTGTTATTGGCATCATCTTTATCGTCGTCGGCTACGTCCTCATGATTACTTCGTAATCATTCTAATGCACAACGTATAATGAACAGCGCATAACATAAATATAAAAACTAGCGGTATTTTAGAAGAAAAGACATACGCTTTCGCTTTAAATGCAATCAAAGTTTATCAGCACTTGATTAAGGAAAAACGTGAATTCATACTATCGAAACAGTTCTTAAGGAGCGCTACATCAGTTGGCGCTAATGTAAGAGAAGCGACTGGCGCCCAATCAAAAGCAGATTTTATTGCAAAGTTATCAATAGCTCATAAAGAAGCTTTGGAGTCAGAATATTGGATTAATTTATTAAAAGACTCAGCTATTCTCGATAATCAAACAACCGTAACTTTACTAGATGAAAATCTAGTTATCATTAAAATAATTACAAAAAGCCTTTTAACCGCCAAACAGAATAAAGACAAACAATAAAATTGTTCACCGTTCACTATACACTGTTAATTATTTAGTACACCTCAATAGTCACTTGTTGTGATCCAAAACGTCTAGCCTCAGAATAAGTTGGCATCCAAATATCAATATTATTTTTACCAAAACGAGGATTCATCCTATCTCTTACAACAAATAATTCATCTCCATATAATTCGGGGATTTTTACTATCGCATGCAATGGCAAAAAATTAGACGCAATAGTATTCGCCGAACCATACAAAGCATAATTCTCACAAACATCATATCCTGTTGCAGTTATGCATGGTGTATCATCTGTTTGTTCTGGACTACTCGAATACGCTGTTGCTGTAACAGTAATAATTCGTTTGCTTGAATTTGCAGCATTGCATTGTTCCGCTGTCAAAGTAACCGATCTTTCTATATGATCGAAAATACCATCAGAAACAAATTGATAAATAAAAGTACCAAAAGCAACTCCAAAAACTATAACTAATACGGCTATAACTAAAAGAATCGAAAACCATCTACCTTTTATCGGTGTATCAACAAAAGCTATCCAAGGTGACTTCCTAGGTCTAGATATCTTTGATGAAATTCTTTTTTTAACCGGCATTATACAAATTATATCACATAGCGAAAAAAACTCTCCATATAGAGAAGAATTTCAAAATTCTAATCTAAAAACCGAATCAATTGCTTGACCCATTCTTGATGCTGGACTTCATCATTCTTAATATGCTCTACAGAATCATGAAATCCATTGGTAGTTAAAATCTGTAAAATCTTTTCGCAATTTTTCTCAGCTCTTTCTTCCCAAATCAAAGCTTTATCCATTATTTCTCTTACGTCTTGTGCTGTTTTCATAGTCCTAGTTGTTTTTGAATATTTTGAAGTGATATTTTGTGAGCTTTACTCTCTTCTATCATTTTAAATAAAAGATCATGAGCTTGTTTCTCGTGCCCGCTAAATGCATGCATATACCCCTCATTTCTAATCAGATTATAATACGTATCCGCAAACTCATCTTCATAGATAATTCCTTGTTCTATTTCTTGCTTTAAAACAGCTCTATCCTCAGGAGATATATTACGAGATCTCTTCTTACTTAGCGCTCTATACCCAACGACAGCACCAGCTCCTACCAAAACAACACCTGCAATTATTAATACTTCTATATGCATAATTCAAACATTTTAACACGATAACCCAAAGTAACCAACGATATTTGACGTTAGATGTTGGATGTTGGACTAAAAACCCATCTCCTGCCATAATGTGGCCAATATGCAAGAAAAACTCATCACCTTCCTCACCTCCCAAAACGGATTCTGGGGTCAAACTTTCGCGAACAATACCTTAAGAATGTATGTTGTCGCACTCCTAATCTTAATCGCTTTTAGCGTCCTCTTCCTAATAATCCAAAAAATCGTTTTAGTTAAACTCGATAAACTATCAAAAAAGACTAAGACAGATCTAGACGACGTGATGATTGAAACCGTCAAACACGTCAAACCGCCATTCTACTGGTTCCTTTCTCTCTACATCGCCATCAAATTCCTCAACTTCCCAGAAATAGTCGGCACGCTTTTAGACTCTGCTATTATCATTGTTTTTGTAGTCCAAATCCTCACTGCCAGCTCCACCTTCATTAACTTTCTATTTCAAAAACTTGCAGCTCGCCAAAAAGAATCCAGCTCCAAGACAGCCATGGGATATTTGGCAAAACTCACAAAAGCTATACTTTGGACGCTTGGTATTCTGTTAATCCTATCTAACCTAGGAATCGACATAACTTCGCTTGTAGCAGGCCTAGGAGTCGGCGGCATCGCAATAGCCTTTGCTCTCCAAAACATCCTAGCAGACCTCTTTAGCTCTTTTGCCATCTGGTTCGACAAACCATTTGTTGTCGGTGACTTTATTGTAGTAGGGGAGCATAGCGGTAATGTCGAAAAAATCGGCATCAAATCTACTCGCATCAGATCATTGCAAGGTGAAGAAATTATCATCTCAAACCAAGAATTGACGTCCGCAAGAATCCAAAACTTTAAACGCTTAAAAGAACGTCGCGTGGTCACTCACATCGGCGTCGAATACAACACAACTCCACAGCAATTAAAAGACATCCCGCTTACAATCCAAAACGTGGTTAAAGACATCCCTCAAGTACGATTTGATCGCACTCACTTTGCTAAATTTGATGATTCTGCCTTAACTTTCGAAATCGTCTACTATGTAGAATCTGATGAATACAACATCTTTATGGATGTTCAACAAACCATCAATCTAGGTATCCACGAAGCCTTCATAGACAAAAACATCAACATGGCGTTCCCAACCCAAACAATCCATCTTGTTAAATAATTAAAAACCCCGATGAATGTCGGGGTTTTTTAATTTAGCTAAATTTAGCAAAACTATCAACTATCAGCTATTTGCTATTAGCTAAATATTATGGTTGACGAGGCTATATATCTATGCTTATAATGTAAGCATACTTCGCCAGAAAAAGGATCTATAGATGAGCGGTGAGCAAATTAAGTATTTGAACAAAACATCGCGTAGTCAACTACGCCTGGAGCTCATCACGAGACTCCAAAAAGCTCTTTCTATTATTGACGTCAAAGATACAACAACCAACCGAGCATCTGTAGCTATGCGCTTGATTCGAGCTCGGGTAAACAATCCGCTAAGCTTGGACGATCCAAAAAAATGGACTCAAACAATCAAGCTCTGGTACAAAGTGGTTGATGACTACCCCGAAGTTGGCCACATCCTCAGTGATTACGACATCGACTATCAAAGTCGGCAAGATCTGATGATCGGAGCTTTCCAAGTAGGTATAAAAGCTATCCAATAACCCCGCTAACTATCGGGGATTTTTTATTCATATATAAAAGTAAACGCTAGACAAATACTGCAAAATAAGAGTACCATTAGATAAAATTACTTGATAATAAGATTTGACTCTTAATGTAAGATATATATGTCTGACACACCATCACCACTCACACAGCCTACTACAGACAATGCGCTTAACGAGGCTCCATCTAATCCAATACTCACAAGCTCGCGGGAAGCTCCCAAACTCGAAGAAGCAGATGCACCAGCCCTAGTCGACACAATTCGCACTTCACTCGAGACAACTCAAACCAAAAAAGACTACGCTCTTATAACCGGAGCATCATCTGGAATAGGAGAGGCGTTTGCTCGTCTTTTAGCATCAAAAAAGAAGCCTCTAATTTTAATCGCCCAAAACGAAGATAAGCTCAAAGAGCTATCCGCCGAACTTCGTGAGAAGCATGATGTTGACGTACGCTTCATTCCAACCAATTTAGCCAGATCTAAAACCCTCCCAGATTTACCCGGCAAACTAAAACGGATGGGAATCACAATTGATATTTTGATAAATAATGCTGGATTTGGAAAATACGAAACAGAAAGCAAAATCCGCTACGAAGATTCGCTAAACATGGTCAACCTAAATTGCCGATCAGTGCTTGCACTCACAAAGCTCTTCCTTCCAGATATGCTTGCTCGCAAAAAAGGTGCCATCATCAATATCGCATCTACAGCAGGCTTTTTCCCAGTCCCATACATGGCAACATATGCAGCAACCAAAGCTTTTGTAATCAACTTTAGCGAAGCACTTGCAGAAGAAGTAAAAAACAAAGGTGTTCGAGTCGTCTGTGCATGTCCTGGTGCAACATCTACTAACTTCCAAAAACGCGCTGGCATCAACGCATCAGAACATCGCGACCTAATGCAGCTAAGTGATCCAAACACAGTCGCAGAGCAAACAATCGAAGCTTTAAAACAAGGTAAGACTGTGGCAATCGTTGGCAAAACTTCTTTCATCACAAAATACGCTCCACTTTTTGCCCCTCGCAACTTACTTGCTCGATTTGGCAAACGCATGATGAATCCAAAAGCCTAACTAAAATCCACAGTTTAAAATCTAGAATCTAAAATGCTGAGCCTAGCTCAGTTTTTTAGTTATTTAGTTATTGCATATTGTGGTACAATAAGCCCATATGCCAGAACAATTCGGCCTTCCATCTCAAAATCCCTTTGAAGAATTTTCGCCTAGTTTTCCTGAGTCAGAAAAAAGCCCTAGTTTAAAATTAGCTGAATCAGAATCAATCGATTGGCTTACAGAATATCAACCCGAACAATTTGCCGAACTCGATGAAGCGATAAGATCAAATATTGTTGATGATTTTTGGCACAATAGCGATCTCATTACATCAAACGAACGCATGGAGTGGTTCGAAGCTTTTTTAGCTTCCGAAAAAATTGATCCCAAAAAAGCAGCTCTCCTAGTCCGCGACTTACCAAACGATGAAGAACGAGCTAAGGTTGGGCTATACCTCTTACAAGTCCTAGATATAGGCAAATACGCTGTAACCTTCCAAGCATGCTGGTTTGCATTATCACGCGATGATGAAGAGTATAAAAAACAAAATCCAGATAAAATCAATCCATATCGCAGTTACAGCAAAAGACTAAAATTTAAAGAAAAAATTACTAAAGCTAGAACCAGCCAAGCTATCATTGACGAATTTTTAGCAAAAAGCAACGAATATCTTTATTTAATTGCACCATTTGCTTTAGACGAAATCTATGATCATGATGTCGAATTTGAACTCACCGAAACAGGTTGGCAGGAAACAATATCCAGAAGACAAAGTGCGCATAAATTATATTTAGATAATACTAAATACACTAAGGAACAAAAAGCTAAAGAAAAAAATCCCCCTACAGATGGCCTCGCTCCTCATCATAAGCAAGAATTATTAGATAAATTCGGTCCACGACCTGAAACTACTAATCTTTTGCAAGAAAAGATTATAAACGGTCCACAATTAATTGAATTTTTAGACACTGCTCTTGATTTCCTTGATGCAAATGGCTGGCCTGCAGACCAAACCGCGGAAGAAAAACTAAAAACCGACCAACAGCTAAAAAGATATAAAGAAGCAGTAGCGCAAATTGTATTAAGAGCCGCCACCTCACATTCAACAGTACTAATACCATACATAAGTAAACTACAAGCTCATAAACTTATTAGCGACGAATCTACCAATAGATGTTTTGAAAAAATATATCAAAGCCTCCCACACGAAAACTTTCAATCACCTCAAGAACAAGCAGCAGAAAAAGTCCTAAAACAAAGGTTGTACGAAAAATATCCCACACTATCAAAGTATAGTTACAGAAGTAAGATGCTCGAAGACCCGGAATTTTCTTCAGACTACGGACAAATCCGAGAAGCGCATTTGAAACGAGCAGCTCAACATCAAACAAAAAACTTTAAAGAATATACAAAAACTTTTTCCGCTGACCAACAATTTCAAATATTACAAGCAGCTATCGACTACGATTTGCCTCTTTTTCTTTATCTAAACCCAGCAGACATCGACAGCTCAGTAAGAAATAAACTATTTACTGAAAACAAAGGTTCTCTTTTGCGTGATCCGCAGCTACAAGATGTAAAACTGTTTATAGACGCCGGTTTTGAAAACGAGGCTACCACAGAACTCATAGGCGCTCTGGAGCTTTTTGGGCTGGATGACATCCACGCAAAAAAAATCATTCAAAATATTGATACTTTTCTAGAATTATTTAGTCCTGGAAACCAGGAAAAAATTCTCAACGCTCTGAAAAATAATGCAGCAGAGTTGTGGGTAGAAAATCTTGACTACGCATTCGACAACGAAATTGCTACTTTTGATGAAATTGCAAATTCTTTAGCCGATGACCCTAGAAACTTTGTTAAACACTACGAAAAACTGCATAGCTATTGGCACAAACTTTCAAAAGCAGGCAAAAAACCTGAAACCGATATCGAAACAATCGATGCGCTCACTAAAGAGACTCTTCTATCAGAAACCCAATTAGTTTTAGATTATCCAAAAATATTTCAACGTTTTTTTACTGATGAAGAAATTCTTAATCAAGTTTCTGACTATTTACAAACCTGTGAGAATACCTACTTTGCACCAGCCCTTTTAGAGCAATCCAAAACTAAACCGTTCATCAAAAAAACTGTCAAAGTGCTGAAAGATGCAATAATAAACAACCCGCATTTATATAACCGTTTCGCAATTGATCTTTTTGAAGAGTTGCAACAATTATTATCAGCTAAACAAATTCTTGAACTCGCAATTAAAAATGCCGGCCACATCGAATATAACCGATACGGATCAAGAAAATTTATTCAATTCTTAGTAAAGCACCCCATTGGATTAAAACAATTCACTGAAGCATCACTACAAAATGGATCACTACAAACCAATCTTGTACTCATGATGATAGTTAAAGAAATACAAGGCTCAGACAATCAAACTAAAAACAATAAATCCACACCCACCTATTTCAGTTCGATGAAGCCACAGGATAGACAAAGATTAAACAATTTATATAGCAACTTACTAGCAGCATTTTTAACAAAATCTAAAGAAGACCCTAAACTAGTATTAAACAGAGAGGCTTTATACAACTCAGACATTCCAAACGACAACCTCACTACTGAAATGATATCTGATGCAATCAGCTCTAACCCAAGCCTACTTACTCCCATTCTTGCTTCCTTCAAAGATGCGCAGGGTTATAATTCTGATGAATGGGGCAGAAAAACTTATAAAACTTTAAGTGATCCAAGAATTACCACCGCAATAGCAGCAAATATCAGACAAATTGCCTTTTCTGAGGTTGATAACAATAAAACTCTTAGAGAATTCAAAGCTCCAACAGAGAGTATTGAGTTATTAGAAAAAATTAATCCTTTAGCTGAGCTACTTGCTCAAGACGAATTAGAAAGTGACTTTTATCAAACTGCGATAGCAAGAATAAGCCACAACCCTTTCTACCCACTTTTTAAAGCTAAACTGAATCGCATTGCTGAATCCGAGCTAAAACGTAATGGTCCGCGTACAGAAATGAACCGTTACGAACCCAACCAAGAATTTGTAAGTTTAGTAAGGCGGATGCAACTCTTGAATGTGTCCAATCCTATCCATGTTAATAAAGAACACATATTAGAATTGAATCCGGGGGATTTTAAAGATATTGCACCTTACCTAGAATTCATATCTTACTACAGACTCGATAAAGATCTATATCTTGATTTTGGAGAGCAATCATTAAATAAAATTAAAGAAATTTTAGCAAAAAGGATTTTTTCTCATTTAGTAAAAATATTCGGATTAGACAATTTGCAGGCGAGAGAGGACCAAGAGCTAAAAATCCCAAGAGTCGAAACTATCGAAGCTCTAATCATTTACTTCACAAATAGCTGTAAAAATGATCCCAACATGGAAAGAGCTTCTAAAAAATATGTTGCAGCGTTGCTACAAGGAGACGTAACAACATGGCGTATCTGGGAGGGTGAAGAGCCAACCAATGAAAGTACTGCCGACAAAAAGATTAAAGATCTTAAACAATCTGGATTAGTACCAGAACAAATGACTCTAGCGCAATACCAAACCTGGAATCAAAATCAAACAACTGATTTAAGTGAAATGTTAGAATACGGAATCGACGACATTGTACTTGGTTTTAATCAAATATTCGATCAAGCAATTGCAGACGAGCATATTACAAGCGATAGCCTCAATACAAACCAAGCACTAGTACAACGTCGTCACGATGCATTATCTAAGCCAATGATAGCGTTAAACAAAGAACTCAAAGATATCTCCAAAAAAATGCAAAAGCAAAAGAAAGCTAAAAAAGCAGGGGATGAGGCACAATACGTTTCCGAACAGGAAATAAGTAGATACGAAGAATTACGAACCGAGCAAACTGAATATCTAGACGCAAATCAAGACAAACTAGATGAAGCAAAAGCTCAACTCTACATACATGCTTTACGTAATATTTCCAGCGAAGAGCTAGAAAACCAATCACTCTATATTGGAAAAACAAAAGTCGCCTTTAAACAAGCCTTTAAAATTTTAGAAAAAGTTTATAGCGATTCTAATCCAGATTTCCTACAAGATATCCGTCGATTGCAAAATAGTGCAGCACAAGGATTCGAAAAAATATTTGGTACATCAAAAATTTCCCGATCCGAGCTAACACTCACAGACCAGTTTGACCCAATGATCTACATTCGCATTGGCTCCGAACCAGTTGAATCCTGCCAAAATTATGACTCAACCTCAGATCTAAACTTTGGTTTGCTGTCATATTCTATGGATCCAAACGTACGCATTATTCAAATCTTTGACGAAGACCAACAAATAATTACACGCGCTGCCCTACGCCTCTTAGCAGACGAGGATGGTAACCCACAGTTATTTTTAGAAAGAGTATATTCTACAAATTCACACCATAAAATTAATGAGGCTGTTATTAATTTTGCAAAAGAAAAAGCTAAAAAATTGAAAGTCAACCTCTATGGACACGGTGAACGCGCTAAAGATTTGATAAAGAAGAAACGAACTAAACTACAAAGCTCCGGCTCAAGAGCACCTTATGTCTACACAGATGCAGGTGGTGGTAAACGAAAAAACGGAGTCTACAAAATTCAAAGCGCCGCCAAACTAAACTAACAATCAGTATCTTGTATCTAGTATTTTATATCTTGCGGCGGCTAGATACTAGATACAAGTCGCTAGATACTTTAGTTATGTGTTATAATAATCTTTATATTGAGGGGTATGAAAAAAACAACAACCAGAAAGACACCAAAAATATTGCAAACAGAGGATACTGCTAGCTCTGATTTTGTTTGGGCCGCGATAACAATCATCAGTTTACCAATCGTAGCCTTATCACTAACAGCTTTAGGTTCTCATCCAGCTTTATCATTCCTACTTGGTGCTAGCTTCACTTTTTCAATAATTGTAATCGAAGCAGTCATCAGAGGTAGAACTTGGATATTTTCTAAAACATTCCACGAAATATTTGGCCATCAAGAAACAGCATTCCGTTTGCTTGTCGTTATTGGAGGTGTTTTACTTATTATACAAACAGCATTTGTTATCCAACTTTTACGCAATCCAAACATGGATACAATGCTTTTAAACCTTATTATCCAAAAGCAATGTATCAACAACCCAGGGCCACTCACCGATATTCTTTGCCCAACATTCCAAATCGTCACCCCGGATCACATTCAACACGTGCCGCTTATCTATTCCATGGAGCAAGCAGCTAAATCTCACCTAATCCCAACAGCTGTATTTGGTTCATGTACTGTTGTACCACTAGATGATTTCCAATCCCTAGAAGATCAAGTTAGTCTAGAATTCTTTGCATATTGCCAGCCCTGGACAAAAGGCCTAAACGGAAACGGCGCAGAACCAGTTTCACGTGTAATCAACGCCAACTTTTTACAAAACGACGAGGGTTACTTTATTCCACAAACCTGGAAAGAAGAAAAAGACAGTGAAACCTACTATAAACTCACTCAAGATCAAGAATTCCTCATACAAATGAGCGATATACTCCTAAAGCGTCACAAACAAACATTACGCATGTACGCTTTCTAAGCAAATTACAAATGAGATAGCTAGCAATTAGCTATCTTTTTTTTGCTCAATTCAGATCAATCATATAAGCTTAAACTATGAAAAATACAATCCTAGATAAAATACAAAACAATCAGCACGTACTAATCGTAGGCAAGGAAAGCAGTGGTAAAACACATTTTGCCAAAAACGACCTTCTCCCATTTCTAACGGTTAATAATCTAAAAACCGCCTATTTTAATAACTGCAATGATCTAGATACCAATACAGATAGCAATGTATTAATCATCGACGAAGTAGAACTATTAGGCGATAAAAATTTTCTAGAACAGCAACACCCCGATCAAAGCCCATATTATCCTGAAGCATATCTATCAAAGGTCAAAAAATGGCACGAAAAATTATCCGAAGTAAAAAAGCCATCAATCTACATCGTCACACGCAACACCGACAGCTCGATAGATAACATCGTCAATAATTATCAAAATCTAGAATGGAATGATCTACCTATTCAAGTTTTAAAATTTAAGAAATAAAAAACCACGAATTAGAATCCGTGGAGATAGAGCTATTAACCCTTTTTACAGGACGTAATCTCAAGGACAAAATGTATGCTTGATTGGGTTTTTTTCAAATTTGCCTTCAGACTTTCATCGTCTACCTGCAAACCATCTAACAAAACCTGTATCTGCTTCTCAAACTCATCAGCAACTTCAGTTACTTCTTCATTAATAGATGTTACATCTATTTGAATCAATACCTGTGCCACATTGGATGATGCTCTTGTAAAAGTGACAGCATCAGCAACAATCTCCACAAGCGCTGCTTCACTCTGAAAACTACTTGTAAACACGCAACTTGCAACATATGGAAGTCGCTTCAATGTTAGTACGTATTTCAACTCCATAACATCCTCCTTGTTATTTGCGAATATATCTAAGCATTTATTGAAGTTTAAGTCAATACTTAGGACATGCTATAATAGTTCCATGAAAATCACTCCATATGGTGCAACTCGCGAAGTCACCGGTTCTTGCTATTTACTCGATACAGGCAAAACAAAAATCCTAGTCGATTGCGGCCTTTTTCAAGGTGGACGTTTCGCCCAAGCAAAAAACTACAACGATTTTGGATTCAATCCTCACGATATCGACGCGGTAATATTAACCCACGCTCACATCGATCACTCCGGGCGCATCCCACAACTAGTTAAAAGGGGATTCAACGGTCCTATTTACACCACACCTCCCACAAAAGAATTCTGCAAATTACTCTGGTACGATGCAGAAAATATAATGGCAGAAAACCTTAAAAGACAAGGTGCCCCTAAACTATATTCCAGAGAGGACGTTAAAATTGCTGTACGAAAGCTTAAAGCAATCGAAGACTCGGGCGCTCTTTGCTTTAAAGACCTACAAATCCAATTCCATAACGCTGGACACATTCTAGGTAGCGCTTTTGTAGAGATAACAGAAAAGGGAGGTAAGACAGTAACTTTCTCTGGTGACCTAGGTAACATCGACACGCCAATCCTAAAGCAAAAAGACATCCTCAACAAAACCGACGTACTTTTCATCGAATCCACTTATGGAGATAGAATTCACGAAAAAAAGTCTGAGCGTTGGCAGATACTAAAAAAATGCGTCACTTCAACCATCAACCAAGGTGGTGTCCTCCTAATCCCAGCCTTTGCAATAGAAAGAACCCAAGAGTTACTCCTCGAACTCAACAATCTCGCCGAAAAGAAAAAAATTCCATTTGTCGACATCTTTATGGATAGCCCGCTAGCAGCCAAAGTCACAGATGTTTTCCGAACTTATCCAAAGTACTACAGCACTAGCGCCTACAAACAACTCGTCGGCGGTGACGCATTATTCGACTTCCCAGGGCTAGAAGTAACTCGCACTCGTGATCAATCTAAAAAAATCAACAATTCCAAGTGGCCCAAAGTAATAATAGCCGGCGCTGGAATGATGAACGGTGGCCGTATCCAGCACCACCTTGTTCGCTATCTTAGTGATCCAAAATGCACAGTCCTCATCATTGGCTACCAAGCCTACGGCACACTAGGCCGCAAACTCTACAGCGGTAAAACACGAGTAAAAGTCTTAGACGAATATGTAAACGTAAAAGCAACCATCACAAGCATTGGTGGCTTTAGTGCTCACGCAGATCAAAAAATGCTAGTAAGCTGGATCAGAAAAGCTAAAAAACGTCCAAAGCAAGTCTACTGCACCCACGGCGAAGAACAAGCAGCCTCAGCACTAGCCACAAGAATCACCGAAGCCCTACACATCCCCGCAGACGTCCCAAGGCTACGCAAACAAATTATCATTTAACTCATCCAAATTATGAATTTAGAATTAAAAATTAAAAATGTTGGAATCGCTTTGCGATATTTATTATATAAAAATATTGCCGAAGGCCACATTCATTCTTAATTCTAAATTCTAAATTCATAATTATTTTTATACTGTATGTGGATCCTAATAGCCCTAGCAGGTCATACCTTAAACGGTTTTGCCTTCATCATAGATAAAATCTTGCTAAAAAATGCCTTTAAACGTTCTGCGACTTATGCGGGGCTTGTTGGCTTACTTTCTATCGCGGCAATTGTCCTAGCACCATGGGTTGAAGTATGGCCAAGTGGCATGACGCTATTTTTGACATTAATTAGCGGCGTAGCATTCACAACAGCACTTTGGACATTCTTTGCAGCATTATCACGAGGTGAAGCAAGTAGAGTAGTACCAGTCATCGCCGCCTTTATCCCAATGCTGACTTTGGCCGGCACAACAGCATTTTTACACGAACGCTTAGGCGGATATGAACTAATCGGATTTTTCCTCCTCATCGCAGCCACAGTTATCCTCTCCAGCGGCAAATCCTCCGAACGCCTAACAAAACAAGCTTTGATGTTAAGCGGAGGCTCAGCACTCCTTTTTGCCATCATGTCAGTCACAATCAAAGCTATCTACGAAGACGTTGGATTCTTGAGTGGCTTTGTCAGCACCCGCGTCGTCGCAGCGATCACCGCACTCTTCATCGTAGTCATCATCGACGCTAAAGCCGGTGAAGAAATCATGAGAATCTTTGGCCTCAGTAAATCCAAAGCAACCAACAAAACCTCAAAAAATCCCGGCGATTTCAAAATCAAACCAAAAACCGCAGCCATGCTAGCCATATTTGGCCAAACAATGGGCGGCCTTGGCTTTGTCGGCGTCCAATATGCAATTTCTATCGGCTCAGCCGCAATCGTCAACGCCCTTCAAGTAATGCAATTCGCACTCCTAGTCCTCGTGGCATTTATTTTCAAGTCCAAAGCTAAAACTTTACTGGGAGAATCCTTAGATCGTTCAGTTATAACAAAAAAAGCCATCGCACTTATCATCATGGCCATCGGACTTGGACTAATCGTCTAACACTCACTGCGTTCGCTTAATTAACAATTCATAATGAATAGTGAACAATGAACGAGGCCTACGGCATTAATATATAATTATCGCGTAGCGATTCAATCATTATGCATCATGCGTTATACATTATGCATTATATAATGTAATATTTAGTTATATATGGAACAAAAGACCAAACGAATTTTCAAACTGGTTTTCATAATCACAGGTGTTTCTGTTATTGCATTTGTGACCATTTTTCAAACCATGAATATCAATATTAACAAAGACTTTCAAGCAGGAGTCACTTTTAGCAGGCCATATGCCGTGGATCTTGGAGTTTCTCCGGACGAAGCACTTATAGCATCGCTAGACGAACTAGGTATACGGCATTTTCGCATACCTGCATATTGGAATTTACTACAACCATCAAAATACGTTTGGGACTGGGATTGGCTAGATCGTGATCTTAACGCTATCGCTGAACGGGAGGGGAGTGTAACTCTCGCAATTGGCCACAAACTCCCACGCTGGCCAGAATGCTGGACCCCAACTTGGGTTCGAGGCTATTCCGAAGCCGAACTAGAAGAATCTGTAAAAATCTATTTAAAAGAAGTTGTCACTCGCTACAAAGATCATCCCGCAGTTACAGGTTGGCAAGTAGAAAACGAACCAAATTTTCCTTTCGGGATCTGCCCTGAGATTCGTAAAGACTTTATAGACGAAGAAATAGCTTTCGTTCGCGAACTTGATCACACTAAACCAATCGCAACAACAGATTCCGGCGAGCTAACTCTCTGGGGCTTAGGTAGCAAAGTCCAACATCTCGGCTTTAGCGTCTACCGCGTAGTCAAAAGCCCAGTCGGTATCTTCCGCTACTGGTTTGTGCCACCGCAACTTTACCTCCGAAAAAGCCAAGTAGCTAAACTTTTCTACGGAACAGAAAAAATCTACGTCAGCGAATTCCAAATGGAACCTTGGGTAGATGCCACAATTCCAGAATCAACTCTCGAAGAGCAATATCAAACATTTGATCTAGAACAGATGCAAAAGAACATCGAATATGCTAAGAAGATGGGAGTGCCTCGTATAGATTTCTGGGGAGTAGAATGGTGGTATTACATGAAAGTAGTCCACGACAAACCCGAATTCTGGGAAGAATCAAAAAACCTATTTAACTAAACATAAATACTAGTGGCTAGAAGCTAGAGGCTAGTAGCTTAAATAATATGAAAAAATTAATTTTACAGATCCTATTTGGCGAAATCAAAGCCGTTCTTGTCGAAGATTCTAGCAAGATGGTTGTCTTGGGTGTTTTTCCAGTAAAAGGCAAAAGCCAAACTGTTTTTAAAGATGAAATAACACGAATCATTAAAGAGCTTAAACTTAAAAATGATCCAATTATTGTATTACCCGAACCTGGCATTTACCCAAACAGCGAAAACTGGTCGCTAGCTAAAAATCAAATTTCATCTTGCTTAGCACGAGCATCATTCGAGGCAAATCGTGGCCAATTCAAAAAACATGGGACTTACTTGCTTATTGAACTTGGAGACTCGGTTACACTTTCTGTTATACGCAAAAGTAAGCAAGTAGAAATCACAGAACACACTTTAGATCGCCTTGTCGTAGACTTCCGCGAAGCTATCAGCGAACCACACAACAGCCGGTATCTTCAAGATTTTTGCTCTAATCACTTCTTTGTAAAAAAGACTGGCAAATCTGGCCTAGCTACATATCAAAAACTCCAAGAGGATCAAATAGACGGAGCCGAGCTCTTCGTTGAGTATGGAGCAAATATGGGCGCGCTACTCGCCAACCTAGACACACTCTACGAACCAAATTGCATCGCCATCAGCGGATCACTATCTACAACCTTCGATGCTTGGAGCCATGCCATGGGAAAGATGCGCAACAAACACCGCGGCAAAAAACCAGCTTGCCGTTTAATGGCACTCAAAGAAAAAACCAACTCAACAATCCTAGGAGCAAACCTACTATCTTAAACCCTAATTAAGAATTCAAAATTAAAAATTAAGAATGCACGAGGCCTTCGTCGAGCTGAGCTCGACTTTGGCTCTTCTTAAATATGAAATATCGAGCTGAGCTCGATTCCAACATTCTAAATTCATAATTCTTAATTCATAATTTAGGTGTAATAAAAGAAGCCTCGAATGAGGCTTTTTAGTTTTAGTCTTTGATCAACTTTCGCTGACGAAGACGTTCTTCAAGAAGATGATCCATGAAATGCATAAATTCAAGAGCTACAACTCTTACCTTCATGACTTTGCACTTGTCCTTGAAATGCTTTTTTGTCCATGGAACAATTCCACCAGAAATCGAAGCGACGACAGGTGATGTACTTCCTAATTGATGATAATACTCAGACATCATACGTCCGGTGATGTGCCCCATATTTTCATCCAAGAGCACAATGTCACACTTAGACGTCATCAAACCGAGTTCTTTGTCATCCTTAAAGTCTTTTGAGTCATGAAGATGAACTTCAACATCCGGCCAAGCTCTTAGTATAACCATCAACCCCTCAACTTCGGGTGGCTGATCATCACAAACGGCTACGGTCAAAGTAGCTGGCAGTGCTGCCATATTGCGGAACTTATGGATACCATTACCAATCGCTTCCTTGAGGTCGAAAGCATCAGCTGTCATATTCGGATCACGCATTTGCTCTGCTGGGAGCTCATGCATATCCTGAATAGTAAACATGAGCTTTGCCAAAATCTGTGGTCCAGCATGCAAATCACGACAAGGCGGAAGCTCTACTGCTTCTGCCTTTTGATAATCCCAACCATCGCGATTCTTGAGGTCATGACGAATGGAACTTTCCAACTTGCCACGTGAATCCAAATTTACAGAAATTATGCCACTAATTTCACCATGAAGCGCAGCATCTGCAAGCTCATCCAAATCATCGCAAAAGACGTAACTTACCTTTCCCAATGCCTCCAAGGTTTCTTTCAAAGCTTCCATAACCTGTTTGATGGTCAAAAAAATAGTAGAATTATGACAATAGATTGCAACTGGTGCTTGTTCGCCAGTGATAGATCTAAGCATTTTCACAACTTCTCGCGGCGCCCTTCTTTGTTCAAGACCTAAAAGCCGTGCCGCAAAATTGCGTCCTTGCATAAGTATATTGACAGCTAATACCGTATCTTTGTTTAAATCTTCCAGATAATTTTCGATATCTCTATCAAATGCTTCAATGCGTAATTGCATCTCCTGAGGAGGATGATGATCTCTTCCACCCTCAATCAATGCAGCTTGCATCTGTTCAAACTCACTATCAGAAATCCAACCAACTCTTTTAATCTCCATGAGTCTTCTCCTGTCAAAGTTCTTGCATCAGCTAAGCAAAAAACCTCTTTTAAGTCAACCTAACAATCACCTAATAAACGATTCGCTGAACTCGTTTCAGTGAAAAAAAAGCCTCAAGACGAGGCTAGTGGCTAGGAGATTCAAGCGATTGTCTTATTAATTGATTCATAAACTGTACAAAATTTAAAGCTACAGCTCGATGGGAAATCACTAAGCCCTTTACCACAAACTGATCCATTGCCCAATCCGGACAATACCCAACCGATATCGACGCTATCACACCATCATACCCTTCTCTCATGAGCTCTGAATATACATTTTGCCCTGTAATAAATCCCATGCGCTCATCTAAAAGAATGATATCCGCATTTGTCATAGCTTCAACACTTGCTGCATACGTTTCTGGTGTAGCTCTAAGATAAAACGCATCCATATCTGGCCAAGACTCCAGTACCAATTTCATACCTTGGATCTCACTGGGATTATCATCAAAAATAACTACAACTAATTTAGATGACAAATATGTCATTCGGCTCCTAACTCGTGACTCCGGTGCTTCGAGTTCAGCCGCCAAATCAAAATAGTTAATTGGTGTTTGTACGTTTTTTAAATTGAGAAAATGCTCCCCTGATCTACGCTTTTTTTTCATAACCTCTCCTAGCCAATGTACTAACCACAGTATACATAATCACTGATTTATGTAAACAAAGAAGCCTTCAAAAAAAAGAAGCCCCAAGTGAGGCTAGAAGCTTGAAAAGGTCACGGCAACGGCGCTGAAGAAGTGGCGCAGTAACAAGGAGACGGGCACGTATCGAGAGGTTCCAGGTCTAGCAGTTCACACGCTACCGAAGCATTTTGCTGCGCAAGATTCAAAATCATCTCATCCTCACCTCGTGGCGCAGCAATGGTTAGCATTGCCATTGGAATGATGTGGTAATTTATCTTTTCAGTACAATGAACGACGTCTGCCGCAAATTCCTGTAGGACGGTTTGCTGATGTGTATATTCGTGTCCTCCAAAACCCATCTTGGAGAAAATAAACAACTGGTCAAGAAATCGTGCCGATGCGGCTAACAGCTTAGGATCTTTTTGTTCCATAGCCCAGCGCATAAAACCGCTAATCTCAGTAACAGTTCCAGACTTGCTCATACACCCTCCGTCTAAGGTTGAGGCCGTAGTATAACACACATAACTAATACGTCAATACTTATACTAATAAGTCATAACGTCGTAACGGGAAACGTCGTAACGGGATTGGAGGGATTGCGTACGTTATGACGTTAAGACTTTATGACGTTAAGACTTAGCTATTTTGTCCACAAGCTTTTTGACCCGCCCTATGCTAAATTAAGCAACATCAAATGCCAGCCCCTAGCCGCTAGCTTCTAGTCTCTAGCCAACATCTAGTAGCTAGAAGCTAGAGGCTAGTAGCTTAAAAAAATTATGCGCGACGAAATTGTCCTCGACATCGAAACCCAAAACACCTTCCAAGATGTAGGAGCCTACCAGGCATCCTTACTTAAAATTTCTTTGATAGGAGTCTACTTTTACGAAACAGATTCTTACGAGACTTTTCTCGAACCAGATCTCCCAAAGCTTTGGCCTCGCATGGAACGCTCTAGCCGCATCATCGGCTACAACCTTTTTGGATTTGATTACCCTTGCATGCAGACGTACTACACGGGTGATATCATGAAATTCCCTACAGTAGATATCATGCTAGAAATCGAAAAAAGAATTGGTCACAGGGTAAAACTCGATGACGTAGCACATGCCACTTTGGGAATAGGGAAGAGTGGTACCGGCTTAAAAGCTGTCGAATATTGGAGAGATGGAGAAATCGACAAGCTACGAGCTTATTGCCTCCAAGACGTTAAAGTCACAAAAGACATTTACGAAAAAGCTTTAACAGAAAAAAAGGTCTACTATTTCAACAAGCTAGGAGAAAAACAAGAAGTAATAATGCCAATTGCACCTGCCGAAAACGAAATAGCCCCAAAAATCAACCTCTCGCTAGGACTCTAACAAATTAAAAATTATGAATTAAAAATTAAAAATGTTGGAATCGCTGTGCGATATTAATCGTATTTTGAATGCCGGAGGCCTCAATCATTCTTAATTCATAATTTTTAATTCATAATTTGGTTTAATAAGTTAATTGGGGTCGTTATCCCCAGTTGAACACAACATCTTGTGGTATAATTCCACGTAGACCACAAGATGTTGTGGTCGGGTGTCCACAACCGCATCGCACACAGTGCTGCGATTGTGTTTTGTCTGTCTTATTTGCGTCAAAATTAACGCGATTTCGCGGACAAATTAACCCAGTTCGAAATAAAATTAAATAAACCCCCGTTCTAAACGCGCCTGTCCGTCTCTGACGGACAAAGAACAAAAGGGGAAGACCAAATCGTAACCAATACTTAGTACCTAGTACTTAGTACGTAGTACGATTAGTAATTAAGCCTATGCAATCACAGGACAAGTTTTCGGTCACCAACAAGACCAATGAACAATCAAAACCAGTTAACACTGATGCAGTTGTTGCTTATCTGAAAGCCATCAAATCAATCCGCCGCAGAGATGGACGTATTGATACTTTTAAATCAGATAAGATAAAAACGTCTCTCAAAAAAGCTTTCACAATATCTGGATACAAGCCCGAAAAATCCACTGCAGAAGTAGATCGTGTTTTTTCATACGTGATGCATGACTTATCCAAAAAATTTGATGGCCACACAGTACCAAGCACAGAAGAAGTCCGTGAAATAACAGGCGCCGCACTCATCAACACAAATTTTATACCCGTAGCACGCAATTACATCCTCTTTAGAGTCACTAAAAAAGATGCCAAAGAACAAGATACATACGGAAATGGAATCAAATTAAAACGCTTTTTTAGCACAGAAGGCACGCATCCATACGACGAGCTAATCTGGGAGCACCGTGATGCTGTCATCACCAACGAAAAAGGAGAGAAGGTCTTTGAACAAATAGGCGTAGAAGTGCCAAAAACATACTCCCAGACAGCCACCAACATAATCGTCTCCAAATACTTCCGCGGTAAATTAGATACACCAGAACGCGAAACAAGCATGCGACAAGTCGTCGACAGAGTAGCAAAAACTATTAGCGGATGGGGCAAACTTGGTGGTTATTTCCAAACAGAAAAAGATGCAGAAACCTTCCAAGCAGAGTTAACATCTATTTTAATTAATCAAAAAGCTGCATTTAACTCCCCAGTCTGGTTTAACGTAGGGGTTAATCCGCATCCTCAATGTTCTGCCTGTTTCATCAACTCCGTCCAAGACGACATGCGCAGTATCCTCCAGCTTGCTGTAACCGAAGGCATGCTCTTCAAATTCGGCTCCGGCACCGGCTCAAACCTCTCTAGCCTCCGCTCGAGCAAAGAAGGTTTAGCCCAATCATCCGGCCTATCAAGCGGCCCCGTATCATTTATGCGCGGCTTTGATGCTTTTGCTGGCGTCATCAAATCAGGTGGCAAAACCCGCCGTGCAGCCAAGATGGTAATGTTAAACATCGACCACCCTGATATTAAAGAATTTACATGGTGTAAAGCCAAAGAAGAAAAGAAAGCCCACACCCTAATTGACGCTGGCTACGACGGATCTATCAACGGCGAAGCATACTCATCCATCTTTTTCCAAAATGCCAACAACTCCGTGCGCCTTACCGATACTTTCATGAAAGCAGTAGAGGCTGATGGCGACTTCTGGACCAAATACGTTACAACCGGCGAACCCTGCGAAAAATTTAAAGCTCGCGATCTCTTCCACCAAATCGGCGAAGCAGCGTGGCAATGTGGTGACCCTGGCGTGCAATACGACACCACCATCAATAACTGGCACACTTGCAGCAAAACAGACAAAATCCACGGCTCCAACCCATGTTCCGAATACATGTTCCTAAACGATTCTGCCTGCAACCTCGCCTCCATCAACTTAATGAAATGTCGCGCAGAAGATGGTAGCTTTGACGTAGAAGCTTACGAACAAATCATCCGCATCGTCTCGACAGCTCAAGAAATCACCATCAACTATTCCTCATACCCAACTCCAGCCATCGAGTTCAACTCCCACATGTACCGCCCAATCGGCTTAGGATACGCCAACTTAGGCGCACTCCTCATGAGCATGGGCCTCCCATACGACTCAGACGAAGGTCGCAACATGGCCGCAGCTCTCACATCAATCATGAGTGGAGTAGGATACGATCAATCAGCTAAAATCGCAGAAAAGCTTGATGCTTTTGGTGGATACGCAGAAAACCAAGAGCCAATGATGCGAGTCATGAACATGCACCGCGAAGCTTCGACCAAAATCAACTCTTCAGGTGTCCCAGCTCATGTACTAGACCGCGCCAAAACCGCTTGGGACGAAGCCATCAATCGCGGTAATGAATTTGGTTATAGAAACGCACAACTCAGCGTCCTAGCTCCAACCGGCACAATCGCTTTCCTAATGGATTGCGACACAACCGGCATCGAACCAGACATCGCACTAGTTAAATACAAATGGCTAGTCGGCGGCGGAATGATGAAAATCGTCAACAACACAGTCCCAGAAGCATTACATCGCCTTAAGTACACAGAACAACAAATCCGCGACATCATCGATTGGATCGACAAAAACGACACCATCGAAGGCGCTCCATTCTTACAAGATGACCATCTCCCAGTATTTGACTGCGCTTTCAAAGCCGCCAAAGGAACCCGCACAATCTACTACATGGGACACCTCCGCATGATGGGAGCAGTTCAACCATTCCTCTCTGGCGCCATCTCAAAGACAGTAAACATGCCAACAGATGCAACAGTCGAGGACATTATGAACGCCTATTTAGAAGGCTGGCGCTTAGGCCTAAAAGCCATCGCCATCTACCGCGACGGCTCCAAACGCGTCCAGGCCCTTACAACCACCAAAGAATCATTCCAAAAAGGAGACAAAACTCAAGAAACTGAATCGTCGAACGTCAAAAGTCGAACGTCAAACGAAAACACCTCCGACGACATTAGACGTTCGACATTAGACGTTCGACGCAAAGAAGAACCAACCCCAGTTGTTCAAAAACCCGCAGTCCAAACCTACACTCCACGTAGACGAAGATTACCAGATGAAAGAAGAGCCATCACTCACAAATTCCAAATCGGCCCCCACAAAGGATTCATCACAGTAGGCCTCTACGATGATGGAACCCCAGGCGAAATCTTCACCACCATGAGCAAAGAGGGAAGTGTCCTCTCCGGCCTACTAGACGTCTTCTCAACCTCAGTCTCCATCGGCCTACAATACGGAGTCCCACTAAAAATCCTAGTAAACAAATTTGCCCACGTCCGCTTTGAACCATCCGGCTTCACCACAAACGGCAACATAAGAGTCGCCAAATCAATAGTAGATTACATCTTCCGCTGGTTAGGCCTCAAATTCCTAAGCGCCGAAGAACGCCGCGCAATCGGCATCAACGTAGACACCAGCGCCACCGCCGAACTCCAAATCGAAGACATCCCCAAAGATCTCTCCCTAAGCGCCAAGGAACAACAAGAAAACAATCAACCCAGCCTGCTAGACGTAGAACCCCAAACCCCAGCCCAAAACCTCTCCGCCGGCCTAACAGCAACATTCGACAACCAATCCGACGCCCCAGCGTGTGATACATGTGGCAGTATGATGGTAAGGAATGGAGCCTGTTACAAATGCTTGAACTGTGGTTCGACAACTGGTTGTAGCTAATTATTAATTGTAAATTTATGCCAAATTATCATATCTCAATAGATAAAGAACACGGCTGGAAAGCCGCTAAAGAAAATTCTTTAAGAGTAAGCGCTTATGCGGATACCCAAAAAGAAGCAGAGGATTTAGCTAAACAATTCGCAGGTAACGCTGGTGGTGGAGAGGTAAGAATCCATGGTCGAGATGGCAAAATCCGCGATAGCGACACCGTAGCGCCCGGCAATGATCCTTGCCCACCAAAAGATACAAAATTTTAAAGAAAACCTAAAACCCCGCTCTTACAAAGGCGGGGTTTGTGAGCAATCGAATTATTTCACACCACATCTTGCAAGTTACATGATATGAGCTTTAGAAAAAATTGAGTTTTATATTTGCTATATTGAGGCAAATGAGGGAAAATGGTGTGGATATGCCAAAAAAAGCCAAAGCTCCAAAGAAAATGAATGGACAGTCCAAACAACCGTTGGAAGATATCCTTTCTTGCCTAAAACAACATGCACCCGAAGCATTCGTAGAAGATGAAATAGATCCAAAAAAACTCCAAAAATCACTAGGGGATTTAGTGGATTCTGGCGAGGAAAGATATGGCATAAACTGGGCTGGCAAAACAGACTGTTTTAGAGAAATTCAACAAACAACATCCAAAACACTTAAACCCAACCGTAAAGAATCCGAAAAATTTGATGAAACCGGCAACATCTTTATCGAGGGCGAAAACTTACAAGTTCTAAAAATCCTTCAAAACAGTTATTACGGTAAAATAAAAATGATCTACATAGATCCGCCATACAACACGGGTAATGATTTTATTTACGATGATAACTACGCGCAAACAAAAAAAGAATACCTCAAAAAAGCCGGCGCAATAGACAAAGATGGCAACATCCTCGAAGACGACCTTTACCACCGCAACACCCGCGACAGTGGCCACTTCCACTCCAACTGGCTCAACATGATGTACCCCCGCCTCTACCTAGCCCGCAACCTCCTACGCGACGATGGCGTTATTTTTGTTAGCATTGACGATAACGAAGTCCACAACCTCCGCATGATCATGAACGAAATCTTTGGAGAAGAAAATTTTCGCGGCCAAGCAGCTGTAAAAAGAGGCGTAAAAAGTGTTCAAATGCAGTTTGAAACAATTGATAAATTAACAGAAGCTTATGAATATGTATTAATTTATACAAAAAATGCTGACCACAGACTACCAAGACCAGAAAAAGCGCGTATCGAAGAAAACGCTGGAACATGGAATAATCATTGGCGTGGTACTGATAGACCGACGATGAGGTACGAATTATTTAGACAAAAACCAAAAACCGGTCAATGGCGCTGGAGCAAAGATAGGTCATTGCAAGCTATTTTAAATTACAAAAAGATGAGAAAAGAATTGGGAGATGAACCAACGCAAGTAGATATCGATATATGGTGGCTTTCTCAATCAGATTCACCTGATTTACTGCGTCTCTCAACAACCAACAAACCAGAACATTATATACCACCAAGTACAAGTACATTGCTAACCGACCTCTGGATTGACGTTCCCGTAAATGACAAAAAAGATGTCAAAGCCCTTTTTAATAAAGAAAAAATATTTGATAATCCAAAATCCATTAAACTACTTACAACATGTTCACTCCTTATTGATAAGGATGCCCTCATATTGGATTTCTTCGCTGGCTCTGGTACAACCGCGCACGCTGTCATGCAGCTAAACGCTGACGATGGAGGTAATCGCAAATGTATCTCGGTACAATTACCCGAGGCTTGTGATAAAGATAGTGAAGCCTATAAAGCTGGTTTTAAAAATATTGCTGATATTGCCAAAGAACGCATCCGTAGAGCGGCTAAGAAGATTAAAAAGGAAAATAAAGAAGCAAAGTTTGATGACGGGTTCAAGGTATTCAAACTTGATGATAGTAATTTTAAAATTTGGAATACACAAATTGAAAATCAAGAACAATTAGAACAGCAATTAATGGATTTTGTAGACAATGTGCAAAAAGGAGTATCAGACGAAAATTTGCTTTATGAATTACTCGTCAAAAGCGGCCAGGAATTGAATGTACCGATTGAAGAGAAAAAAGCGGATAAACACACGTACTACCGCATTGGTAATGGAAGTATTATTGTTTGTTTAGATAAAATTACCGATAAATTATTGGAAGCGATTTTGGAGGATAAACCAAAAAAGTTAATTATTTTGGAACGAACTTTTGGCGGTAAAGATCAGTTAATGACAAATGCGTTGCTACACGCAAAAAACGCTGGTGTGGAAGATGTAAGGATAGTATAAATAGATATGGATTTTGATAGAGTAAAAAATGAGGCTGAAAAATTATACAATCAGATTGACGAAGTCCATTGCCCATATCTGAATGGAAAAGTCGCATTTAACGCAAAAGGTAAAGAACATTTAAAATTTAAGGCTAAACACAAAGCAAGGTCACAAAAAGATCAATTAATGAGATTTAAATTATTAAAATATGCACCCGAAGTAATAAAAATGTCTCGCACACTTCAAGGACTTAGTAGAGGAAAAAGCTTTGAAAGAGTCAGGTCTAATCAGCGTAGCGAAATAGTATTAATGGACGTAACTTATTATGAATTTATCTCCGTTATTGACGATAGAATAAGAGTGAGAATTGTAGTTAAAAAAGTTGCAGATACGTCTCCTTACTTTTGGACGATTATACCTTTTTGGAAAAAGAACAAAACCGATAGAACGAGCGTTATTCATTATGGGGATCCTGAGAATGCATAAACAAAAAACACCACTGTTTAGTGCTGTTTTTAATGGGTACCTGGCTACGGTTTGGCTGAAGCATTGACCGTGAGAGGGCAAGCCCATCCAAGTACCTAATAATAAGGATATACAAAAAAGCATAAATTGTCAATAATTATCCACAAGAATAAATTATGAAAATACAATTCGAAGCCAATCAAGAATACCAATTAGAAGCTATAAAATCTGTAGTGGATATTTTTGAAGGTCAACAAAGCGGAGGTAATGATTTGCAATTAGAAATAACTCCTCCAACCGGGCAGTTAAAAATGGCTAATGAATTGCTTATTGGTAATTTATTAACTTTAGATCAAAAAACAATCTTTAAAAATCTGCAAAAAATCCAAAAAGATTTTAATACAAAATATATAACAGTTAATCCTGAAACCAAAGAAGAATATGGTGGTATAGAATTAAGCAAAGAATTGGGGAGTATGGATTTTTCTTTGGAAATGGAAACTGGGACTGGAAAAACATATGTATATTTACGAACTATCCACGAGTTAAGTATCAAATATGGCTTTAAAAAATTTGTTATAGTGGTGCCAAGTATTGCGATTAAAGAAGGTGTAATAAAAAATTTACAAATTACTAAGGATCATTTTGATTTGTTGTATAACAACCCCAAAATGGATTTTCATGTTTACGACCCAAAAAAACGCGGACAGTTAAAAAGATTTGGAACGACAAACTCTTTGCAGATATTGGTAATGAACATTGATGCTTTTGCAATTAGTAAAGATAAACGTGATAAGAGAGTTATTTACCAAGATTCCGATTTAGGTAGACCTATAGATTACTTAACCGCAACCAATCCATTTGTAATAATTGATGAACCGCAAAATATGGAATCTGATATCAGAAAAGAGGCGATTTCTGATCTTAATCCATTATGTACTTTACGCTATTCAGCGACTCACAAAAATTTATATAACTTGCTATATAAGCTTGATCCGGTAAGAGCTTACGATTTAGGATTGGTTAAAAAAATAGAAGTAGATTCCATAATGTCCGAAGATGCTTTCAGCGCCGCCTACATTCAGCTTATAAAAATTGATAAAAAGGGGAAAGGAAAAATTACAGCCAAGGTAGCTATCGACGAAAGCGATGAACGAGGACTACAAAAAAAAGAATTGACCATTGAACCCGGTGATGATTTATTTGAACTCTCAGGTGGTCGCGAAGTTTATAAAAATTACATTCTAGATGGAATCAAACCAGCCGAAAAAAGCATAGACTTTATAAATGGTAAAACATTTTATTTAGGTCAGAAAGATGCGGGTCTGTGGGAAGAGACTGTTAAGTATCAAATTCAAAAAACTGTAGAAAATCATTTTGAAAAAGAGCAAAAACTTAAAGACAAGGGAATCAAGGTGTTATCACTGTTTTTTATAGATAAAGTCAGTAATTATCGAGAATATATTGAGGGGGGATTTGATAAGGGTAAGTTTGCTCAATGGTTTGAAGAGGCTTACAAAAGCACTCAAAAAAAATCTAAATTTAAGGGAGTCTTAAAATTTAAAGCGGCTGAAGTACATAATGGTTATTTTGCAAAAGATAAAACCGGTAACTGGAAAGACTCATCAGAAAGAGGTGGCGAATCAGCAAAAACCGAAGCAGACGCAAGCGCGTATGAACTAATAATGACAGAAAAGGAAAAATTATTAGATCCTAACGTGCCATTAAGATTCATTTTTAGCCATTCCGCTTTACGTGAGGGTTGGGATAACCCAAATGTTTTCCAAATATGTACAATCAATGAAACCACATCCGAAATTAAAAAACGTCAAGAAATAGGGCGTGGTTTACGTTTGCCCGTTAATCAAAACGGCGAACGGATTATGGATTCGCATATTAATACATTAACCGTTATAGCAAATGAGAGTTACGAAGACTTTGCTAAAAATCTACAACAAGAAATTGAAACCGAATGCGGAGTTAATTTTACAGGCAGAATTAAGAACAAAAGAGATAGACAGAAAATTAAACTTAAAAAACAGTTTGAATTGGACAAAAATTTCAAAGATATTTGGAATAGAATCAAACAAAAAACAAAATACCATGTTGATTATAAAACTAATGAGTTAATTTTACGCGCTGCTCAGAATTTACAGCTAAAAACCATAAACAAACCAAAACTAGTAAGTACGCGCGCAGGTTTAAACATTACTTCCGAAGGAGTTACATCAGAAATAAGAAGTGTTTCAGCTAATATCATTACCCAAGATTTTTCATCATTGATCATTCCTAACATCATAAGCAGCATTCAAAGTAAGACCAATCTAACCAAGGAAACAATAATTGAAATTTTAAAAAAATCACAAAAATTAGAAAGTATATTAGTAAACCCACAGCAGTTAATTGATGAATGTATCTCGTCTATTAGAATGATTCTATTCGAATTAATGATCGATGGAATAAAATATGAAAAAATAAGTGGTAATTTTTATGACATGAGTCTTTTTGAGGATAAAGAATTAGAAGGTTACTTAAACAAATTGTACAAAGTACAAAATCAAGAAAAAACTTTATATGATTACATCGTTTACGATTCTGAGGTAGAAAATAAATTCGCTCATGATCTAGAGTCTCGTGAAGATGTGAAATTTTTTAGCAAATTACCCTCTTGGTTTAAAATCCCAACTCCGATTGGGAATTACAACCCCGATTGGGCAATTGTATTCGAAAACGATAAACGAATTTACTTTATCGCAGAAACCAAAAAAGAAGGTGAGATTAGAGGAAGCGAATCAATGAAAATTGAATGTGGTCGAAAACATTTTGATATTTTGGATGACGTCGAATTTGAAAGAGTTGAAAAATTAAGTGAAATTGAAATATAAAAAAATCATCCTCGTATCAGTCGGAACCCGTGGCGACATTGTTTAAACTCAAAATCGAAATAACACTATGCACGCTCACCCAAGAAAAATTCACTTCTATCTCAACAGGGATTTAGGGTTTTTATACGCTTCCCAATTATTGATGGGGGCAGCTAATTCATTCGTGACCCTATTCGTATACCTTTATATTTATATAGAATTAGGATTCCCCCTATGGTTAGTCATTGCCCTTTATGCATCTCAGCCAATTATTTACGGCATCTTTTTGCATTATGGTTTTAAATTTTCACTGTACTTCGGAGTTAAAAAGTCATTCGCGATAGGTGCAGTATTAAATGCGATAGCAATTACTTTTCTATTGTTTACTGAAAATAACCATTGGCTGATTATCCCTTTTTTACTTATTACAACTCTATATTGGCTGTTCTATGAACCTGCATCAAGTATCGACAACGTCCTTTTTACTCAAAAAAAATCACGTGCAAGACAAGATAGTTTGTATCGAGCAGCCGTACTTTGCTTAAAAGCGCTTATCCCTTTGATATCAGGAATTTTAATCGTGTCTTTTGGATTTTTTGTACCTTTTATTTGCGCTATCATACTTTCAATTTTAGCAGCAATCCCAATTCTTTTCTCAAAAGACAAACATGATGTTGGCAACGGCTATTCCATGAAAAGCATCATTAAATACTTTAAAACATATAAAAATAAAAGAGAGTTCATCGCTCATATTGCTGACGGCCTTAAGGCTGGTAATGTCGAATTATTCTGGCCAATTTTCATTTTCATTTTCATACCTAGCTATGTTGCACTTGGAGCCATAACAACCATAATCATATTGGTGAGCATCGCATTAACATTATACTTGGGACAATTAATTGATAAACATGGCACAGAGAAAATTCTAAAATTAAGCGCCTACGGAGAAACCACGAATTGGGGTATAAAAGCTGCCCTTTGGACATTATCAATAGTAACTAGTTTTCATATCTTATTTGTCAGCATCACACATCGAATATCAGAAATTATGCTAGAGATGACTATGACTAAAGAAATGTTCAATAATGCTGATACAAAATACATATTAGAATATACCTATTTAAGAAAAGTTGCTCGCCAAATCGGAACAGGATTTCTGTTTCTGTTCTTTGCCTTATATGCTTATTTTGCGTCTAATCCAGAACAAGTTATCATCATTTCATTCGTAGGAATGGGAATCGCTTCATTAACTTTTCCTCTTATGCTAACTAAAAAGAAATAAAACTGAATCGCGTTACAAAACTGAATTTACAAGATATAATTATCTAATGACTACACCGGACTATCTTGTGCGATTTATTTCTTGGACAAAAATAAAAGTTCGAATTTATCTAAAACCAAATAAAAATCGAAAAGTGGTTATTTTTTATGTCTACCAACATCCTACTGTAGCATGGCAATTCACCGAAAAACGAGAAAAAGCTGAAGGTCGAAATATTCCTAAAAAAGCATTTATAGAACAGTTTATTGACGCTAAAATAACAATCAATAGAATTCGTAAAGAATTTGGCAATGAAGTTGATATAGCTCTTGTTAAAAAAGATTACAAAAAGAATACTGTTGAAACAGTAATCAATATAAAGCAAAATAGACAATCAATTGACGATTTCATCAAAGATAGCTACACTAAAAAAGAGTTAGAAAGTATTTTATGAAGTATCTAAACATTTTCAAGAAACAGCCAAAAGAAGAACAAAACGGTAGTTTTGCAAACTTTTTTTTGTACGCTTCCGAAAAAGAAAAAATGAAAGTATTCAAAGACGCCGCAAAAAGATCAAACGAGGATCAGCGCAAACTAGTGGAAGATATCAACAAACTGAAACCAAAAACCACCTAATTGAGGTGGTTTTTAAAAAACATACTTAAATTACAAAATATCCATATGACCAAAAAAATCATCCTCGTATCAGTCGGAACCCGTGGCGACATGGAACCGTTTTTAGCTATCGGAGAATTACTGAAGCAAAAAGGTCATCGCGTAATCTGTGCTTTCCCAGAGGGATTTGAAAATCTTGTAGAAGATACTGGCTTAGAGTTTGCATCCTTAGGCTCACAATTTCTCGAACTGTTAAATAGTGATATCGGCAAAACAGTTCTGGGGGGCGGGGGATCTAAGTTTAAAAAAATTATTGCAACAGCAAAACTCGCTAAGGTTGGCATGGGAGCTAACAAAGAACTCGCCGTAAAGCAACGCGAAATAATCGATCGCGAAAATCCTGACTTAGTTTTATATCACGTTAAAGCCATTTACCCGGTTATTTGGAGCATCAAACACCCCGGCAAAGCAATACAGATAAACCCCGTACCTTATCTCCATTATGTAAAAAATCATGCGCACCTTGGCTTTGGTGGAAACTATGGAAAAGTACTAAATAAACTATCTTACTCTTTTGCCAATTTTGCTTTAATTACTACAATAAAAATGGCTGCCAAATGGTTAGAAATGAAAGAGGTGAGTCGTAAACAAATTAATAACGCCCTTAAAACCAACAAAGCAATCTACACAATCTCTCCATCACTTTTTAAAAGACCAAACTACTGGCCAGATAACTTAAAAATCCTCGGGTATCACGAACGAAATAAAACTATAAACTGGGAACCAAGTGAAGATCTCAACCAATTCCTAAAACGTCACAACAAGACAGTCCTCGTCACATTCGGCAGCATGACAAATCCCGAACCCGCAGAAAAAACCAAGATCATTTTAGATATCCTAGAAAAGCACAACATCCCAGCAATTATAAATACCTCCACCGGCGGACTCACAGAACCTGAAAGTTACAACAAAAATCTGTTTCACTTTGTGAACCAAATTCCTTATGATTGGGTCTTCCCAAAGATGTACGCTATCATCCACCACGGCGGATCAGGGACAACTCACATGGCGCTTAAAAACGGATGCGCATCACTAATCATCCCTCACATCATCGACCAATTCCTTTGGAACAAAATCCTCGCAAAATTAGGAGCTGGCCCAATAGGAATAGAGATAGGCAAAATCACACCAACGAACCTAGAACCATTAATCTTAGACCTAATCAACAACTCTTCCTACAAAGACCAGACAAAAAAAATTGCCCAACAAATGGAGCAAGAAGATTTTAGAGAGGAATTATATGAGGCGATTACATCAGCTACTAGCTTCCTCTAGATGTTTGCTAGAAGCTAGAATCAAAGGTAAAAAAAATCCCCTCGAAATCTCGAGAGGTTATTCGTCCAGCAAAGTCACGAGGATTTCCTTGCCCTGTAACAAACGAAGAGTAAATTTTGTAGGACATTCATCGTCAAATATTTCTAAGTAAAAAATAACCTCATTTTTAACAGTGACACTAATATTATCGTCCTTGTACTTGCACTTCAGCCAATGTTCAAGCAATTCACGAAAACGAGAATCCCGACAGACAAACGTGACAGAATGCTGAGGTTTAGCATCTACAAAATCCTCCTCAAGCCGAGACAGAATATACACCGCCAGCATTTCATCTATAGAAAGTACTTTCATCTCACCCTCCACTCCAATGAACGTGTATTTGATACTAAACACATTCACCCAAAATGTCAATCCATTATTAAACTCGTGGAAGATTACAAAACTACATATGCGGGGTATAATCAATAAATGAATATCTATATTATTATTGGCGCAATAGGTTTAGTGACTATCACTTTAGGGGTTATTAATAACAACCGTCGCACAGAAAACATTTTATATATCATTGGTGGAATATGCTTAGCAATTTATAGCATCTATTTAAAGAATACAATTTTCACTATCCTCCAAATCGTTTTTACGATTGCTGCAATTTACAATATAATCAAAATCAAAAGTAATAAAAAGAAATAGCCATCCAGCATCAACCTAGAAACGTTTTGCTGAATCGTGTGCTGAACTTGTTTCAGTATTATTTCAGCAAAAAAATCCCCTAAATAGGGGACTTCAACGAGGCGTATAACCAACACAGTGTATTTGTACTTTACGATCATCACGATACTTTAAACTAAAGGTGTAGTTAAACTTTCGAGAGCTTACAACAATGTGGCTGTGTGGCAGCAAAGCGATTGCCGCCCTAACACCAGTTACAAAATCCGAATCACTCGAATTACCGGTTATTCGTGTAGGAACAACTTCGAGTTCTAAAGTTGCCTTCAAGCGTCTAGAATCTTGCTTAATACTTTGAACCCATTCACGCAACTGCTGTTCTACAAAAGCGAGAAAACAAGATTCTACGGTCATTTGACTGAATGTATTCATCTCACCCTCCACTTCAATGAACGTTGAAGTCGTCCACCAACTTGGCCTCGATCATATTGGGATACTGCAAATAAATATCAAAGATAACTGAGTAAGTTCCATGATCAATCGTAAAACGAAAATTAGTTGAATCAATCATCGTCATATGTCGAAAAGTGCCTGGATCCTCAGCATTTAACCACTGTACAAATAAGTCATAGAGCTTAGGATCTTTGCACGTGAAAATCTCACTATCCTGCCCACTATCAGCTTCACGGATTTCTTCAAGCTTCGCTACAAAGTAACTTTCCATCATTTCATTTATAGAAAGTTCAATCATCTCACCCTCCTTAACTCCAAATGTGCATTTATGTGATACTAAGCATAATCACTTCAAATGTCAACCTCTCAAACGATATGCTGAACTAGTTTCAGGAAAAAAGCCCTCTTAAATTAAGAGGGCGTGTAAACATTACCTGATAGCCCAGGCATAAATCTTGTTCGGTTCTTCAAATACCGCTTTCACCTTTCGCATCTCGCCCTCGATCTCCAAGTCAAACTCATTCCAACTAGAATCCTTGAGCAACTCGGTCACCTTTTGTGCAAAACGAGACACGTCATCATCTATCTCTGGAGCTAGGTATACAACAATCCGCATAGTACTTATATTATTGACAGGCTTCTGGAAAGTTTTTTGCAGCCTCTGCCTTATCAATTCTGCGGTTACGTCTTCTTCGGGGAATATGAAACCTCCAAAAATGTGCACAGTTCCTCCTACAGCTAACACCATACTGTTCGCGCTAATACTACCAAACAACATAAATTAGTCAATATATAGAATATCGCGCCAGCGACCCCACCATTTTTAATTTGTAATTATGATCCACGTGTACACCGGCGACGGGAAAGGAAAAACCACAGCAGCTTTGGGAGTTTTAGTGCGCGCTGTGGGAGCAGGGAAGCGAGTAGCTTGGGTAGCCTTTGATAAAGGTGGAGATGACTACAACGAACGCATTACAATCCGCGAGCGATTTCCTGATGTCAACTATCATGTCACCGGCTTAAATCGCATCGACGAAAAAGGTATATTCCGCTTTGGAGTTACATTTGCCGACAAGCAAGAAGGGGAGCGAGGCCTCGAAATTGTCCGCGAACTTTTTGCAGTCGATAATCACGACCTCATCGTCTTAGACGAGATAAACAGCACAGCTTCCCTCAACATCATCTCAGAAACAGATGTCCTCTCCCTGCTCAACATCAAACCAGCCAATCTCGAGCTCATTTTGACCGGCAGAAACGCCCCACAGTCCTTTCGCGACCAATGTGACCTAATGACAGAAATGAAGCTCCACAAGCACTATTTCTACCACGGAACAAAAGCAAGGCCAGGTATAGACTATTAAACGATATGCTGAATTTATTTCAGCAAAAAAAACCTCAGCCAATACAGCCAAGGAAATAGTTTACTCTACCTTCAAACGCATTGCGGGAAACGTTTTTCTTGTTCCTTTTTCTTATGGAACTCCATACCACTGTAAAACATTTCCTGAAGACACCGCCGTAATGCCCCAGCAAAACGCACATCTTCAAATGATGTTCCGCTAGTCTCTCCAACAAGCGCAGCGATAAGCATATCACCTGGATTCTTTCCCGAATCTAATTGGATGTTTGCCACAACCCGCTCACCTTTACGAAAACCCTCCGAAGCATTCTCATTTCTGAGCAGCATCCTAATAATGCCATTATCATCAGCCAGAACAACAAGAACACGATTCTCCATGATTCACTCCCTTCTAATGTACGTAGTTAGCAACTCTTTTATACATTATTCTCCAAATAAATCAAGCTGTGAGGTTGGGAGGATAAAACCTTTGCAACAAAAAACCCTCAGTAATCACTGAGGGCAAGATATCTCACGAAACATTGAGTCGTTTATTCCTGCAACGCTCTTTGCATTTTCAATTTGGCGTTCTCAATACCAGCAGCAAAAGCTTCCTGTAAAACAAATTGTATAGTTTGTTGAAAGTCTCTACCTTCAAAGGTTCCTGCCGTGTTGCTTATCATCAACTCTGCAAGCATCTTATCACCAGGATTCTCATCCGGGTCAAGACAAATGACCGCAAGAACATTTCCCTGATCCATCGCCATATCAAGTTGCTCAGCATCAATAATGTTAACGTCAATCTCAAGTCTGCTTTTTGCAACAATCACAAGAACGCTAGGATTTGCCATGTGTCACTCCTTCTAAAGTGCAGAAACCGTTTGTTGAATAGCACCTTTATACACCAATCACACAAAAAGTCAAGATCTAAGCCCAAGTAAAATCCCCCTAACCCCCTTATTAAGGGGGGGCGCTGTCACCCTCCCTTCCTGAAATGAATTCAGGACAACGTTTGCAAGCTAAGTAACGAAGCACTGAACTTGTTTCAGTGAAGGGATGGATGGAGAGAAATTTTGGACTCAAAACACTCAATCTGCTAACATAGCTCCGAAATGTTCTTAAAGTTCCCAACACTCATAATCCCTACAGAACCGCTTTCCGCACTAAGCTTAGCGGCTTTTATTTTATTGGGAATCTCATTACTTGGTTTCATCTTCTTCTGGATCTGGGCACTCGTTCACGCTTATCGCACTCCACGAGCACCCTACGGCCAACGCCTCTTTTGGGCACTTGCGATTCTCCTAAATCCAACAGCTACAATCTGGTATTGGTGTGTTTGGCAACGCTGGGCATTTTGGACTTTATTCACTCCACTCATCGGCATTTTCCTTGCCCTCCCATTCGTAGTCCGCTCACTCATGAGCAAAGCTGACGCAACCCTCATCACCAACAGTCTTTTTGCACTCGGCAGTAACGCGCTAGTAATCTTTTTCGCCATCCTCCTCATCTTCCCAATAATCCTCAGATTGGTAGCCATCTTGCACCTCACAAAAAGCACCGACATCTCAGCAATGGAAAAAAACGACTGGGTCGTCACACTCGCATTCCCATCAATCGGCTACGGCGTCGCACTATTTTACTGCGTAAGATACTTACGACCTTGGGCCTTTGCTGGCATTGGCTGGATAGTCCTTCTCCTCATCGTCAGCAAGATCATGTTCATGAACCTAGCCCCTAGCATCATCCCAGCCGGCGAGGAAAGACGAGAAGAATACAAAGCAATCAAAAACTCAACCACTACAGAGGTCATAGAAACAGGGGAGAGAATCGAATAAATGTAATTTTCTTCCAGGATGATCGCACGGGGATCATCCCTACAGAAAAAAACAAAAACGAAGTAATCAACTTCGCTTTTTCAAATATGTATAATAAATCCCTCCAAAATTTTTAATTCTTAATTTTTAATTCTTAATTATTGAGATTTATTCTTCTTCATTATAATCCGTAAGCTTAAGTGTCTCACGTTCTGATTGTAAAACAAGATCCTCAAGTTCGTTCAACTGTTCGAGAGCATCTTTTTCTAAATCTTTAAAACTTGATTCTTCATCAATTTCTTCCTCATCTTCTTCTTCTTCTACAGGTTTAGTAATTAAACCTGCATCAGTATCATCTTCTAAATCATCATCTTTTCCGTCATCTTTAAGAACATGCATGCCAGGAGCAATTGTGTCTTCCTCCTCTTCTTCATAACCTTGTGGGTCCCAGTCATCTGCCGGACCGAACGTGTATGGAATTGTTACCATAAATATTTTTCTACATTAAGAGCTTTTAGATTGGTTTTCGCCAACATAACAAATACGTTTTTAGGAATCAAGTGGATAAGTTTATTACGTCAAACGTCTAATGTCTAATGTCGAAAATCCGTTACCGGTTAGACGTTTGACGTTCGACGTTCGACGTCATATTATGTGTTGATTATGGACACAACAACTCTTCTTCTCATCGCTTTAATAATCGTTTTCGCAATCGGATTTGCTACCGTATTTTGGAAAATGCTAGCCATCGAAAAACAATCTCAAGGTCCCGTAGAACCGCAAAGCTTGCTTTTGATGCAGCAACAATTATCTCAAATACAAAAAGAAGTCAATGACCGCCTTGGAGAAACCCATACTGCCTTTCGTAGCCAGCACAAAGACGTCACCGCAACTGTCCGCGAAGTATCAGAGCGTATGGCTAAAGTTGAAGAAATTTCGCGCCAAGTTTTAAATGAAACCTCAGAGCTTCAAAAGCTACAACAAATCTTAAAAAACCCTAAACAAAGAGGAGTTTTAGGTGAATACTTTTTAGAGACCTTACTAAAAAACATCCTTCCACCCGAAAACTTCCAGATGCAATACCGCTTTGAGGATGGTGAAATCGTAGATGCTGTGGTCTTCGTGAAAGACAAAATAGTCACCATCGATTCCAAATTCAGCCTCGAAAACTACAATCGCTTAGCAGAAGCAACCGAGGTCAACGATCGCGATCGATTCGAGAAGGTCTTCGTCAACGATCTTAAGGAACGCGTTAAAGAAACTGCTAAATATATCCGACCAAAAGAAAACACAATGGATTTTGCCTTCATGTTCATCCCTCACGAAGCTATCTACTTTGATTTATTAAACAACAAAATCGGGACAGGGGCTGAGGCTGAAAACATCATTCATCGCGCTGCAACAAAATACAAAGTACTCATAGTCTCACCAACATCTTTCTTAGCTTACCTCCAAACCGTCTTACAAGGATTACGCGCCCTACAAATCGAAGAGCAGGCTGTAGAGATAATTAAGCGAGTAGGGGAGCTTGGTCGTCATCTTGGTAAATATGATCAACACATGCAAAGTCTTGGTAAAAATTTAGGCACGGCAGTTAATCAGTACAACCTAGGTTACAAAGAATTCTCTAAAATCGATAAAGATATCAACCACTTAACTGGTAGCGGAAACAACATCGAAACTCTTTCAATAGACAAGCCCCTTGATGCAAACCAAATCTTATAGTAGAATATAGATAATATCAGGATTTTAGAAAAACTTGATATTTATCTATGAAAAAAAAGAAAAAGCCAAAAGGGGCACAGCCCTCAAAAAAAATAATAATAAATAAAAAAGGCATCAAACAACTTGGTGTTATAATAGGTCTTTTAGCCCTGTTTTTTATTTTGAGTGTAAACATATCCGCCTATCTAATAAGGTCGGTTGGCAAAGCCCAAATCGTTAATTTTGAAACTGCGCCAACTTCAACCGTTATCATGGTACTTGGAGCATCTGTTAAAGTTGACGGTCAACCCGGAGACATGCTCAAAGACCGCCTAGACATGGGCATCAAGTTATATTACGCAGAAAAAGCTCCCTACATCCTTATCACCGGCGACGATGGATTATTCCGAGCCAATGAAATTTATGTCATGTTTAATTATCTAGTTGAAAATGGAATTCCTCAAGATGACATCATTATTGATAAACACGGATATCGCACTTACGAAAGTTGCAAACGAGCAAACGAAGTCTACAATATAGAAAACGCAATAATCGTCACGCAAAAATTCCACTTGCCACGCGCGCTATTCATTTGTAAACGACTAAATGTCACAGGATATGGAGTCGCTGCAGACACCGAAGAATACGACCGGCTTTACTACCACTACTTACGCGACTGGTTAGCTAGCTCCAAAGCATTCATCGACACACACATTTTAAGACCAGAACCACCAGTAACTTATTACGAAAAAAATTAATAACTCCAAAGTATCAAGTGCAAACTATAAAGAGTTTAAATTAGCTCTTTGAAGTTTGCACTTTTTAGTTTAAACTCAAATCATATGTCATTAAACAAACTTCGCGCTGATCTCAAACACACAGGCAGCCCTCAAAAAGTCCAAATCTACCAACGCTTCTTTAAGACCAAAAAAGGGGAGTATGGCGAAGGTGATATCTTTTTGGGGTTAACTGTCCCAGAGCAACGTAAGATCGCTAAAAACTACCAAAATTTGCCTCTGGCAGATATCTTAAAGCTACTCCACAGTAAAATTCACGAAGAACGCTTCACAGCCCTAGTCTTGCTAGTCTCTATGTATCAAAAAGGGGATGATGCTCTAAAGAAAAAAATCTACGATGCTTACCTCGCCAACACAAAATGGATCAACAACTGGGACTTAGTAGACACTTCAACTCCACAAATCGTCGGAGATTACCTCTACAACTTCAGCAACACTAAAATCCTAGATAAACTAGCCAAATCAAACCTCCTCTGGGATCGTCGCATTACCGTCCTAGCAACCTACACCTTCATCAAAAACGGTGACTATAAACCTACTCTAAAAATCTCCAAAATGCTTTTAGACGACAAACACGACCTCATCCACAAAGCAGTCGGCTGGATGCTCCGAGAAGTAGGCAAAAAAGACCTTAGCGTCCTAAAAAAGTTTTTAGAAGAGCTCGCACACAGAATGCCCCGCACAGCTCTACGATACTCAATAGAAAAATTCCCCAGAGGCGAGAGAGACCAATATCTAGCAAAATAATACATAAAAAACCGCAGACTGCGGTTTTCAATTATCAGCTAGTAGCTAAAGGCTATGGAAGTAGCTCACAAGCATTCCCATCCTTATCAGGATCTAAATCATGTATATCAGTGCCAAAAGCCTGTAAACAACATTTATAAACCTCTTGGGCATCCTTATGACTTAAAAAGTCTTCACAATCCTGTGGTTCAAATGGGCAGTCACAACTAATTACATTCTGCAAAGCTTCTTTAGCCTTATTTGTAATGCTATCTTCTTCCTTCTCTAAAGCACCTTGAGCCTTATCGAGTAGGGAAGCGCCTTTAACTGTTGATTCTTCAAGCTCTAGAGTCTTCTTAAGCATTTCATAATCGCCGCTGTTATTAGCTTCGACATTACAGCCACCAGCAATAAATATAGATACAGCTAATAGGCAAAGTAGGGGAAGGTGTTTCATACTAAAACTATTATACGCCTTTTTACTTAAAAGAAAAATAAACGATCTCACAAAAAGACTTAATAGCTAAAGTCTGGAACCATCTAACAGTGCGATAGCCCATCATAAGTGGTTACATATGAAAATAACGTATATATTTTACGACTCATAACTTTCTTCCATATCCTTCTAGAGTGGAGTAGTGGTATTTAACAAAAAATAATAAAAAATAAAAATTCGAGCCGAGCTCGATTCCAACTTAAAAACTATTAATTTGAAATTCGTATTTTTTTGGCGTAGGGGAAAATCAACAAAAACAAACTAGTGCAAAAATTGAAATTATAATTTACAAGAATAGGAAAGTTAAACTTAAACTCAAAGACAAACTAGTGCCAAAGCGCAATTTAAAACACAATATGTAGCGTCGCACAATATATGTTATAAGACCCATGATATAACTTTTTAGCTAATTTAAGCTAAACTTGTAATCTTAGCTAATCATTGGTCTTATAACATTACGTAGGTTTTACAACGCTTTCGCTATCCCTCAATCATCGTAAAACCTACTCACCTACGCTTGCTTTCTTATGTCCTGCGGACATAAGTTAGTTTAAACTGAATTAAAGCACTTTTTGCCTTATTTTAGCCAAAAAAACAAACGAAGCCCAAAATTAAGCTCTAAGCTAAGGCACCCTTTCCCAGGTCTTATGTGACCTGTATAAGTGCTAATTTCCAGCTATCAGCCACCAGCTGTCAGCTAATCGCTATTTAAAATAAATCCTCCCAGGTATCCTGACATCAATGTACTCATGAATATCTTCCCATTTAGGTTTTGACTGTATAAATTGTCTTAAAGTTTCAATTTGTATATCTAATGGTGCATCAACATCTATCACAACATCCTTATTTTCTCTAAGAATTATACGCACTATACCAGCCTCATTTTCATCTAAATAAAGCGCTTTAAACCATATTCCAGCCTCACGTAATTTCTCAACTAATTCAAGCCAATTACGAACTCTTTGCGAATCTGTATATTCAAATCCCTTTGTATAAATCGTTGATGTTGGCGCAATTACAAAAATTTCTTTTAAAGTATCTAAAGGAACAGTAGAAGATAAAAAGTTTTTTGTTGTTGATGCTGTAACTTCATCAGCGAAATCTGTGATCACGCCATAGTCATCAACAATATATATTTTGTTTTTTGTGACCAAAATCACACTCCTCTGACGCTCCTTAATCTTGAGTCGTAAAATATTAGGATACGATTTATCCACAGTCACCGATTCTACAAAAAATGTGTTCATTACATGCGTCGCAATCTTTTCTTCGTCTACAATAAATATATTTCTCTTATCATTCACGAAACTATTTTGACTATCTAAAAAACTTACTAACTCCCCTACCACAGCTTGTTTTTCCAAAACATTTAGATTTGAAATTTCAAAATTTGTAATTGTAAAAAAATGTGAGAAAAAAACAAACCAAATAAAACCAAAAATAATAAATAAAACAAAAAGTGCATAGGCTATCCAGGAAGAAGATCTTATCCTCCCTCCCCTACCCTTGATCTTGCCATCATCTTCTTGTTTTTCCTCCCCTTTATAAATCATACAAACTTTTTGGTAATACTTGTTTCTGTTTCTTAAAAATATTTTAGAGTCCTCGTTTCCACTTTCTAAAACTTTCTACAACAAAATTTAACCAATATTTTTTAGACACAACAAAATCTTGAGCATGCACATACGATTCCTCAAATCCGCCAAAACCTTTCTTAAAAACTGATAACCCAGCCCAAGGATGTTTTGGTTTGTCTGGTGGCGCAATACCCCAAAAATTATAATATTTACAGCCTCTTTCTTTTGCTTGCTGTATCAACCTCCATTGTAACAATTGTGACGTTGGCACCTTTCCAGTATGTAATGAAGCCCCATGATGGTAATAAGCTCCACCGTTATCAAATACAATTATCGCGCCAGAAACAACTTTACCCTCATACGTCGCAAGACCAAGTAAAACTTTATTTCTTTCTTTAAAGACTTTAAATTCTTGCTCTAAAAAACTTTTAGAAAATGGAGTAAATTGTTGACGCTTTACAGTCTCTTCATATAACTCCCAAAACTTATTCAAGTCTTCTAACTTATCGGAAATTTCAATTTGCACACCATCCCTTTCACCTTTACGAATTGCGTGCCTAGTCGTCTTTCTCATGTCACTCAAAATCAAATCATCTTCGCGATTTATATCTATCATCCACGATAATTCTGGGTGCTGATGTATAGGCGCGTTTTTAAATCCCAAACCTTTAAAGACATCCGCATTCTCATTTGTGTTTAGCAGCAAAGGACAAATACGTACAAATGAACACTTTTTGTACTCATTCAAGTCTTTTAACGCATCCAACAATGAACTCACACATTCAACATAGTCATCCATTTTACGAACCAAAGGTCCATGAGGACATAAAAAATACGCCCCTCTTTTTGCATCTAAAAATATGATTTGCGCGATACCCACAATATTTTCATCCCTGTAAAAACCAAATCTATAAACCTCATGTTTATCATTCTTATTAAATTCCCCCCAACCCCAAGACTGTAAAAAAGTATGAGGTTCAAGCTCATCAATCATCCCCTCCCAAATCTCTACGTTCTCAATTATTTTAGTTTGTATCATAAATATTTTTTTACTAAATCTGCGACTCTAATAGCATCTTCTTTACTAATCCCAATATGAGTCGGTAAATTAATCGATTCTTGAGCTACCATCTCAGCCACAGGGCAACTCCCCTTTTTATAACCTACAGCATCATAATCTACTCCAGACGGAGCAATAGCAAATCTATACCAATCTCCCAAAAGGATACCCTCCTTCTTAGCTTCGGTCATAATTAAATCTGCTTTATCAGATGATAAGTAGTATCTCAAATACGAATGCTCTGCGCCACCTAGAACCTGTTGTGTCTTTAAAGATTCCATATCCAGTGCAGCATCATATATTTGAGCTACAGATCTTCTATGTCCAACAAATTTCTCTAACTTTAACAGCTGATAATACTCCATTGTCGCCAGCGCATTATTTAGTTTATAACCAATAAATGCCGGCCTACGACCCAACCTCTCTTCTGGATAAACTGCCTTAGCAATCAAATGCAATCGCTTTGATAGCTCAATTAATATTTTTCCTATAGGACCGTAATTATATAGATTTTTTGAAAGCCAAAAAATAATAGGATGCACCAACTGTCTTTTGGTCCAAATAAATCCTATTTTTTTATATTCATTAAAAAGTTCCTTCATCTTACCCGCTATCGGATCATCCTTCACAACAACCGCTCCACCAAACACAGCAGAAACTACCTTATCTCTCCCAAAGCTAAAAATCGCAGCATCACCATACGATCCCAAGGGCTTTTTATTAAAACTCGCTCCCAAACCATGCGCACAATCTTCGATTACTTTCAAATAATTTTCTTTAGCAAAACTCATCACCTTTTCCATATCAACTGGATTTCCAAAAGTATGCTGCACAACAATAGCTTTCGTCTTTTCCGTTATCTTAAACTTAGCCTCATCTAAAGAGATATTCAAACTTTGCTCGTCAATATCTACATAAACCGGTTTTGCACCTGCCCACAAAACAGAGTTTGGCACCGCAACACAAGTATAAGCTTGCACTAGTACTTCATCACCCTCACCAATTTCCATAGCCTGTAGCGCCAACATAATCCCAGTTCTGCCACTATCAATTAAAAAAACATTTTTAACTCCCAGGTAAGTTTTAAACCAATCCTCAACTTTGTTTACATACTCCAAATTCCACCACTTCCATGGCGTAAAAAGCATATTCAAAGCTCTAGCGATATCATCACTTTCAGCATTTGGCGACAAACTAGTAAAAATTACCTTTTTCATAAACGATTTACCTGCACCTCTAACTCATATCTCAAATTTGGATCATGTGGTAGCAATAGTGGATGCTGCAAAATCTCCACTTCTTTTTTCTGTCCATTAATAACAAAAGATAAACAACAGCCATGGGAAAAAACTATTCTATCACTCCCAACAAAACCAAACTTCCCTGATTTTTTTGTTCTACCATGTTTTGCTAATTGCTCTATCGAAGGATCAAGAGGAACAACACTACCATCTGGTAATTGCACCTCCAGCCAAGCATGCATAGTGTTATTACGATAACCAGCCCAAAAGCCTGACACTATACGTGCTTTGTAGCCCCTATTTTGAGCCAAGGCAACCAAATACGAATCAAACCCTCCACAATCTACCTTTTCTCTTGATAACGCATCCTGGGCTTTATATAGCCCTGATATTGGATCTCCATAAACCAAGCTCTCAACAACTTTCTGGTTCAAAACTCGTAAAGCCTCAATACCTTCATAATCCCCAGATTTCTGCTCAACATTTTGAATCTCTGTATGCTTACAAACATTAGAAACTATCCACTCTTCACTTTTAACAATATTTCTAGGCTTAACCTCCACCTCAAAATCCTGTTCAACTTTCACTACTCCATCACCTTCTATTTCTCCCGCAAATAAAGCACCAACATTACCAAAGACACTATCTCTTAAGATTTCAACAGTTGCCGAATTAAAATGAGGCTGCTTTAAAATTGTTTGATAACTAGTATTCAGTGGCACCGGAATTAACATTTGATAATCCCTAACTGCATTTGAATGATTACTAACTTTAACTATATATTTAACACTATACTTTTGAGTTCGGGTATAAAAAGGAATCCTCAATTTAAATTCTAATTGATTTTTTAATGCGCTTAAACGCTTTTCAAAACTCAAGCCAGATGCCATAGCTATCCTATTTTTTCAAATCCACAATATGGCACCAAAACATCAGGCATTTCAATTGTTCCATCCTCTTTTTGATAGTTCTCCAAAATCGCAATCATAGCCCGAGGAGTTGCAACAACTGTGCCATTTAAAGTATGTGCCAATCCTTTATTACCTTCTTTATCTTTATACTTTATATTCATACCCCTTGCTTGATAATCAATACAATTCGATGTAGAGGTAACCTCACCATAAGCTCCTTTACCCTCATTTCTACCCCACATCCAAGCTTCGATATCATACCTGCGATAATCCGATGCTCCCAAGTCACCCTTAGCACAATCTACTACCTGATATGGAATCCCAAGACTACTCCAAAACTTTTCTTCCATTGCTAAAAACTCAAGATGCATTGCTTCTGATTGATCTGGTGTAGTAAATGCAAACATTTCAACTTTTGAAAATTGATGGACTCTATACAAACCATATGACTCTCTACCATAAGATCCGGACTCTGTTCTAAAACAATGCGAAAAAGCTACATACTTTGTAGGCATTTTTTCTGCATCCATCATTTCATTCATATGATATCCAAGCATGGGTATCTCCGAAGTCCCAATTAAAGCCAAATCAGATTCTTCAATATAATATACCTGCTTCTCAGGTCCTCTTGGCATAAATCCCTTACCAACAAGCACCTCTTCTTTTGCCAGATCAGGCGTAGCGATAAACTCATAACCCTCCTTCATCATGAAATCAATTCCATATCTAATCAAAGCTTGCTCTAATATTGCTAATTTATTCTTTAAAAAATAAAACTTAGCACCAGCAACCTTAGCACCTCTCTCAAAATCAATTAGATCGTGTTGCTCTGCAAGCTCAAGATGAGTTTTATGATTAGTAATTGGTTTTGGTTCTCCAACCTGTTTCAATACTTTATTATCCTCATCATTTGCTCCCGCGGGCACAGCCTCATGAGTAAGATTCGGAATTGCCTTTAATAACAAGTTCCTTTCAGCCTCTAACGTTTTTAATTCGCCTTCTTTAACTGACAACTTTTCTTTCAACTCTTTTCCTTTAGCAAGAATCTCATCAGTTGGTTTTCCACCTTTAGTTTGCGCAGCAACCTCATTCCTTTTAGCTCGAATAACCTCAACATCTTGCAATAAACTCGTATACTTCTCATCAACCTCTAGCACTTTATCAATATCAACATTAGCTCTACGAGCCACACAATTAGCACGCACATCTTCTTTGTGTTCGCGTAAAAATTTGATATCTATCATAAAACTATTTTATCTTTAAAATTTTGAAAAACGACACACCGCCAGGAGTCTTCACTTCAACATCATCACCTACTTTGAGATCCAAAAAAGATTGCCCCATAGGAGATTCATTTGATATTAATCCATTTACAGGATCCGCCTCGGCAGAACCCACAATCTTATAAGTGCGAGGTCCATTTTTCGTTTCAACCTCTACAGTAGAACCAATCCTAACCTGATCACCTCCAGATGTTTCTTTAATAATTTCTACATTCTTTAATATTTCGTCTATCTCACGAATTCTACCTTGTATAAAACCCATCTCTTCTTTTGCGCTATGGTATTCTGCATTTTCTTTAAGATCTCCCAAAGCTTTAGCTGATTCAATTTTTGCAGAAGTCTCTTTTACTTTCTGTGTCTTCAATACATGTAATTCTTCATTCAATTTTTCTAATCCTTCAGGACTAAAATAGTGTACTTGTTGAGTCATATTAAACAATACAAAGCAAGCATGCCGCCTGCGTAACAAAATTAAATCGTTTTAACAAGTATAAAGAGATAAAAAACTGCTGTCAATTAACAGTTTTCTGGTCAAAAAACCAATAAAAAAAACCCACTGAAATATCAATGGGTAGTCATAGTATGTCTGCTTTTAATTGCAGACCTTTTTTACATGCAGACTACGCGAGTACCACCAAATCAACTGTTCGTCGTTATTATCATCAAAGTACGGATCCGACGACTGAGTTGAAGCATACGCACAGTAGCGCTTATCGGTTTGCGTTCCAGCCCAAGTCACATTGAATTCCAGAGTCAATTGGCTAGTTCCCTGTCCAGCAACCACAACCGAGCTATTTGCCTCGTTGTAGTAATGCGTGGAATGGCTACATTCTGCATCGCTGAGACCAAAGACTTTTGCGCCGTAAGGTCGATATCCAAAGTCAGACGATGGATTCTTACGAACATAGATCTTTATCCTGTCCGTTCCCACAACCTCCGCACAAATCTCAAAGATTTCATACGCTCCACCAGCAGACGACGTGTAGGAGTAACAAGAGTTGGATGCAATGGTCGTTGTACACGTTGGCGCACAAGAACCAGTATTCACCCATTCATTGCAACCATCGTTATCGCCATCTTGGCAGGTTTGCTCGATATCGTTCTCACACTGGGTGCCAGAAGTACAAGAATCATTACAGCAAGCTCCAGAGTTCACAGTGCAAGATCCAGTGCAAGTAGCAGTGCCTCCATCATACCCTTCACTCTCGCAGGTATGTCCATTCATGTTCGACGCATCACACACTTCCGTGCCTTCGATATTGCCATTGCCGCAAACAGGATTTGGCGGGCATGTACCCGTATTCACCCATTCATTGCAACCATCGTTATTGCTGTCTTGGCAGGTTTGCTTTGTGGTCCCAATGCACTGGGTATCCCCGGTACATGAATGATCGCAACAACTATTACTATCAAGCTGACACAAAGCAGAACAAGTTAAAGTTCCACCATCATGTCCAGCACCAGAGCAAGTCTGCCCGTTGAGGTTAAGCAAATCACACACTTCTGTGCCTTCGATGAGGCCATTGCCGCAAACAGGTGTCGTAGTACCCGAAGCACATACGTCATTCAGGCCTTGTGACTTAACCTCACACCCTTCAGTGCAAACTTTCACTTCAGACACCGAATCACCTACACAGTGAATCAGATCAGTATC